>WNFX01000659.1_pt1 | contig 34424 bp, 35 predicted proteins | sample 5400111 | NCBI WGS metagenome assembly WNFX01 (sample SAMN13153363, study PRJNA577476) | soil metagenome | isolation source: 40 cm soil or saprolite under grassland replicate 1 | place: USA:California | collected 2016-06-15 | reverse complement strand
AAAGTTCGACACGCGTAATACCGGCGTGACTCTTGAGGTTGAACCGGTTGTGGGAGCAGACGGAGCGATCATCGACCTGAACCTGATTCCTCAAGTGGTCGAGTTCGAAGGCTTCATCAATTACGGAAGCCCCATCAATGCCGTGGGCGTGAACACGATGGCCGGCATATCGGTCTCCCAGCCAGTTCTTCTCACTGAAAACGTGATTAACCAGCCAATCTTTAGCACGCGCAAGGTAACCACCAGTGTGCAGGTGGCCGACGGCCAGACCGTTGTTCTTGGCGGGCTGATGCGCGAAGACGTCCAGAAGGTGGAAGACAAGACGCCTTTACTCGGCGACATTCCGTTCGTGGGCAGGTTGTTCCGCAGCAATATCGATCAGCATGTTAAGCGCAATCTGATTATCTTCGTGACGGCCAGAAAGGTAACTCCGCTAGGACAAGCTCCTGAGGAGCAAGAGGAAGAGCTGCAACCGCCAGTCTTGCCGGAGATTCCGGCTTACAAAAAATAAGTGCCCGCAATTGGGATTACGGGCGGCATTTCGACAGGCAAGAGCACTTTCTGCAAGTGTCTTAAGGAAATTCTTCCCGCCGCCAGATTTTTCAACGCCGATGAGGTCGCTCGCCAACTCGTCGATCTTGAGGAAGTTAAACAGGAGCTGCTCGCTAAGTTTGGCTTCGGCATTTTTTCTGGCAACGGCGACTTGAATCGGGCGGCAGTCCGCACCATAATCTTTCAGGACGCGGCTAAGAAAAGCGCGCTCGAACAAATTCTCCATCCCCGGATTCGCCGGCAATGGAGCGTTGAAGCGGACAGGCACCGCATATCTCCCGAATTTTTCTTCGCAGACATTCCACTTCTTTATGAAACCGGTGGTGAAACCTTGTGCGACCGAGTGGTGGTCGTGGCCTGTTCGCCCGATATCCAGCTCGCCAATCTCAGGCGGCGAATGGAGATCGAGCGTGCCCCGGCCGAAGCCATGATCAAATCGCAAATGCCTCTCGAAGAGAAAATCAAACAGGCCGATCACGTTGTTTGGAACAACGGCGACCGAGCTGTGCTCGCAGCCCAGGCCGCAAGTCTGGTTGAACTGTGGCGTCAGGAAAAATGGACGAAGAAGTAAAGGACGAAACTGTAGAGGCAGCCGTGTCGGCTGCGGACCACAATAGCGCGGCCGACACGGCCGCCGCTACAGCGCCACGGGAGCTGAGTATCAACGAGCTGGAAAAGCTCGACGATCTTTTTCCGGTCGCACGCGATTTCAATTTGCATTTGCATCCGGCGCGCACGCGGCATCATCACATTCTCGACCTCGCGCGGGCTGCGCTCGGCCAGGGCGCCAACGTCACGGCCGAAGGTTTTCTGGATCAAGTCGGCGATTCGTTCGGATTGCTGCGTTATCCAGAGCTGAATTTCTTGCCGGTGCCGGAGGACGTTTATATCCCGCGCGCGGCGATGGAGCTTTATCATCTCCGGCCGGGGCAAAAACTTGCCGGCAAACTCCGCCTGCCGCGCGATCGGGAAAAAGGACTCGTCCTCGACGACGTCGTCACCATTGAAGGCGAGCCCGCCGAAAATTGGAGCGAGCCGACCGATTTCGAAAAACTGACGCCGCAGTTCCCGCAAGGACGGATCATGCTGGAAAATCCAAAGACAAACTCGATCTGCGCGCGGGGGGTCGATTTACTGGCACCACTCGGGCGCGGCCAGCGCGGACTAATTGTCGCTCCGCCGCGCGTGGGCAAAACGATTTTGCTCAAAGAGATTGCCAAAGCGATCCGAGTCAATCATCCCGAGATCGTTCTCATTCTGCTGCTGGTGGACGAGCGTCCAGAGGAAGTGACCGATCTCGCCCGCGAAATCGATTGCCAGATTTATCATTCTAACTTTGACGAGAACGTGCAGCGACATGTCCAGGTCGCGGAACTCGTGCTCGAGCGGGCCAAGCGTTTGGTCGAAATGAAAAAGGACGTGGTCATCTTGCTCGATAGCCTGACCCGGCTTTCGCGCGGCTACAATAATTTGCAGCCGAGCAAAGGGCGGATCATGTCGGGCGGTGTTGAAGCCAAAGCGCTGACTAAACCGAAAAAGTTTTTCGGATCCGCCCGGAATGTCGAAGAGGGCGGCAGCCTCACCATTCTTGCAACTGCGCTGACCGAAACCGGCAGTCGCATGGACGAATTGATCTTCGAAGAGTTCAAAGGCACCGGTAACATGGAGCTGCATCTCGACCGCGCGTTGCAGGAAAAGCGGCTTTATCCGGCGATTCATCCGATGCTTTCGGCCACGCGGCGCGAAGATTTGCTTTATCACCCGGAAGAATGGGAGCGGGTGCAGCTGCTGCGCAAAGCGATGGCCGCGCTGCCGCCGATCGAGGCGATGGAAAAGTTGATCGACAATCTGAACGCGACCAAAACCAACGCCGAACTCTTGCTGAGTGGTTTGAAATGACGGCGCGGATTACTAATTCTGTCATGTCGACCGAAGTGGAGACATCTCTTGATGTTTCTGAAATATTTAGAGATTCCTCGACTCCGCTCGGAATGACAAAGAACCGGCTTCGCCAAGCGTGATCGCGAACGCGTCGCAGCTTCGCGAGCTGCTTCCCCAACTCGAATCAGTCGATCGCGTGGCAATCGATACCGAGGCGGACAGTCTCCATTGCTACCGCGAGAAACTTTGTCTGCTTCAGATCAGCATTCCTGGCCACGACTTCATCATTGACCCGTTGGCGGAGGATGTCGCCGAACCCGCCGCCGGCGGGCAGCCCCTTCACTCGGAGGAACGCGATCGAAGCAGGAATGCGAATCGAAGGAGCTGGGCGATCCAGCCGGTTCAGCGAACCGGCTGCCCTCCGGGCGCGAAGCGGATCGATCTTGCGCCGTTGCGCGACGCGCTCGCCGAAAAAGAAATTGTGCTTCACGGCGCCGATTACGATCTGCGATTGCTCCGCCGGAATTTGAATTTCGTGCCGCAAAGAATTTTCGACACCGTGATCGCGGCGCGGTTGATCGGCATCCGCGAATTCAGTTTGGCGGCGCTGGTGCAACGTTATTTTGGAATCGAGCTGGCGAAGGGTTCGCAAAAGGCGAACTGGGCGCAGCGTCCGCTGTCGTCACGCATGGCCGAGTACGCGATTAACGATACCCGCTATCTATTGCCGCTGACCGAACGTTTGGAAGCCGAAATGGAATCGCGAAATCGAATGGAGTGGTTCCGGCAATCGTGTCAGCGCGCGCTTGAGCAAGCGGCGATCGATCGCGAGCGCGACGTCGATGAAGCATGGCGAATTTCGGGAGCCGGTGTGCTGCACGGTCGCGCGTCCGCTGTTTTGCGCGAGCTATGGAATTGGCGCGAAAAGGAAGCGGAAGCGGCCGATCGCCCGCCGTTTCATATTTTGCAGAACCGCGAGTTGCTGCACTCCGCCGAAAAGTTCGCCGCCGGCGATTCTGCTGATTACAAACATTTTTCCGATCGCCGCCGCCGCGCGTTTCGTCAGGCGGCTGAGCGCGGAATGCAATTGCCGGAAAAAGATTGGCCGGTGAGGCTTCGCCGTTCCGGCACGCGGGCGACCGCCGAAGTCGTGAAGCGAATTGAGCAACTGCGTCGCAACCGCGATCACGCCGCAAAAGATCTGCACATCGAATCTTCCTTCATCGCCCCCCGCGCGGCTGTGGAAGCGATCGCCGCCGACCAATCCTGCGTCGAAGCGCTTCTTGTTCCCTGGCAAAGGAATTTGCTAAAGCTCTGAGCGGCGGGCCCTTATACCTGCAACAAAGCCAAATAATCTTGCCGGATTACGATTTCGAATTAACGCTTAGAAATGCGCTGCCTGCCTCGCTCGGCTTTGGCCGCAGCTGTTTGCTCCACAGAGGGAAAATATCGCCGAAGAGGCAGCAAGACAAAAGATCGCATCTTTTGAGCGAATCTTCGTTTGACGGTGTCTATAAATTTCATAATATCATAGTGTCGGCGGCCTGAGGCGGACCTAAATTTATGCCTGATGAAACCACCAAGCCCGAGCCAACGAAAGAGAAGAAAAGAGAGCTCAAAATCCGCGACCTGAAACCGAAGAGCGATGCGAAAGGCGGCGCGTCCGAGGGGGAGCGAGATGAGAAGCCCACGGTCCGCCGTACAGGCGAGATAGATTTTATGGAGGGCGTGGACTAAGCGACGGCTAGCGTTGAACAACATTAGGGCGGGAGTGCGTGAGCGCGGAGACGCGAATCACACTAGGGAAGCCCCGGCGCCTGGATGAAATCCAGGGTGGCGCGGCAAGTGGTTAAAGAAGCTTTCAAGGCCATGTGAGCTTAAACTTTTCCACGGCGCTGCAAAATGAACAAGATAATCAAGACGCAGGCGATGGTCGCAGCGGTAGCGATGATTGCTTCTTGAATCGAGAAGTGGCCAAAAAGATTGGGCTTTTCAACGCGCGATGGAGCGACGGGCCAATGCCCTTTGATGCTGATCGGCGTGCCGATGTCGATCCAATCGTAGAACCACTTGGCGGGATTGGCGCCCGCCAACGGCAAACGAATACAGCCGTGTGAGGCCGGACGTCGCGGCACCTTCTGGAATCCATGAATGAAGACGTTCTCGTGCACCTGCACGCTCCATGGCATCGGTGCGTTGTGATAGAGCCGCGAGCGATGCATCGGCGTCTTGACCGGCCCAGCCTTGAAGTCTCCCGGCGGCGTTTTCTTTCCTTCCCGGCCTGAACTGATGTGACTGTCGAGCACAAGCCGCGCTCCTTGATACGCGCGCAGGCGTTGATTTGCCAGATCCACTTCAACATGTTTGTCCGCAAATCGAATCACGGCTTTTTTAAACAAGCCACTTGCGACGAGCGCCTCCATCCCGTCGTCACTCCAGCTAGTGGTCGCGCCGGCGCGCTGCAAGTCATCGAGTGGCACCAACGAAGTTCCGTTTGTCAGCTTTCGAAGACGCGCCGCATCAAGTGCATGGCCGTTCAGGAAGATTTCCTTCGATCCTTGGTTCAGTTGCATTTCCCAACCGAGCGCCGGCGCAATTTCTTCAACGGGAACAAACAGCATGTGCGGATCGTCGGCGAAACTGACGCCGTCAATTTGAGTCGCTGCTCGGACTAAAGATGGCGCAAAGATCGTCAGCGCCAGCAACAGGACATGGACGAGAGCGTTCTTAATCGACGTATTTTTGGGCGATCGGCATGCGGCGGCCGAGGCCGAAGGCGCGGCTGGTGACTTTGAATCCGGGCGCGGCTTGTTCGCGCTTATATTCGTTGAGGTCGACCCGGCGCTGGACCCAGCGAACAGTTTTCTCGTCGAACCCGCGGCCAATGATGTCGCGCGCGCTCAAATTTTCCTCGACGTAGAGCCGCAAAATCTCGTCCAGCTTTTCGTAGGGCGGCAATGTGTCCTGATCCTTTTGGTTTGGCTTCAATTCCGCGCTGGGCGGTTTGTCGATTGTCGATCTTGGAATGATTTCGCGCTCGCGGTTAATCCAGCGCGCAAGCTCGTAGATCATTGTCTTGGGCACATCGCTGATCACGGCCAGGCCACCGGCCATGTCGCCGTAAATCGTGCAGTAACCAACTGACAGCTCGCTTTTGTTCCCGGTCGATAAAACGAGATGCCCGAATTTGTTGGAGAGCGCCATCAGTGTCATCGCGCGCAAACGCGGCTGCATGTTTTCTTCGGTCTCGTTTTCCGGCTTTCCGGAAAAGATCTCCTTAAACTGGCCTTTGAAAACGGCAAAAGTCTCGGCGATCGGGACGTGCAACAATTTGATCCCGAGATTTTTCGCCAGCTTCTTTGCATCGTCGATGCTGCCGCGCGACGAATATTGGCTCGGCATCGAGACGCCGACTACGTTCTCCGGTCCAAGCGCTTCAACCGCGATCATTGCCACGACGGCCGAGTCGACGCCGCCACTGAGACCGAGCACAGCCGATTCGAAATTACATTTCCGCAAATAATCGCGCAGGCCTAACGAAAGCGCGGCAAAAAGTTGCTCGGGTGTCGGTTCTTCGCGGAATTCGACGGCGGCAGTTGAATCCGTGTCCACGATCTGTTCGTGTTCCCGGAATGCAGGGAGCTGCGCGATTAAACCGCCTGATGAATTCACGGCGATCGAGTTGCCATCGAAAATGAGCTGGTCGTTGCCCCCGACGGCGTTGCAGTAGCAAATCGATCGGTGATAAGTCCGCGCGAGCGCGCCGACCATTTCATAGCGAATCGCCGGCTTATGCAACGTGAACGGTGACGCACTCAAGTTCAGGATGACGTCGGCACCCTGTTCGATCAGACTTTGCGTCGGTTCGCAGTCGTAAAGCGGGCGGGGGAGATAATGTTCGGTCCAAATATCCTCGCAAATCGTCACGCCGATTTTTTTCCCGTTTAGACCGAAAGGCTCGACGCGGGCCGCGGGTTGAAAATAACGGTCCTCATCGAAGACGTCATAAGTCGGCAAAAGCGATTTGTGTGCTTTGCGAATCGGCTCGCCGGGCACGAGCAAGGCGGCGGCGTTGTGAAAAGGCCGGCCGCGTCCTTCGTTTCGATCGACAAATCCAACCAGCAACGCCGCTCTGCCGACACGGCGATGGAGTTGATTCAAGATCTCGAGCGCTTCCGGAACAAAGCGCGACTTGAAGACCAAGTCCTGCGGCGGATAGCCCGTGATTGCCAGTTCGGGCGTGACAACCAGCTCGGCGCCGGCCGCTGCGAGACCTTCGTAAGATTGGAGGATCTTTTCGAAGTTACCGCGCAAATCCCCCACGGTGGGATTTAGCTGTGCGAAGCCGACTTTCATCTAGATTAATACCTCGATTTTAATCGAGACGCTCATGTTGGGTATGTCAAAGTGACGACGAGATAATGTGGGCGCGCGCCAGGTATTAATCCAGTGCCCGGCTTCCCGAGACCCCACTCGCTTCGCTCGGGGCCTTCCGCCGTAAAGTTGGCACGTACGTGCCAATGCTAGCGGCAAATTATGCGCGCGCGGGCCAGCAGCAATGGTCTTTTGTTCTACTTTCCAGAGTCGAGCACTGCGCGGTGCTTGTAGCCTTTGTTCAAGGCGTCGTCGGCGCCTTCCACGAAAACTCTTGCCCATTCAATGAGGCCGGCAGCTAGCAAACCGGCGAAGGCGCAGATGAGAACTTTCTGGAAGAAGGTGGAGTGCACCCCTGTTTAACAGCAACGATAGTGCCACTAGCGAAGGTCTTTATAAATTGTCGATCTTGCATGTTCGCGATCGCGATTAACGCCGTGCTTTAGTGCGGTGATCCGGGTACGCGACGCATCACAAACCGTTTAAACGGCTTCCGATATTGGCTGCTGGAAACCACCGGGCTGAAGCCCGGTGTTAATCAGGCATGAGAGTTGCGGATTTTCCGGCGTCATGGCTGATCGCGCAGAGCCTAAACCGGACGAAATCGACGCCAATAATTTATCGCGCATGCTCGAATTGGAGCTGATTCAAAAGCGCGCCACCTGGAAGCAAGCTGGCGAACGCTACCGGTCATTTCGCGCCGCTGGATTTGTTTTTCTCTTTGTCCTTATTCTCGTCTGCTTGATCGGCGGTTACTTTGCTTTCATGCGAGTCAACGAACAACGGGCAAATCAGCAAACGACTTCCGCCGCGGATCGTTGATGTCGATCTAGCGCAGAGAGTTAACTATTCCGCAGCATGCGTAGCTCCAGGACCGCCGCTGCTCTTTGCCCGAGCCAACCGCGTTCCCGCATTCCGATCGTTGATAACGAAGGTGTTATTCTCGCCCAACTTGGACCACGGCCCGCGCGGCACGTCCTTAAAATCGACGAATTGCCAATCGGTCACGTCGGTTTCGTTCAAGCCAAGATAATCGCGCACCGCCGGAGAAACATCGAGACCGGCGCCTTTGTTCAAGTTTGGTTTTGGCCGTTCATTACCGAAAACGTATTGCCAATGGTCGGTGCGAAACGGTCCGGCGTCTTCCCACTGCGCGTACGCGACTTTGTTTCCTTTGCGAATCGCGATCCAACGGTCTTTGCAAACGGAAACGCCAGGGCCTTGATACGCGTCCTTGAACCATGGAATAACGTGTGCGGCTTCCGACCGGTGACCGCTCGCAGCCTTGTCGTTGTAGGGCAACGCGCAATAAAACGGATTCTGCCGCGGCGTGAATTTCACGGGTGTGTAATCCTGCCGGCGCGCCGGATTCGGGTCATCGAAGCCGCCATAACTTTTCGCCCATTCTTTGTCCCATGAACTTGAACGGTTCGGCACCGGGTTATTTTCGCTCGGTTTTTCGCCGATCCAGAAAATGGTAGTCACAATCTGGCGTCTCCACGGATACGGTTCGCCAGGCGAAGGCGGGGCCGATCTCAAATGACTCGGCGCGAAAGCGAGTGATTCCATGCCGGCACGAGACTCAGCCGATTTTTCCTCGGACTTTTTGCTCACCTTTGCCTTTGTCGGCTCGGCCTTTGTCACTGCGCCGTGCGCGAACAGTGACGATACCGACGAGAGCAAAGCGGCGAGTGTGTGTGTGATCTTTCCCGGTTTCATAGGCCTCATCGCGCGAGTGCGCGGCAAGAGTTAGACGCAACCGACCCCAAAAAAATTCGAAACTTACTCGATAAATTTTCCCGGATTTAGAATCCCATTCGGGTCGAGAATATGCTTCAGTTTGCGGTGAAGCTCGCGCACCGGCTCGCTCGTCGCGTCCGGCCACCAGCGTTTCTTGGCCAGACCAATCCCGTGTTCGCCGGTGATGACTCCGCCCCAAGCGAGGACTTGCGCAAATAGATCATCGAGCGCGTGCTCCACTTTTTCGCGCACAGCTGCATCCCGGTTAAAGCGGTCGGCCATGATGTTGATGTGAATGTTTCCGTCACCGGCATGCCCGAAGCAGGCGATCGGAAAGCCGTCCTTCGCGTGGAGCCGCTCCGCGAATTCTATAAGATCGACAATGCGGCTGCGGGGCACGACCACATCCTGGTTCAATTTGGTCAGGCCGGTCGCTCGCAATGAATTGCTGAATTGCCGGCGTAACGCCCAAAGCTTTTCGCAATTTTCTTCGCCGGTCGCCATTTCGAGAGCGTTTGGTTTCTTGTCGGCGAGTAATTGGCGAATCGCGTCCGCCTCACTTCGCACGCTTTCCTCTTGCCCATCGAGATCGATCAGCAGATGGGCATTTCCTGGCGGAACAATCGCTTTGCCCAGATCTTTTCGCGCGGCTTCAAGGGTAAAGCTGTCGGCGATCTCGAGCGATGACGGCAGAAATCCGTTCGCAAAAATTCCCTGCACTACTTCGGCGGTTTGCGACATCATGGCAAAGGCAGCGGATAGGGTTGCGCGGGCCGGCGGAAGTGGCAGCAGTCGGAGCGTGATCTCGGTGACAACGCCGAGCATTCCCTCCGAGCCGACGAAAAGGCCGATCAAGTCGAATCCAGTTTTGTTTTTGTGGACGCGTCCGCCTGTCCGCAAAACGTCGCCGTTCGCGAGCACGACTTCGAGCCCGGTCACGTAATTGCGCGTGACGCCATACTTCAGACAGCGCGGTCCGCCTGCGTTGGTCGCAATATTTCCGCCGATGCTGCAATCCTTCATGCTCGCAGGGTCCGGCGGATAAAATAATTTTTGCGCGCGCGCGGATGCTTTTAGTTCGGCCGTGATCGCGCCTGGCTCAACGATGGCGATTGCGTCCGTAAAACTGATTTCTTTGATCCGATTCATTCGCATCAGCGAAAGCGCGATGCCTTTCTTTGCCGGCACGCAGCCGCCGACGTAACCGAAGCCGGCGCCGCGCGCCGTCACTGGAATTTTTTTCTGCGATGCAAATTTCAGCAGTTTCGAGATGTCCGATGTCGATCTTGCGAAGACAACAGCCTCCGGCGCTTCGGCCGCAAACCATTTGTCGCCGCTATGGGCCGCGAGCGTTTGAGCATCGTCGGCGATTGCGTCGCTGCCTAGCAACTGCCGCAGTTCGTCGCCCAATGACATCTAGTTAAGTTGGACGATTCGGTAATGTCGCGATCGCTCGCTGTGCCGTTTGAGCAATCGCCGCGCGTCGGGCGGTATCACCGGTTGCTCATAATCTTTGCCCGCAAAAATTTTCACGGCGTCAAGTGTTTCGAAACGCAGCAGGGTGATAAATTCCATCTCGTCGTTGTCCGCTTCGCGAACGAACAATTCCGCGCCTTTGTACCCGGGAATACTGCGCTGTGCGATTTCGAGCAGAACTTCTTCACGCAGGAGCTTTTCATATTTCTCCGCATTCTCACACGTGGTCCAGCCGTGCCAAATCCGCGCGATCATATTTACATCCCCATAATTTGATAACCGCCGTCGACGTAAATCACCTGGCCGGTGATGCCGGTGGCTGCGTCGCTCGCCAGAAAAACGCCGGTCGCGCCCAGCTCGGCCGGGTCGCAACTGCGTTTCAACGGCGCGCGTTCCTGATAATGTCTTAACATCTGGGAGAATCCGCTGATGCCACGTGCGGCCAGGGTCTGCACTGGACCGGCCGAAATACAATTCACGCGGATCTTCTTCGGACCTAAATCGTAAGCGAGGTAGCGAGTGGATGCCTCCAGGCTCGCTTTGGCCACGCCCATGACGTTGTAGTGGGGCACAACTTTTTCTGAGCCGTAATAGGTCATGGCCACAATGCTGCCGCCGTTGGTCATCAGCGGGGCGACCTCATGCGCTAGCGCGACCAACGAATACGCGCTGATGTCGTGCGCGACGCGAAACGCTTCTCGCGTTGTGCTCACGAAATCGCCCTCCAGAGCTTCTTTCGGTGCAAACGCAATCGAGTGGAGCAGAAGATCGACATGATTGGTCTCGCCGTGGACTTTTTCAAAGAAGCCCTTGATCTCGGCGTCGCTCGAAACGTCGCATGGAAAAAGCGGCGTTTTCTCCCCAAACGCAGTGGTCAATTCCTCGACGTTTTCTTTCAACCGCTCGCCTTGATAATTGAAAATCAGACGAGCGCCCGCGGCCGCCCATGCCTGCGCGATTGCCCAGGCGATACTGCGCTTATTCGCGACGCCGAAAACAACTCCAACCTTTCCTTCCAGTACTGGCTGCGTCATACAAGGTCGACAATATTGCGGCGCTCAGAGAGCGCCGCTACAGAAATCTGCAAGGTCGCCGCGACGACCGCTTGCCCTACGGCGCGCCAATCGCCATGATTTGTTCCTCAAGCTTATGAGTAATCGATTCGCTTTCATCTTCGGTTTGTTTGTCAGCCTGTCGTTTTCGGTCGCGCAGGAGGAATCTCCCTCCGCGTCTGCTCCCGCGGCATCACCTGCTAGCACCACACCACCGTTGTCGGCTTCGGTTACTCCGACGCCATCTTCCGGCGCGCCGCAATTGACCGATGTGCTTTTCAAAAACCTGAAGGCGCGTTCAATCGGCCCCGCGGTGATGGGCGGCCGCGTCTCGGACATTGCGATCGATCCACGCAATCCGTTTGTCTTTTACGTCGCGCTCGGACACGGCGGCGTATTCAAGTCGGGGGACGGCGGCGTTTCGTTCGATCCGGTTTTCGACAAGCAACCCGTGCTCTCGATTGGCGCGATTGCGATTGCGCAGTCCGATTCGGATGTCATCTGGGTTGGGAGTGGCGAAGCGAACGATCGGAATTCTTCCGATTGGGGTGACGGCGTTTATCGGACAACGGACGGCGGCGAACATTGGACAAACATCGGACTAAAGGACAGCCGCGCGATTGCGCGCATAGTTGTCGATCCAAAAAATCCTGACGTCGCTTACGTCGCGGCGATGGGACATTTATGGGCGGATGGTGGCGAACGCGGCCTCTACAAAACCACCGACGGTGGCAAAGCTTGGAAATTAATTTTGCAGGCGGCCGCGCCGCATAACGCGCGCACTGGTTGCGGCGACGTGATTCTCGATCCGAGTAATCCGCAAACCGTTTACGCAACGCTCTACGCCAGGCAGCGCACACCCTGGAGTTTCACTTCGGGACCGAACGCGACTGGCGGCGAGGACGTCGGCGGAATTTTCAAAAGCACAAATGGCGGTGCGACTTGGAAAAAATTGAGCGGCGGTTTGCCTGCGCAAACCGGGCGAATCGGGCTGGCCGTAAGCGTAAGCAATCCGAAAATCGTGATGGCGGTCGTGCAAAGTTTTGAAGGCGGTTCAGGGACCCTCAGCGATTTGCGAAGCAAGAGCGGCGGCGTTTTTCGATCGGAAGATAGCGGCGAGCATTGGACGCGGATGAGCGCGATGGATCCGCGCCCGTTTTATTTCAGCCAGATCCGGATCGATCCGGCGAACGATCAGCGCGTTTATCTGCTCCAATTCGCCCTGCTTGTGTCAGACGACGGTGGAAAAAATTTCCGGGAAGATCTTTCCGAGAAGGTTCATCCCGATTGCCACGCGCTGGCGATTCAGCCCGGCACTGTGCCGGCGCCGAAGCCGCCTAAGCCGGAAGACAAAAACAAACCGCCGAAACCGCCGGTCTGTCAGCGATTGTTGCTCGGGACCGATGGCGGTCTTTATCAAAGTTTTGCAGGCGGAAAGAATTGGGACCATCTGAATAAAATTCCGGCAGGCGAATTTTACCGGATCAGTCTCGATGATTCGAAACCGTACTTCCGCATCGCCGGAGGGTTGCAGGACAACGAAAACTGGGTCGGGCCGAGCGGCGTGCAAAGCAAAGAGCTGATTCGCAACTCCGATTGGACCGCGCTCGCGGGAGGCGACGGGTTCTATGTCCTGTTTGATCCCACCGATCGCGACACGTTTTACGCCGAGAGTCAGAGCGGCGAAGTGCATCGCATCAATTTGCGCAACGGCGAGCTGCGACGCTTACGGCCCGAACCAACGGAAGGCGCACCGCGTTACAGGTTTCATTGGAACTCGCCGCTGCTCATGAGCAAACACAAACCCGGCGTGATTTATCTCGGCGGCAACTGCGTCTTCAAACTGACTGATCGGATGGAAAAATATTCCGTGATCAGTCCTGATCTGACGCACAACGATCCAACGAAAACAAATGCCACCGGCAGCGGCGCGGAAAATTATGGTGTTGTCTTTTCATTGGCTGAATCGCCCAGGCGCGCCGGCTTGCTCTGGGCCGGAACAGATGATGGTCGTCTCTGGATCACTGAAAACGACGGTGGCAAGTGGACCGAGCTGACCAACAATTTGCCGGAGCCCGCGCGCGGCCAGTGGGTCGTGCGCATCGAGCCTTCGAATGTCGATCCAAACGTCGCGTATGCTGCGACCAATGCTTATCGCACCGGCGACGATCGACCGACAATTTTGCGAACCACTGATCTCGGCAAGACGTGGCAATCAGTCGCCGGCGATTTGCCAGCGAACGCTTCAGTCGAAGTTGTGCGCGAAGATCCGATGAACCCGAAGTTGCTCTACGCTGGAACGCACTTCGGATTGTTTGCGTCGTTCGATCAAGGCTCTCACTGGGTCCGCATCGGCGATGTGCCGCCAGTGCGTGTGGACGACATTCAAATTCAGCCGCGCACGGCCGATCTCGCAATTGCGACGCATGGACGCAGCATCGCGGTGCTCGACGACAGCACGCCGTTCCGTGAGTTCACACCGGAGATCGCGGCGAAGCCGGCGCATCTATTTAGTGTCCGCTCGGTCACTGGCGCGTATCTGCAGCCCGGATTTGTCGATTCGAATGGCAAAGGCGTTTATCGCGGCAAGGATCCAGATGAAGGCGCGCTCTTTACCGTCTGGGTAAAAGAATTCACCGGCGACGAAATCAAAATCGCGATCACGAAATCGACCGGCCAACCAGTTGCCAACCTGAAAGCGCCCGGCACACCCGGGTTCACCCGATTGAACTGGGACCTCCGCCCAACCAAGGACGTGAGCATACAAGAATACGGCGGCGACGATCCGAAACGATTATTGCCGGCGGGCGATTACAACGCGGAATTAACGTTCGGCGCGAACAAGGTGAAACAAAGTTTCCACGTCGATCTCGCCGAAGGGATCACGCCGCGGTAAATTGAATCCGTCCCCGCGAACTTGACTGCTTAAAGCAGTCAAGTTTTAAAAGCGGATGGTGGATTCTAGCACGCGATGGCGTGTCGCTGGCAAACGCCGGAGAGCATTTCCCAGAGCGCATCGAGGACGCGGCGCGCGGACGCACGCACGTTGTCAATGTTGCGCTCGTCGACGTAACCCCTCAACATTTCGCGCTCGGCTCCGGAATGTTCGCGATCGGCTTCGATGTGAACAGAGAAATATTCGTACTGCTTCGGATCGGTGAAGCCGTAATGCTTTTTCAATCCATCGATCTTCGATTCGCAGATCGCCGGAATTTGGCTCTCGTAGGCGTAAAGCGCGGCCAAACCTTCCGCAGTTGATTCATCCCGGCAAACGGAGCGGAAAGTGCCGATTAAATTCTTTGTTGTCGGCCATTTTTCTGCGTTTTGCGCATCCACGTGAGAGAGGCCGAGACCTTCGGCAAATTGCAGCCAAAGCTCGGGATGGTTCGGCGACCCGGCTTCTTCATCGATCAGATTGGACAGAATTTGTTTCCGCGCCGCTTGATCGTCGCACTTGGCGTGTACAGCCGAGAGATATGTCGGAAAAGCCGCGACGTGATGATAGTACTGCTTCGCATAATCCGTCAGCGCCTCCTTGCTCAGTTCGCCGCGCGTCCACGCGAGATAAAACGGATGCTTCAAGAGATGCTTCTCCGCAATGTCATTGTCGATCTTATCAAGATGTCGATTCATAGGATTCTTGAGGATTGTTTAGGCCACAGATTGACACAGATTTTCACAGATGAAAGAAACAGAATTATTATCTGTGTTTCATCCGTGTTCATCCGTGACGATATGTTACGCCGATTTTAAAATGTGTTTGATGCCGCGAATGGGGATGATGACCCAGTCGGGGCGGTTGTTGAGTTCGTAGCCGATTTCGTAAACGGCTTTGTCGAGGAGATACGCTTCGAGCAGAATTTGGAGGTCGTCGGAATTTTGTGGGACGAACATCGCGCCGGACGTGGTCTGCAAATAACTTTGGAGAAAAGTGCTGCTCATCTGGCGGTACCAGAGATCGGCCCAGCGCTCGAGGAACGGAACGTCTTCGGCGCGCATGGCCGGCTGCCAGAGCGCGCTGTAAGCGGCGTATTGAAACGAGCGCATCATGCCGGCGACGTCGCGCAGGGCCGAGCGTTTCAGTTTGCGCTCACTCAACGGCCGCGCCGGTTCGCCTTCGAAATCGAGAATGACGAAATCCTTTCCGGTGGAGAGAATTTGACCGAGATGGTAGTCGCCGTGAATCCGGATTTTCGCGGCGTTGGTCTTGCGATCGAGGAGACGTTTTTCGCGGGCAAGGATTTCCTTCTCCGTCCCGAGAACTTCTTTGGCTTCGTCGCGAAGATTCTCTGGCACGTCGCGCAATTTCTTTTTCAGCGAATCAAAATTGCGTCGCAGAAGCGCGCGCATGCTTTGATAAACCGAGCGCTGGGCCATGGCGTTGAACGGCTCGGGCGCAAAAACCGGATCGTCTCGGACCGAGGCGAGCGCGAGATGCAATTCGCCCGTGCGTTGCGCGAGCAATTTCGCTTTCTCGGCGTAAACGCCCCCGACCAGTTCTTCGACCAGCGCACCGGCCGGCGCTGTTTCATTTTGCAGATCGGCTTTGCGGCAAAGGACGCGTTCGTAAAAACGGCCGACGTGATCGAGCGTCATCGTCCAGGCGTCGGCTTCGCTCGGGATCGCGTCCTGCAACAAACAAACGACGGTGGGTTGCGTTTTAGCTCGGCGATATTCGATCGCGCCGCCAAACGCGGGAACGTTTTCGAATTGCGCGCGCTCGGTCAGGAACCGCGTGACTTCAACGTCCGGGTTCACGCCGTCCTCGAGTTTGCGGTAAAGCTTGAGGAAAAATTTGTCGGCAAAAAGCATGGACGAATTGCTCTGCTCGCCACCGAGAACATTTGAAGACGGAATAGTCGTGACCGGTCCAATCCGTGGACTGAGCGCGCCGACCAGATTTCCGTTTCGACCGCTGGCATGTTGTCGATCCAGCATGAGCCGAAAAAGTTTTTCGCGAAAATCGGTGTCCCAAACAGCGTCAAAGAGAATTGACCCTTGCTTGTCACCGAAGCGCGCAATGACAGCGTGCGGCGCGGATTGCGAAATGGCGTGCGCCTTGTCGTCGGAAGCGATCGTCACCGGCAGGGCGTACGTTTCGGTCGGGCCGTCGAGATAACTCACTTCAACGAACCAAAATTGGGCGGCGTTTGGCTCGGCAGAAATGGTCGAACGCTCAAGTACGCGCATCTGCCGAAGCGTGCGAGCCTTCGCGCCGAACCAGCGACAGCCGGCAATGTATTCGGGCAAAATTTCATTCTCGAGCCGCACCCGCTCGCCGTCATCGAGCAATGATTGCAACTCCGCGCGAGAGTTTAGCGTTGGCACCACGCGCTTTTTCTCCATGCGGCGTCGTTCGCTTTGCGGCTGAAGGGTAAACCAATAATGCGAATGCGGCCCGAGCGTGAGCACATAAGCGGATTTTTTGATGATTGGAAATGGATTGCGGCTGAACACTTCAATCGGGACAGATCCGGAAAAGTGCGCCAAATCCAGCTCAACCACTTGCGCGAAGCGAGAAAGATTCACCACCACAAGAACGGTTTCGTTTTCGTAGCGGCGGACAAAAGCTAAGACCTTGGCGTTGTCGGGATAAAGAAATTCGAGCGTGCCGCGGGAAAAGGCGCGAAAGTTTTTCCGCATCGCGATGACGCGGCGCATCCACCAGAGCAGCGACGACAAATTCTTTTGCTGATTTTCGACGTTAGTTGCTTCGTAGTGGTACTCGGGGTCGATGATGACAGGGAGGTGCAGTTGCTGCGGATTGGCCACGGAAAAACCGGCGTTGCGATCGGGACTCCATTGCATCGGCGTGCGGCAGCCGTTGCGATCGCCGAGGTAGATATTGTCGCCCATGCCGATTTCGTCGCCGTAATAAATGATGGGCGTGCCCGGCATGGAAAAGAGCATGGTGTTGAGCAGCTCCATTTTGCGGCGGCTGTTCGCGAGCAGGGGCGCGAGGCGGCGGCGAATGCCGAGATTAATGCGCGCGTGCGGATCGTTTGCGTAAACGCGCCACATGTAGTCACGCTCCTCGTCCGTGACCATTTCGAGCGTCAGCTCGTCGTGATTGCGCAGGAACATCGCCCACTGACAATTGTCTGGAACCGGCGGCGTCTGATCGAGGATGTCGATGATCGGAAATCGATCCTCCATTTGCAGCGCCATGAACATGCGCGGCATGAGCGGGAAATGAAAACTCATGTGCGATTCGTCGCCACTGCCGAAATAAGCGACCGCGTCCTCCGGCCACTGGTTCGCTTCCGCGAGCAACATGCGTCCGGGATATTTTAGATCGATATGTGCGCGGAGCTTTTTCAGGTAGGCGTGCGTCTCAGGTAAATTTTCGCAGCTCGTGCCTTCGCGTTCGTAAAGATATGGCACCGCGTCGAGCCGCACTCCGTCGACGCCCATCGTAAGCCAGAAATCGCAGACCTTTTCGACCGCTTCGTGCACGGCCGGATTGTCGAAATTCAAATCCGGCTGATGAGCATAGAAACGATGCCAGTAGTAAGCCTTGACCAGCGGGTCCCACGACCAGTTCGAAGTTTCAAAATCCTTAAAGATGATCCGCGCGTCGGAATATTTTTCCGGCGTATCGCTCCAAACATAAAATTCGCGCTCGGGCGAACCGGGCCGCGCGCGCCGCGATTTTTGGAACCACGGATTTTGATCCGAGGTGTGATTAATCACTAGCTCGGTGATGACGCGCAGCCCGCGCTTATGAGCTGCGTCGAGAAACGCGCGGAAGTCGTCGAGCGTTCCGTAGTTCGGATTAACATCGAAATAATCAGCGATGTCGTAGCCGTCGTCGCGTAATGGCGAAGGATAAAACGGCAACAACCAAATGGCGGTGATGCCAAGCTCCTGGAGATAATCGAGCTTTTGGATCAGGCCCCGAAAGTCGCCGATGCCGTCGCCATCGCTGTCATGAAATGTTTTGACATGAAGCTCGTAGATGACCGCGTCTTTGTACCAAAGCGGATCGGCCACTGATTCTCTAGTGCTCCCCGGCATGCGATTAACCTTTGCCGCACAAAGCGCGCCGCGCAATCATCCGTTGACTCGCCCGTAAGATCGACATCGGGCAATGCTCGTCGAGAAAAAAAGCGGCCACGTTCCGTAGCCGCTTTTTTTGTAAACTAAAGTGCGGATTTATCCCTTAACTTTCATGACCTGTGACGCAACGCATTGCCACTGACCGTTGCGCAACATCCAGGTATCAGTGAACCGAAAGGTGCGATCGAACGACCTGCCATCCTTGCCGGTACCCTTTTCGCGCGCGGTCCCGACAACCACCGCCACATTCGGACCGTAACCATGCACTGCCAGCTTCTCGTTCTTAGCGGATTTGTAAGTGTCCTTGTCCTTCTTTATCTCAGAGATCAGGCCGGATTTACTCATGACTTTTCCGTCCCAGTAAACGCCGACGAAATCGTTGGCGACCAGAGATTGGGGGACCGAGATATTGTGGGCGGCATAAGAGGCTTCCCAACGGTTTTCGTCATCTTTCAAAGCGGCTTCGACGCTCAGTTTCTTTCCGCTTGGAGCAGCGGCTGCTGTTGGCGCAGCTGGTTTTGTGGCCGTCGTGGTTGTGGCTTCCTTCTTCGCAGCTGTCGGCGCGGTTGCGGGTTCTGCTTTCTTTCCCGCTGCGGGAGCGGTGGCTTCGGGCGGCCTGGATGCGGGAGTTTCCTCGACCGTGGCCGACGCTTTCTCTTCGGTTGTTGGCGTCGTCGATTCTGCCGGCGATGCTGATTCTTCCTGCGCAAAAGTCATTGCCGCGAGGAAGGCGGTTGCGAGAAATGAGATGATAATTTTCATGGGATTGCTTTTGGTTGGCTTTGGCACGGATTGCCGCGAGCTGAGTTGAGCGCGAATCGTATTTGGGCGGTCACGCGCCGGTCAAGGCTTATCGCGAACCGAGTTTGCGGCGGAAAATCGTTGGACGCGGGAGACCGGTGGAACTAAAGCTTGAGCATGTCGTCGGCGGTCAATCCAAGCCTTCAAGCTGCGTCGAATCTGGCGGTGCAAACGTCTGCGAAGCCAATTGCAGTTGCGCTAGAACGTGAACCCGGCATGCCTAGCGATGTCGATCTTATGTTGGGCATTCAGTCTGGGGACGCAGACGCGCTTTCGGAGCTCTACGACCGCTACAACGGAGTCGTGAAGGCGCTGATTTTGCGAATCATTCACGACGAGACCGGAGCGGACGACCTCCTCCAGGAAGTGTTCATGGAAATCTGGAATCGGGCGAAGAACTTCTCGGCTCAAAAAGGGAAACCACTCGGCTGGATGGCAACATTGACGCGCCGGAGAGCCATCGACGCCCTCAGGAAAAAGCAGGCCTACGCCCGAGCCGAGGAGCGGCTCCAAGCCGAGCCAGAGCAGCAACCCCTTGCCTGGGTGCAAAATGTGACCGAGAAGGAGATTCGAGCCGGGGATGCCCGGGTTTTGATGGCAAAAGTGATCAATTCTCTCCCCGAGGCTCAGCAGCAGGTCATCGAACTTGCATTTTTTCAGGGCATGAGCCAGCGCGAAATCGCTTCTAATACGAATATACCCTTGGGGACGGTAAAAACCCGGCTCGAATTGGGCTTGAAAAAAATATATGACGGCTTGAAGGAGTTGAAAGATGAGCTTTGAGGAATTCCAGAATTGTGCGCGGCTCTACGTGATTGGAGCGTTAGAACCCGAAGAGCTGAAGGACTTTGAGGCTGCGCGCAAGCAATACGGCTCCGCGGCGGAGGATTTCATCAACCAGTGCTACGAACTGCATGAAGCTTTCGCCCTCAGCCTCAAGCCGGCCAAAGCTTCGAATGCGATCAAGGACCGCTTGATGTCGATGGTGCGCGAGCGGAACCAGAATCAATCGGACTCTACCTAGGCGCAACCGCCTATCTCCCGCAGGATAAATTCCTGGAGAAATCCGTAGAAATTTATCTGAAACAATCCGAGGTCCCGACGGGACCCGATGGGCGAGCGATCGTGATCGTTTAATTCTTCGTCTGAGAATTTGTATTTGGTGGCTATCACCAATCGCGCCTGATTGAGTGTGTTGAGCCAGGCGTCGGCGTGTTGGATCGGAATGTGGAGCGAGCAATTGCTCAATGATTTTTCGTTTCCATTCAGTTGCGCCAGATCGGCGGTCACGGTTTCGCTGGCGGTGCGAAAAAGCCGCCGCAATTCCGGTTCGACGTAACTCTTCCACTCCGCGCAGATTTCCTTTTCTGCCGATGGCCGGCTGAACAAACGTGCTTCGGCGGCCGGCGCGCCCTCGGGACTAGTGCTCGGTGGAATCTGTCGCAGGAGCTCGGCCAGAAACGGATCGAGATCGGAAATCTGCAGGGCGTCTCCGTCGCGGCAAATCTCCATATCAGGTAATTTTCTCCAGGGTGGCGAGCAGAAGATAACCGTGAAGCTGCTGCACGTAGAACTCAGCGCGTTCACGCACGCCGCTCCATAAAATCGAACGGCCTTTGTGATGCACTTCCAGCATGTGACGCTCCGCTTTTTCGCGGGGATAACCAAAGACGCGCTGGAACACCATCGTCACGTAAGTCATCAGATTAACCGGATCGTTGTGTACCACGACTTGCCAGGGCAGATCGAGTTCTTCTTCGCCTCGCGTTTCCTTTTCCTTGGTCGGGGCTTCCACCGTGGAAGTGGACCCCTTTTCGAGCTGCACGGTGCTCACCGCACCCATGAAAAAATGTTATCACACTGTCCCCGCAGTTCAAACCGTTGCGTCTGCAAGAATTTTCCGTTGAACGACGTACATCCTTCTCGCGCTCGTCGTATCGCGATCGTCGAAACCGTGTAAGTGCAGTAAACCGTGGACCACGTACAACCGCAGCTCGCACGCGACAGCGTTTCCGAATCGTCGGGCGTTGCGACGCGCGCTTTCTGCGCTGATGAAAATTTCACCGTGCTGAAACGTGATCACGTCCGTCGCTCCCAATTCATTCATGAATTGTCGATGTAAGGACGCGATCTTCCGATCCGAGACAATCAAAACCGAAATCTCACGCAGCTGCCTGAGGTTCGTCTTTTCTTTGCGCGGCAAACAAAGACAAACTTGGATCGCTTTCGCCGCAAACTTGTTAAGTTCGGCAATATTCAGCGGCACTTTGCGTTGAAGATTGCGCACTGCGATTTTCGGAATCGCCGCATGGATTTTGCGCTTCATTACGACTGGCGGGCTTTGTCGCGGTGCTTAAGAAGCGTGTAAATGATTTCCGTTCTCGGCATCTGCCCGCCGGCGGCAACCGCCCGGCGCAATGGCTCACCCCAAATCGGCTCGATCTCCAAAGGGCGCCCCGCTTCCCAATCCTGCAGCGTCGAAGGTTTGTAGGCGCCCATCGTTTCCGTGCGCTTCATGTGTTCACGCCAGGCATCGCTCGGCAGCGCGTAGCCGCATTTGTTAGCGCCGGCGATCACTTCGTCCATCAACGCGAGCATCGCCTGTCGCAAATCTTTGTCGCCAATGATTGCGGCGGTGTCGATTCCGCCTCCTAAGATCGACAATCCATTGAACGGAATGTTCCAGATTAATTTACGCCAACGCTCGAGCGCGAGATCTTCCACAACGGTACACGTCACGGCCGCGCGAGTAAATTCAACCGCGACTTTGTGCGTGCGCGGTTGTGATGGCCGATGAAATTCACCCAGAACGATGTGCCCGTACGCGTAACGCTCGATCTCTGTTCTCGAGGACCGATTTAGGGCGATGAAGCAAAGGCCGCCAAGTACTCGTCCCGCGTCAAAATGGTTGGCCAGAAATTCCTCGTTCCCCAAACCATTCTGCAAAGTCAGCAACACCGTTTGTTTGTGCAGCAGCGGTGGAACAAGATCGACAAGATCGGAATTGGAAGTCGCCTTAACCGCGACGATCACCAAATCGCACGGACCGATTTCTTTGGTCGAATTGGAGCAATTGATCGGCGCGACTCGAAAATTCTCACCTTCGCCACGCACGAAAATGCCGTCGCGTCGGACTTCGCTCAAATCGCCGCGGATCAGAAAGTGCACATCGCTTCCGGCGTGCGCGAGTTTTGCACCGTAGTAACTGCCGATCGCGCCCGACCCAATAACTGCAATGCGAAAACCCATTCGCTAAGCCGGCGGGCGTTGCTCGGATTGGAAATTCCGCGTGATGAGCCGCGCGCCCTTGTTGAAACTGAAATAGGCCCAGGCCCATTGAAAAAGCACCGCGATCCGGTTGCGAAAGCCGACCAGGAAAATGATGTGGACAAATAACCACGCCAACCACGCTGGAATTCCGCTGAGATGGATCAATTTAAGATCCGCGACGGCTTTGTTGCGGCCGATCGTCGCCATGCTGCCTTTGTCGAAATACCAAAAACGTTGCGGCTTTCGGCCATCGATCATCGCCAGAACATTCTGCGCGGCGTGACGGCCTTGTTGCATCGCAACCGGCGAAACGCCCGGTAATGGTTGCCCTGTTTGATGCGAGAAATTTGCGAGGTCGCCGATCACTTGAACTTCCGGGTGATCAGGAATGGTCAGATCTTTGTTCACGATCACGCGACCGACGCGATCGATGGGTGCGCCAAGCGAATGGCCGATAAACGACGCGTTGTTGCCGGCCGCCCAGATTTTCACGCGACATGGGATGAATTCGGCGCCGACTTGCAGACCTTGCTCCGAAAGATTGGTCGCGTGAATCCCGGTGCGCACTTCCACTCCAAGATCGATAAGTTGACGCTTCGCGCTGATCTGCAAATCGTCCGGAAACGCGGCCAGCACCCACGGGTCGCCTTCCACCAGAATCACACGCGCTTGCGACGGATCGATATGACGAAAATCTTTCGCCAGTGTGTAGCGCGCAATTTCGGCGATGGCGCCCGCCATTTCCACGCCGGTCGGTCCTCCACCAATGACGACAAACGTCATCGCGGCTTTACGTGCGGCTTCGTCAGAAATTCTCTCCGCATATTCGAACGCCAGTAAAATGCGGCGCCGAATTTCCACGGCATCCTCCAAACTTTTCAGGCCCGGCGCGATTTTTTCCCACTCTGGATGTCCGAAATAGGAATGGCGCGCGCCGGTCGCGACAATCAGATAATCGTAATCGAAGTCCCTATCGACCATCCTCACTTTCTTCGCGTTCACGTCGATCGATTGCACTTCGGCGAGGATCACTCCCATGTTTTTGCATTTGCTCAGAATTGCGCGTATGGGAGCGGCGATGTCGGCCGGGGAAAGCGCCGCGGTTGCGACCTGATACAGCAACGGTTGAAACAAATGGTAATTTGTCCGGTCGACCACCGTGACGCTGGCCGCTTCACCGGCGAGTTTCTTGGCCGCCTCGAGTCCGCCGAATCCAGCGCCGATAATCACGACATGCGGTTTCTCTGTCGGCACCTTTTCCACGTGGCAATCTTGCAGCAAGACGACTGGATGAAAGCTCCAAATTCCAAACTCCAAATCCCAGGGAAGTTCCAAACTTCAAAATCCAAAGAAAGGTTGCTCTCTCTTTTTTAGAATTTGAGAAGTGGAATTTCTTTGGAGCTTGGGTCGTTGGGATTTGGAACTCTGCTGCCGGGCCTGTCCTGGGAGAGAAAGCAAAAAGAATTTGTTATTGCGGCGCCGGCCACTATCTTTCGCGCTTCATGCCGAAACCAATTTCCCGCAGCAAAACTCGCAAAGCAGTTGCGAAACGGTTCAAGATCACCGCTCGCGGCAAAGTTTTGCGCGCCCAATCGTCCCGGCGTCATTTGCTTTCGGCTAAGAACGCCAAACGCAAGCGGCACCTTGGCAAAATGGCGCTGGTGGACAAAACGGACGAGGCGCGAGTCAAAGCCAATCTGCCGTTTGGTTAATCGCTAACGAAACTGCGGCTTCGGCGCGGGAGTCCCTGCCGGCTTCGCGGTCATCTGTCGCATCGCTTCGTGCGAATCGGGCGCCGGTTCCGGACTATAGAGATCGCGCCGGTTCGCGAGAGTGGTGCACCCGCATTGCGATGCCGCCAAGATTAGAAACGCCAGCCATTTCACAGTGCGATTATAAAAACTCCATTGCACGATGTCGATCCATTCGACCCATTCAACTTCGCTCAGGGCAAGCTGTTGCTCAGGACAAGCCTTGCGGTAAGTTTCGGTTCCGTCAGGGGCTATGGATTGAGGACTGACGAACCCCGCCAGGGCAGGAATGCAGCAACGGTAGTTTGATCCTCCTTGCCGTAGTTCTCTGGCGGACTTTTTTGTGAAACTGCTTAAAGTCAAAACCGCGCGCTTTGCCGAGGTCGTCGAAAAAGCGGGTAAGCCGGAAGTTTACACGCTCTGGCAAAAGCCGGCGCAGGATCGACATCTGCAATCGGAAATCAAAAACAACCGCGTGATGACGATTCAGAAAAGCGAAGCCGGCAGCGAATTCGGGATTGTTCGATTTAAAGAACACAAAGGCGCGAGTTATCTGATCTTTCCGAAATCGTTGAAGCGACTTGAGAACAAGCGGATCGTTGGGATCAACTGGGACCTGGTCAAAACGAAATGACTCGAGAGGAGCAACTGCGGTACTCGCGGCACATGATCATGCCGGAAGTTGGCGCCGAAGGACAACGACGTTTGAACGCCGCGCGCGTTTTGTGCATCGGCGCGGGCGGGCTCGGTTCGCCGGCCGCTCTTTATCTTGCCGCTGCCGGCACTGGCAAACTTGGGCTGGTCGATTTCGACGATGTCGATCTTAGCAATCTGCAGCGGCAGATTTTGCACGGCACCAAGGACGTCGGCCGAAAAAAATTGGACTCCGCGCGCGATCGGTTGCGAGACGCGAACCCGAACATCGAGATCGAAGCGCACGAATGCCGTTTCACGAGCAAGAACGCGCTCGAGATTGTTTCCGGCTATGATGTCGTGGTCGACGGCTCGGATAATTTTCCGACGCGCTATTTATCAAACGACGTCTGCGTTTTCGCGAAGAAGCCGAACGTTTACGGGTCGGTGTTTCGCTTCGACGGTCAGACGACTGTGTTTGCGCCGCATCTCGGCGGACCGTGCTATCGCTGTTTATTTCCCGAGCCGCCGCCGCCGGGATCGGTTCCAAATTGTGCGCAAGCCGGTGTGCTCGGCGTTCTTCCCGGAATCATTGGAACGATTCAAGCGAATGAAGCGATCAAATTGATCCTGGGCGTCGGTGAGCCGCTCGTTGGCCGACTCCTTTATTTCGACGCGCTGAAAATGAAATTCCGCGAATTCAATCTCCGACGCGATCCGCAATGTCCAGTCTGCGGCGATTCGCCGACCATCACCGAACCGATTGATTACGAGCAATTCTGCGGGGTTGCCACGAACGTCCCGACGGTTTCGGTGCGCGAACTAAAGGAAAAACTCGACGCGCGTGAGCCCGTTCAGCTTGTCGATGTTCGGGAACCGTTCGAACACGAGATTGCAAGCATCGACAGCGCGCAGTTGATCCCGCTCGGGGAATTGTCCGATCGGTTGAGCGAATTGGATCGCGATCGCTTGACGATAGTGCATTGTCATAGCGGAATGCGCAGCGCGCAGGCGGTGCGCTTGTTGCGCGACGCGGGTTTCTCAAACGTATTTAATCTCGAAGGCGGAATCGCCAAATGGTCGGATGAAATCGACTCGGGCGTCCCAAAATATTAGACAGAGCGCGCTCTGTCATCCCGAACGGGACGTGAGGGATCTCCCAGAGGCTGGTGGATCACACTAGGTACGTTTGCGTAATCAATGCTTCGACTGTGGGATTCCTCGCTCGGCTCGGAATGACAAAATGCTATCTCAACACCGCGGCCAATTCCTCAGCCGACGGCACATCGTTCCATTGTTTTAGGAGTTCTCCCTTTCGGCCGAAAACAAAAAGGTGAAAGAGTGCTGCGCTCGGCTGTGATCCAAGTTGCGTCGTTACGACACCGTCGAAATCTGCGACAGCGAAAACATCCTGACGAGCGTTTCGCGCAATCTTAAGTCGATCGTAGCGCGTTTGAAGCTGCTGCGCCTCTGAATCGACGCGTCGCCGCATCAGCGAAGTCAGAATCATGCGGATCGGCTTGCTGTGTTTCGTTTCGAATGCCAAAACAGTGATCATTCGATAAGTTGGATTGCCGAGACAAGAATCCGGAGTGCGATCTCCAACCGCGTGCGCTTTGTCGATGTTCGATTTGCTGACCAAAACAACAGTCGTGATGTGGCCGTCACCGGTTGAGAACGTGTTTCCATCGACATCTACAAGGTTGACTCGGTAACTTTCGCCGACCGTCAGCTCGGCGAAGATCGACGTCAGCGGCGCAGAAAGCATCACGGTCGCGAAAAAAATTTGCGCTCGACTCGGTTTCACAATTAAGGACGTTGATCACGATAAATGCGCGCTGACAACCTTCGCCTTCACATTTTTGCTGTTTCGCTTTCGACTTTAGTGCTGGTCAGCGCGTGCGACCGGATGGTGACCTCGCGGAACACGCGCCTGGTCAAAGAAGCGGATTGGAAGGCGGCCCAGGGCGATTATCTCTGGGCGATTAATCTCTACGAGGCGGCACTCGACGGGACGCCGCAGTCAGCCGAAGTGCATTTTAAACTCGCGCTCCTTTACGACGACAAAATAAACGATCCACTGCACGCACTCCATCATTTCAAACGTTACCTGGTTCTTGATCCAAACGGGTCGCACGCGATCGAGGTTAAAGATTTTATGAAACGCGACGAAGTTGCGCTCGGCACGAGTTTGTCCGGCGACTCTGTGGTACCGCGGGCCGAGGCCGCTCGCTTGCGAAATGAAAATCTAAATTTGCATAGGCAAATTGACGCAGGGCCAGCGAAGCCGCGTCCGGCCGCGGACAAATCGTCATCGCGTCGTGGTGAGAATGAAAAAGCGGAGTCGAAGAAAACTGGATCGCACACTTACACGGTGAAAGAAGGCGATACTCTCGCTTCCATTTCGCGCAAGTTTTACAAAACGTCGAAGCGTTGGCGAGAAATCCGAGACGCCAATGAGAAAAAGATCGATGACCCGGACAATTTGAAAGCGGGTCTGACCCTGACGATTCCGCCTAACGACTGAAAATGGATGCCACTATTGAAGCACTCGCAAACAAGATCGAGACTGGCTGATTAACAATGCCGAGTAGATTAATTACTCGAATCGCGCCGGACGTGGGCTGGCTTCCGGTGAGTTTTGCGAATGTTTATTTCGCCGGTCGTCCCGGCGGCAAATGGGTCCTGATTGATGCGGGATTGCCGGGATGGGCGGCGGAAATTTTCGCCGCAGCCGAGGCGCGATTCGGCGCCGGTTCGCGGCCGGAAGCGATTGTGTTGACGCACGGCCGCATCGATCACGCCGGCTCGGCCCTGGCGCTGGCCGAAATGTGGGACGTCTCAATTTATGCGCACCGTCTTGAGATTCCTTTTTTGATTGGCCGATCGCCTTACCCGCCACCAGATCCCACGGTTGGCGGCGCACTGGCATTTCTTTCGCGGTTCTTTCCGCGGCTCTCCCGCGATCTCGGCGCGCGACTGCGTGAGTTGCGCACGCAGAAGGTCCCGGGCGCACCAAATTGGGAGTGGTTATTTACGCCCGGACATTCTCCGGGTCACATTTCATTGTTCCGCAGTTCTGATCGTGTGCTTCTGCCTGGCGACGCTTTTGCCACGGTCAATATGGATTCGTGGAGCGGATTACTGACAGGGCGGCGTCAGCTCTCGCGCCCGCCGACGCCTTTCATAATCGACTGGCATGCGGCAGGCGCGTCGGTTCGAGAGTTGGCAACTTTGCGACCAAACGTGGTCGGTTGCGGTCATGGCGTTCCGATTTCCGATTCCGATTTGCCGGAGCGTCTCAAAGCTTTCGCGCAGCGTTTTTGTGCTCCGCGACGCGGTCGTTATGTCGAGCGACCGGCGCGGACAGATGAGAACGGAATTGTCGATCTTCCACCGGCGCCGCTCGATCCGGTCCCATTCGCGACCGCGGCTGCGCTCTTCTGTGTCGGGCTCGCTCTCGGCGCAGGTTATCTCGACGACGAAAAGCGCCGGCGATGAATCATTGGAACCGTGCGTCGCTCGGAATGACTGATGGCTGCGGTGGCGGCGGTTTCGGGGGGCGCGCATTGATGCTTTGATCGATCGCGTCCTGACTTGTCGGATCGATCAGACCGCCACTGGGCGGTGAAGTTTGCTGCTCCTCGATATCGGCCAGAATTAGATCGAGTTCCGGCAGCGGCCTTTTGAAGCCTTTGACCAGTTTTCCATTCAGTAATTTCGAGATGTCGATGTTGAGGACCTGCGGGCAATGCGTCGGATTCGGTGGAAACACGACCATCTGCCCGGTGTGCAGTCGGCAGGGACCGCCCGGAGCTCCTTTCAATGTCAGTGTGCCGTTGCCGTGGAGAAGGATGAATTTATTCCACGTGTTCGAATGGCGCTCCAAGATGGCGGTGAAACCGCTCACCGCGCTGGTCGCAACCGCCGTGGTGATTTTGATCGTGCCGGCTTGTTTCGGCGCCGACATTAAAATCGCACCGCTGCCGAGATCGTAAGTGCGCGTGGCTGCGCCAAAACTGAAGACTGTGTTCGCGCCGAGGCGGGTCAATGTTAGATCAGTGAACGTCAGTTCCGCGCGGGAATCGGTCCCGGTGCGAACGGCCGTTCCTTCGTGGATGGTGTCGTTCACGGCGGCAGGACGCGCCGCAGCCCGCGCCGCGAGCAAGCGCACATCATGGATCACTTCTGTGACGCGTGCTTGTTTTTGTTCGGCTGCAAAAAGGACGGTGGCAACGCCGGCAGCGGCCCCGACTAAACTAATGGCAGCGACAAGGTTCGAATTTGGAAAGGGAGTTTTCATCAGATTGCTTGTCCATCCTAATCATGGCCCTTGACCCGGGCCACCCAGGGGCGGGGCACTGGACAACGGTTGCGGGTTCTTCGCGCCAGCGCCGCCAAACGTGCCGGTCGTCTCCGCCGACCCGGTCCCTCCAAAACCGAAATAGTTCGGATGATTTGTGAAAACATCTGCCTGTTGAGCCGACTTGATCGTGACGACCACGCCTTGCGAAATGTTGATCGTATTGGCGGCAAGAATATTCGACGGGCTGCTAAGGGTCACGTTTGAGAGAAAGTTAAGCGTGCCGTTACTTCCAACAGCGTAAAGTTTCAGCACCGTGTCCGCGCCTAACACATTACCGCTGCCAATGTTGAGCACGCCGTTCGTGCCCAGGGCCGAGACTTTGACAACGTCGCCGTGGATAGTCGCATTGTTCAGAGTAGTCTGACCGGTGTCGCCGGTCTGACGGATGTCCACCTCACCTTGCTCGGCCTGAATCGATCCGCTGACGTTAATGGCGGTGTCGCTGCCGCTAGCGAGGATCACGATTTGGCCATTGGTTCCCGAGGCATCGAGCATGGAGAGAAGTTGCGCACTACTGGTGACGGTTATGCCACCCAGGGATTGGAGAATCATCTGGTGCGAGTTCACGGTCGAGTTAGCCACCAGGTTGTTCCCCGCTAGAGCCTTAAATCCGCGGTTGTCCTGCACGGTACCGTTCACCGTCACGGGCGCGTTTATCTGGATGTCTCCTTCTGCCCTGAGCGTAACTTTATTTAGATTGGAGATGGGCGCGGCCAGCGTGAGATTTGAGCCCGTGCCGCGAGCGTAGATGAAAAACTCGCCGAAATTCGCAAAGCTAATGCCGGACAGATTGATCGAGCCATTGAGCGCAATTAGACCGACTTGCTGAATGCCGCCGAACGTAAAAACGGCTCCCGACGGAGAAGAGGTGATATCGCCTTGGCTGACCAGACCGAGAGTTGGGTAGCCGCTGGAGTTGAAAACCGTCGGATCTCCAGCCAACTGCAGCGACGCGAATAAAAAACCTGGAATTGGGAGGGTCTTGCTATCAGGACTGATGAAGCCGCCGCCACTATTGCTGTCGAAATTTTCCATACTGTCGAAGGACGACGGCGAACTGCCAAGCCAGGTGGGCAGCGGACCGTCCAGAGCGGCTCCGCGATAAATTTTTCCAAAATTGGTTATGCCGTTTGTGGTGATTGTCGGATCGGTATTGATGACTGTGCCACTCGTGATGACGTACGGATTAGGTGACGTGATCGCCGATGGCGGCCCGAACTTGCTGCTGTTGCTGCTGCTGCTGCTTGTCGAAGTCGGAGCTGCCGCGGTTGCCAAGGTTACGGTGTCGAGGCCGGTAGCATCCTTTGGCGGCTGGCTCGTAGGCCCGTTTTGACCGGACTGAGCCGCCTGTTGTTCGTTGATCACCGCCAGAATCAAGTCGGCATTCGGAAGCGTCGGGAAGCTGGTGATCAACTTCGACGTCTTGTAAACCAGGGCCGCATTGAATTTTGTCGGCCGCATGATTTGTCCGTCCACGGTCATCATCACCATTTCTCCTCCATGAACAATCGCCGCTTGCTCGGGGTGACCTGTCGGGTAAAAGCGGCCGATCCCTTCGAGCATGAGGAGTTTTGTCGGAAAACCTTTGTTAGATTCAAGTAGAGCCGTCCCACCGGTGATGGCGGCCGTAACAGCTACCGTCGCGATTTTCGCTTCAGCCCCGTTCCGCGGCACCTGCAGAAGTACGGCGCCGCCGTCCAGGTTGATCTGGCGAGCTCCTTCGTTGAAACTGAAAATCGTGTTTGCGCCCAGGCGCGTGATCGTCAAATCCGAGAACGTCAGCTCCGAGCGCGAATCCACTCCCGTGCGCACGGCAGTGCTGGCGCTCACGTTGTCGTTCACAACCGCTGCTCGCGCTGCCGCTTGCTCGGGAAGCAATTTAACGTCGTTGATTATTTGAGTAACGCGCGCAGCCCGTAACTCTGCCGCATCCGCCACGGCCGAAAGACGCACAAAAGTAAAAATCCAAAATAGAACACAGCCGGCGCCTGTTTTGAAAGGGTTCATGTGCTAGCGCGGGTTATCTGCTGGGTAATTTCCCGCAGGCAATCTGGTTGAAGTTGACTCCGGATTTGGCGGCGTCTCGATCGTGCCGAGGTCAGTTGAGGATGGAACTGCATCCGATCTGGGTGTCGCAGAAGCGGCCGTCGCCTGGGCGGCTGCGTTCGGCTGCGCAGGATTGGTAAGCGACACCAGCGTTCCCTTTCCAAAGATGACCAGATTGGTATCGATCAAGGCTCTTTTTGATTTCGCGCGCTGCTGTTTTTCACTTTCCTTCGCAATCAAGTTTTGGCGGCCAAGCGGTGGAAAATCGATGATCAAGTGCGCCGTTTTCAGCAGCCGCTCGAGATCGACATCCACCGGGTCCGGCAAACCACCCTTCGCGTCCGGGTTCGTGATCAACATTTGCCCCGGCCGAATAAGCACCGATTCGCCCCAGCGACGCTTCAAATACAAACGGGCGGTGCCTTCCAGACTGATGAACTTGATGTAAGCATGCGGGTGATACTCAACTATCACAGTCGTTCCGGTGATCGCGGCCGTGACCGCAGCCGTTGTGACTTTTGCGCTGCCCGCTCCTTTCGGAACCTGCAAGAGCATGGCGCCCTCAGTTAGATCGAGATTGCGCGTTCCTTTATTGAAACTGAAAACCGTGTTCGCACTGAGCCGGGCCAATGTCTGATCGCTAAACGTCAGCTCGGTGCGTGAATCCATGCCTGTTTGCACCGCGGTGCCATCGGGCACGTTATCGTTCAGTACTGCCGCCTTCCCCGCCGCCCCGGTCGGGCGCAATTGCACCTCGTTAATAATTTGCGTGACCGTCGCTTCGTTGCGCTCCGCCGCCATTGTCGATCTTGCCGCAATGATCGCACCGACCAGAGCAATCGACCCGGTCAGACAGAATCGGAAAGTGTGGCTAATGCCCATTGTGTCTCCTAAAATTTCGCCGAGAGCGCGATCGCGCCGCCGACGTTCGCGACGTTGTAATCGAACACGTCCTGGTTTGAGTCGCTGTGCGCAAACGAGCTGATCGCGCTGACCCAACACCAGTTGGTCAGGCGATAAGTCGCCGCGAGCGAAAGAATCTCGCTCACATCGGTCCGGCCGTTTTGGTGATAATCACGCGCCACCACCCGCCCGACTGCATCGATCGTGAACGCGCGAGTCAGGTTTACCGAGTAACCAAGATAACCGTCGTAATCATTGCGACGCGGACTCTGATGATCCGCGCCGACGCTTATGTTTGTGTACACTCCGACCAAAAGCTGTTGCGCGCGGCTGAACTGGAACGGCAGCTCGGCGTTGAAGATCAGCCCGTGATTCGAGAAAAATTCGTCCCCGAGCCGGTCATCGAAGGTTAGGCGATTGAAATCGTATCCGCCGCGGAGAATGAGATTGTGAAATTGCGGCAGCAAATAACTCAGGCCCGCTTCCACATCCAGGCTGCCGAAATCGAATGCGGTGTTATCGCCGTAATAAAAAACTTGCTCTCGCGCGCCGAAATGCCCGTACAACGTTTTTGTGATCCGCGGATCATAAAAAACACCAGCCACTGGCGCGATGACCACGTCGCTAAGTTCACCGCTCCGCGTCAGCGCGACGTTCGACGTGTAGAAGATCGGACAGGCGAGCGAGGCCGTGAACGGCTGATACTCGGTGACGCGCTTCAAAATTTCCTGCTGGCCGATGTCGGCGTCGTTCGGGCTCGCGGCCGCGTGCCCATCTTCAATGCCTTCCGGCGTTACGCTTGGTCCGAACGGCGGCTGGGTCTGGCCCTGAAGTAATTGCGCACGATCGACATCCTGGGAGCTCCGCCCCTGGGCAAAGCTTCCCGGTGCGAAGATCGACATCATCGCCGCGTAAATGATCGGCGCGGATAAAATTTTGAAACAAATTCTTGTCAAGACGAGCCGCGCCTTCTTATGCGGCTTATTCTTTTGCCCGCTCGGATTTCTCCCGTCAAGAAAGTTATTTACCCCGTGAGATTACCTTCTTAATCGGGTTTTGACGTAGCGCTTACCCCAGGCCGTCTTTAGATACTTCTCGCGCCGGGCTGCATCATTTTCATTTGAATAGCCCTCCCAATAGACAAGCTCGAACGGTTTGCGCCTCCCGGTGGACGGAACGATTCCTTTGTTATGCGCTTGCAGCCGCGTTTGCAAATCCCTCGTTAGGCCAACATAGAATTGATGGTCGGCCAGCGAACGCAGGACATACACCTAACAATATTTTGGCATAAGCTGTTATCTCACGGGCTGAACGCGCATAGCATTATCGGGCTTCAATCCAGTGGACCCTTCACCCCGATGCCCGGCCGGTTCAGAACATGGGTATACCGCGTAAAGCTCGCCGCGTGCTACGCTCCTTCGACTACGCGGTTGCAGAGTCTTCTGCTAGATAGTGCCGCAGTTGTGCTTTGAGGAAGCGTCGTCCGGATCCGCTCTTGAGATACTTCTCGCGGCCAAGGGCATCTTCCTGGTTTTAATAAGCCTCGTAGTAGATAAGCCGCCATGGGCCTGCGATAACGTGTTGCAAATGATCCACCGGTAACATGTTCATCAAATCTCTTTCGAAGGTCCGCGGTGTAACCAATGTAAAACCCGTCGTCAGTTATTGAGCGCAGGACATACACGTAGTGCACCGTAGTATTGTCACTCCTGGCACGTGAGCGAAGCTTTTACATGCTGGTCGAGCAGTTTAGGTTTGTTTTGGGGCGCGGAAGCCGGTACCATCGGGCGCATGGCAGCGATTCTCTCTTTTCGACCGTCAAACTCAAGCCGGATTAGACCCAAAAATTGGACATTTATTTTATTAGGTCCAAAATTTGGTTCGAATTCTCGTTAGGTCTATGCGAACGCTTATCCCTTTGAGCGTTTTTTTGGTCACCAGCAGCGTGCTAGCCGCCCCGGTCGCCGAATATCAGGCGAAGGTCGAAAAGATGTCGCACGATGCGATCACTTCAGAGTTGGAGAAGCACCCGGAGCGCTGGACTAAGGTCGCCATGAAGCTGCATTTCCATATCGACCGCTCTGGCCGGATACACGACATCCGAATTGTTTCCGTCGTGCCGAATCGCTGGGCAGAAGATACTGCTCGCCATGCGCTGACGATGTTGAAGTTGCCGCGTGTTCCTAGCGAAGTGATGCGCCAAACCGAGATGGAAGGCCCGGATGCGGAGGCGCAGCTTGTACTGGCGAAGAAGAAGTCAGATGGCGAAAAGCTTATCAAAGCTATGCAGCGATGAGACCTAACCAAGCGCTGGAGCGAACCGCTGACCGGCGCGAACATTTACTTTCGATGACTTCAACCCCGAAACTTCCAGCACAGCTCGCTCTCGTCAGCGGTCGCTCAGCTTGTTCTCGTTAGATGTAGTCGCGTAGATCGATCGCTATGCCAAGCCATAAAGTTCTCGGCAGCATTGCTCATAATTTCGGCCATTCGTTCACAAGCCTCATGAATTACTGGCAC
>WNFX01002083.1_pt1 | contig 34443 bp, 36 predicted proteins | sample 5400111 | NCBI WGS metagenome assembly WNFX01 (sample SAMN13153363, study PRJNA577476) | soil metagenome | isolation source: 40 cm soil or saprolite under grassland replicate 1 | place: USA:California | collected 2016-06-15 | reverse complement strand
ACACCTCGGCGTGATGCTTCGGGCTCTGGTAATCCGGGCTCGGATACCCGAGCATGATCACGCCGCCGTCGAGCTCCATGTTCACATGGGTGACACGGCCATTTTCATCGCTCCAACGGCCTGTCTCTTCGAAACCGAATGTCTCCGCGATCCAGTCGGCAGCACGACCGACGTCTTCGTACGAGAACATCGGGACGACGCGCTGCTCTGCCATCGAAGCGCACGTTAACGCTATCGAGGCCCCGGCGCTGGATTCGGCCGATTCGCCGCCGGGTTCCGCCGCGTTGTCCGTCCCCCGCTGGTCCTGGATCGAGTCGGTGTCCGCCGCCGAATCGTTACTCACCGCAGCGGGTGCCTTCGCAGATGAGTTGTTGCCGCTCGCCGAAGCGAGCGTGGAACCCCCGACGGCGAGCGCCGCCAGTGCGGCCAGCGCCGCGCCGAGCTTGGTGAAACGTGAACGCATGTCGTTCCTCCTTCGTGTCGGGTAGATCGATCTGCGCCGACCACGGTAGGAGGCCAGGGTGAGACGACGGTGAGCCGCTACAGCCTGTTTCTCACGTTACCTTCACTTCACGAGCGGCAAGCTCCTGAGCAGCCGCGTCGAAGACAGACGAATGGAGATCCACATCCGCTTCGGTCGTCACAGGCGACATGAGCGCCATGTTGTGGAAGGGCGTCAAGAGGATGCCGCGATTCAGGGCGTAGAGATGGATCAGCCGGTCGAGCTTGGTGTTGCCGCCGGCAGCGGCCTCGCTCCCGTTCCGCGGTCGCTCGGGACGGAAGAGATACTCGACCCGGCAGCCGAGGCGCGTGACGTGCCACGGCAGAACGTGCCGCTCGATCGCACCGGCGACGCCCGCTTCGAAGCGCTCGCCGAGGGCGATCATGCGCGCAAACGCGTCGTCGGTGAGAACCTCGCCGAGCGTGGCACGCATCGCAGCAAACGACAGGACGTTCGCGGCAACCGTGCCGCCGATGCCGCCGACATCGGCGCGCTCGTCCCGCGGCAGCAGCGCCTCGAGCCGGTCCGCGACCTCGCGCGAGAACCCATAGGCGGCAGCGGGAATGCCAGCGGCGATCGCCTTCCCGACGGTCAGCAGGTCCGGATCGAGCCCGTAGGCAGCGGTGTAGCCGCCCGGTCCCGCGCAGAGCGTGTGCGTCTCGTCGATGATCAACAGCGTCCCCGTCCTGCGGGTCGCCGCTCGAAGAGCGTCGTGGAACCCGGGCTCGGGATGCACGATCCCGATGTTCGTCAACGCAGGCTCCGCCAGCACGCACGCGACGTCGTCAAAGCCGAGCTCGCGCTCGAGCGCGTCGACGTCGTTCCACTCGACCACCCGCGTTGTCTCTTCGAGCGCGACCGGCGGGCCGACGTTGCCTTCACGCGAGACCACCGACGCACCGTCGAGTGCCGCGAACGTCTCATCGACGGTGCCGTGGTAGCACCAGTTGAAGACGAGGATCTTCGGCCGGCCCGTGAGCTCGCGCGCGAGCCTGATCGCGAACCGATTCGCGTCCGTCGCGGTGAGTGCGAACTGCCAGCTCGGCAGCCCGAAGCGGCGGGCCAGCTCTTCGCCGACCCAGAGCGCATCCTCACTCGGGAGCATGAGCGTGATGCCACGGGCGGCTTGCTCTGCCACCGCCCGCACGGTCGGCGCGGGGGAATGCCCGGTCATCGCGGCTGTGTCGCCGAGACAGAAGTCGACATACTCGAGGCCGTCCACGTCGCGAAAGCGGGCCCCGTGCGCCTCGGCGGCGAACACCGGGAACCCTCCCGCCCACCGGATCATCCACGGCATCGGCACTCCCGCGAGCAGCGAGCGCTCGGCCCGCGAGGCGAGCTCGCGCGACCGCGGGTGCTCACGCTCGAACCGGTCGAGCTCTCGTGACAGAAGATCGTCGAGCAACGTTCCCAGTGGTGGTTGTCGGGTCCCGCTCGTCACCGTGCTAGTCAATCAACCTCGAAACGCGCGTGTGGTCCGTTCGATTCGGGCATGATGATCCCGCTTTGGTGATGGACAAGGATCTCGTGGCCGACACCGCCGCGGCCGAGCGGCTCGGCACGGCTCTACGTCGCGCCGGCTATTCGGAGGACGCAATCCACCGACTGCTCGGTGAAGACGCGTACTCGAGCGAGCGCGCCGACACGCCCGCCGAGGAACGCCGCCTGCCCAACACGCCGCTCGCGACGCTGGTGCGGCTGCTCTTTCTCCAGCTGCCGGTTTCGGCGCAGGACGCCGAGACCGCACTCGGCCGAGAGAGCGTCGAAGCGCTGGAAGCGACAGGGCTCGCGGAGGTCGGCGACCGGGTCATCTCGCGTGCCCGGATCCTGCCGATCGGCAAAATCCTCCTCGCCTCGGACGGCTTCTCCCGCGACGGCGACGACCCTGCCGACTACGTCGCGACGTACACCCCGACGGCTCGCGTTCTCGATTCCCTGACACCTCGTCCTCGTGTCAACCGGGCGCTCGACGTCGGCACAGGGAGCGGCATCCACGCCTTGCTCGCGGCGCAACATGCCCGGCACGTGATCGCGACCGACGTCAACCCGCGGGCGATCGCGTACACGGAGCTCAACGCTGCACTGAACGGGCTTCGCAGCGTCGAGTGCCGCCGAGGCAGCCTCTTCGAGCCGGTGGAAGGCGAGACGTTCGACCTGATCACGTGCAACGCGCCCTACGTCGTCTCACCCGAGCGTCGCTGGGTCTACCGCGACAGCGAGTTCTCCGAGGACGAAGTGTCGGAGCGCGTGATCCTCGCCGCGGCCGAGCATCTGACGGAAGGCGGCTACGCGGCCATGCTCGTGAGCTGGCTCGCGTTCGACGAAAACAATCCTGACGAGCGCGTGCTCGCGTGGGCCGACGCGAGCGGTTGCGACAGCTGGATTCTCTCCACGCTGAACTCCGATCCGATCACCCACGCCGCCGAATGGAACTCGCACCTCGCGGGCGAAGCGCTCGGCGAGGCTCTGGACGAATGGACGCAGTACTTCGACTCCCTCGGGGTGCAGTCAGTGAGCGAGGGCGCCGTTGTCCTGCACAGACGTCCCGGCGGCGGACACACGGCCCGGGTGGACGAGCTCGACGAGGACGAGCTTGACGACGCGGGCGATCAGATCCTGCGCGCTTTCGAATCGCGAGCGACGCTTGCCGAGCTCGGTGGCGACAAGGAGTTGCTGGAGACACGCATCGGCGTCGCCTCGAGCTTCCGACTTGACCGCGAGCTCGAGCCCTCAGGCGGACGCGCCGTCGACGTCGACGGCAGCGTCGAACTCACGGAGGGGACGAAGCACGCAGTCGACGCGTCCGCCGATGTCCAAGAGGTGGTCGCCTCTCTCGACAGCCGCATGCGGCTGAGCGAAGTCATCGACACCACCGCGGACCGGCTCGGCCTACTGGACGACGAGGTGGCAACAGTCCGCGAGGAAGCGCTCGACGTCACCCGCGAGCTCCTCGAGCTCGGCGCGTTGCGCTTCCGCGGCGACTGACGACGAACCGGGCTGCCAGGCCGGTGAAGATCGCCACGATCGGCATCTACGGCTGGACGCTCGAGAGCTTTCTCGCTGCTCTGCGCGCCGCCAGCGTGTGGGTCGTACTCGACGTACGCCAGCGCCGCGGTGTTCGCGGCCCCGAGTATGCCTGGGCCAACTCGCTCCGCATCCAGGCCGCTCTCGACAACGCCGGTATCGACTACCGGCACCACAAGGAGCTCGCGCCGACCACCGAGCTCCGGCACGTGCAGTACGACGCGGACGCGCGGCAGGGCGTCGGGAAGCGCTCACGGATGGCACTGGCCCCCGAATACCGCGAGCGCTACCTCCGTGAGATCCTCGACCGGGTCGATCTCGGCGAGCTCGTCCACAAGCTGCCGGCCGAGGGCACGGCGGCGCTGATGTGCGTCGAACGTGATCCCGAAGCCTGCCATCGCTCGCTGATCGCCGAGCGTCTCGAGGCCGAATTCGGCATCTCTGTCGTGCAGCTACGCCCCTGAGGTACTGGCAGCGATCGAGCTCCTCGGCACCGAGGTCGCTCCCGTCGTTCGCGCGGAGGTCGCTCGCAGGACCTCCTCGGTCGCGCCCATCGGCCGGCCGACGTAGTCTTTACAAGAATGGAGTCAAGATCGATCTGGAGGTCACGATGAAAGGCGCCTCGAAGCCCAAGAAGCTGGGCAAGAAAGTAGCCCAGAAGTCCCTGAAGGAGAAGCGGCAGGACAAGCGCGCCGCGGCGAAGAAGGGCTTCGGCTCGAGCTAGCTCAGGTCGATCGTGAGCCCCGTGCTCGTCGTCGACGTCGGCGGGTCTCACGTCAAGGTGCTCGCCAGCGACGAGCCGGAACCCCGGCGGGCCGATTCAGGTCGGGCACCTCCCCTACAAGAAGGGCACGTTCGGGGGATTACGTCGGCAGCGCCGGTCTCGGCAAGCGAGGCAAGAGGCGTTGGCGCCTTGATGTCGCGGACGTCGTCGCCAAGCTGAGCGCGGCACTGGAGCCGGAGTACGTCGTGCTCGGCGGCGGTAACGCCAAGAAGCTGGATCCACTGCCGCCGAACGCGCGGCTCGGCAGCAATCAGAACGCGTTCGGCGGCGGTTTCCCCCTCTGGGACCCGAAAGCTCCTGCCCAGATCCTTGCTTAACGGTGTAGGACCGCTCGCCTTTTCTCAGACGGCTCTCGAGGCCGGCACGCCCGCAGGACGCGCGCGTTCCCAGAGGCGCTCCCCGCAGAGCATGCAGCGCGGCAGTACCCGGCGGACGATCACGGTGTTGCCACAGGCGGCGCAGAGGAACCACCCGCTGGTGGCTACCCCGGCAGGCCAGAACTCCACGTAATCCCGCTCCTCGTCAGCCCGCCCAACGGGCTCGGTTCCGTACCCCGGCTCGTACACCTCGACACCCCTCAATCCGATTGCGAGCTCCCCGCTCCTGCTCCTTGTAGGTCGAAGGAGCAGCGGTGTCAACTACCGCCCGAGCCTCGTCCGGCGCCGAATCCGGAGGCGCTTCTGCAACGCCTTGTCCTCCTGTCCATCCTTGATCGCGGCCCACACGAATAGCCCGAGAACCAGCAGGATGGTCGCAACCGCGACGACCGCGAGGACGATCTCCTGTCCGGTGTGCATGACGTAAGTCTAGGTCGCTCGCTCCGGCTCGGGTCTGCGAATCCCTGTCGAGCGATAGAAACTCCGTAACGACGACTCTCATCCGACTGTCCTTTCGCTCCCGGGGTCGTTAAGCGGTGGCGTCTGCAGGCGCGCCCTCCGCCACCTGCTGTCGGGTCCGGAGTAGGGCGGCGCCGACCACCGCCGCCGACGCTGCGAACAGAGCACCGACGAGAAACGCGGCGTGGTAGCCGCCGTTCAGCGCGGCCAGCGGCCCTTCGCCCGACGCGCGCAGACTGTCGGTGCGTGAGGCGGCGAGGCTGGCGAGAATCGCGAGGCCGAGCGCGCCGCCCATCATGAACGCTGTATTGACGACGCCCGAGGCAAGACCGGACTCGCTCGGGTCGACGTCGCTCATCGCGGCAAGCAATACCGGGTTGAACGCCATCCCCGCTCCGACGCCGAGCAGGATCATGCTCGGTAGCACGTCGATCACGAAGCTTCCGTCGACCGGTGCGCGGGCGAAGAGGACAAGCCCCGCAGCGGCCACCAACAGGCCGGCGCCCAGTGGGATCCTGAAGCCGAACCGCATGACGAGCTTCGCTGAAAGCCCGATCGAGAATGCACCCATGATCAGGTTGGCAGGCAGGAAGGCGAGACCGACCTTGAGCGGGTTGTACCCGAGCACCAGCTGCAGATAGAGCGCCGAGACGAAGAACCAGGCGAACATGGCGGCGGCCCAGAGGATCCCGACGACATTCGCGGTGGCGACGTTGCGCAGCCGGAAGAGGGCGAGCGGCATCAGCGGCGAAGGAACGCGCGCCTCGATGCCGACGAACAGCGCCAGTAGCACCGCCGCCGCCGCGAGGAGCCCGAGCGTCTGGCCGGTCGCCCAGCCGGTGTCGTTGCCGTTCACGATCGCATAGACGGCCAGCATCAGAGCCGCCGTCACTGTGACTGCGCCGGCCACGTCGAGCCTCCCGCCGGCCGCCGAGCCAGGCGCGGCCGGAAGCAGCTTGAGCGTGAGGATGACGACCGCAATGCCGATGGGAACGTTGACGAGGAAGATCCAGTGCCAGTTGAGCGTGTCGGTCAGGACCCCGCCGAGGAGGACGCCGAGGCTGCCTCCGCCCGCCATCACGAAGCCGAAGATGCCCATCGCCTTCGCCCGCTCCGCCTGTTCCGTGAACAGGTTCATCATCAGCGACAGCGCGACTGCCGAGACGATCGCCCCGCCGATCCCCTGAACCGCACGCGCCGACACGAGCAGCCCCTCCGTGGTGGAAATGCCGCACGCGATCGAGGCCGCCGTAAAGAGCGCGATCCCGATCAGGAACAGCCGGCGGTGGCCGAAGAGGTCACCGAGGCGGCCGCCGAGCAGGAGGAAGCCGCCGAACGTCAGCAGGTAGGCATTGACGACCCACGCGAGCGACGTCGGTGAGAAGCCCAGGTCTTGCCTGATCGACGGCAGCGCGACGTTCACGATCGTCGTGTCGAGGACGATCATCAGGTCCCCGAGGCAGAGGACGTAGAGCGCGAGCCAGCGCGTGCGGCTATCCAAGGTCATGTCGAATTTCCTTTCGGCGGGTCATGGTCGGTTCGGGTTAGACGGCCCAGCGAAGCAGAACTCATCGGTCGCGCAACCGATGAGTTTTCCCCGCCCGGCAGGTCTATTCCAGGATGGCAGCCCCAGTGCCGCAAACCGTCGTGTTCGCGCTCGACGGCCCGATGGCCCGCACCGACCTGCCGCTGCTTTGCGAACAGATCGGCGCGCTGCTGGAAACGACCGGCGCCGAGATCGCCCTCTGCGACGTGAGTGCNNNGTCGACGCGCTCGCACGGCTCCAGCTCGCCGCCCGGCGGCGCGGCTGCCGGGCGCGGCTGCGCGGCGCGTCGGGTGAGCTCCTCGACCTGGTTGCCTTCATGGGCCTGCGCGACGTCTTGAAGGACTGAGGCTACGAATCGAGCCGGGGCGGCAGCCCGAAGAGCGGAAACACCCGCTCCGTGTCGAGGAAGAACGTGAACTCGACGATGCGGCCGTCGGAGATCTCGAGCACCTGCAGCGCCCACGGGTCGTAGCCCTCTCCCGAATCGCTGGGCTTGTACTGCCCGAAGGCCGGCGAGCCGTTAGCGGCCACGGTCGGGATCACGCGCGAGCCGCGGCAGCCGGCGCCCGGGCCGACCCACCAGCGCAGAATGTCCTCACGGCCGCTCAGCCACAGGTCGTACGGCGGCATCGACTGCGTCGCGTCCTCCTGAATCAGGGAGGTGAGGGCGTCCATGTCGTATTGCTCGAACGCCTGCACGTAGCGCGCGAGCAACTCGGCGTCCGCCTCGTCGACGGACGACGAGGTGCCCGCCGCGCTGAGGTTGCTCTCCTCGAGCGTGGCGCGGGCGCGCTGGAGTGCGCTGTTGACCGACGCGACGCTCGTGTCGAGAAGCTCCGCGACCTCGCTCGCCTTCCAGCGCAGGACCTCGCAGAGGATCAGCACGGCGCGCTGCCTCGGCGGCAAGTGCTGCAGCGCGGCGACGAACGCCAGGCGGATCGTTTCGCGCGAGACGGCCACCTCCGCCGGATCTCCTGCCGCGGCGACGAGACCGTCCGGTACGGGTTCGATCCACGTCACCTCCGGCAGTGTGTTGAGATTCGACTCGATCGGTTCGCGCGCCGGGCCGAGGTCCATCGGACGCGCGCGCCGTTCGCGCCCGTTCAGCATGTCCAGCGAGACGTTCGTCGCGATGCGGTAGAGCCACGACCGCAGCGCCGCCCGCCCTTCGAAGTTCTCGAGTCCGCGCCAGGCTCGGATGAAGGTCTCCTGCACCGCGTCCTCGGCCTCGAACGGGGAGCCGAGCATCCGGTAGCAGTAAGCGCGCAGCTCGGCTCGATGCTGCTCGAACTGGTCCTCGAACTTACGCGCGTCGGGCGCGACCGTGAGCGATGGATCCCTCATTGCAGGCCATCGTACGCGGTCCGCGGCACCCGTCGAACAGCTCCTAGGTCCCTCTCGCCGCGCGCACCTCGGTCATGAATCTCGCCGCCCGGTCGGGGTCGACGGGATTCCAGGTCCTACCGTCGACCTTGAGATCGGAGCCGACGATCGCACCGTCGGCGACAGCCAGGAAGTCCCCGACATTTGTCGACTTGACCCCAGTGTTCGCGAAGACCGGCGTCTCGTCGCCACACCCACGCTTGGCCTCGCGCACGGCCTGCACGGACGGCTCCGCGCCCGCCATCGGGCCGGAGACGAGGATGGCGTCGGCAAGGCTCGACACCTGCACGGACCGGGCCGTGGTCGCAATGTCGCGCGACCCGAGACTCGATGCGAACTCGGGTGTGATGTTCATGAAGACGGCGACGTTCCGCGCGTTCAGCTCTCGGCGGTAGCGCATGAGCCTCCCCGCGTCGGGAGACCAGAGCCCCATGTCGGATTCGTAGACGCCGGTCGTCACCTCGCGGATGAACGCGGCCCCCGACACGGCTGCAACCGCCAACGCTGCCTCGGCATCCCAGAGGTAGTCGACTCCGAACGGTTTGTCCCGCGGCGCAACCTCCGCGACCACCCGCGCCATCATCGCGACGCCTTCGAAGGTCGCCTTCAACTGGTACGGGCGGTCACCCTCGTTGCAGAACAGAATCGCATCGAACCCGGACCCGGTGAGAATCTCGACGTCGCGAGCCACCGACTCGACGATCGCGTGCGGTCCCCCGATCTCGTCGTACAACGGCGTGCCGGGCATCGGGGGCAGGTGCGCCATTGCGATGACCGGCTTCTCGACCCCGAAGAGCTCCCGTAGGGCAGGCGGCATGCCCACTACCCTCCACGACGCGGCGGATGGACGAGCCGCGAGCGCCGAACCAGTAAGGCGATGACTGCGAGCGTGAGCACGGCCGCCGCCACGCCTGCGGCTTCGTACCCGATTCCAATCCCTCGGCCCGACGTGACCAGGAGCAGGAGTCCTCCTACGATCGCAGTGCCCAAGCCGGCCGAGGCGAGCAGGGCAAGCCGACGGGCCACGACTTGACCCTCACTGCGCCAGCTCCGGCGCTCGATCGACCAGAACGACAGCTCTGCCGCAATGAAGAACGCCGCCGCCAGCAGCGGAGCACGTGCGTCAACCGTGTTCGCCCGCAGGCTGAGAAAGACGGCGTAGCCGGCGCCGACTCCAACGAAACCCCACGGAAGAAGTGCCGCCCACCGGCCCAGAAGGGCAACGGCCGTAACCAGGAGTCCGATACAGCCGATCGACGTCACCAACGCGACGAGACGGTCGCCGACGATCGCCGAGTAGGCGACGACGACACCAAGCGACGAGAGCCCGGCGAGTCCGGTGACTAGACGGGTGCCGTTCTTGCGTGCCGGCGAAATGCGTCCACCTCCTCCATCGCAACAGCGAACGACGAGTCGTCGTCCCAGACGGCGACGGGGACGCCCGCCCGCATGAAGCGGCCGCGGACCGCCTCGCGGCGCAGCCGCCAGAGACGGGACGCGATCTCCCGTTTCTCCCCTCGCATCGGTGCGACAAGCTCTAGTGGCGAGACCTCGATCACGACGAGATCGAAGCCACGCGCCCGCAGGTCGAGGAGAGCGGTTGCCGCCCGGTCGTCCAGCAGTGGAGTGAGCGCGACCACGAGTGCCTGCGGAGGAAGCGTGCGGCGCGGGATGACGACGAGGTCGCGCCAGGCGTAGCTGAGGATGATCTGCGTGTCGAGCATCGCATCGACGATGCGGTACAGCTGGCGCGCGCCCGTCGACGGGAGGAGCCAGTTGAGCATCCCGCCGAAGCTCACGAACCCGACCCTGTCGCGCTGGCGGAGATACCCCGCCGCCAGACTTGCCGCAGCGCGCAAGGCGGGATCGAGCGTGCTTCGCCCTCCACGGCGTGCTTCTGCGAAGACGTCGAGGAAGATCACCACGTCGGCATTGCGCTCCGCGTGATGCTCGTTGACCCAGAGCTCACCGCGGCGAGCGCTTGCACGCCAGTTCACGTGCCTGACCCGATCTCCGGCGACGAACTGACGGATGTCCGCGAACTCGATCCCCTCCGCCTTCTGGCGCGCCACGTGGTTTCCCGAGAAGACCTGTGTCTCAGACGGCCGCAGCAAGGTGCGTACGGCCTCCTGCGTCGGGTACACCTTGAGCGGTCGGCGCCGGTCGATCACAGCCTCGTGCCGGAACAGGCCGAACTGATCGTGCGCACGGAGGTGGATCCGCCCGAGAGAGAACGCACCCCAGCGGACACAAGGAAGTCGCAAAGGCAGGACACGTTCTTCGCCCGCGACGAGACGGAGCGTGCTCGGATTGGTCCCTTCTTCGATCTCGAGCCCGGGCGGAAGCTCGAGCAGCACGTCGATCTGCTCGGCCCCGTCGCCCGGCCCAAAGCGGATCCAGACGTCCAGCAGCTCCCCTTCGAGAGCGCGCTCGCGGTCGAGCTCGACCTCGACGTCGATACGTGGCGCGCGAACTTGCAGCGTGCCGAGCGCCAGGACCAATGCGAAAGGCGCGGCGAGCAGCACCAGTTCCGGGAGGCCCAGCACGAGCGCGGCCAGCAGTCCCAGCGCCGCCAGTCCCGCGTACGCGCCCAGCTTGGGTAATGCAGCGCGCGTCATTCCACGTGCGTGGGCAAGTCCTCCGCGGCGGGCGCAGGCACGGTCTCGAGCGACTCGCGCACCACATCTTCGGGACGCACTTTCTGCACCCAGAGCTCCGGCTTCAGCATGAGCCGGTGTGACAGCGCAGGCACGGCGACAGCCTTCACGTCCTCCGGCGTCACGAAGTCCCGACCCGCCAGCGCAGCCTTGACCCGAGCGAGCTTGAGAATCGCGAGCGAACCGCGCGGGCTCGCACCCACTTGCACACGCTGGCTGGTTCGCGTGGACGCGACGATGTCCACGATGTACGTGCCAACCGGCTCGGACACGTGGACCTGCTCGATCGACTCCTGCAGCTCGAGCAGCCCACGCCGGTCGGTGACTGCGTCGAGGCCGACCTCGTCCACCCCGCGCTCGAGCCTCCGTTCCAGGAGAGCCCACTCGTCGCTTCGACTCGGGTATCCGATCCCGATCCGGAGGATGAATCGGTCGAGTTGCGCCTCGGGCAGCGGGTAGGTGCCTTCGTATTCGATCGGGTTCTGGGTCGCGATCACGAGGAACGGCCGCTCGAGTGAGTTCGTCCTGCCCTCGATCGTGACCTGCCGCTCCTGCATCGCTTCCAAGAGGGCAGCCTGCGTCTTCGGCGGTGCGCGGTTGATCTCGTCGCCGAGCAGCAGGTTGGTGAAGATCGGGCCGGGACGGAACTCGAAATCGCCCGTTCGCTGGTTGAAGACCGACGAGCCGGTCACGTCCGAGGGCATCAAGTCGGGAGTGAATTGAACGCGTCCGAAGTCGATCGCAAAAACCTGGGCGAAAGATCTGGCAATGAGCGTCTTACCTAGTCCCGGGAAGTCCTCGACGAGAACGTGACCGTCTGCAAGAAACCCGAGCAGAACGAGCTCGAGCGCTTCACGTTTCCCGACCACGGCGCGTTCGACCTCGTCGATGATCCGCTCGCCGCGTGTCGCAATCTCTGCGACGGTCAGCATCCGTCAGAGCCTCTCGAGCTCGTCGACGACAACACGCAGATCTGCCGTGGCAGGACCACGTGCGAGCCGGTCGCTCGGCGGAAGACGTGCTGGGCGAACCAGTTCCCAGGCATTGGCTCCAACCAGCTCGCGGGCGCGCTCCTGCTCTCGGTCCAGGTCGACCCCGAACCGCATCCACAGCCGGTGGGCGGCGATCTCGCGCAGGATTGGACGCAGACGAACGTGTAGGTGCAACGCGCTAGCGGTCGATTGCTCGACCTCGTTCACGAGCGTCAGCTCGCCCGAATCGGCGGGGTGGCGCCGGCTCATCTCCTCGAGAGCTCGATCGAAGTCCGACGTCCCTGTGGACCCTCCTCCTTCGCGAGTCGTCCGCACGAGCGCGAGCAGCAAGACACCACCCATGCCCAGGAAATAGACGTCGAGGAGGATCGACCGGGCTCCCGAGACCGCGAGAGCCGTGAGACCGACGGCGGCGCTGAGCGCGAAGCCGACCTTGAAGGCGCGCGCGAAGATCCAGCTCATTGGGCAGCTTCTGCCCAATGAGCGATGGAGGGGGCCTCGGGGGAAACCGTGCGGTTTCCCCCTTCTTTCTCCGCGACCCACGCGGCGATCTCAGCGGCGCGGGGGTCGAGGCGATCCCTAAAGAAGGGAGCTCGTGAGGGAAACATGGTTTCCCTCATGGGAGTGAGCCGAAGGCGAGCGACGCTCATTGGGCAGCCTCTGCCCCGAAGGCGAGCGACGTTCATGCGGCGAGTTCCTGTGTGACCTGCAGGTCTTCCTTCACCGTGATCAGCGAGTCGATCGCGCGCTCTTTCATCGTGGGGTCGATCTGGTGCTCGCTGAACTTCGCGTATTCGAAGAGCTCCGTCAGCGACCGGACTGCGCTTTCGCGGACCTGGAACAACTGTAAGACGCGCGCGAGATATTCGTAGGGCACCTCCGACCGACCACGCGCGAGGCCGTGCGAGGCGAGGATCCGCTCCATGTTCGCGTATGCCGCGATGACGGCTCGCCGCGCGTCTCGCTCCCCTCGAAGGTCATCGATCGTGCTGCCAATTGCCCGTGCAAGTTCTTCCTCCACGCCCCCCGGCGCCGTGATCCCGGTTCCGGGCCGGTTGCGTCTGATGAAGATCCAAGCGCCACCGAGCAGAACGAACCCGCCGACGGCCAGCGCGAGCGGCCACTGGAAATGAGCCGGCCGCGCGGGTACCGGCCGCGCGGCCGGTGACGTGAGTCCTCCCGGGTGCCGCTGCGCCTGCTGACCGAACAGCTTCTGACTCCGCACGCGGAGATGCCCGTGGGTGATTGCCCACGACCCGATCCCCGTGATCAGCGTCATGAACACCAGGACGGCGCAGTAGTTCCGGAGCCAGTGCGAGTCCGGATCTTGCCAGCGATGTCGCCGCCTGAACATCATCACGAGCACACCGACGATGGCGAACCCGTAAGCGATGATCAGCAGGGTGATCCAGCTGTCCTGCAGGCCGGCGGGCACCGGACGCGCGGCCAGGTGACCATGCCGGGTCGGGCGACCTCCACTGGCCCCGAGCGTCACGAGGGTAAGGAGGCCGACGATCAGAAGCGCGACAGCACCGGCCACGACCGGCCCGCCGGGCAACCTCTCGTTCCGCGGTTCCACAGTTGGAGGAGAGCCTACGGAAGCGGTCAGCCTCCCGCCGAAAACCGCTTCGCTCTGTGCCACGATCCTTCACGGTAACGCGTCCGGTTTGAGAGACGAGAGGAGCAGTCGTGAACAGTGCCAGCGCAACCCTTTACCGCTGGGAGGACTTGCCGAAGGAGCGGCTCAAGCCGGACCTGCAACGCCGCCTCATCTCCACCGAGCGGCTGATGCTCGCGCACGTCTATCTCGAGAAGGGCTGCCTCGTCCCGATGCACTCGCACGAGAACGAGCAGCTGACCTACATCCTCGAGGGTCTCCTCCGGTTCTCGCTCGGAGACGACAGGTCGGAGGTCGTCGACGTCGCGGCGGGCGAAGTGCTCCATATTCCTTCACACGTGCCGCATCAGGCAGAGGCACTCGAGACGACGCTCGATGTCGACATCTTCTGTCCCCCACGACAGGACTGGCTCGACGGGTCCGACGCCTATCTGCGGCGCACCTAAAGCTCGTCGCCGCCCGCTTGCTTTCATCGCATCATTGCCAGCGGCGGTCACCTTCTGTCGATTACCGATGACTTTGGAGCCTCCAGCCCGTCTACACCTGACACCCAGCCAAAAGGAGGCGAAGGCGATGCCGAGCCACAAGGTCGGAACACGGGAGGAATGGTCCGCGGCACGCAAGGAACTGCTCGACCGGGAGCAGCAGTTGGGCAACGTCGACGAGGAGCTGGCGAAGCAGCGTCAGGAGTTGCCCTGGGTGCCGGTCGAGAAGGAGTACACCTTCGACACCGAGGAAGGGAAGAAGACGCTCGCCGAGCTGTTCGAGGGGCGGTCGCAGCTCCTCATCTACCACCTGATGTTCGGCCCGTCGTATGCGGCGGCCTGCCCGGGCTGCTCGGGACTCGCCGATCACCTCGATCCGACTCTCGTCCACCTGAACAACCGCGACGTGACGTTGATCTGCATCTCGCGCGCGCCCAACGAGAAGCTGCAGGCCTACAAGCGACGGATGGGTTGGCAGTTCCCGTACGTCTCGTCGTTCGGGAGCGACTTCAACTTCGACTTCGACTTCGCGTTCACCCAGGAACAGATGGCGGCTGGGGAGCTCGCGAAGATGGTCGCGGAAGCACCCGACTGGCTCAAGTACTGGTCCGAGAACGTCGGAACCGATCTGGCTTCCGGGATGGCCGAGTCCCCAGGCTGGAATGTCTTCGCACTCGAGGACGGCGTCGTCTACCACACGTATTCGCGCACCGCGCCCGACCGCTTCCTGCTCGCTCCGTACTACTACCAACTCCTCGACCAGATCCCGGACGGACGTGACGGTGACTTCCCGCTGCGCCGGCATGACGAGTACTAGGACATCGACGACGGCAGTCGCGCTCACCGCGACGCTCGCCATCGCCGCCGCGTCCTGGGTTGTCGCAATTCGGCAGATGAGCGGCATGGACATGGGAGCTGCGACCGAGCTTGGGTCGTTCGCGTTCTTCATCGCCCTCTGGGTGCCGATGATGGCTGCGATGATGCTGCCCGGTGCGGTTCAGGCGGTCTCGAGATTCGTTCGCGCCGACGGGCGCGCGCTGGCCGCACCGCTGTTTGCAGCGTCGTACCTCGCGGTGTGGACGTTGTTCGGCCTCGCCGTGTACGCCCTGTATCGGCCGCACGGCTCCGCCGCCGCCGGCGCGCTCACGATCGCCGCCGGCGTCTACGAGCTCACGCCGCTCAAGCGCGACTGCCGCCGGCGGTGCCGCAAGAGCGTGCCCTCTGGATTCCACCTCGGCTTCTACTGCGTCGGCTCGAGCATCGGACTGATGGTGATGCTGGTCGCACTCGGCGTCATGAGCATCGCGTGGATGTCCGTCATCGCCGGTCTGGTCGTCGCCCAGAAGCTGCTGCCGCCGAGAGCCTCGATCGACATGCTCGTAGCGCTCGCGATCGTGGGCCTTGGAGCCCTGATCGTCATCGCCCCCTCGTCGGTCCCGGGACTCGTCCTACCGATGTGAACCCGGTGCAGCAAGCGGCAACACTTCGGTCGAAGGGGCACGCCGTCGCCTCCGACGCGTCCAGATAACGCCGGCTGCGAGCGCGACGACTGCGGCGCCCCCCGCACCTAGCAGCAGAGACGGCGGGGATTGACCAGCTTCACTCGACGCTGCAGCGCCCGTTGCCTTGGCGACGCTCAAGGTACGCAAGTCGATGAGGAACTTGGCCGTGACACTGTCCCGCACGACCAGGTGCTTACCGTCCCGATCGATGCCGAGGCGTAGCTGCCACAAGTCGGTGCCGGAGGCGATCCCGTCGAGATCGATGCAATGCGCTGACCGTCCGACGGTGTCGAGGGCGTGCACGAAGGGCGTGGCCCCTGCGCCGTCGTAGATCGTGTAGGCCCAGCGGCCATCGGCGCTCATCGTCCGGCTCAGCGGATTGCCGCGCATCTTTTCGCCCGGCTCGTCCGGATCGATGATCGGCTCCGCCGACAGGCGTCCGCGCCGCACGTCGTAGGCTTGGACGAGGTACCGCGTCGGGTCGGTCGGCGAGACGTAGTGAATGAAATACAGCCACGACCCTTTCGGCGACACGGCATCGAAGCTGAAGTCGCCCTGCAGCTTCACGACCCGGAGCGGCTTCAAGCCGTCGCTGCTGAGCACGACCAGCTTCGTGGTGGCGCGGGGAAACGATGCCCGCGGCTCGATCAGGACGAGCGTCGTGCCGTCGGCAGACAGGCCGCCCGCGGAACCGTCATAGGCAACCGCAGGAATCGTGAACGTGCCTCGCAACGATCGCCACGCCAGGACTTGCCCGCCATGCTGTGCGATTTGCTCGACGATCGTCCTACTCCCGGCGGGAATCGTGACGTAGCGGGTCCCGTCAGAGCTCGAGGCGACGCCGGTGCTTCCCACGTCGATGCCGAGGACCGGCAGCCCGTCGGCGCGTGCCGCCGCGGGAACGAGCGCCGCGACGAGCGCGGCTACCAAGACAGGTACAGAGAGAATGCTGCGTCTCATCGCCGTGACCTCCATCGCAGGTAGTGACGCTCGTATTACGCGTGTCGCGGCCGGCGAGGTCCCGGAGGGGGGCCTCGAGTGACATCAATCAAAGCCGAGTTCGTCGAGGGATTCATGCAGCTCGGCCGGGTCGTCGTAGACGCGAAAGGCGCCCGCGTCGAGGAGTTCGTCCGAGCCGTAGCCACCACTCAGGAGCCCGACGCTGAGCATGCCTGCGCGGCGGGCCGCGAGCAGGTCCCAGACCGCGTCGCCGACCACGTAGCAGTCCTCCGACCTGACGCCGAGGGCCGCCTGAAAGGCGAGGAAGAGGTCAGGTTCGGGCTTGGCCCGGGCAACGCCGCCGCGGTCGATCACCACGGTGTCCTCACCGACTCCGAGTGCGTCGAGCGACAGGTCGATCTCGGGCCGGCGGCCCGATGTTGCGATCCCGTGTGGGATGGCCCGGCCGCGGAGATCCTCGAGCAGCTCCCTGGCCCCGGGCAGGGGGCGCCGGTCCGGAAGCAGCTCCCGAAAGATGGCGCCGTGGCGGAGCTGGATGTCGTCGATCTCCCGGGCGGAGAGCTCACGCCCGACCTCGCGCGCGACGCCGCGCGTGAACAGGCCGCCGCTCATTCCGATTCGACGATGGATCCGCCAGCCGTCGATCGGCATCCCTTCCTCGGCGAGCGCGCGCTGCCAGGCGAAGACGTGCGCATAGACCGTGTCGACAAGCGTCCCATCGAGGTCGAAGATCAAGGCCCGCGCCGCCACTTGTGGAGCCTAACTCGCTACGGCCGGCACGACGCCTCTCGGGATCGCTGGAGGCGCAGCCCGCGGCGTCAGTGTGAAGTCGGCTCGAGCACGACGACCGGGATCCGCCGGCTCGTCTTCTGCGCGTACCTGTCGTAGCCGGGATACAGATCCGCGAGTGCGCGCCAAAGCCGTTCGCGCTCCTCGCCCTCCGCATCGCGCGCACGCACTTGCTGCGTATCGCGCCCGACCGTCACCTCCGCGAGCGGGTTCGCGCGCAGGTTCAGGTACCAGAGCGGATGTTGAGCTGCGCCCCCTTTCGACGCGATCACCGCATAGCCGTCGCCGACCCGCGAGTAAGCGAGCGGCTGCGTGCGGGGCTTTCCACTCTTGCGTCCGATCGTCGTCAGCAGCAGAACCGGCAGCTTGCCGATCCGACTGCCGATCTTGCCGTCGGTGACGCGGTAGACGCGCTTGTGCACGCCGCCGAGGATCCGGAATCCCAGGTTCGCCATCGCTCTCCCGTCGCGAATCGTCCTAGAGGTGCTGGGAACAAAGCTGATGCCGGTTCGTTAGCTGGTTCGATCGCACGAAACGAACCAGAATTCGTGTCGAACAAGGCTACTTGCCACGGTCGATCGCGCGAACGCCGAACGCCTGCGGGGACGCCGCTCCTGGACAGACTCGCCCAGGCCGCGAAGCTTGCGGTCGATCAATCCGGTTCCAGTCGGGCGCCACGTTCTACTAACAAGTGGCGGCTATCTTGGCCCGCAATGGAGGGGTCGATCCTCGAACTACTTGCCGATCATGCGTCGCTTGGGTACGAGCAGATCGCGGCGCAGCTGGGCGCGCAGCCCGATGAGGTGCGCTCGGCGTTGGCCGACCTGCGAGACAGTGGATTAGTCGACGTCCTCAGCGTCGGCGACCTGGACGCGCGCACCACGAAGGCGGCCTCGTACTGGCGCCTTACCGACGCCGGGCGCGGCGAGTTGGCGCGTCGTCGCTCGGAATAGAAGATCCGATCATCGGGCTACGCGGTCTGAGTCGCTCCTTCGTCTTCGTAGCTGCGAAGAAGGAGGACGGCATTGTGTCCGCCGAACCCGAAGCTGTTGCTGAGCGCGACGTTCAGATCGACATCGCGTGCTCTGTTCGGCACGTAGTCGAGATCGCAGCTCGGGTCCGGGTTCTCGTAGTTGATCGTCGGCGGCGCGATGTTGTTTCTGAGCGCAAGTACGGTGACGGCTGCCTCGACCGCTCCGGCGGCACCGAGGCAGTGACCGACTGCACCCTTGATCGACGAGATCGGCGTCGACCGCGCCTTTTCTTCGCCGAGCGCGGCCTTGATCGCCACGGTCTCGGTGGTGTCTCCCAGTTCGGTCGAGCTCGCGTGCGCGTTGACGTAATCGACATCCTCGGGTGCGACTCCGGCGTCTCGAAGCGCCGCGTGCATCGCTCGCGCCTGTCCGGTCCCCGCCGGATCGGGCTCGGTCATATGAAAGGAGTCGGAGCTGAGCCCGTAACCGCCTACCTCGGCGTACACTTTCGCGCCGCGCGCGCGCGCGTGCTCCAACTCCTCGAGCACGAGCACCGCCGCACCCTCCCCCATCACAAACCCATCCCTGCCGGCATCGAACGGCCGGCTTGCACCGGCGGGGTCGTCGTTTCGGCGCGATAGCGCACGCATCGCGGCGAAGCCGGCCATCGCCAACGGCGTGATGCCCGCCTCGCTCCCGCCGCAGAGCATCACTTCGGCACGGCCAAGCCGAATCGCGTCATACCCTCCCCCCACCGCCATCGCCGAGGCAGCGCAGGCCGTGCACGGCGACCCAAGCGGACCGCGCAATCCAAGCTCCATCGACACGTAACCCGCCGCCATGTTCGGCATGAACGCCGTGACCGAGGTCGGATGAATCCGCCCGTTCTCCCCAAGCTCACGACAGCACTCCGCCAAACTGCTGACACCACCCTGAGCGGTCGCCATCATCGCCCCCACTCGATCCGGCTCACTCCCGACGTCGAGGTTCGCATCGGCCTCAGCCATACGCGCCGCTGCCACCGCGAACTGTGCGAACCGATCAAGCCGACGCAACGTCCGCCGCTCGACCCAACGCTCCGGGTCGAAGGCCCCTACCTCGCAAGCGATCCGAACCGGCTGCTCGTCCGGGGCAAAGGCAGTGATCACCGAACTCGCGCACTCACCGGCTACCAACCGCCGCCAGGTGGTCTCTATATCCGAGCCGAGCGGCGTCACCGCACCCAAACCCGTCACCACGACACGCCGCTCCGAGGAACTCTCGGCGTCATCGCGATCAACATCGGGCAGAGCCGGCACGGGTCCCATCTCCCGCATCATGCCCACCGAGGAAAGAGCCGCGCGGAGCTCAGACCGAGGTGGCTGCACTCGCTCATTGCTCCAGGGCCGTCAAGTAACGATTGCCGCAGCCACGATCAACCTGCCCCGATTTCCTCGCCGTGGCGACAGACGGGCCGCGAGCGTTATTCGGGTCGGTGTGAGACCGCTTCGATGTTGTGGCCGTCCGGGTCGATCACAAAGGCCGCGTAGTAGTGCTCGTGGATGTCGGAACGGATGCCTGGAGGTCCGTTGTCTGATGCGCCCGCCGACATGGCGGTCTCGTAGAACGAGTCGACGCCCGAGCGGTTCGCTCTGAAAGCGATGTGGATCGGCATGACCTCCTCGCTCTGGCGGAGCGCGACCATCCCGTCGTCCGTGCCGAAGAGCACCAGGCCCGGCCACTCCATTACGACCTTCGCGCCGAGTCCTTCGAACAGCGGTTCATAGAACTTCCGGCTCGCTTCGAGATCGCGCACCGGGATCGCAACATGATCGAGCATTGCCTCCTCCTTCGTAGGTTTGGATTCTCTCTCTGGAGCAGATGCAGATGCAAGAGAGGCCGCAGACGAGCGGCATGGGCCCAGAGAGTTTCACGACGGACCTTTCTAATCAGCGGGGGCGACGTCGACCATCACCTTCAGGAGCGACGGGTTCTCGCGGTTGGCAGAGAGCGCCCGCTCGACCTCCTCGAGCGGGAAGCGCGCGTCGACGAGGCTGTCGAGGTCGACGCGTCCCGATGCGGCCAGTGCGATCGCGGTCGGATAGGTGTTCGCGTAGCGGAAGGTGCCGATGAGCGTGAGCTCTCGCGCTTGCAGCGCCGCGACCGGGATCCGCGCTTCGAGGCCCGGCCCCATCCCAACGAGCACCGCAGTTCCGGCGGGCCGGAGCGCGAGGATGCCGTGACCGATAAGCGCCTCGGCGCCGGTGCATTCGAGCAGCACCTCGAAAGACCCTCCGTCCTCCGGCATCAATTGCCGACCGGTCAGGTCGATGGTACGCGTCGCTCCGAGTCGCGCGGCCCGCTCCAGTCGCTCGAGATTGACGTCGGCGATGACCACCGTCGTCGCTCCCGCGGCCCGGGCGGCCTGCATGCACAGGTTGCCGATCGGTCCGGCACCGGTGACGAGCACGCGGCTGCCGACGCCGACCCCTCCTTTCCGGCATGCCCAGATCCCGACCGAGAGAGGCTCGAGCAACGCCCCCGCATCGTCGGACAACTCATCGGGAAGCGGGAACGCGTAGTCCTCGTGGATCGCGACGTAGCGAGCGAACGCTCCGTCGACCGGTGGCGTTGCGTAGAAGCGGACGTCGCCGCACAAGTTGTAGCGGCCCTGGCGACACTCCGAGCAGCGGCCGCAGGGAACACCGGGCTCGAGCGCCACACGTTGACCGACGTCCCGCTTCACTGCCTGCGCACCGCGATCGACAACGACTCCGGAGACCTCATGACCGAGAACGAGCGGCTGCTCGACGACGAACGAGCCGATCCTGCCGTGCTCGTAGTAGTGCACGTCTGAGCCGCAGACGCCGACCGAGCGCACCTCGACGAGAACGTCACGCTCCCCGAGTGGAGGTAGACCGCGCGTCTCGAGCCGAACGTCGCGCGTGCCGTGAAGTACAGCGACGAGGTTGGCGGACCGGATCGCGATCGCGTCCGCCATCATCACTCCGGCTGGATCTGCACCTTGAGCGCCTCCCCTGATCCCGCCAGCTCAAAGGCTTCTGGGAAACGGTCGATCGGGAGCTGGTCGGTCAGGAGCGGCACGACATCGATCGACCCGCTCTGCATCAGGGCGAGCGCGTCCTGGAACGTGTACCGGAGCGCGAAGGAGCCGTGGATCTCGAGATCCTTGCGATAGACGTCGTAGGGGCTGACGGCGACTCGTGCCTCGGTCGGGTTGACGCCGAAGAAGAGCAGCTTCCCTTCGTTGCGGACGTGCGTGAACATGTGCTCGACGACCGCAGGCACGCCCGTGCAATCGATGACGACGTCGAAGCCGAGCGCGGAGATCTCGCGAAGGGCATCGTCGGCGGCGGGGCCGGCGAGCACGGCCTCGCTTGCGCCGAGCCGCCGCGCCACATCGAGCTTGTCCTGTTTGAGATCGACGACCGCCACCTCGCTCGCGCCGCCGTGGGCGACGAGTTGAAGCATTAGCAGTCCGATCGGCCCGGCCCCGTAGAGGAGTGCATTCGCCCCGACCGGGATCCGGAGCCGCTTCACGCCGTAGACGACGCAGGAGATCGGCTCGATGAAGGCTGCGAGCTCGTAGCCGAGGTCGCCGATCGGGTAGGTGTTCGCCTCGGGCGCGACGACGTAATCGGCGAAGCCGCCGTCACTGGTGACACCGATCGCGCTCCAGCGCAGGCAGTGGTTGACCTGGCCGCGCCGACAGTAGAAGCAGCTCCCACAGAAGACGTTCGGATGGACCGCGACGCGCTGCCCCACTTCGACGTCCCCTAGGACGTCCCGCCCGACAGCAACCACGTCGCCGGCCAACTCGTGGCCACCGATCAGCGGGAACGGCCCGCCGAAGTCGCCGTCGTAAATGTGCTGGTCGGTTCCGCAGATCCCGCAGGCGCGAACCCGGATCAGGATGTCGCTCGGCCCCGGTTCGGGATCGGGCGCCTCGCGGACGTCGATCTCGCGGAGCGCCTGGTAGTAGGCGGCCTTCACTTCACCGCTCCGAAGGTGAGTCCGCGGACAAGGGAGCGCTGGGCGAGCCAGCCGGCGAGGATCACGGGCGCGACGGCAAGCGTCGAGGCGGCGGACATCTTTGCCCAGAAAAGCCCCTCGCTCGTCATGAAGCCGGAGATGAAGACGGGCAAAGTCCCGGCGTTTGCGCTCGTCAGGTTCACGGCGAGCAGGAACTCGTTCCAGCTGAAGATGACCGACAGGAGCGCAGTCGCCGCCAGGCCAGGAGCGCTCAGCGGCAGGACGATCCGCGTCATGATGTGCAGGAAGCCGGCGCCATCGACGATGGCGGCCTCGAGGATCTCCTTCGGCAGATCTGCGAAAAAGGAGCGCATCATCCAGATCACCAGCGGCAGGTTGAACGCGCCGTAGAGCAGGATCATCCCCAGGCGGCTGTCGAAGAGACCCACGCGCTTGTAGATGACGATCAGCGGGATCAGCGCCCCGACGGCGGGGAGCATCTTGGTCGAGAGCACCCATGACAGCACCTTCGGTGTGCGCGGGGAGGGGTGAAAGGCGAGGCTGTAGGCGGCAGGCAGGCCGAGTGTCAGCGCGACCAACGTCGAGCCGCCGCTCAGCAAGACCGTGTTCTTGAAATAGCTCAGATAGCTGGCGTCGACCACCGCCCGGAAGTTTTCGAGCGTCGCGTGGAAGAGGAAGACCGGCGGCGTCGCCGCGGCGTCCGCCTCGCTCTTGAATCCCGTCAGAACCGTCCAGAGAATCGGGAAGAAGACGAACAGCGCGATCGCGTAGGTGACCAGGTTCAGCGCGAGCGCACCGGGCCGGATCCGGATCTGGCGCTGCGCCGTCAACCGTTTCTCGGGCGCGGCGATCATGCCGTCAGTTCCCGTCTGAACGTCCGCGTGAGCAGCCTGAGCAAGAGCGCGGCGATGATCGCGCTGAAGACGATCGCGAGCACGCCTTGCGCAGAGGAAGTTCCGACGTCATTGGCCTGCGAGATCGTCTGGTAGACGTAGTAGGGGATCGTCGTCGTCTCAGTGCCGGGACCGCCTTGGGTGGCGACGAAGATCTCGCCGAAGAGCTGGAGGATGTAGATCATCCCCAGCAGCACCGCCAGCTCGACATAGGGGCCGAGCAGCGGCAAGGTAATGCGGCGGAACTCCGTGATCGGACCCGCCCCGTCGATCTGCGCTGCCTCACGAATTTCGTCCGAGATCCCCTGCAGCCCGGCGAGCAGGATCAGCATCATGAAGGGCGCCCACTGCCAGACGGCCATCGAGATGATGCCGAGCTTTGGATGCACGGCCAGCCAGTCGACCCGATGGAAGCCGAGCGAGGTCGTCACCCAGTTGACGAGGCCGAAGATCGGGTTCAGGAAGAGGTTCTTCTGAACGACCGCGTTCACGGTCGGCATGACGAAGAAGGGCGCGATCATCAGCGCCCGGGCGACACCGCGTAGAGGAAAGCGGCGGTTCAGGAGGACGGCGAAGCCGAGTCCGAGCACGAGCGAGCCGCCGACGACGCCGGCGGTGATCTCGAGCGTGTTGTAGATCGCGGTGCGGAAGATCGGATCCTCGGTCAGCTCATAGCGGAAGTTGTCGAGGCCGATCCAGCGGTGCCCGAGCTCGGGCGAGGTGAGGATCCAGTTGTGGAAGCTGTACCAGAGCGTCACCAGGAACGGCGCCTGCGTCATGACCGCGAGGTAGACGAGCGCGGGCAGCAGAAGCCCGATCCGATAGGCGCTCGGCGAGCGCAGGAACGCGAGGCGACCCGGCGCGAGCTCCGCCAGCTGCGGCTCCACGGATGCTGGGCGTGCGGTCATCGGCAAGGCTGGATCATGGATTGTCTGCGGCCGAGGTGAGGGCGAACGGAGGCCCGTCCGCCCTCATCCGGCGTCACGGGAGGGGTCTATTTCAAGTATCCGGCCTGCTTCATGATGCGGGTGACCTGTTGCTGGGAGAGCTTCAGCGCGGAATCCACACTTGTGTGGCCGGACACTGCTCCGGCGAGGTTCTGGGTCACAAGTGTTCCGATGTTCTGGAACTCGGGGATTCCGACGAATTGCACGCCAACGTAGGGGACCTTGTGCACGGTCGAGTGGGTCGGGTCGGCGGTCAGCATCGAGTTCAGGACGATGCTCGCGAACGCCCCGGCGGCCTTCTTGTAGTTCGGGTTCTTGTAGGTCGAGATGCGCGTTCCGGGAGGAACCGAGCCCCAGCCGTTCTTCGCGGCGACGAGCTTGATGTAGTCCTTGCTCGTCGCCCACGTCAGGAACTTGAACGCGGCGTCCTTGTTCTTGCTCGACGACTCCATTGCAAGCGACCACGCCCATAGCCAATGCGAGCCAAGCGGAGTGACCTCGTGCGGGGCATACGCGAAGCCGATGTCCTTCGCAACCTTCGACTTCTTCGGGTCGGTCAGCTGGCCTGCGGCGACAGTGGCATCGACCCACATCGCCGTTCGACCCTGGGCCATCGCGGTCTCGCATTCGGTGAAGCCGCTGCTCGTCGCGCCGGGCTCGCCGTACTTGCGGACGAGATCGACGTAGAACTTGACGGCCTTCGTGGTTGCCGGAGAGGTCAGCTGTGGCTCCCATTTCATGTTGAACCACTGGCCGCCGAAGGTGTTGATCACCGTCGTCAGCGGCGCGCCGAACTCGCCCCAGCCGGGGAGGGCACGCAGGCAGATGCCGTATCGATTGGCCGAGGGCTTGTTGAGCTTGGCCGCGAACGACCTGACCTGTGACCAGGTCGGATGCAGAGGCATCTTCAGCCCCGCGGCAGCGAACAGCTTCTTGTTGTAGTACGTCATCGAGCTCTCGCCATAGAACGGCAGCGCGTACAGGCTGCCCTTGTACGAGAGACCCAGGCGCACCTTCGGGATCACGTCGTTGAGGTTGTACGTGCTCGACGCGCCCGCCTTCACAAAATAGGGCTGCAGGTTGATGAGCCACTTGTTCTTCGCCCAGATCGGCACTTCGTAGGTCCCGACCGTGGCGATGTCGAACTGACCCCCGCCGGTCGCGACGTCAGAGGTCACCTTCTGCCGAAGGGTGTTCTCCGGCAGCGTCACGTACTTCACCTTGATGCCGTACTTCTTAGTGAAGGCCGAAGTGAGGGACTGCATCACGATCATGTCGCCGTTGTTGACGGTCGCGATCTTGAGCGTGACCTGCCCAGCGCGCGCCGACGAATGGGCGCTGCTGACTCCGACGAGTATGGCGAGGCTGAGAACGACTACGCCACCCAGACTCAGCGCTAAACCGGACAAACGCATCTCTGCTCCCTTCATCGGGTTGTGACTCCCAGCATCGGGTGTCAACGCGTCATTTTGTGATAACGCTAACGCAGCGAGACTGGTATCCATAACATGGCCCGAATCGCCTGTCAAGCAGCTTATGTTGGCGGTTTGTTGAGATAAGCGCTACGCGCTTTACTGTGGCATTTGTCCGGTCTTCGGGTGTGGCATTTGTCCGCTTTTTGAGCTATTAGTAACGGAGTATGAGAGTGACGCTTCACGACGTTGCGAACCACGCCGGCGTCTCGACGATGACCGTCTCGCGCGTGATCAACGACAGTCCGCGTGTCAGCCTCGAAACGCGCCGGCGAGTGCAGGCATCGATCGCCAAGCTGGGTTACGTGCCGAACCGACTCGCGCGCGGCTTGATCCAGCGGAAGACGGGCGCCTTCGGCGTAATCGTGCCGGATGTCGCCAATCCCTTCTTCACTCTCGTCGTGCGCGGTGTCGAACGGGTCGCCTGGCGCGGGGGCTACCACGTCATCCTCTGCGACACGCAGGGGGATCTCGAGCGCGAGCGCGGCTACCTCGAGGACATGGTGGCATTCCACGTCGACGGCGTGCTGATCGCGCCTGTTGGCGACCGCTCACGACCGCAGCTCCGCGTCCTGACTCGCAACAACGTGCCCTTCGTCCTGATCGACCGCTCGATCGACGGCTTCGACGCGGATGTCGTCCAGGGCGACAGCGTCGCCGGCGCGCGCCAGCTCGTCGAGCACCTGATCGGACTCGGCCACCGGCGAATCGGGATGATCACCGAAACCTCGGACGTGTCGACCGCGCGCGACCGCCTCCAGGGCTACCGAGAGGCACTCGAGGGTACGGGGGTCGAGTTCGATCCCGAGCTCGTCGCCGGGTCGAGCGCGATCGACCCGGACGTCGCCTGCGGGGCGACGTTGCGCCTGCTGGCGCTACCCGACCCGCCGACCGCGGTCTTTGCGGTCAACAACATCGCCGTGGTCGGGGTTGTCGAGGCCGCCCGGCAACAGAACCTCGAGATCCCGAGCGACCTTGCCCTCGTCTGCTTCGACGACATCGAGCACGTCTCCCGTCTCTACCCATTCCTAACGGTCATGGCCCAGCCCGCCGAGACGTTCGGCACGATCGCGACCCAGCTGCTCCTGGACCGACTCAGCGGCCGTGTTGACCAGCGGCGACGCATCGTCGTGCTTCCCGCGGACCTCACGGTCCGCAAGTCCAGCGGCGCTCTGAACCGAGAACACGCGGGGACCTCGTGATCTACGGCGGTATCGAGGCCGGCGGCACGAAGTGGGTGTGCGCCATAGGCACGGGACCGGACGACCTCCAGCACACCATCACCTTCCCGACCACCGATCCCGAGGAGACGATCGCACACGCGGCCGACTTCTTCAGCCTCAACGGCGCGCTGACAGCCGTGGGCATCGGCTCGTTCGGACCGATCGACCTCCGGCGCACCTCACTCACCTGGGGAAGGATCACAACGACGCCGAAGCCCGGCTGGGCCGACACGGAAGTCGTCGCCGCCCTCAGCGCCGCGCTCGACCTTCCAGTCGCCTTCGACACCGACGTCAACGCCGCCGCGCTTGGAGAACACCGCTGGGGCGCGGCCGTCGGCCTCGAAACGTTCTGCTACATCACCGTCGGCACCGGGATCGGCGGCGGCGGGATGGCAAATGGACACCTGCTGCACGGACTTCTCCACCCCGAGCTCGGGCACATGCGGATCCCGCATGATCGGGCTCGCGATCCGTTCGACGGTATCTGCCCTTATCACGGCGACTGCTTCGAGGGGCTCGCCTCCGGCGACGCCGTAAGCGCGGGCTCGTGACCCTGATCTGTGTGCTTTCACCTCAAAGGATCATCGTCGGCGGCGGCATCATGAACGAGCCCTCGTTGCTGCCCCTCGTTCGCAGCCGCGTGCACGAGTTGGTCGCCGGCTACTTCGACGCACCCGAGCTCGGCGAGGCGATCGACCACTACATCGTCCCACCCGCGCTCGGCAACCACGCCGGCGTGCTCGGAGCGATCGAGCTCGCGCGGCGCGCCGTAGCGAGCGGCGCGGATCGCTGACGAAGCCGCAAAACAAGGGCCGGCCGGGGCCTGGGCCGGGCGAGGCCGGCGCCAGAATCGCGAAGGAGTATGTCGACGCGGGCGGTGTGCGGACCTACTATGAGGTCGAGGGGACCGGAGAGCCACTCGTGATGCTCCACGGCGGCCTCTGCGCGATCGAGACCTTCGGCGGACTGAGGTCAGCCCTGGTGGACCGTCACCGGCTCTACCTGCCAGAGCGGCGGGGGCACGGGCGAACCTCCGATGTCGAGGGTCCCTTCACTTATGAGGTCATGGCCCGGGACACGATCGCCTTCATGGACGCAATCGGCCTCGACTCCGCGCACATCTTGGGCTGGAGCGATGGTGCAAGCGTTGGGCTGCTCACCACCCTTCATCGCCCCGACCTCGTGCGAAAGCTCGTCCTGATTGGACAGCCGGCGAACCTGGATGGGATTGAGGCCGAATTCCGGGAGATGCTCAAGCTCGAGAAGATGCCGCCAGACATGCTCCCCCCAATGCTGAAAGAGATCTACGCCGCGGTGTCCCCCGACGGACCTGAACACTGGGACATCGTCGTCGACAAGGCCTGGCAGATGTTCAGGACCGAGCCCAACCTGGAGGTCGCCGAGCTCGCGAACGTAGCGGCGCCTACGCTCCTCCTACTCGGCGACAACGACATCGTCACGATCCCGCACGCCGAGGAGATGCATCGGGCGCTGCCGCAGTCGAAGCTCGTCGTCGTGCCCGACGCCACTCATGGAATGCCGATGGAGAAGCCGGATGTCGTGAGCCGGCTCGTGCTCGATTTTCTGGCTGGTGACGCACGAGACTCGAGGACGGCGCTATAGGCCGTAGAGAGCCCGAGCGTTCTCGCGGAGGACCTGCGTTCCCGCCACCTCGGCGTCGTGGGTTTCGAGCATCTCGGTCAGCACTTCCGCGAGCGCTTCGCGCCACCACTTTGCCGCGACATAGTAGAGCTCCGGCGTACGAGCCGCGTCCGACGCGTAGAGGAGCTTCGACACGGGCGCGAGCTCAAGCGCTTGTCGCACCATCTCGGCCGGGCGGGACACGTGCGGGATCGTCAAGGACAGGTCGAAGTAGACGTTCCCGTAGACGTGTGCGAGCCAGCCCGCGTCGCGGACGAACGGGTAGCAGTGCAGCAGCACGAAGGGCGTGTCACGGAAGCGCTCGATCAACGGCTTGAGATAACCGGGCTGCACCCGAGGCAAAAAGAGATCCGAGTCGCCGAAGCCGGCATGCACCTGAACCGGCAACGGCGAGCCGGTCTCCTCGTTCGCTTCGAGCGCCGCCATTACTGCGTCACGCATGGCCGCGCCTTCGACCCGTCCGGCAAGCGACGAAACATCACTTGTTTCGAATGCTTCGAAGTCGAGGCCGCCGCGGTACGCGGCGATCGTCTTCAGGCCTACGAACCCGTTCTCGCGAGCGGCGGTGACCTCGCCGCGCAATCCGTCGAGGCCGGTCTCCTCAGCGACGCGCTCTATGCGGAGCACCGGACGAGCGGAGCAGTTCGCAAGCTCGCCGAGCTCATCCCACGACGTGCCTTCTCCAGGCGGCGGATAGCCGTCGTCCACGAGCAGCCACTCCGTTCGCGTTGCACGCAGCAAGGATGAGGCGTACTGCGCGGGGTCTGTCGCAAGCCGGTGGTCGTAGACCGCGCCTTCCGTCGGCTCGACGTCGAAGAACGCCGCGAGCTCCCTGATCGCACGGCGATAGGTCAGACCGGTTGCTACGTGCGGCCACTGCCGCGGATCCGGGCTCTCCGAGAAGAGTCCGCGGAACGCGTCGAGCGTCGGCTCACCGCGCAGGATGCCGTGCGCATGGTGGTCGACCAGTTCGACCGCGTTCAGTACTTCGAGAAGTGGCCCTGCTGCTCGAATGCCTCGTCCCCTTCCGAGTAGGCCGCCCACTCCGAACGACGGACGGCGAGATAGGAGTCGGCGAGCGTTGGGCCGAGCGCATCGAGCAGAACCTCGTCGGCCGCGAGGGCGTGAAGCGCGTCCTCTTGCCTCGCCGGCAGGCGATCGATTCCGCGTCGCTCACGCTCCTTCTCGTCGATCGTCGCCGGATCGATCTCGACGGGCTCGGGGGGTTCCAGGCCGCGCTCGAGCCCGTCCAGCCCTGCCGCGATCAGCCCGCCGACGGCGAGGTAGGGGTTCGCGCTTGCATCCGCGGCCTTCAGCTCCGCATTGGTCGACGCCTCCTCCATGCCCCGGAAAACCGACGGCACACGCACGGGCGCTTCACGGTTGTCGTGCCCCCAGCACACGAACGCGCCCGCCCAGTACTGCGGAACGATGCGGTGGTACGAGTTGAAGCTCGGCGCAGTCAAGCCGCACAGGCCTGGCAGGTGTGCGAGCACGCCTGCGATGAACGCACGCGCATCTGTGGAAAGCAGGTCTGGTGCTGAAGGGTCGTGGAAGCGATTCCAGTTCGCATCGGTGTCCCACAACGAGAAGTGGATGTGGCCGCCGTTGCCCGCGTTATCGGGCCAGGGCTTCGGCGCGAGCGACGCAACGAGCCCTTGGCGCGCAGCCACTCCGCGGATCGTCTCGCGCACGAGGATCTGCTCGTCGGCGGCGCGCAACGCAGGTACGTGGCCCGTGGAGATCTCGTGCTGGCCGTGCCCGAGCTCCGAGTAGTACTGCTCGAGCACGATTCCCTGAGCGTCGAGCGCCTCGGCGAGCTCGTCGAGATAGTCCTGTGCTGCGGTCGCGCTGATGGTCGAGAAGCACAGGCCGGAGTCGATCGGGACGAATTGGCCGTCGACGCGCGTCGCGAGCGAGAACTCGTTCTCGAACGCGACCTCGAGTCGCATGTTCCGTTCCGCAAGCCGCTCCTCCATCCGTTTGAGGAAGGAGCGCTGGCAGACCGGCGCAGGTGTGCCGTCGAGCGTGACGTGGTCGACGAGCATCGCGCCCGTGTGCGGCGCATAGGGGAGCACGCGGAAGGTGTCGGGGTCGGGCACGAGACGGACTTCACCGACGGGTCCCATGCCCTCAACCGGCTGCAGCTGGTCGAGCCCGTTCATCGCCTGCATGGCGACGGTGAGCCCGATGCCGCTCGCAATTCGTCCCTCGAGGCCGTTTCGCGCGCTCGACTTCGCACGGACCGTTCCGTCGTTTCCGCACCAGATGAAGCGGACGAGGCGGAGGCCCGCCTCGTCCGCTTGCTTCACGACCTCATGCGCCTCCACTTACCCCGCCGGCGTCAGCGTCGGCCTCGGTGCTTCGCGGCGATGAACGTACTCGCTGATCGCATAGATCAGCACAGCGGCAGCGATCGACACGCCGCACAACACGGCGAGCCACAGCCGCCAGTGGCCGACGGTGAACAGCGTCGTCCACTGCGAACGGAAGGTCACATACGCGCCGAACGCCGACGCGAGTATCCCGATCACCCCGGACGCGTACAGCACGTACGGGTGGGCCACCCGCACTTCCTCGAACTTCGCGGGGAACGCCCGCCTGACGAGGAAGATGTCCGCGAACAACAGCACCATCGAGATACACCAGATCACCGTGACTGCTGCCTGGAAAAGCCAGTACGCGCGTTGGTTGTTATTGCCGCTGACCCATGGATTGAAGATCGCGATGACGAAGAGCGACGAGAGCACCGTCTGCGTCAGGATTGCGTAGACCGGTACCTTCGTCTTCTCGTTCACGCGGCCCAGCTGGGCCGGCATCCGCTGCTCCAGTCCGGAGACGAAGAGCAGCCGCGAGAACGAGTAGTTGTAGACGATCGTGTTCGCGACGAAGAACCAGATCAGGACGAGCCCGATGATGATCGCGAACGCGTGCGATCCCCAGAAGCCGCGCTGAACGGCACTCAGGATGTCCGTCGTCGCGCCGACGCTCTTCGCTGCCGGAAGCGCCAGCATCGTGCCGAGCGTCGCCCACAGGTAGGCGAACATCACCACGATCGAGCCCCAGAACAAGTACTTCTTGATCGACCGCATATTGACGATCTCGACGCCCATGTTCAGGGGAACCTCGATCCCTAGCAGAGCGAGGATGACGAACCCGAACCAGGTCCACTGGCCCGAATGGATGCTCCAGTTGCTCGCCGTTCCCCAGCCGCCGGTCGCCGAGTGCCCGGAGCCGACCAGATAGAGGATCCCGGCGAGGCCGATCACGAAGATGCCGGCGCCGTAGAAGACGACCGCCCAGTTCGCATACGTCTGGCTCATCCGCAACCGCAGAGTGGCCACGAACGCGGAGAACCAGAGCACAGCGAGGATCACCAGCCCCTGCTGCCATGCCTTCGCGAGGCCGCCCTTGTCGACGAACTGCCAGATCGTGACGACAGCGTCACCGGTGGCCACCATGACGAGAATCCCCGGCCACCATGCGCAGAAGCCGGCGAAGAAGCCCCAGAAGGGGCCGAACGCCTTCTGCGTCCACACGTAGAGCGAGCCCTCCTGCGGGAACATCTGCCCGAGCTGGGCAGTGACCAGCGCCCCTGGGATCAAGAAGGCGAGGAACCCGAGAATCCAGTAGGTGTACGCAGCCTGGTGTGCCTGCTGGATCGCCGAGGCGTTCACGATGAAGAGCACGATCGCGACGAAGATGATCGTCATGTCGAACGAGTTCAGAACGCGCGGCAACATGCCCGGCGCGATCCGTTCGGAGATCATCAGGCGGTCGTCCGTCTGGGAAGCCATAACCACCTCCATGGTCGAAGCCAATTCCCAGGCTGATTCTCGTCCTAGAGGCCGGGGCTTCGCAAGAGGCACCGACCCCAGAGGCCCATGTCCGGGCGGGCTGTCCCGCGACATGACCTCGGAGGCCAGGTTCTTTATTCGGTTGGCTCGACGATCGTCAGCGAGTTCCCGCCCGGGTCACGGAGCCTGAACATCGGCGGTACGGGGTCACCCCAGCGCGCGACCTCTGCATCCACGTCGACGCCGGCTGCCTTGAGGGTCGAGTGGTCGGCATCGATGTCGGTGGTGGAGAGGATGATGCCGGTGTCGACGGCTGTCGGACCGCCCTCCATCGGCGGGGTGAGCGCGATCGATGTCGAGCTTCCGGCGGGGACGACCTCGATCCACCGCATCTTCCCGTCGGCGAACCTCACGTCGCTCCGCAGTTCGAAGCCGAGGGTGCCGACGTAGAACTCGAGTGCGCGATCCTGATCGCTTGCCGGGACGGCCACGCGACCCACTTCGGTGATATGCAGCTTGCCTGACATTGTCGTCTCCCTTCTGGTTAGCCGGACTGTCACAGCTCAGACCGCCGCCGGTGGCGAAAGTCATCGCCCGTCCCAGCGCACCCTCTCCAGGACCTTTCCAGTAGGGGGGAGGATTTGAACTCTCCCCGGGTGGAATGTCAGAAAACGCGGTCACGACCAGAAGTCGTTGCGCCTTTCCACCTGGGCGACGTCTGCGCGCCGAGTAAGCAATGCGGCGTCCTAGGTTGTCTCCGGGATCGAGGGGACGACGAGCTCATAGACGCGCATCGCGCGCTGAGTCCGCCCGTTCTTCTGCTCGCCGAGATCGCTCAGTAAGAGCTCGCCGAGATCCTCGTCCTCGATCGAACAGGCACGATGCTCGCAAGACCCGGCGCTACGAAACAGAGGACGAATGGAGGAGGATCAGGAACCCGCAGTAATCGCCTGCTCCCTCGAGGCGGCTGACGTCGACCCTGCCGTCGTCGCGCCGCTGCAATTCGCTAGGGGCTCGGCTTGTAGGCCTTGACGGTTGTGCCTCGGGCGCCGAACTTCTGCGCCTTGCGGCGCGTGTCTTCGAACTTGGAGCGCGCGTAGGTGTCGACGAGCTGGCCGGCTTCGATCCGGTCGAACCCGTGACGCTCTAGGAGCCTGGCGTACGCTGCTTCCAGCAGCGCCCCGGCAATTCAGCCGGTCCAGAGGTCGATGTTGCGGCGGCCCTCGGCGCTGACCGGGTTCTGGATCGTGACGTCGGCGATCTGGATCCGCCCGCCGGGGGTGAGCACGCGGAAGACCTCGGCGAAGACGGCGTCCTTGTCCGGGATCAGGTCGATGACGCCGTTCGAGATCACGACGTCGAAGCTCGCGTCGGGGAACGGCAGCTGCTCCGCCTCGCTCTCGACGAACTCGACGTTGGCCGCATCCATCTCGGCCGCAGCTTCGCGCGCCTTCGTCAACATCTCCGGTGTCATGTCGATGCCGGTGACGTGGCCCTGTTCGCCGACCATCTGCGCCGCGATGAGCGAGTCGGTGCCGGCACCGGAGCCGAGGTCGAGCACCGTTCGCCGGGCGCGAGCCTGCCCAGCTGCCAGGGGTTCGCGACCCCGGCGAACGAGCCGACGGCGGTCTCGGGCACGTTCGCGAGCTCCTCCGGATAGCCGAGGTCTTCGGCCCATGGTCGGCCGGTCGGGAAGATGAAGTCCTTCTCCGGCTCCTGCGAGACGGACGCGTACGTACTTAGGGGATGGAGGCGGGCCGGAGTGCCCGCCGCGGTTGCCACGAGGTCGCGGCAACGAAGAGGCCGCTGGCGCCGGTGAGCAGGGCGACGATCAGTATCGCGGTTTGCGTTGAGGTGGCGTCGGCGCCGATCCCGGCGATCAGGGCGCCGAGGACGAAGCCGAAGTCGCGCCAAAAGCGATACACGCCGACCACGCGTGCCCGGTCGCGCGGCTGGCTCGCGTCCGAAACGGCGGCGAGCAGAGTCGGGTAGACCATCGCCGTGCCGGCGCCAAGCAAAAGGGCAGCGGCGAGCGAGGGCGCGAAGGCACCGTCGCCGGCGACGAGCAGCCCGAGCGCGCCAGCCTGCACCAGCATCCCGGCCGTGATCAGCGGCTTTCTGCCCGTGTGGTCGGAGAGCCAGCCGGTGAGGAGCTGGCCAGCACCCCAGACGACCGGGTAGGCGGCGGCGACGACGGCGATCTCGCGCACGCTGGCGCCGTGCGCGGCCAGGTAGAGCGGCGCTAGGCCCCAGGCGAGTGCGTCGTTGAGGTTGTTGACCAGCCCGGCCTGGCTGCAGGAGCGCAGGATCGGGTCGCGCAGGCTCGCCTGCGCGAACGCGGCGCCGAGACTCCCATGCGCGGATGGATGAGTGCCGTGTGCCTGTTGCTCAAGCGCGACCTGCG
>WNFX01001819.1_pt1 | contig 34481 bp, 28 predicted proteins | sample 5400111 | NCBI WGS metagenome assembly WNFX01 (sample SAMN13153363, study PRJNA577476) | soil metagenome | isolation source: 40 cm soil or saprolite under grassland replicate 1 | place: USA:California | collected 2016-06-15 | reverse complement strand
CACCTCTTCCCGCCAGACATTCGTGCTCACCGTGAGCGCTACTGCGCACGAGATCCCTGGTTTAATGAACTCTACGCCAACCCCCGAACAGGCATAGCAACGGCAGAAGACCTTATTGCGGAGATGGATGTGTCTGGAGTTGATGTCTCTGTAGCTTTCTCATTTGGCTGGACGGATACCGGTCTAATAGAGGAAACAAATAGCTATGTGATTGATGCAATGCAGCGCTATCCAAATCGTATCTACGGCATGGCGGTACTTCAGCCAATAATTAGGGTACAAGCTGTCCATGAGCTTGAACGCTGTGCGCGAACTGGTATGATTGGCCTCGGTGAGTTAATGCCTCATGGGCAGGGTTATAAACTAAGCGATATAAATCTGCTAATGCCAGTTATGGAAGTTGTGCGCCAGTATCAATTGCTTGTACTCTCCCATTGTAGCGAACCGGTAGGACATATCTATCCTGGTAAGGGCAATGTTACGCTAGAGGATATTGTTGCGTTTCTAACAGCCTTTCCAGATGTGCGATTTGTGGCTGCTCACTGGGGTGGAGGATTACCTTTCTACACTCTTATGCCGGAGATAAAACGCATTACGGCCAATGTGTGGTATGATACTGCTGCCACCCTCTACCTCTACCGGCAGAACATATTTCCGGTAGTGGCAAACTTGGTTGGAGCTGATCGTATACTCTTCGCCAGCGATTATGGCTTGCTGCCCCAACGGCGCATTATTGACCATATTGTGCAATCTGGCCTGCATAAGGATGCACTAAAGATGGTCTTAGGTGGTAATGCCCAAAGCCTGTTAGGGATATAGGGACCTGATCGATCGCGCCCTTGTAATATTATAGAAAACCTATCAATTATGCGAGTAATCTCATTAGGTAGCGGAAGTAGCGGAAACGCGCTCCTGGTCCAGGCAGGACCTGATGGACGTACAAAGTTACTAGTAGACGCAGGTTTCCCTGGTCGAGTATTACATGAACGCCTGCGATCAGCAGGGATTTCTCTTTCACAAATTCAAGGCGTTTTAATTACCCACGAACACGCCGATCATATTCTTGGCCTCCCTACATTAATCAAAGACTACTCTATTCCTGTGATTGCTGATCCACTCACGCTGACAGCCATAGAACAAGTCTTTGCCGCCGGTATTTTGCGCACCGAATCCGGCGCACTAGTTTCTCTAGAAACAGAATCTGGCATTGACTTGGTAGAGAAGCCACGCCATCAGGCAGATGAGCCGTTCGTTTATGATGGAGGATACATCCAAGATGCGGACCTTCGCAGTCCCCCTGGTTCTGATTGCCCTAGCTTCGTTCTTAACCAAAATCATCCTGGCTTTACTTATCTCACCGTTGGCTCACGTTGTGTGATCGGTGATATTGAGGTGGTTTCATTTCTGGTCTCCCATGACGCGGTTGCACCGTGCGGCTATCTGCTTAGCGCAGGTGGTTGCCGTGTATGTGTGGTAATCGATAGTGGGGAAGTAACACCAATTATGCTCGAAGCGATGAATCAGGCTGACTTACTCATCCTGGAATCAAACCATGACCGGGAACGCTTGCTACGTGGTCCTTACCCCTATTCTTTGAAACAGCGTATTTTGAGCCCTACAGGTCACCTTTCCAACGATCAGGCAGCCGAAGCTGTACTACGCACCTGGAGGACTGATAGCGTGCGCTGGCTCTGGCTTTCGCACTTGAGCCGTACAAATAATACTCCCAGGATCGCATTAAATAGCATGCGTACCCGTATTCAGGAAGCTAAAGCCAACCTGACACAAATACATATCTCTGTCTTACCCCCGGGAAGGGGCGGTGTCTGGGACTCCACCCAGTTGTGGCAGATTCCCTCTTTATGGGAAATGCAAATATGAGCACCGGCCCTACACAGGCGCCTTACTATCCTGTGTCAACGCCCGACGGGCGCGTTCCGCGTCGTGTACAGCTTTGAGCGACTCGAAAAAGCCTAGCGCTTGCTCAAAATTGAAGTGAGCGCGACCAAAATCAGCAACGCGCTCCACGGAATTGCCGCGGTTGATCACATCAGCACGACGCCGGTATAAAAGCCCCAGGCAATAAAGGGTCTGTCCCTGTTCCCAGGGTAGATCCAGCATCTCGCACTGATTGAAGGCCTGCTGCAGGTCGTATTCGGCAGCCTCCCAGTTCTGTTGTTCCAGGTACATCCGCCCGCGAGCGCGTAAAGCGATTGCCTGAAATTTGCGCGCCCCGGATTGTTCTGCTAAAGCTATCGCCCGCTTACACATAGACTGTTGTAACTCTGAGCTTTCGCCCGTTATCACATACAGTTCAGCCAGGATGGCTACTACTGCTGGTGAAGGAAATGGCTCTGTCTGTTCAAGGGCTTCTTTGAATTCTGAGCAGGCTCGTACCCAATCCTCGCGAGCGAGATGGATACTTCGAGAAGGTTCAGGCTGGAAGCCGCGCTGTTCAGCCAGGCGTCTATACTGGCGAAGTAAAGAATCGCTCTCTTCCTTGTCACCTGTCCGGTAGGCTATGTCCGCAAGTGTTTCCAGGGCATCTAGCAGCCAATATGGATCGAGCTGATATTGCTCGCTTATCTGTAGTATGTTATAGGCGACCTCGCGTACCTCGCTCCAGCGGTTCCACTCATACCAGACGTACATACGGCCCTTTAAACTCACTAGCAGCATCGAGGGGCTTTCCATGGTTTGGGCAATGTGCCAGGAACGACCAAACCACATCGCCGCGGTGGGGAAGTTGCCGGTACGTTGATGACTCCAGCCTAAAGAAACATACAGGTCATGCAGTTCGTCTCGACCTTTAATCAGGGATGCAAGTTCCTGGCGGCGATGTTCTATCTGGTGTGCCTCTCTGTACTTATGTTGCACATCGTAAATAAAGCCCAGTGCATCCAACGTAATCCATAAAGAACCAGTATCTTTCACCTCTTCTGCTATCCTCAGCGCCTCGTGTCCGCTCTGGAGAGCTTTTTCGGCAAGTTCGGCTTTCTGATCCGCTCTGGCGTGCTTTATTTGCCGGATGTACCACATTGCCTGGTACGTGAGAAATGATGCATGATCTCCACTCGGTGAATGTCCCTCTAATAGCTTCAAACCAGAATCAATATATGAGCGTACCTCCTGCATATCCGGTGGAGTGTTGAACCAACCTAACCAGCGGGTTGATAGCTCTGCCAGGCGAATATATAGGCACAGTAGCTCGTTGTTTTCTATTTCAGGGTCATCCTTCATGAGTTGAAGAGCATGAGAGTACTCATGCCAGGCTTCGTCATTATTGCCACGTTGTGTATAAGCATCCCCCAATTTTTCGTGCATCTTGGCGATGGTAGGCGGAGCCGCTTCAATTTCAATTAACAGCTCGAGCGCTTCAGTATATGCTTGAATAGCGCGTATTGTGTAGTAGCTACGATAAGCCTGGTCCCCTGCTATTGCCAGGTAGGTAATTGAGCGACGGCTTAGTTCTTGCCGTGTTAATCGTATGGACTGCGTCGAGGAGTCTGATGTATCGCCGCCTATTTCGCTAGTACTGGTCGTGTTCACTACCAGAGTTGCTGACCAGGTAGCCAATGCTTGCTGGTAATGATAAGCGAGCAACTCCGCGAATGCTTCTGTATTGCCGATAGTCTTTTCTTCCAGCCAGAGAGCGAGTTGAGCGTGTTTTTGTGACCGGCGTATACGAGGAATATTGTTGTAGACCACGTCCCGAATTAAAATATGCTTAAAACTGTAAACACGATCACGCTCAACTGGAGTACGTACCTGCTTCTCGGCTTCAGTGATAAAATCGCGCTGTATCAGTTCATCAAGCGTCTTTAGAACAGTAGGAGCATCAAGATCACCGGCGAGCTCAACAATACCTGCTAACCAGAAAGTACGACCAATGATAGAAGCATACTGCAGTACCTGCTTCTCAATCTGGCTCAACAGATCGATACGCGCCGCAAGTACACCCTGGATAGTATCGGGTACGCGAGGAAGTGGCAACACATAATGCTGATCAATGAGTGTATCTTCAGGTGGTGTTGCCGGGCTAGCTAGTTCGCTCAAGAGGGTCTCGTTCTGCTCACTGATGCGCCAGCAGCCAGCTTCATCGACCAGCATCCCCTGGTCAATGAGCATACGCACAATTTCTTCAATAAAGAATGGGTTGCCCTCGGCCCGGTTTTGAATGGTGTGGTACAATACGTCAGGAAGCTCATGCGTACCGAGCAACCCAGTAATAAGATCAATACTTTCCTCACTGGTAAGGGCATCCAGCACAATTGTGGTGAAATTTCTGCGTCCTCCGCCCCAATCACGTCTCCGCTCGAAGAAGTCAGGACGAGCAGGACAGATGAAAAGAATAGGTTCTTCGGTGATGCGATCTGTCAAATATTCAAGCAAGTCAAGCAGCGCCTCGTCTGCCCACTGGAGGTCGTCAATTACAAGAATAAGTGGCTCTTGTTCTGCAATCGCTTCGAGGAAGACGCGCCAGGCACGCAGAAGGAGCGCCTGCGTTCCTCCCTGTTCTGAGCTTTTGCTGTGCGTACTCCGTTGAATTTCGCGCCTCTCAGCGTAACTCTGATCACTGCTATCGCTACTAAGCCTGCTTCCTATGCTGCGAATGAGTGCGCTGGCAATCTCTGTCGCATCCTCGTTGCTTTTCGCTTTAGCAAGTGTATCCCGCACGAACTCATTAAGGCGTCGTTCTAATACTTCCCTGCTTTCTCCATCTTCAACATTCAGTAAGGTGCGTAGTATCTCGACTAGAGGCCAATAAGTAATCCCTTCTCCATAAGGAGGGCAGCGGCCTTGTAGAACCCTGGGAGCGCTCAAACCTTCATTACAAGAAGTGCATTTAGCCGCTTCTTGTTCGCGTGCGATAAAGTCACGCAAAAGGCGCGATTTGCCAATTCCTGGAGCGCCGAGCAAGGTAATCAGGTGGGAATTCCGTTCGGCTTGAACACGCGCGTAGGTCGCGTGCATCAGAGTAAGTTCCAGGTCGCGTCCAACCAGTGGCGCTTCAAGCCCTTCGATACCACGTGGATGCTGGATAATGGCAGAAGTATGTGATCGGAATCCCTGGACAACCCAGGCATGAATGGGTTCTCTCTTGCCTTTTATAGACAGAGGGGCGAGCGGGCGAAACTCAAAGACATTGCGTGTCGCGAGGTATGTCCGTTCTCCTACCAGGATCATATCGGGCATAGCGACCTGTTGTAGGCGAGCGGCAACGTTGACCGCATCCCCGGTAATCAAGAAATCTCGCCTGCGGAAATGAGCCCCTGGGGCTGCGACGTCGCCCGTATTAATGCCAATGCGCATTTGCAGGCGTGTCGCTTCAGGATCTTGCGCCTGCCGTCTTTGATTGAACCTGGCGAGTGCCGCCTGCATATCCAGTGCAGCTCGAATTGCGCGGTCAGGATCATCCTCATGCGCGATGGGTGCCCCGAACACCGCCATCACCGCGTCACCGATATATTTCTCAACAGTGCCACCATGTCGTCGTATCTGCTCGGTCATCAGGTTAAAATATCCCGCCAGTATAGCCCGCATATCTTCGGGATCCAGCTTATCCGCCAGGGGTGTTGAACCAGTAATGTCAGCGAACATGATGGTAACAACGCGCCTTTCCTCCGGTGGATTGAGCTTGCTTTTACTGCCATCCATGTCTGACGCAGAGGGAGACCTCTCGCTCGTAGATGCTGAGATTGGCGTTAATACATTTCCACATTCGATGCAAAATTTTGCCATTGGCAAGTTGATCGTACCACAGTTTGGACAAACAACCAGTCGATTTCCACATTCAAGACAAAACTTTGCCGTTGGTGGATTTAAAGTCTGACAGTTTGGGCAGCGCATTTCTTTCCAGTCTATTAGGTCGTTCGATCAGGTGACTACAGGCAACACATAAAAGTCAAACGTTCTGCTCTCCATCTAAACGATTCATAATATTGTACAACACACCATAATGCATGTGGGACTATTTGTTTTGTGCTTGACGACATCGGTAAATTTGCGTACTATGGCATTTAACGGAAGGGAGAGCAAATATGCAACCAGAATATCAGGTGGAGAGTCGCAGCTATGACCAGGTGCTGCGCGGATCGTGGCGTGGATATCGCCTGGATGCGGCAACAAAACTTACTGATGAAAATATAGCAGAAACATCTAGCGATTGTTTACGCCTCTGGCTGCCTGCTGGAACGCCAATGTTTTGGTCAACCGGAACTCGCCCACTACGGTACAATTGTTTGCAGTTCTATTGGCCCCAACGCTGGTACACGCTAAGTGCGTTTTATAATGGACGTTCAATAATACATACCTACGCCTCCATTATTCAACCTGTCACTTTTGAACCTAAGCGTCTCTACTATGTTGACCTCGATCTGAGTATCTTAGTCAAACCAGATTTATCCTATGAGGTGCTGACTCAGGCGGAATTTGACCAGGTGGCTGATATCTTGAACTATGATGAAAATACAAGGATTGGAGCATTAATGGCGATGGGTACACTTACCAACGCTATACAATTAGGTGTTGGCCTCTTCGCTACAATCCCGCACACGCTCCGCCAGACGGATTTTCACCTGGCAACGTGCCACAATTAGGGGCTTCAGTGAAGCTTGCCGAGCGCATTTCAATTCTTTCGCTCCCGCCTGCGTAGCTATAGATGAGTCAAACCCAGGGAGACACACATGCCGAAACGTATTGATCATGTTGCAATCATTGTGCGCAACATCGAACAAGCACTTGTTTTCTATCGTGACACTCTTGGCATAACGCCCAGTGAAATAAAAGTAGTACCCACTGAGCAGGTGCGTATCGCTTTTCTCCCTATGGGTGGCCCAGGTGGAAGCGAGATTGAACTGATCGAGCCAACCACACCCGACTCAAGCTTGACAAAGTTCCTGGAAAAGCGCGGCGAAGGCCTGCATCACATCTGCCTGGAAGTGGACAATATCGACGCCACGCTTGCAGAAATGCAGGAAAAGGGTGCGCCTGTGATAGATAAACAGCCGCGTATTGCTGCCGAAGGACGCGCAATTTTTATACATCCGAATGGAACGAATGGAGTGCTGTTAGAGTTGGTGGAGAGAGACTAGCTGACAATTGCTGGCAGCAATAGGCACTACCTCTTCATAAAGGAATATTCCCATGCTTCTTCGGCGGGTTCGTGTCCCTTTTATTCTTCAGCATCTCCAGCGCCGTAATCAGCTTCATGCGCGTAAAACGTGGCTCAATTACCTCGTCAACGTACCCACGGCTGGCAGCAATATAAGGATTAGCGAACTTCTCGGTATATTCCGCAATCAGTTCCTTACGCTTCTGCTCAGAATCCTTAGCCCTCTCAATTTCGTCCTTGAAGAGGATATTCACCGCGCCTTCTGCACCCATAACAGCGATTTCAGCCGTGGGCCAGGCATAATTGATATCGCCCCGCACATGTTTACTATTCATCACGTCATAAGCGCCGCCGTAGGCTTTGCGCGTGATCACGGTGACTTTGGGCACTGTCGCCTCACAGTAGGCATAAAGTAATTTCGCCCCGTGGCGAATAATGCCGTTATGCTCTTGGCTCACCCCTGGTAAAAAGCCAGGTACATCTACAAATGTAATGAGGGGAATATTGAAGCAGTCGCAGAAGCGGACAAACCGTGCACCCTTATCTGCTGAATCGATATCGAGCACGCCCGCTAACGAGTGTGGCTGTTGCGCCACGATCCCCACCGAGCGCCCATTGAGATGGGCAAAGCCAACGATGATGCTCGTCGCAAAATACTCCTGCACCTCGAAGAAATCACTATCATCAACAATATGCTTAATGACGGCCTTCATGTCATAGGGTTTGTTCGGATTGTCCGGGATAATCGTATTCAGCGCTTCCTCTGCGCGATTAGGTGAGTCAGCCGGTATAATCCGTGGTGGATCTTCAAGATTGTTCGATGGAATGAAGCTCATCAGCTGGCGAATCATACGGATGCAATCTGGCTCACTGGGACAGGAGAAGTGCGCTACGCCGCTTTTGCTATTGTGAACCATCGCGCCGCCTAGCTGTTCAAAGGTCACATCCTCATGTGTAACCGTCTTCAACACGTTCGGTCCTGTCACAAACATGTAGCTGGTCTGCTCCACCATGAAGATAAAGTCGGTGATGGCCGGAGAGTAGACTGCGCCGCCCGCACATGGTCCCATGATAGCTGAGATCTGTGGTACGACGCCCGAAGCCAATGTGTTGCGTAAAAAAATATCGGCATAAGCTCCCAGGCTTACGACTCCCTCCTGAATGCGTGCCCCGCCGGAGTCGTTCAGGCCAATCACTGGCGCGCCGTTCTTCATAGCAAGGTCCATGATTTTGCAGATCTTTTCAGCATGTGCCTCCGAAAGTGAACCGCCAAATACCGTGAAATCCTGCGAGAAGACATAGACCAGGCGGCTATCAATCTGACCATAACCTGTGACAACCCCATCGCCCGGAATCTTCTGTTCTTCCAGCCCGAAATCGGTGGACCGATGGGTAACAAACATATCCAGTTCGTTGAATGTACCCTGGTCTAGCAGGAGGTCAAGTCGCTCGCGTGCCGTGAGTTTGCCTTTTTGATGTTGGGCCTCGATACGTTTTTGGCCACCGCCGAGCATCGCTGCTTCTTTCAAATGGTGAAGTTCTTCCAGTTTCTCTTGTGTTCCTTTAAGTCCGGGAGTTTCCTGCGGGGTGTGTTCGCTTATAGCCATCTACTGTATCTCCATGCATGAAATTGCGAATATGGTGTGTATGGCAGTATAGCATGTGGGTAATGAGAGTGTCTAATACTTCCTTGCATGTAGCATGTCTCTTCCTTGTATGTGCAGAGCTTGTGAATAATCCCTCTGTGGGGTACCTCTTGCGGGTACCCCTACTCTGTGCTACCATTGGCATAAGATGCTGAGTGATACTCTTACCTTGTTCGAAAGGTACAATTGATATGACAATAGCGCCAGGAAGAGTACCAATGGTCACTGCTGCTGATAACGTTCCAGGGCCTGATCAAGGCCGATGGACCTATCAAGATTATGCTGCCCTTCCAGATGATGGGCAGCGCTATGAAATTGTAGATGGAGTGCTGTTTATGACACCTTCTCCTAGCAGGTGGCACCAAAAGGCCGTTTTGCACCTTGCTCATCACCTTTTGAACCATGTCGAATCTGCTGGTCTTGGAGAAGTATACGCAGCCCCCTTTGATGTCGAACTGGCTCCCAATATAGTTGTCCAGCCAGATGTACTCGTGGTTTTGAACGCAGGTTTGAAGAAAATCACGGGATCGCGCATCATTGGTGCTCCTGACCTGGTGGTCGAGGTCTCTTCACCGGGTACTGTTGGATACGACCGGGATAAGAAGCAAGGCGCTTATGATCGTGCTGGAGTGCCAGAATACTGGATTGCTGATCCATGGTCACGTACTGTGGAAGTATTCACGCTAGAAGCAGGCGTATATCATTCACTTGGTGTCTTCGAGGACAAGGCGACATTACCCTCGCAAGTGGTGCCAGGGTTTCCTGCATATGTCGAGCAATTCTTTGCTTAAGCTTGGCAAGTTCATAGGGCATCCACGAAAGGTGGCCCTACTGATTACTTTCTCTGCATCCCTAACCCTCTCTCAACACTCGTCAAATCATATGCCGCTCCTCTCGTCGCATTTCTTGACAGGAACCGCGTTCACAGATACAGTGTTCCTAGTTAAGTAATATTTGTCCAGTTTACTGCACGAGTGGAAAGGCTTCATACAACATGCCACACACAACCATTCAGTCTATTACCGTAGAACCTTTAACCATTCCTTTGTTGGAGCCGTTCACTATCTCGACTGGCAGCGTCTCCGTGGCTCGCAATGTGCTCATTACTGTCACTTTACGCGATGGAAGCATAGGTTACGGCGAGTGCGCACCTTTCCCTCCGAGCACTGGTGAGTCACAAGAAACAGCGCTTGCGGCAGCTCATGGCTGCATTGAACTCCTGCGAGGGCGAGATGCGTCCAGCTGGCGGGTCCTCCTGAAGCTCATACACAGTGTGTATTATTCGCAAACGACGGGCGCAAGACACTATCAAACGGGGTATCACCAGGATTAAAATCAAGGTGGGAGGTGACTTGCGCGAAGATGTAGACCGCGTTGAGGCTGTACGTGGTGGCGCTCCGCAACTTGGCATCACTCTCGATGCTAACCAGGGTTACACACCGAGCCAGGCATTGCTGGGTCTTGAGGCGCTTGATGATCGTGACATTCGCCCGCTGCTCATGGAACAACCAGTACATAAAGATGACTACGAAGGACTACGCTATGTCACGCAGCATACCACCGTTCCTGTCGCTGCCGATGAAAGTGCCTCGAATGCTGCCGCAGTTGCACGTTTGCTCACAATGGGAGCTGTCAATGTCGTCAACATTAAGCTGATGAAAGCAGGCATTTTGGAGGCGCTTGAAATTGCTGCCCTCTGTCGCGTCAACCATATAGGGTTAATGATTGGTGCCATGATAGAGTCACGTCTCGCCATTGCCGCTGCCGCCCATCTCGCTGCTGGCTTGGGCGGTTTCTCCTTCATAGACCTGGACACGCCCATGCTATTGGCCGAAGATCCCTTTACTGGTGGCTATGAGCAGCGAGGCGGCATATACGATGTATCCACTATAAAAAGCGGCCTGGGAATAGAGCGTAAATAGCAAGTTGTCCCTTCGCCCACATAGCGCTAGCTTCCCAAAGTCGCGACGAGGACCGCCTTGATGGTGTGCAGTCGATTCTCAGCCTGGTCAAAGACAATGGACGCTGGCGACTCGAAGACCTCGTCTGTGACCTCCAGTGCTGCCTGCCCGTACTGCTCGTAGATCTGCTTGCCAACCTTGGTGTCTGTATTATGGAAGGCGGGCAGGCAGTGCATGAACTTCGTGTTTGGATTATTGGCCAGCGCCATAAGGTGGCTGTTCACCTGGTAGGGCAGCATCTGCTGAATGCGCTTGCTCCAGAGATCGGGAGATTCGCCCATCGACACCCATACATCGGTGTACAGGAAGTCGCACCCTCGAACCGCCGCTTCCGCATCTTCGGTCACGGTAATATGGGCACCGCTTTCTTTGGCGATTGCACTGACCTGTTCAACACGTTCCTGCCTGGGCCAGCATTCCTTCGGTCCTGCCAAGCGAACATCCATGCCCATCTTTGCGCCCCCAATCATAAGGGAATCCCCCACATTGAAGCCGACATCTCCCAGGAAGCAGAAGGAGACCTGCTCCAGGGGTTTGTGTGCGTGTTCCTGCATGGTGAGAAAGTCGGCCAGCACCTGAGTCGGGTGAGCTTCATCGGTCAGCCCGTTCCACACGGGAACACCTGCATAGCGGGCAAGCTCTTCCGCCTCTGCCTGAGCAAATCCGCGATATTCGATACCGTCGTACATGCGACCGAGCACACGTGCGGTGTCCTTCATCGTCTCCTTATAGCCAATATGCGAGCCACTTGGTCCAATGTAGGTGACGTGGGCGCCCTGATCGAAAGCGGCTACCTCGAAGGCGCTGCGAGTGCGCGTCGAGTCCTTCTCAAAGATGAGCGCGATCTGCTTGCTCCTCAGGCGTTGCACCTCGGTCCCGGCATATTTCGCTGCCTTCACCTCAGCTGACAGCTGCAGCAGAAAACCGATCTCCTGCGGCGTAAAGTCGTCCAGCTTCAGAAAATGTCTATTTCTCAAATCGAAACCCATTTTTTTCTCTCCTCCTGATATCATTCAATGTGCTTCAGTCCACCATTGTATCCTATTTGCCTCGGAAGACAATGGGCCTCATAGGATGGCGAAGCATAAAAGACATTCCATGGGAGAGATTCTGTTTTGGATTTGATGGCTGTTAACGCTGTGTGCCACTATATGAGGTAGATAGAGCTTTAGATATTATCGAGCATTTCACCTACTCGTAAGATTTCGTCCTCCGTATTATAGAAGTGCGGCGAAATACGCAAACCCCATCCACGCACCGATGTCACAACATTGTGAACCAGGAGTGTATCGTGCGCCTTCTGTGGTTGTGGTACCTCGACCAGTACGATGCCGCTGCGATAGCGCGGGTCCAGGTTTGACAGCACCCTGTATCCCCTCGCCTGTAAGTCCGCAATAAGTGTATCAGTGAGTGTGATAATGCGCTCCGTGATGTTGGCTATGCCTACCTCGTGTATCAATCCCAGCGAGGCGTTCAAGCCAGCTATATCCAGCAAGTTGCGAGTTCCCAAGGTAAAACGCTCGGCACTTGGTTGCAACGTAAAGTTGTAATCAAGGAAATTCCAGGGATCAACGGTACTCATAGCACCGACATATGCTCCCAGTTGTAAGTGCTCAAGTAGTTCGTGTCGACAATAGAGAAAGCCCATGCCTGGAACGCTCAACAGCCATTTGTGGGAGCCGCAGGCAAGAAAGTCAATGTTGCACTCTTGTACATCGAGCGGGAAAGCGCCCAGGGTCTGTATACCATCAACGACAAAATAGAGCTTCCGCTGCTTGCAGATCGCCCCGATCTGCATAAGGTCATTTTTAAAACCTGTCGCAAACATGGCGCTGCTTAGAGCAACAACACGCGTATGGTTATCGATGCGTGCCTCGAGCGCTGCTAAGTCAATACCTCCCTCCTGCAGTGGCACCCATTTCACCAGGATACCACGTGGGGCAAGGTTGAGCCAAGCGTAGATGTTTGAAGGGTAATCACCGTCTACAACCAGCACATTATCGCCAGCACGTAGAGGTAGGCTGTTCGCTGCTATATTGATACCGGTAGCTGTGCCAGTAATTGCTACAACTTCGTCGTAAGAGGTGAAATAGCGGCATGATTAAAAAATGTGTAGTGTTTTGTATAGGGGAACAGTTCACGATATGCCTCTACGTCTATGGATGCCATCCTTTAATTCGCCTCGTTTCTTGAACTTCACACGATTTTTAAGAATACAAAGCGTCCAATTACGGCCTATGTGCAAACAATCATAGCCCCTACAAACTCGTTCGATTGCGCTGCCTATCAGTGTGTCGTTCGATCGCCAGTTCTATCAGGCGGTCCAGCAATTGAGTGTAGGGGAGACCACTTGCCTCCCATAATTTGGGATACATGCTGATCGAGGTAAAGCCAGGTAATGTATTGACTTCATTAATGTATATCTGTTCCGTTTCTCTCTCGATAAAGAAATCGACACGCGCAAGGCCACTGAGGTCAAGGGCTAGGAAAGCCTGCACAGCCTGGCGGCGTATCTCCCCAGCCATCGCCTGTGGTATATCAGCAGGGATGATTACCTGTGATTTGCCGTCAATGTACTTGGCGCGATAGTCGTAGAACTCGTTGCTGGAGATAACTTCGCCAACCACCGAGGCTATTGGCTCGTCGTTGCCCAACACCCCGCACTCAACTTCGCGACAGTTAATTCCGCGCTCAATAATGATCTTGCGGTCGTATTCCGCTGCCACGTTGATAGCATGTTCCAGTTCAGTGCGATTGTGCGCTTTACTCACACCGACACTCGACCCCAGGTTGACTGGCTTGACAAAGCAGGGATAGTCCAATTGGTGCTCGATGGCATTCATAATGGTTTCAGAAGAGCGTTCCCATTCATTGCGCCGGTATACCAGGTAATCAGCAACAGGCAGGCCCACTGTCTTGAACACCATTTTCATCTTCTCTTTGTCCATGCCTAATGCGGAACCTAGCACACCACAGCCAATGTAAGGCACATTGGCCATTTCTAGCAGCCCCTGCAGGGCGCCATCCTCACCGTAAGTACCATGCAAGATAGGAAAAATAACATCCAATGTGCCTCTACTGCCCAATTCTTCACCGTTCTCTACCGATATTAGGCGACGCAAGCGCGGATCGCCCGTGAGTGTAACAGCCGTCGTTTCCTCCAAACCTGCACCGGGGCTGGCATCCTGCTCAGCCGCTAATAAGGTACGCGGATTTGTTCCCAATAACCACGATCCTTCCTTCGTGATGCCAATCGGCACTACCTCATATTTTTCACGATCCAGGTTTGCCATCACCGACTCGGCTGAGGCGAGTGATACTTCATGTTCGCCTGAACGGCCACCAAAAACAAGGCCTATACGGATCTTCTTTTTCTCCATGCTGAGTCCTTTCTGTCTATTGGCTTACTTGGCATACGTGAAGGTGTTCCAGGTAAACTACAGCATGTTTAGCATAGTCTCCATACGCATACCTCGTGAGCCTTTGAGCAAAATGAGGTCGTCGCTGTGTACCTTGTGTTTGAGCAGGTCGGCGGCTGCCCGTTTAGCATCCTCTAATTCAGGGGCATTTTCGGGATTGGCGCTGAAGTAGTAAGTATTCTCCGCTGGTATTCCGGCTTGCACCGCTCCCTCAACATACGAACGGGCCTTGTCGCCAATCGCGATCAGAAAATCTATCGTTCCTGCCAGCGCTTCACCGCTGGCAAGGTGTTCCTCACGCGCGTACTCACCAAGCTCGAAGATGTCGCCCAGGACTGCCCATCGTTTCCCGGCGGGGGTAAGTTCAGTGGTTCTCATCGTCCATATAATGGCAACAATTGATTGGCGATTGGCGTTGTAGGTGTCATCGATCAGGGTACTGCCGTTTGGTCCCGGCTTGATTTCGCAGCGACCTTTCGCTGGTGACAGGGCTTCCAACACCTCGCCGATTTCATCAAGGCTCATTTGCGTCGCGCACCCGGCTGCAGCAGCGGCCAACGCTATCATCACACCATGAGTACCAGGCAGATGTAGCTGAACTCGCTTTTGTTGTCCTGCAAAACTCAATGTAAAACTGAGTCCTCTCAGCGTGTCACCCTGGATGTCACGACCCCGCACCTCTGCTTCCTGGCTTAGACCATAATAGAGTACCAGCGCTGTTGTCTGTGCGCTCATATTGCGCACGTTGACGTCATCGTAGTTGAGCAGGGCTATGCCCTCCGGGGTGAGAGCCCTTACCAGTTCACTTTTAGCTAGTGCCACGCGCTCCTGCGTGCCAAAATACTCAAGGTGTGCCGCACCGACATTGGTGATGATTGCCCAGTTTGGCCTGGCTATTGTGTTACACAGCCAGGTCAGTTCACCCACCCATTGTGCGCCCATTTCCACTACTGCATAGCGATGCTCTGGCCCCAGGCGCAACAGGGTCAGTGGATAGCCAATCTCATTGTTATAAGAGGCGAAGGTTTTAAGCGTGGGTGCTAGCCGGTTCAAAACAGCCGCGGTGGCTTCTTTGGTACTGGTTTTGCCATTGCTGCCAGTAATACCGATCAATATCGTATTCTTCTGGCGCTGCGTGCGCACACGGGCAGTGGCATGTAATGCCTGAATAACATCCGGCACAATTATTTGCAAGAAATCAGGTGGCACGTCTTCTGCTGGTTCATTACAGAGTACGGCTCCTGCCCCTGCCTGTGCGGCTGCGGCGATAAAGCGGTGTCCATCGACATGAGCACCTTTGATAGCGATGAAGAGATCTCCCTGGCCAACCTGGCGGCTGTCATGTTGTGCAGAAGGAAAGATCCAGAATGGCTCAGGCGTCGTTGAGCATTGCAAGTACACCTTGCCCTCATTACCCTTCAGTATGTCGTTGAGGGTGAACATGCCGTCTCTGTCCTCTGCTTCTCTACCATCGGTGGTGTTGAGCAAATTATACCATATGCTTTACTCTACGTTTATTCGTAGTCACCCTCTTCGGTAATCGTATAGGGAGGCGTCTCAATCGGCACACGATACCCGCGTACCTGGTCGCCAGCAGTATTGGACGAAGAGTCTCCCAGCGCAGGGGTCGTCAGGTCGTTGGTGATATAGCGAACAAGCCGTTCGATACGATCCCAGCGCGCTGGATAGCGATCCGCGTAAAATTTCTCTTTTCCCTCAACGTCATAGATGTAGAAGGTGTAGTCTTGATCCCCATATCGATAATCTGCCTTGGTGTAAGGGATACGAACAAGTTCGAGCACTTGCAAGCTCGGTCGCGTTTGTATCTTTGGATTACCAGCGCGAGCACCACCGCTGGCGGCACCTGCTGCATTCTGACCGTCGGCATTTTGAGTCAATTGGACAGCTACCCGCCATACATCCATCGGTACACCTTCGGGAGGTGCATCTGCATACAGAGGTTCGCTTACCTCAGCACTGTAGATCAAGTCTCCTGTAGCCTTTTCGAGGCGCTGCTCAGGAATAGCATTAGTACCCATAGTCTGCGTCTTTACGCCAAGGTCAAAGCGGCGCACAATCTCATAATGGCGTACCACTTTGCCGGTTCCCCCACAATGTACGCACAGCTCGGTTTTTGCTCCTTTGCAGTTCGGGCAAACACGCTTTCCGGTTCCACAGGTGCAGGCCACTTCGCCATTTTCGCAATCGGGGCAGGGAACAGTGCGCCCTTTAGTGGCGGGATCAACATCAACAGGATTAGGGATGGGTACGCCTTGCTGGCGAATTCCTTCAAAGACATCAGACACTTTTTCATTGACCGAACCTGCCAGGCCTTCAGCCCTTTTCTGGAAAAATGATTTCTTCTTTGTATCTGACCAATCTGCAACGTAGCCACGTCCACGACAGGTTGCGCAACGAATTCTGGTACGTCCCTTGCAATCCGGGCAGATCACCCAACCGCGCCCAGTGCAAGTGGAGCAGAGAAGGCGCCCTGTGCTATTGCAGGCAGTGCAGGATAGTGCCTCGTCGAGCCCTTCGATACGAGTACGGCTTTCAGGTACTCGTAGACCTGTTACCGGAGGCAATTCATAGTCCCACACAGGCAGTAACGGTTGCAGTTTGCCTGTAGGAAGCCCGGCATATGGTTCCGATACCAGTTCCATGCTGCGGGTCTCCCAGCGTGTCTGGACCATGATTTCCCACACTTCGTCTTCACCCCACGAGACGAGATCCATGTATGTACCCAGTTCACGCGCAAGTTGCCAGTTTCCGGCACTCCATATGTTCGCCAGTTGGCGGATGCGCTCTTCCTCCACACTCGAAGCCCGCCGGGGTTCAAGAGGCGCACTGGTCTGCTGCCAATATTCCCCGGCTCTATCTACGACACGCTTAATACGCTGCTGTGCTTCATTGGAGCCTTCTATTACTTTACGCCGAATTTCTTCGATGCGTCTGTCCAGGTCATCTTGATTGGGCTGTCCTGAGCTTGGTGCGGGTCCGGAATCCTGTTCCCATTCATCGCCCATAATAAACTCCTCCCGTATGCTGGCGCTGATGAAGTGCGCCATTCAACAATTTGTTTCTCAACATCATATACGAGAATAACGACATGCAGGTTGTATGATCGTCAGACCCTACATCAAGGCCACAATTTCCTCCTGGGCTGGTGTACCCGTTACCTCGACATCGTTTTCGTGAATGAGCAAGTTAACTTCGCTGCGTATGCCAAATTCAGGGAGGTAGATACCAGGCTCCATGGAACAGCAGGTGGAGGGCAGCAATACACGATTATCCTGCGTCTCAAAGTTGTCCAGATTCGCACCGTTGCCATGCACGACAGTACCAATGCTATGGCCCGTACGATGCACGAAGTAATCAGCGTAACCCGCATCGGCAATTACCGAGCGAGTCACATCATCTACCTGGCGACCCTCAACGCGCTGGCCCGCAGCCAGTTGCTTGAGCACAAAGGCGATTCCCGTGTCGCGCGCTAATCGCACAATATCGAATACCTCTCGCTGATGTACCGGAATCTCGTCCCGTGTTCCGGCAAAGGCCATCCAGGTATAATCGGCAATGATGTCGTCGGCTCCGGGGAGTCTTGCCCAGAAGTCAAACAGGATCAAATCCCCCCGCTGAATGGGGCTCTGATTATCCCTGCTTGGCTCATAGTGCGGGTTGCTGGCGTTCCCATTGACAGCGACGTGGGGGGGATCGTCCAGTACCAATTCGGCCTGTTGAATGAGAGTCGTAAATCGCTGCACCACGCTATATTCATTCAAGGCTACACCTGAACGCAGGTCATCGCCGAGTGCGGCAAAAAGCGTATCTTTCGCCGCAATGAGTCGCCGCCCAGCCTCACGGTGACTTTCCATTTGTGCTTCACTTAGTTGGGCTACAAAACGTTGCGCCATGTTGGCTGAACTGGCGACTTCAACACCATAGGAACGCACCAGTTCGAGTGTGCCGCCATCAACACGCGACATATAGGGAATTGCGTTCCTGGGGGAGTATTCCATTGCTATACGCGTGCCTGCAAGTAATATTCCCCCCAGGTGTGATTGCATTTCTTGCCAGGTGCGAAATACACGCCGCTCACCCGGTAATTCCTGAAGTACGTGCGATTCTACGGCACTGACGAGAGCTGTCGGGATACCCCCGACGGGAACGAAATAAAACCAGCGACGCGAAAAGAAACTATCGAGAGGGATTGATAAAACCTGGTAAGCGATGGGATTTGATTTACGAAAGTCATAAAAGAGCCAGCCATCAAGGCCCTCGCTGCGCAAAGCCCACTGAATTTGCTCAAGGTTCATAGATTATGATCTCCTTACAGGATAGGTATAAACAATACCTGGGTACACACTTGAAGATACCGCTTCTAAGTAGTATTATACGTTCTGGTTGAGCGTGTGACAGGGTTACCAGGAGACTTGCTCTATAGATGGTCTCCAGAGAGGCACGGCCTGGAAAATGGGCGATAAACTAGTGCAGAAGCCGCGATTATCAGAAATACCCACAGGAAAATTGCCGCCCAGCAAACGAGTAGAGAACCGCTACTCAAGAAGAGTGCGCATCTTCATCTACACCCTCTTGCTCTTCACCATGTTAGCAGGCGGTGTGCTTGCCTATGCTTACTCTTACTTCGAAAGCAACATACAAGCTCCCCTGCAGAAAGTTTTCCATTCTGTCAGTCGCAATAGTGACGAACCACCGCCACCCGATGACAGCGCAATCACAGGACGACCCTGGAATATTCTTCTGCTTGGTAGCGATAACGATAATAAATATAGTTTTCCCGCCCTATTGACACAGGTTATGATGGTTGTGCATGTCGACCCTGATAACAACAGTGTGTATATGGTTTCTATCCCGCGCGATTCATGGGTATATGTACCAGTAAACGGCGCTATGCACAAAATCGACCAGGCCTTTTTTCTTGGAGCTGTCAAGCACAATAGTTTCGATGATGGTGTTCGGTTGGCCCGGCAAACGGTTGAGCAAGATTATGGCATCACCATTGATCGCTATGCATGGGTGGGATTGAGTGGCTTTGCCAGCGTTATCGATACGCTTGGAGGCGTCGATATCGACGTGACTCATCCCATTGTCGATGATGCTTATCCCGATGACACACGAGCCAACCCAAAGGATCCTTTCGCGGTCAAACGCCTCTACCTTGCGCCAGGTCCCCAACATCTGGATGGACTGCAAGCGTTAGAATTCGTGCGTTCTCGCCATGCGGATCTCGTGGGTGACATCGGACGTACTAACCGGCAGCAAGAGATACTCGAGGCGCTCAAAAAGAAACTGACCGTGTCAAATGTTATAAATCATTTCCAACAACTCATTACGGATTTGGCAGGCAAGGTTTATACGGATATGAGTCCCCAGGAAGTATTGGCGTTCGCCAACTTCGGCCGTACTCTTCCCAGTTCTGGGATAAAACGTATTACATTAGGGCCTGGGAGCGGCAACCATGATTATGGAGATCTCAAGCAAGTATTTGATCCATCAATAGGTACTAACCAGGATGTGGTTTTACCACGCTGCGAGAATATTGGGCCTCTCTTTACGAATATCTTCGGGTCTGTAGTCTGCAATGTCAATGGCGGTTTCTAGCGCCCTGGGAGGCGTGTGCTACAATATCCCCAGAAAATACACATTGAGGAGCCAACTTGATCGAGCAAACGCGGAGCGAAGTGCGTTATGTGCAATTCGACCACTATCTACAATTTCCTGAACTAATTCATGCTAGCTTTACACGATTGGGAGGGTACAGCAGAATACCTTACAGGGGGCTGAATGTTTCATATAGTACCGGTGATGATTTTGAGAATGTTATACGTAATCGCTTGCTTGTACTCAGGACACTACGCATAGAGACATATCCTTGTGCCACGCTATGGATGGTCCATGGCGCTGAAGTTGCAATACTTGGTACAGATTCCTGGGAAGATTGGCGTACCGACTGGTCCCACCGTTCCTATCAAGTAGATCAGCACGAGTTGATCTGGACAACTAAGCCAAGGCGCAAAGCAGATGCTATTATTACCAGACAACGCGGAGTAGCGCTCACCATGTCCTCTGCTGACTGCGTTCCTCTGATGTTTTATGATCCTGAAGAGAGCGCCATAGGTATGGCGCATGCTGGATGGCGCGGTACTGCTCGTGGCATCGCCGCTGCTACTATTGATGCTATGGAGGAGCAGTTTGGCTGCCAACCTCGCAATATCCACGTCGGGATAGGTCCATCTATTGGACTGTGCTGTTACGAAGTTACCGAGGAGGTACGGCGCCTATTTGTAGGACAACAGGAATTTGATCCTATGCCTACCAATGTGAAATATCGCAAACTGGTACGAGAATCAGCCGTCTTTGCTGTAAAAGAACTACCGAAGCGTACTAGTCTGAGTCTCGATCTCTGGGAGACGAATCGTAATCAACTGCTTATGGCAGGGGTGCTATCCGAACACATTGAATCGTCGGAAATATGTACAAGCTGCCAAAAAGAGCGCTTTTTCTCGCACCGGGGTGAACATGGCAAGGCGGGGCGCTTTCCATCAATATTGGCATTGCGTGACGAGGAGCATTGCTTGTAAATCTCATCGCCTCTGTGGTACCATCGCATAAAGAATTGTTCAATATCTCTTAAAAAGAGAGGAAAGATGATTATCCAACCAGGAATGACCCAGGAGCATCTAGCCACCAATATTGCTCATGTGCGCTCTGCTATCGCAGAAGCGGCTCTGAGAGCTGGGCGTAATCCTGATGAGATCACACTCGTTGCTGTTTCAAAAACTAAGCCTGTTGGACTTGTGCAGATGGCGTATAATTTGGGAGTGACCGATTTTGGCGAGAATCGTGTTCAGGAAGCGCTGCCCAAAATTGCAGCATTCCATCCGCAAGAACTGCGCTGGCACATGATTGGCCACTTGCAAAGCAACAAGGCAAGCAAGGTGGTCGACCGATTTTATTGTGTGCACAGTGTCGATAGCTTGCGCCTGGCACAAGCGCTAAACAGGCACGCTGGAGAGCTGGGAAAACGACTTCCTGTGCTGCTTGAGGTCAATGTCTCAGGTGAAGCAAGCAAGGAAGGCATGTCCCCGACTGAAACGCCCGAATTGGCGCGCCAGATCGTGGTGCTGCCACATATTCAGGTAGAAGGCTTGATGACCATGGCGCCGCTGGTAGACGATCCGGAACAGGTGCGACCCATATTTCGGAGGTTACGTTTACTACGAGATCGATTGCATGCTGAACTGCCAGCATCTTCATGGCAGCATCTATCTATGGGTATGACTGACGATTATAGTGTAGCTATTGAAGAGGGGGCCACGATTGTGCGCATTGGACGGGCAATCTTTGGCGAACGTGCGAAGACACCAAAGGAAATTGAAAACCAATGAATACTGATGACATTCTGTTCGGTCGCCGAATCCGGCAAAACCACGCTTTAGAACATGCAACGATAACCATACTCAGCGGTTTTGTCCCTAATTTACGCATAAGCGCCCGTTCTAGTTCTCGTGGCTTTATCATTTTCGGTGACGTGGACCTTGGCCAACTGCGCCGAGCGCTCGATGAAGCGCTGCGTCGTTTACAGGCAGGTGAAGCGGAACTCGCCATCCATCCAAACTGCGGCACCAACCTGGTCGTTGGCATCTCACTGCTCACGGTTGGCACGTTGCTGGGCATGACCTCCAGCCGCACGCGCACACGCATAGCTTCGACTGCCGTCTCCTCGGTCGCCGGATTAATGGCTGCCCGTCCACTTGGTGAGTTTGTGCAGAAGCATGTCACGACGCTGCCCGACCTCAAAGGAGTGCGCGTGACGGATATCTTCCGGCGCAAAATACTGGGTTTCACCGTTATCGAGGTACGTACTGTTCAGGAGTAGTGTAGTATGTTTGGCATACCGCCCGATCATGGAATCGTCTACGGATTTATACTCTACGGCACAGGCGCTATCATTATCGCGATGTTAGTGCGAGCAATAGCTTCCTGGTTCCGCATCGATGAACGATACGCGTTTATACGTTTTCTGGCACGTCTCACCGACCCTTTCATTGTGCCGATACGCCGTATAATTCGCCCTGTCGGCATGATTGACGTGGCATTTTTCATCGGTTGGTTTCTGGTTGGCACCATCCAAACATTGCTGCTTCAAGCCCTTCCCCCTGGGTGGTAGATACCATGCGCATCAGTGTACGTGTGATTCCTCGCAGTAGTAAGAACTCTGTCGAGTGGGAAGATGGTGCGCTTAGAGTGCACTTGACAGCGCCGCCCGTCGATGGAGCTGCCAATGAGGCGCTGCTTACATTGCTTGCGCAGCGTCTTGGCTTGCCCAAACGTGACGTACACCTCGTACATGGCACGGCAGGTCGCTACAAAACTGTAGAGATCACAATGACAGCCGGGGCAGTCGAACAGAAAATCAAAGGGATAATCTCTTCCTGACTCACCTTACCAATGCCAGGCCGAACCTCGTATCTATCAGCATTTGCCTTTCTGGAAACAACCACCCTGTACCGAATCCATCTGGAAAAAGCCGCCATTCGCAACTTTGAGAATGACAAGAGCCTTGTTGACCGGATTGCCATCAGGCCCAAAAGCGATTTGTCCACTCACACCCTGGATCGCCTGGGCGCCCTGGATCTTTTTTATACCCTGCAGCAGATCGTTAGGCGTCATGGTCGTCTTTGATCCCGTGAGCGCGTTACTGCTCGCAGTTAACATTGCCACCGTTGCGTCGTATGAGAGTATCGTATCGCCATCGGCACGCGTGTAGCCATAAGGACTACCCGTTTTATGCTGATTGTTAGGATCGAAAGCACCTTTGTAATCCCCGAAGAAAGATGGTTTAGAACAGGCAAACGTCTGCCCTGACCGGCACAGAATATCCCACTCATCAGGATAGGCAAACGATGTAAAGTGCAGGCGCGATGCCGCCGCGTGAGAGCTACTCTGGTAGCCACCTAACTCGTAGAGGGCATCTCCACCCATGACCGGCGTTGTTGCAAACGGTCCGGACGTTGGCAGGTCCGTCAGCAGCACACTGGCATCATTGGCATACCCTGCAAAGTAGATCAGGTCGGGGTTATGCGTCAGTGCATCGTTTATGAGCTGGGTGAAGTTAGTTGGCTTGCCTTTGGTATATTTTTCTGTCACAACAACCTGGTTGCCATCCGCCTTGAACTGATTACTGAAAGCATTCGCCAGGCTTTGGGTGTATAGATTAGCAGGATCATAGAAGAGCGCTACACTCTTCGCGTGCAGAACTTGTTCAGCATACTTTGCGCCACTAATTCCCTGGCTCTTGTTTGGAGGAGCGACCCTGAAGAAGTAGGGTGATATTCCGGTCAATGCATCACTGGATGCAGTCTGCGAAATCATCGGAATGTGCGCGGCAGACAATACATTAATTGCAAGGTTTGCATTTCCACTGAAAGGCCAGCCCATCACGCCCACAAAGGTCTTGTCCGCTTTAGCCAGTTGCACAACCTGCTGCGCCACCGTCTTTGTATCATCTGCATTACTACCTGAGTTTGCAATGAGCAGGCGAACCAGAACCCCATTGGGGAGTTTGGAGCCATCATTGAACTCCTTTTGTGCGACATAAGCCCCCTGGAGGTTGTCGCGTCCGATACTGGCTGTAGCATTATCACCGGTGAGCATTGTACCTACAACGAGAGTAATATATGGATTACCTGAAGCGAGCACATGTTGATTTTCCAGGTTGATGAGCGCCTCAGCATCATTCGTATCTTTCGAAACCGCTTCGCTCCACAATGCCACAGCGCCGCCGGTATCGCCCGCCGCAAGTTTTTGAGCAGCCTGCTTTTTAAGATCGCCATCGAGCCGGCCGTTACTGGTATCAAAGCTAAATGTACCGTCACTAATACCAATACTTTCACCGTTCGCTGCTTTGGTAAAGCCTATACCACTAGAAGGTATTGTTGCCGCTGTAGCTGTTGGTGTCACATTGCCATTTGATGCAGTTCCTCGATTGTTTAAGTAGTTCAATGCGCCAAAAGCGAGCGCCCCAAGCAGCACAATAGCAATCATAAACAATAGAAAGTTACGCCCTGTGTTGCTTCCGCCTCCCCGTCTTGGTGGAGGCGCATACATCGCCCCGGGCTGATAGGCGGGAGGAGGTGGCACAGGTGTAATGGGTGGCTGTTTAACCTGTGTCGGTTGGTTTGCGTACATAGCTGGATTTGCATATGTAGCTGCGTTTGCAGCGCCAGCCGCTGCTGCCATTGACCCGGAGGTACCCAGCATATAGCTACTCGTATTGCCTGAGATACCGAAACGTTTCAGCAAGATGTCGTCGACATCCCGTTTCATTGCCTGCGCGCTCTGGTAACGCTGCGTCATATCGTTATTGACTGCGCGAGCAATCATGCGCTCGACTTCAGGTGAGAGCTGAGGATTCAGTGTACGAACAGGCGGATACATGAACGGCGGATAATTGCGTGGATCACGATTGGTCAAGAGATGGTGCATGGTCGCGCCCAGGGCATAGAGGTCGGAACGTGGATCAGCATTCCCTTGATATTGTTCGGGTGGCGCATAACCAGGAGTGCCCAAAGCCGAGGTTTGTTTGCGCTTGAGGTTACGAGCTTCGTCTGCACGGGCAATACCAAAGTCAACCAGGTGCGCTCGCTTATCTTTAGAACCTATGATGATATTGGCGGGTTTGATATCTCGATGCACGATAGGCGGCGTCTGTTGCGAAAGGTAGTCAAGTACATCCAGTACTTCCGAAGCATATTCAAGCACCTCGCGTTCCTTCATGGGCTGATTGAGACGATCTATGCGTTCTTCCAGGTTTTCCCCATCCACGTACTTCTGCACCATAAAGTAGCGTGTTCCCTCTTCGAATTTATCGGTCACATCTGGGATGAGTGGATGGTCGAGGTGAGCCAACGTCACCACTTCCTTGTCGAAATTTCGCACATCCTCTTGAAATTTAACAGGATCAGTGCTGTCAGTGATCAGTTCCTTGATTACAACCAGCTTATTATCTGTGCGTTTATCGGTCGCCAGCAAGGCATTTCCCATGCCGCCTTCGCCAAGTATCTTTGTGATGACGTATCGTCCCCCTTGCAAAGATGCGCCAACGGCGAGCGAGCGAGAATTACTTCCTGTTGATGTGCTGGTAGTTGAGCCTGTAGCAGCAGGATTCAAGGCTCTGCCACAATTGCTACAATAGTGCACGCCATCACGGTTTTCATAGTGACAGTAGGGACACTCCATGATTCGTACCTACTTTCTCCGATTAAGGGATAAGATCGGTGCCTCGAACAAGCGACTGCTTGGGCCGCCCTTATGGCAAATTATACTTTGTTTCTGCATCTGAGTCGAGAGCATATCAGAAAATCTATTCACATAGGATATATACTTCCTTGCATTCAGATGAGAAAGATGCGCCAGCATCTTTCTAGCTGCGACAGCAGCGTTTCTGAATGCATATAGATATATACGTAATCATTTTGCAAAAGTTAAGCGGTAGCACAGTCCTTTGGTGCAAATAGAAAATAAGACCGGCGCCTGAGACGCCGGTCTAGGTGTAGAACAAAAAGATTAAGTGTTAGAGGCGTGCAACTACTGAACTGCTAAAGATGTTGGCAGCGAAGGGAGATGATACCGGGAGCGAAATGATTCGCTTTTTGCAAATACTCGTCTTCATTGGCCTCGATCATCAGTTTATGCATCACAACTACATCACCATCCGGTAATGGTTCTGCGGGTTGCAGGCAAAGTTCCATGACCGCGCAACCTCTCTCGTAGACCTTTACAAGTCCCCCGGAGCCAGGGATACGGTAGACGCGATTGTCAATGGATGGGCTAGCCACTTCAAGGTATCCAAACTTGATAAGTTGCTGATACTGATTCTCCGACAGCATTTCTCTGAGCATTACCTTTGCACGGCTCTCGGCTGAAAGATGCTCACTCACCGTTTCGCGGAAACGTCCGACTCGGCCATCAGGAGCCTGTGAAAGGTAGTAGATTGCCAGGAGTAAAAACAGTAGCCAGATACCAAGAAAGAGGCCAAGGGTTTGCAACATCATAGCCCCTTACTCTCTTTAGCCTCCTACTACTCGAGGCACCATCACAATCTGTTCTGCTGTGCGGTCAAACTTCTCAATACGCTCTACAGTTTTCCCAGACTCCACTCTAAAGGCAGTTGCGCCGCGAGCACGTTCTTCGTTAAAGATCCGCTCGGCTTCTCGGATTGCCGCTACGGCCTCGGAATCGTTGGCTTCGACTTTTTCATGATCCCAAACGACTCTTTCATCACCGCGACGGGACATTATCCGCAGCATACCCATAGTCTGTCTCCTTTTCTGTACAAGCTAAAAATACCAGGCCTGCTCGCTATTGTTTATCCACTGCTCACCTTCCCACACTACAAGCATAGAATGAGCATAGCACGATTTCACTGTAGGCGTCAAGGGCAAAGCTTCTCAATTTGCTAACAAATATGGGGGAGCGTGACCTTGAAAGTACAACCTGCACTGGGGATGCTTTCAACAGTGACTTGCCCACCATGTAGCTCCACGATCATTCTTACTATGGCCAGGCCTAAACCCTGCCCACCGAAGCGACCAGCGTTAGCAACAGGAACCTGGTAGAAGCGTTCAAAAATGCGTTCCTGGTATTCGGGTGAGATACCATAACCCGTGTCTTGAACCTGTACCTCAATTAATCGCTGATCTTCCCGGGTTACGCTTGATTCTGCGGATACAATATCGCTTACTTTGTTAATTACACGCGCAGAAATTGTTACGTCTCCACCTGGCGGCGTGTAGCGTATTGCATTGCTGATGAGATTACGCAATACCTGTTGCATGCGTACTGCGTCAGCATAAATAGAAGGGAAATCAGAGGCAATATCAATCCTCGTAGTGATGCCATTATCTTTCGCTATCAGTTCAAGTTCTTCTACTGCCTTGACAACAATCTCCCGTAAACTGACCAGGTCAATGTTCAAGCGCAATTGCCCAGCATCCGCACGCGAGATAAGCAGCAGGTCTTCGACAAGGGCATACAAATGCTCGCTCCCGGCTCGCGCCCGCTGCACAAATTCGCGCTGCTGCTCATTGAGCTCTCCTGCCATCCCCTCCAATGTAATGTCAAGGTAACCATTAATTGTGTTGAGCGGGGCACGCAGCTCATGCGTAATCATCGACAGGAAGCTTGCCTTCATACGCGTTACTTCTTGCCGGGCTAACTCTGCCTCGCGTATACTGGTAATCATGAGTGCGGCTTGTTCAGCAAGGCATGCCAGCAGTTGCATGCTACGCGGGCTAAAGGCATTCTTCTCAGGGCTACTGACGACCAGTGTACCAATGAAATTGCCCTGATCCATTAATGGCATCGATGCCAGCGAACCTGCCCTGGTCTGACCCATATGCTTGAAACGGGGATCAAAGGCCACATCATTACTAACCAACACTTCGCGATGTTCAACTACCCAGCTTGCCATGCCTGTGCCCTCCTGGAAATGGATATGACGAAGTTTACGTCCTTGTTTTTGGAGAGCGACCAGCGGCACTAAGGTGTTTCTATCAGCATCTAGCAATGCCACCGCACAATCATCAATCTCAAGCTCGAGGAGCGGTGCCACATGCTGCACGATTTTTTGTAGTGCTCTAACCAATTCTCCCGTTTCGCCTTCGCTAGGAAATACACCAGTATTCGGAGATTGGGGGTCATCCGCAGAAGAAGATATATTGGTAGCCATGAACATCCTTCCACCCATTCGACTGTTTCCGAATCTTTGCCAATATTTTAATCAAGATCACATAATAGTAAGCAGGGGGAATGTGTTACCCTGTTGCGGGCGGAAAGTCCCCCAGACTTTCTTGCTGCAAGGGTAATATGGTGTAACAAGCGCTCATTTTGCGCGGTAATTTTTTTTGCTCCCCATGTATCCTTTTTTTCGGCATTTGGGGCAAAATCTAAAGTCAGATTGCTATTAGTAGTATACCATTGCCTATACAATGAGGTTAGAAGAGTAAGTAAGATGGGCTATAAAAGCCTTCTTCTAGGGGAAATGTAATGATGGGACTTGCCCCCGCCAGGTCACGTCTATAGAAGCCTTATGGGTTTCTGAGGAACAGTTGTATAACTCCAAATAGGTGCCTGTTCAGCTATCGGCACCGTGAACACTATGCGGGCCCCACCCTGTGGGGCATTTTCTGCCCGGATGGTGCCACCATGCGCCTCTACAATAGCACGCACAATCGCCAATCCCAGTCCACTGCCACCAGTGTTAATCTGGCGGGAGGCGTCAGCGCGATAGAAGCGATCAAAGATGCGCGACAAAGCCTCGCTAGGGATACCCTTACCAGTGTCGGTGATGGCAATTTCGAGCATATTCCCCTGCTGCCAGGCATCGATTATGACGGTTCCACCTGGTGGAGTATGGCGCAGGGCATTATCGCAAAGATTAGAGAAAACGCGCATCAACATATCGGGATCGGCTAATACTGGCGGAAGATTATACTCCACATTATTGCGCGGCTCCACATTGGCCCTCTCAAATTCGGGAGCCAGCACAGCCAGTGCTTCATCCACCAGGGCCGCCAGGCGTAGCACTTTACGCTGCGGCTGCATCGCGCCCGCATCTACTTTTGCCATCAAGTGCAGGTCTTTGACCAGGCGGCGCAGCCGCAGCGTCTCGCGCACAATGATGCGCCCCGTCGCTTCATAATCTTCGCGATTCTGGTTCACGCCGTCCACCAGCGCTTCGCCCAAACCAGCGATAGCCGTCAACGGTGTCGCGAGATCATGGGTGATGTTCATAATGAGTTCGCGGCGCAATAGTTCTTGCTGGCGCAGTTCATCCACGTCTTTCTCGAGACGCGTTGCCATCTCATTAAATGTATTGGCAAGCTCTCCCAGTTCACCCTGCGCGTTGGTTGTTACTCGTGCGCTATAATCTCCAGAAGCAAGCACACGAGTCGTAGTCGTCAAACGCGCAAGAGGCCGTGTAATGGTACGAGAGAATAGAATGGCTGCGAGCGCTGCCAAAACAGCTATAATGATAGAGGAGATCAACACAGATAAACGCACTGCCGCTAGAAAGGGAGGAACGGTATTCTGCGCCGCTGAACGCGGTACTACAATCAGCGCGCCGACTACAATTGCGCCATTCTGCCCGCCATCGAAGATCGGTTGCACGACGAAGTAGCGCGGCGAAGCGGCCGGACCACTCGCACCAATCTCACCAATGGTGGTCACGCCATTGCGAGCATTCGCCGTGGCTTCAAGTAATTTGGCATAGTCTCCCTTTTGTACCGAGGGATCGGTAATTTTAACCAGGGCCGCTGCCACGCCGGTACCAGGATGTCCGTTTAGTATATGCGGATAGACAAGTAAAGGAGGACGATTCATATTGAGGACGAGCAAAAGATACTCCTGGTTCTGAGAACTCTGCGTAGCGGTATTAGGCAGCGCATCCGCCACGGCCATTGCGAGCCTCCCATTTTGGGAGTAGCTCACACCAATTCGCTGTGCAATATCGCCCGAGATAGTAGTCAGTCGTTGGCGTAGGTCTACCCCGTAGTAGTAGTCAATCGCTGCTATGACGGCGAAAGCCAGAAGCGCAGTTGCCAGCAATGCCACCAGCATTGAACCCAGAGCCAGCCGCCAGCGAATACTCTGCCACCAGCGTACTCGTAAATGAGTTCCATTGGAGTTGGATGAACCTGGAGAATTAAGGTCTGTTCTACGCTGTACTAACACGAGCTCCAACCTCAAATTTGTAACCGACACGCCACACTGTTTTAATGTAGCGATACTCCGAGTTGGCCTCTATTTTCTTGCGCAGAGCACTGATATGGACATCAATGATATGCCCATCGCCATAATAATCGTAGCCCCAGATTTTATTCATCAACATTTCACGCGTGTACACACGGTCAGGTGACTGCCCTAGCAGCGCCAGCAGATCAAACTCGGTCGGTGTTAATGTCACCTCAGAGTTATTGACCTCGACACGACGCGCCGGCAAGTCAATAGTGAGGCTCGGAAAGCTTAGCACTTTCCTGGTTGTATTGGAGAGAGAATCGCCGGCGGGTTGCCCTTCTCCCTCTTCCTGATTTTCAACTCGTCGTAAGATTGCACGCACTCTGCTCACCAACTCACGCGGACTGAAAGGTTTCACAAGATAGTCATCCGCTCCTAGATCAAGGCCCTGAATACGGTCATCCTCGTCGCCCCGTGCCGTCAACATCATAATCGGAGTTTTCGACCATTCACGAATACGGCGGCAGACTTCAAAGCCGTCGAGTGCAGGCAACATAATATCTAAGATCACGAGATCAGGGCGCTTGCGTGCGTGCAGCGCCAGGCCGTCCGCGCCATCTTTAGCAACAATGACATCATAACCTGCATCCTTTAGATACAGGTTGAGCAGGTGTATGATGCCTTCTTCGTCTTCAATAATGAGAATTTTCTGGGACATATACCGGACTCCAATATCATCTGGTTGGTATAGTACCATACCTGTTTGGCGAAAACATACTACTTCCATCCACTTCAACACGCTTTCTCAAATCTTGAGCAAATCTTGAACTTTAGCTTACACTTTGTTTACCTTTAGGGGATATGATATGGATGTCGCACAGAAAGTGTGGCGAAACGATGGCGAATATGTGAAGATGAAAATTCTCTTGAAGGGATTTCAAAGAAGCAGACTACTTCCTTCTCTCCCCCCGTCAATTAGAGGGGGCTGGCACGGTCTAAACCGAACCAGCCCTCTCTATATTTGTAAAGGGTATTTTCAGGGTGGCCCAGACCGAGGACACCCTGGCCTTACCTGTTGGTCACCCTATTACGGTCTGATATAGGTGCCTTCTTAGGTCACTATTCAGCAGAGGGTTCCAAGGGGCCTGCAAGGCCCTTTGGCGGGGTGCGGGGTGTCCCCACCTTCCTCCCCCACCCTGCCGCCGGAGGCGGTGCCAGAGCAAAGAAACCTGCATAATTGCCTTCTTAGCGAACCTGGGACGTTTGAGGCATTTGACTTTTGATCCAGCGTTCCAGAGCCTCTCCGCTCTCGAAGGAGACGATCAGGGCATAACGAGGCTCAGGTCCAGGATGCCACGCGGCATGCCATAAGCGCTGCGAGTCGATGACAAGCTGGCGGTTACGCGGCATCGAAATGCGCGATTCCGTTGAGGGATCATCCTTGTCCTCGCGTAGAATCATATACGAATTTGGATCGTCAGAGAGTTCAAGCCACGTACGCACTACCCAGCCTTCGCCATCAGGATTGAGACGGTTATTATCGTCCAGGTGTAGATTGTGAATAGCCTCTTCATTGGTATTGGAGTTGAGCTTGATGATGCGCACGCGCCCAAAATTGGCTCCTACATTTTTAGTCCATTGTACCAGGGTTGGACACTGTGCAGCGTTTTTAGTCCATATGCCGTCCTTGTCGGGTTTACCGTGATCCCAGAAGCCAGCGCACTCCATTTCACCAAGAGCAGAGGCAATAGGTGCGAAATTAGTGTCACCACCACTTTTCCAGTCCATATACTCAAGGCTCATCCATTCCTCTTGGGGGACAGGTGGCCCATCGTAATCGCGCAGAACAACAAACCCCTTTTCAGCAAGGGCATCGAGTTTAAGGTGCATTCAGTTACTCCTTATCCAGTGAACAGCGGGAATTAGATACCAGGCCTGTCTGGAAATGACCATCATCCAGGTATCAGTTTTATGGTCCTTTAAAGCCTCATATGAGGCTCCTTATTAAGTAAACGGCACATTGACGTTTTCATAACTAACGCGCAACATGCCTTCGCCATTTTAACATAGGTTAGCTAGAAGGTGTTACTGTAATGAGCCGGGCTATCGTTACCTGGCCGAGCATTAAGTAGAGGATATGTTAATGGCTGAGTGTGTTTGAAGAGAGCGCAGATCGTTGGTCTACGCTCTCTTGCTATTCCGCCTGATAGCTTCTCTGAGTTGAGCAGTCAGGTAGAGGAAAGAAGACGGGTACATGCGAACCTAATTCCCCAATTTCTTTTGACGCTCCATCTCGCGGAGTTCAACGCGGCGGATCTTGCCTGAAATCGTCTTGGGCAAACTCTCCACAAACTCGATCTCGCGGGGATACTTATAGGGAGCCGTGACACGTTTGACATGCTCCTGCAGTTCGCTTGCCAGTTCAGGGGAAGCAGTATAGCCCGGTGTCAGGATAACAAAAGCCTTGACGATCTCCCCACGCATTTCATCAGGGCTGGCAATCACCGCAGACTCGGCAACGGCAGGATGTTCTTTCAATGCACTTTCCACCTCAAAAGGGCCAATACGGTAGCCTGCGCTGATAATCACATCATCGGCGCGTCCAACAAACCAGAAATAGCCATCCTCGTCCTTATAGGCACGATCCCCTGTGATATACCAGTCGCCACGAATACAGGCATTTGTCGCGTCTGGGTTACGCCAGTATTCTTTAAACATCCAGGTAGGACGATGCGGCTTTATTTTTACCGCGATATCTCCTTCTTTGTTCGGAGGAAGTTCGCTGCCGTCGTGATCGATTACACTCACCTCGAAACCAGGAGACGGCTTGCCCATCGAGCCAGGCTTCACCTCCAAGGGCGGGAAGTTAGCACAGAGTAGCACTGTTTCGGTCTGGCCGTAGCCATCGCGAATTGTCATCCCTGTGCTTTGTTGCCACGCTCTTATTACCTCTGGATTGAGTGGTTCCCCTGCACCAACACAGTGCCGCAGAGCCTTGGGAGGATTGACTTTCAAATAGGCCAGGGGTTCATCTAATACGAGCATACGGTAGGCTGTTGGGGGAGCGCAAAGCGTGGTGATGGGGTACTTGTGCAGCATCTCTAATGTCTCGATGGCATTGAACTTGCCACGCGCATCCTGCATAAACATAGCTGCTCCCATGACCCACGGTCCGAAGAGATTGCTCCATGCTGCTTTGGCCCAGCCCATCTCCGAGAGATTCCAGTGCAGGTCGTCCTCATGCAGGTCGAGCCAGTATTTGCCCGTGATGGTATGCCCAATAGGATAGCTGGCGTGCGTGTGCAGCACCATTTTCGGATAGCCAACGGTACCAGAGGTGAAATAGACCAGGCAGGGATCATCGCTACGGGTCTTGGGGCCTGTGAACTCTGGAGACGCCTCGTCGACGACCTGGTGATAGCTCGTCCAGCCTTCGCGTCCGGCTACATCCGCGTTCGGCTCAACCAATACTGCCACACTGATCGTAGGGCATTCACTGCGCACCTCGTCAAATTTGGCTGCGCCCTCACTATCCGTGATGAAGGCTGTAGCCTCAGAAACCTCTGCGCGGAACTGGATGTCTTTGGGTGTCAACAGTGTGGTGCAAGGAATGGGGATGGCACCGAGCTTCATTAGCCCTAACACGCTTTCCCACCATTCAGGGATACGCGGCAACATCACTAATACGCGGTCGCCCTTCTTGATGCCCAGGTTGGCAAAGGCATTGGCTGCACGGCCGGACCGTTCGGCAAAATGTGCAAAGGTGAGGTGCCGCTCCTCGCCATTCTGCCCAACCCACAGCATAGCGAGGTTGTTGGAGTCACTGGCCCATTTGCCTATCACATCGGTAGCAAAGTTGAAGTATTCGGGAACATCAAGATGGAAACTCCGTCGCTCGGCCTCATAGTCGGTCATGTTTGGGGTCTTGAACACTGTCATATGCAAAACTCCTTCCAGGGTAGGACGCAAAAGATACACAACGGCGTGGTTTGGCCACTACTTCTGTGTATCATATCATGTAAAATGCGATGAGTGCAGCCCCACCACATGAACTCAATGAGCTCTGTGCTCTCCTACCTTCTTCTGCAATCCTTGACCAGTCCACCTCGGCCAAACACTTCAACAGCCGAGCCAACGAAGTGGGCATCGAGCAGCCCAAAGTGCGCCATCGCCACTCCGACAAGCATCTCAAGACCTTGACCTCTATTCTTATTGATTGATGGACGCGTTTTACAAGAAGCGAAATCGATCATAAGGGGACTTCTACAAATGAATTACTTGCGACCCTCGAACGGGCTCCACAGGCCATTTAGCCAGAGAGAATGGCAAAATGGGGAGAAGCTGAAGGCGGTTTCAATCCCGAACGGGCTCCACAGGCCATTTAGCCTTCAGTGTTGGAAGTGGTATATGGTGCAATCGTTTTGTTTCAATCCCGAACGGGAGGGTCGGAACAATTAATACCAGCAAAAGCGGCAGAAGCAGAGAAACCGACACGGCTTGACAAAAGGGAAGCTCCGCAGCAGAGTAATCACATCATCTCTTCGATTACGTTCAGACAAGGAGCTTACTCTATGATACC
>WNFX01001391.1_pt1 | contig 34495 bp, 32 predicted proteins | sample 5400111 | NCBI WGS metagenome assembly WNFX01 (sample SAMN13153363, study PRJNA577476) | soil metagenome | isolation source: 40 cm soil or saprolite under grassland replicate 1 | place: USA:California | collected 2016-06-15 | reverse complement strand
GTGTACGCACTGTTGCGAGCGTGATAGTAGTAGTGCTCCTCCTACTCTCGACGACAGGGGTAGCGGGTTGGTTTCTTACCCGCCCCAATCCAACCCATGTCACCACGCTCAATGACAACGGGCCAGGGTCGCTGCGCCAGGCGATTGATATTGCAGGTGATAGAAGTACCATTACATTTGACAAGAAACTTCGGGGAACCATCCTGCTAAGGGAAAACCTGAACATTGGCAAAAGTCTCACATTTCTTGGATTAGGCGCAAGCATGCTCACCATCAGTAGTGGCTCTTATGGATATCACATCCAGGTAGATAATGGTATTACTGTCACATTTGCGGATCTGGCATTCAAGGATAGCACGATCAAGAACGCATACCCCAACCCCTTCACGAGCTTTATCAATAATTTTGGCAGGCTCACCCTCAGAAACTGCATCGTCTCGGGTAACACCTCTTCCAGCAGCAATGGCAACTTCGGCGGTGGCAGCGGTGGCGGCATCAGCAATTATGATTTTCTCACCCTGACCAACAGCACTGTCTCACACAACACCGCTTCCGGCGGTCCTTCGCTCCTACAAAACGGTTACTATGGTAGTGGCGGAAGCGGTGGCGGCATCAGCAATGACGGCACGCTCATCCTCACCAACAGCACTGTCTCGTACAATACCGCTGCGGCGGGGGTAGGTGCCACCAACGGTAACAGCAACGGCGGTGGTAGTGGTGGCGGCATCAGCAATGACGGCACGCTCACCCTCACCAACAGCACTGTCTCGCACAATACTGCTTCTGGCGGCGACAATAGTAAAAGCAACTCTCCCTCCTTCAACAACGGTGGCAGCGGTGGCGGCATCAGCAATAGCGGCTTCAACAATAGTAACACGCTCACCCTCACCAACAGTACTATCTCAGACAACACCGCTTCTGGCAGTATAGATGCCACTAACGGTAATAGCAGCAACGGTGGCGGGGGCGGCGGAAATGGCGGTGGCATCTCCAGCAGCGGCTTCATCGATTCCAACAGTATCATAGTCAAGATCACCAATAGTACCATTTCAGGTAACACCGCTTCTGGCAGTAGCAACAAAAGCGGTGGCTGTGGCGGTGGCATCTCTAATCAAGCGAGCACGCTCACCCTCATCGACAGTACCATCTCGGGCAATGCTACTTCTGGCGGAAGCATCAGCGATGGCAACCCCAACTTCACCTCCTCCTCCAACTGCGGTAGCTTCGGCAGCACCAATGTTGGCAGCGGCGGCGGCGGCATCGCTAATTTCGGCAACCTCAATGGGCCCGACAGCAGCAGTTACACAAATGGTATACTCACCCTCATCAACAGTACCATAGCAGGGAATACCGCTGCTAGTAGTGGCGGTGGCATCATCGATTGGAGCAGTAAAACCGATATGACCTTTTGTACCATCTATGGGAACACGGCAGCCAAAGGTGGTGATATTGCCGCTGAAACAAGCTATTTCTATGACTACAGCAACAATGGCCAACCTACCAGCAAACCCCTTCCCAGTCATGTACAGATGAAAAACAGCATTGTCGCTGGTGATCGCGCTCGCACCAGCTCAGATATTGCTGGCGCGCTTACATCGGGTGGCTATAACCTGATCCAAGGCGTTACAGACGCAACCTTCGCTTCAAGCAAGCAGAAAAGTACAGATAGGGTAGTGAAAGACCTCACCCAGGTGTTTGGTGCTCATGCGACGCTGCAAGATCATGGTGGCCCGACCAGAACCTACGCATTGCTGTCAGGTACGGGCGATACCGCTCTCGACCAAATCCCACTTGCTGCCTGCCATCCCAACGGCATCTCCACCGACCAGCGCGGCATGAAGCGACCAGACGGTGACGAGGACAGGTGTGACATCGGGGCCTACGAATACGCAGATACACCCACCTGATCTGTTCCGCGATGGACTCGCCTGATGGATCAAGTCGTGGTCTCTTTGTGTGTCTCTGTCCAGCGCATCGTGACATCGAAGTTGGCTTCAGCAGTAGCTGAGGCGATGATGGCACCGGCGGCGGTACTCAGTTTCACTCCAAAGCTGATCTCAATCTCATCGGGACGGTTTCCGATGCTGCGCAGTTTCTCGACGACGCTCTTTGTCACAGGCAACACCTTGTTGAGCGCCTCTTCAAGCGTCTCTTTCGCTTTGACGATGGTGTCTCCACGGGCCGCGCGAATGGTTCCTTCGCTCTCAGGCTCGTCGACTTCGACGACAATGCTGCCGCCACCTTCCAGGGGAAACTCGACAAGATGTTTCATTCGACCCTCCGTGCCCTCTCGTTCCTTTACTCTGTGCTCGCGTTCGGGTTGTGCAGGAATATCTTACACCACAATTTTCTTCATTGCTGCTTCGTCAAGCGCAATTCGAAGCCGATGCCGTCCTGCACGATCTCACCTTTCCCGAAGCGGCTCTGGGAGACCATTGTATCGATGGCTTCCCTGGTGTAGGCTCTCTTCAATAACATCGCGCTGAATGTCCATCTGGTCAGCTTCGCGTTCAACGCCGACATATGCATGCCAGCTACCTCGTCGTCGATGTCCGCGGGCGACGCGTCCTTGCGCAAGTCAATGATTAATGCCTGACCGCCATGCACAAGTACGCGGTGGATCTCATTGAGGGCACCCAGCGGGTCCGAAAAATTTTTGAACGCGGCACGACACACCACGAAATCGAACGACTCGTCGGGAAAGGGCATGTGCGCCGCGTCTCCATGCCGAAAGTCGACGCTGACACCCGCTTTGCGCGCGTTCTCGCTGGCGATGCGAATAAAGGAATGGCTGATGTCGAGGCCCGAGACTCTGTAATCGCCCATCCTGGCAATTTCTATCGCCAGGTATCCGGGACCGGGGGCCACCTCAAGCACCTGCACTCCTGGCTTGAGGCGGTCAGCTATGGAGCTTGCGCATTTCCGGGTTCCACGCACGTCGTTCGCCGTGTTCCTGGCGTACCACGTGGCGATGATGCCTTCCATCGGTAGCCCCTTATAGGGCTTATGTGTCACTGCCATTGTCGGCTCCTTTTTTCTTGCTGCTATTCGGGACTACGGTTACTATAGTTAACCCACTCGGCAATGCCCTCCAGCGTGCCCGACCGAATCGCTTCGGCGAATTGGCGCGTCCAGGCAAGCTCCGCCTCTTGCATCGCTAGCAGGTACTCGCCCTCGATCAGATGCAGGCGCTGCACCCCGCGCTGCGCGGCAAGCTGCAGGAGGGAGCGCCCCTGGGAGATCTCCATCTCCAGGCGGTTGCACCGCTGCGTGAGGAGCGCGGCTGCATCCTCGGGCGGCAGCGCTGGGATGAGCGAGAGCCCCGCCTCGAACCACGTGTATTCTTTGACCGGCGTACTGATAAGCTCGCTCAGCCAGTCGATAAGCTCCATGCGGCCAGCGTCGGTCAGGCGGTAGACGGTGCGCTCGGGGCGTCGGCCCGCGCGCCCGGTCTCCTGCGCGACGATGAGCCTGTGCTGCTGCAGCGCCTCGACAACCGTATATAGCGAGCCATAGTTGAGCTTGATACTCTGGTCCTTGCCTCGCTCGCGCATCGTAGTCGCCATCTCGTAGGGGTGCATCGGGTGCTCCGCGAGGCATGACAGCACTACCAGCGCGAGCGGATTGTTCACCTTGCGCTTCGTTATCGTTCATCCCTCCGTGCGTATATTCAATGTGATATTATCTGGTCGTGATCATTTATTTCAGATTATTCTGTTACGAGTATATAGGTCGGAATATTAGTTGTCAAGTGCTGGGACTACGAATTTCTTATGATGGAGCAGAGGCGACTGCAAGAAGCACCTCTTTTTCGAGACCATTCCAAAAGGGGGGCTAGCTCAGCAATTACGTCATCCGTCAGATAAGAAACGTACCGTGAGATAGCGCAAATGGCAAAGGAAACCGACCTCAAGGATGCTCCTTTACACAGGTCGGTTTCCCGCCTATCTACACGGGCTAAGGGCTCGGTAGCTTGCGACGGGTTTTTCACCCGTCATGCACGCGGGAAGGGCCAGAGCTGGTGTTACCCCTGTGAAGCAAGTTGTGCCCTGGCTGCACTGACAATCTTGTCCGGTGTAAACCCGAACTTGACCAGCAAATCCTTCAGTGGTGCAGAAGAGCCAAAGGTTCGCATCCCAATGACGGTTCCCTTCAGTCCGGTGTAATGAGCCCAGCCAAGGGTCGAGGCCTGCTCCACTGCGACACGCGCCGTTACGTCTGGCGGCAGGACGTGGTCCCGGTAGTCTTGAGGTTGCCGCTCAAACAATTCCCAGGAAGGCATACTCACCACTCGCGCTCTGATCCCCTCTTGCTTGAGCTGTTCGTAGGCCTGCAGACACAGCGCCACCTCGCTGCCGGTCCCCAGGAGCAGGACCTCCGGCTTGCCACCATCTGCCTCTGCCAGGATATAGGCCCCTTGAGCGACACCAGTGGCTGGTGCGTAGATAGAGCGATCAACGATGGGCAGTGCTTGTCGCGAGAGGACAAGAGCGGCTGGTTCATGATGCAATTGCATGATTACGCGCCAGGCTTCCACGGCTTCATTGGCGTCAGCCGGGCGTAACACGATAAGTCCGGGGATGGCACGCAGGGAAACTAGCTGCTCTACTGGTTGATGGGTAGGCCCGTCCTCACCAACCCCAATCGAATCATGAGTGAAAATGTAGATGACGGGGATTTCCATCAAGGCACTCAGTCGAATGGCTGCACGGGCATAATCACTGAAGATCAGGAAAGTTGACCCAAAGGGGCGTACCTTCGCCAGTGCTAACCCATTGAGGACGGCACCCATCCCCAACTCGCGCACACCGAAATGCAGGTTGCGGCCAGCATAGTTATTCGCCTCAAAATCGCCAGCGCCCTCGAAGGTCAGGCGCGTCTTGGTCGATGGCGCAAGATCAGCAGCGCCACCCACCAGCCAGGGAACATTTTTAGCAAGAGCATTGAGCACTCTGCCTGAGACCTCCCGTGTGGCAATACCACGAGGATCGGGGGCAAACGACGGTAGGTCACGATCCCAGCCATCCGGCAATTCACGCCACTGGATCCTGCGCAGTTGATCTGCAAGCTCTGGATAGTGCTCCTGGTAGGACTCGAAGAGGGCAGACCACTCCGTGTAGAGTTGAGCCCCACGCTTGCCTATCCCCTCCTGGAAATGCTCTCGCACCCCGTCAGGCACCAGGAATTTTTCGTTCTCCGGCCAATGATAGTAGCGCTTCGCCAGGCGAATCTCCTCCTCGCCAAGCGGCTCGCCATGAGCCTCACTCGTATCTTGTTTATGCGGCGCTCCGTAGCCAATATGACTATCCACAATGATCAACGTGGGGCGATCGTGCGTCTCTTTAAAGATCTGAAAAGCTCGCTCCAACATCTCCAGGTCATTCACATCTCCCACGCGCGTCACATTCCAGCCATAGGCGATGAAGCGCGTAGCCACATCCTCACTAAAGGCCAGACTGGTCCGGCCTTCAATGGTAATGCGGTTGTTATCGTAGATCCAGCACAGGTTGGAGAGTTTGAGATGACCGGCAAGGGAAGCCGCCTCACCACTGATCCCTTCCATCATGCACCCATCTCCGCCGAGTGCATAGACGTCGTAATGAAACATCTCGAAGCCCGGGCGATTGAAGTGCTCGGCCAGCCAGCGCCCGGCAATGGCCATCCCAACACTAGTGGCGACCCCCTGACCGAGTGGACCGGTGGTCGTCTCGACGCCCGAGGTCCAGCGATATTCTGGATGACCAGGGCATTTGCTCTCGAGTTGGCGAAAGTGCTCAATGTCCTCCAGCTTGACCGATAATTCACCCAGACGTTCATATTTCGCATTGACTGCTTTGACGCCTGTCAGATGCAGGATGCTGTAGAGCAGCATCGAGGCATGACCGGCTGAGAGCACAAAGCGGTCACGGTTCACCCAGATGGGGTTGTCAGGATCAAACCTGAGCCTCCGCTGCCAGAGGCAGTAGACTAAGGGAGCCAGAGCCATTGGTGTACCAGGATGCCCGGAATTGGCCGCCTGGACGGCATCCATGGAGAGTGTACGAATGGTATTGATACTGAGCTGGTCGATAGGTATTGCTTCTACCCGGGTAGTCATACATGTGCTCCTCTCACTGGTACTTTCGAGATGTTAACCTCTCATACAAGCTATGAGGGAAATTTTTCAAATTTCCCAGAACGTTGGCACACTATCTGCTTACACTCCGACACAGAAAGCGTCTTCTTCGGCTTGTAGGTTTGCATTATTTGCTTCATGAGGGAATGATGGAGGATCTTCCCTCCCGTTTCGAGAAACGTAGGCGCAGCACGACCCCTTCTGTTGCGAAAGAATGTCATCAGTAAGTATCGCACTACAGACAGGAGCAATATAACAGTTTCACGGAATCTTGCCTACTCACGCAACTATGATACCATATATTTCGTGATATTGTCGTTTGACTTAATTCCTGGCTCTTGACCACATTGACACCTCACCCGAAGAGATAGTCACTGCTTATATGCAAACATACCACGCACCAACCTCATCGCTCAGCACTTAATCCATAAACGGCGCTCGCTACCTTCATTCCCAGGAGTTCCATTTCGTGATGGAGCGTCTCGGTTAATCCTACCTCTAGAGAACGCGGGTTGTAACCGAGCTCGCGCCTGGCCCTGGCGTTGCTTCCGATATAGGTGACGCCAGCGCTGACACGCAAAAACTCGGCGCTGTACTCGTCGGGGACCGGAACCACTTTCTCTGCGACGCTCATGAACGCCGCAGCCGCTTTGACCATGGCGGGTGGGACCTCGCGCGGTGCCGGAACGCCCGTGATGTGCTGGGCCAGCTTCATCGCCGCGGCCAGGGTATGCGTTGGTCCGGCAATGATATAGCTCGCGCCGGACTTTCCCTGCTCCATCGCCAGAATGTGTCCACGGGCGATATCATCGACATGCGCCCAGGAATAAGCGGTGACAGTGGGGATGAACGGCAGCTTGCGCTGTAAGTATTGGAGGAAGGTCGTGCGCGCGCTGCTGGTGTCGCCCGGTCCGTAGATCAGGCCGGGCATAACGATGGTGAGCGGCAGACCTTCGGCGATCATCGGTTCGGCAACTTCGTAGTGCGCGACCCACTTGGTGCGGTCGTACTCGCTCAGGTGCGGGCCGGTATAGTGATAGCTTTCGTCGACGAGCTTACCATGTGTGTTCGAGTTGACGGCGAGCGTGCTGGTGTAGACGCCTTTACGGATACCGAGCTCTTTCATCAGTTCTAATACGTTGCGCGTTCCCTGCACATTGATCTTTTCGCCGGGTGTCTTGTCCTTGACACCGATCTTGTACCAGCCGGCGATATGGAAGACGCCATCGACGCCCTGCATCGGTGCGCGCATGCTCTCCTTCTCGGTCACATCGCCCTGGTGAATGACGACACCCAGATCGGCGAGATCGCCGGCCTTCGCGGGTGTACGTACCACCGCAACGACTTCATGTCCCGCGGCGATAAGCTGGCGCGCTACATGGCTTCCAACGAAGCCTGTCGCGCCTGTCACAAAGTATTTCATTCCTGTCCCCCCTGTTGGGATATCGTCTGTGAGGTAGACTCCAGGCCGCACAGTAGTGCCTGGAGCGCATTAGAAAACTCCGGGACAAATTGAAGATCAAACATGCGTAGCTCCGGTCGCTGCAATGCCTCGCGGACCACGGGTGAAGGATCGGAGAGATGCCAGAAACCGATCACCATGGCGTGGCTCTGCAGGAGCAGATGCGCGCCCGTTCCTGGAGCCAGGAAAGGCAGCCGCTTTTCTAGCAGCGTTCCTGTTTGTGTAAGATGTGCTAACAAAAAGTGTTTGAAGTGAACCGCTTCTGCGAGCTCGATATTGCGCTCTAGCAGGGTATGCAGAATCGCGAGCAAGCGCACAAGTCCAGGACGCGCCTCTAGAGCGCGACATACCATCTCTACTACCTGCGGAATATCAGCCGGAGCCGCCATAGAGGCCAGGCCAGCATCGACTTCGGCAAACCAATCCATCAGTTGCTGTTCCACGATCGCCAGGAAAAGCGCCTCCTTCGTCCTGAAGTAGAGAAAAACCGTCCCCTTCGCCAGATGCAGTTCCTCCGCAACGTCAGCGATCGTGAGTGCATCGTAAGGAGTGTTCTGAAATAACTGCCATGCAGCCTCCAGAATCGCTCGCCTGCGTTCCTCTTTCTGCTCCTCGTCGACCGCACGACGACGAATACTACGAGCTCCCATGCTTGCGTTACCTTCTTGCTCTCGATTCGCTAAATGACCATGAGTCATAATGACTATGGGTCAATTATATACTGACCGTCGGTCATTTGTCAAGAATGGTATTAACAGCCCGGCCCCTATATAGGGTTTTAGATTAAAGAAAATCGATATCGATCCGAATAATGAATATACGTACTTAAGCAGGTGTAGCCGATGGGGCTTGCGCGTCGTTACTTTACAATGGTAGGGGAGGTGTAACGGTGGACTGGGATGAACTGGTCGTCAGGTCTTCATCAATAATGGCACCTTTGGCTTTACAGGCTGCTAACTGCTCTTTCGTCAGTCCTTTGACTCTATGCAAGTTGGTATGTTTCAGGAATAGAACATCTTCAAGGTTTATCTTACTGAGATCGGCCCCGCTCAGATCGGCCCCGCTGAGGTTAGCCCCGAAGAAAACCACATTGCTGAGCTTGGCCTCGCTGAGGTTAGCTCCACTCAGATCAGTCCTGCCGAGCTTAGCTCCGCTCAGATTGACTTTCCTCAGCTTAACCTTGCTGAGCTTAGCTCCGCTCAGATTAGCCCTGCTGAGGTCGGCCCCTGTCAGATCGGCCCCGCTCAGATCAGCCTTTCGCAAGGACGTTTGTGGCATTCGCGCATGTTTCAGGTCAGCCTCCTTGAGGGATGCATTATCTAGTTGGATACCGCTTGCATCGAGGGGTTGAGGACTTCCTTTGCTCAGACTCCGGGCAAGGGGAAAGGCTTCTTTGAAGACCACAATCAATGCATGGCTGAGTGTGGTGAGCGGTTGGGGGGCATCTGAATTTTTGGGTAGGTCAGAAGTTCTTGGAAGACGTAAATTAGCAACGGCAAGATCAAAGGTCTGGATGTAAAACTGCTCGTAGCCTGGACGAAGGAAGGTTCGTAGGAGGATAGCTGCCCCGATCCTGGCCCCTTCTTTTTCGTCGCCTAACCCCGTTACAGCCGACTGGAAACGTTCTTCCGCTCGTTTTTCCCGTTCATTTTGTCGGTCTTTCAACTCTTTGTCTTGCGCATCTCGTCGATCCCAACGCCAACGCCACAGACCAAAAAGTGCGCCGATGACAATCACGAGGGTCGAGAGGAAACTGGAGAGGATCGCCGCCGCGTTACTCCAGAGCCAATTATCCCACGTATGCTGCTGTTGGGCTACATCTTCTTTGAGCTTCTCTTTATTCAATGCAGTAACCGTTGCATCTTCAGTCGGTGTTGTCCGCACTGTTACCGTCACTGGCGTAGCGAGCCCAGACACTCTACCACGTGCGCCAGCTGCTGATACTGGAATCCATACCATGAGTACAAGGAAAAGCAGCATGCCTACAATGGCAATACCAGCTTTCAACATATCTCCCTTGAACCAGTGCACGTAATGATAACGGCGCTCATATCGTCCTGCTTGGCGCGCAGGCAGTCCTCGCGTGAGCGATCGAGCGCGCGCTGGACGAGGTGGCGGGCGACAGTCGTGCGGGCTCCGCGCCGCAAGATCGACTCGATCTCGGCATCCGTCAGATTATCGTGGATGCCATCGCTGCAGAGCAAGATGCGGTCGCCGGGTAGGATGGTCGTCTGCGCGGTATGGATCGTGAGCGACGTTTTTTTCATCGTAAAGTGGCCCATGCTCTGTGTGATGCCGTTGCGCCTCTCAAAGATGGCGAGTTCTTTGTCGGAGAGCTGATCGGTGTCCGTCGCCTGGTCGATGCGTGAAGCGGCCTCCTCGCTAATCGTGTCGTCTTGCACTTTCAGCAGGAAATATCCGTCGTCAACCGTCAAGCGCTGCAGCGGCTCTCCCTGGCGCAAGAGATAGGCCCGGCTATCCCCCACATGGGCGTACCCCAGGACGTAGCTCTTCTCGTCAGCCTGCTTGCAGAGCGCGGCCACAACCGCTGTTGTCGAAGGGTAGCTGTAATTCTCTTGCGCAGCCTCTTTTGCCCTGCGCTCCCCTTCGTCGCTAATGGCGGCCTGCGCCTGCTCAAAAAGCTGTTGCAAGAGAGACTGCACATCGAGTTCGTTGTTCAATACCAGCAGGTCTGAGCCGTTCGCTGCCTGTGACAGTATGCGCCTCCAGACCCGGCGCATTATGCGCGCACCGAGTTGAGAGGCGACTGCTCCCGCGCTTGATCCACCCACACCATCAAAGACTCCCGCCAGGCCACGGTGTCTATCGACCAGCAGGGTGTCTTCGTTGCGCTCGGGATGCCCTTCATGCGCGATGGTACGATAGGCAAAGGTGAAGGGAGAGGCACCGATCTGCCTGGACGCTTGCTTGCGAGAGCCGGTCTCGCCCTGCTGTATATGCATAGGATTTCTCCAGATTTATCTAAGCTTTTTTCATTCTATACAGACAATGCCTCCCGAGTGCCTGGCAACTCGCTGCTCTAGCTATCGATTGAGAGGCATCGCGACACCATAAGGTCCCAGCACGCGGTCCGCGAGCAGGCCGAGACAGCTCAAGTTGGGAAAGCCCGGCCCCTGGGCGACGCCCGCCAGCATCGGGAGATGGAGGCGCGGTCTGAAGTCGCGCACAGAGAGATCTTCTTCGATCGCTTCTTCGATGGCCTTGCGCTCCAGGTTATTCGTGACTGCCCTCAGGCGCGCGCGCGTTTGCTCGTCGAGCAGGTCGGTGAACCAGAGCGAGTTGAAGCCGATCGCTACGATGACATAATCGTACTGGTCACGCTCCATCCTTCCGTCGTACTCCATGTCGACGAATACGCACTCGTCGGTCGCGCGTATGCTCCGGGCCGCGCCCACGATCGAGCGCACATTCTCGGCGCGGTTCACCTCGTCCATCGCGTGCACGGAGAAGACGCCGCGATCGGTGCGCCGTACAAACTCGCGCCTGTCGCCCTCGGTCAGGCCGGTCCACTTCAGTATGTGCTCGTGTCCACCCTCCATGCGCGCCAGCCTGCCATCGGGATCGGAGAACAATCTATTCTCGCCGAACCCCTCGTCCCGCGAGTAGAGTACGCCGTAGCGGCTCACCACTTCGATATAAGAGGTATCGTCGAGGGCGTTCACCAGGGCTATCACGACAGCCGCTGCGGTCTCGCCCGTGCCGATGACGCCGATGTGCAGGGGCCGCGTCGTCCCGCGCATGCGTGCAAATTCGTCGACCCTCAACCAGAAAGAGCTGCCATCCATCACACGCGGGTGCTGCACAGGCTGGCCTGGTATGGTAATCGGCGTGCCGGGACCCGTCATGACGAGTCCATCCCCTTGCAGGGTCAGCTCCGTGCCATCCATAATCGATCTACAGGCAAGCTGCCATTGTGTATTGTCTTCGCTGCACCCGATGCCGTAGACCTCGGCCTGCACTACGTCGATGCCAACTTTGGCCGCGACCCACTGGAGATAGCCCGCCCACTCTTTATGCGTTGGGCGCGAGCGGCTCCGGTCTACCCAATCCGCGTATTTCCCTTCATGAATAAGATAGCTCGGCCAGGAGAGCAGCAGCATCTGGTTCGCGACGGCCTTGTTCATCAGCTTGTTGCCCCAACTGAGAGAGGAATATGGGAAACCAATGTCCTTTTCGGGGCGCGTGCCCAGCAGTTGTCGCCCGTCCGTAAAACCGGCGCGCCCGGACCAGTTCGAAACAATGCCCTTATTGTCAACGATGACCAGCCGTGGCACCGCATAGCCCATCTTTTTGAGCGCTGCCCTTTTGGCCGCGATGGCAATCGCCTTGGGACCAGCTCCCAGGACCAGGAGCGCCGGGATGGAGGAGGAATAATCCGCTGCCAGGTCGATAGCGGGTCGGGTCTGGCCCATATTCAATATCTCAGTCACACAATACCTCATGTATGTTTCCAAAGCGACGACGATAGCTGGCAGAGGACGCCTTATTCTACCACGCCTGGAAATATTAGAGGAATCAAGATCCCAGAAGGTCTTTCACGAAGACATATTCTCTTTTCACATCCCGCAGACTTGCATCTACAGCCTGCACACCGGGCAAAGCACGCAGAGCATCAACCGCGTAGGCCAGCTTTTCCACATCTCTACTTATGCAGGTAACATCCAGCGACTCGACCCCCTGCACCGCGTGCACTTCTATTCTTTGTACCAGGAGCTCCTTGCCAGCGCAGGTATCGTAGACCAGGCTCACCAGTTGCTCCTTCGCCCCGGTCGCTTCCAGGTGGATGCGCTGCGCTTCGGGCGCTCCCCTCAGCGAGAGGAGCCGCTCGACGTAACGCAGCAGGACCAGGACGATCAAGGCAAAGACGGTGACTAAGACTGCGACCCAGAGCAGACCGGCCCCACATGCCATGCCGATCGCCGCAACGACCCAGATAGCCGCCGCTGTGGTGATCCCCTTGATCCGCCCTTTCCCCTGCATGACAAAGATAGCACCTCCGCCCAGGAAGCCAATGCCCGCAACCACGTAGGACGCGATACGCGTAGGATCGAGCTGGATATGTGGCTGCCCCAGCAGATCTGTGAAGCCATCGGCTGAGATGATCGTAAAGAGTGAACAGCCGAGTGCGATCAAGGCATTGGTGCGCATTCCGGCTTCATGCTCACGGCTCTCGCGCTCCAATCCGATGATAGCACCCAGGACGAGCGCCAGACCCAGACGCAACACTATAGTTGGAAACGAAAGCGCCATTGCTATTCCTCCTTAAAAAATGCCGGACTGATCCCTGGTCGATAGTTTTATAGTCCTGACAGGTACCATGAAATATGTTCGGGTAGGCTCCTGCAAAGATATTTAACCACAAATGGGCAAGGGAGGACGAATGATGGCCACGAGGAAAGGAAGAAATGGGGCATTCTACATTTATCATCTGTTACGCTACATGTTGCATAGTAGTGGGGTAGTTGTCCATGCCGTCCTATTGCCCTGTTACACATAAACCTGTACACTTTCCGTAGATGGCGTCACGCATCATGTTCTGACGCGTCATGAGCGCAAACCTCTCAGGGTATGGCACGACGCCTTCTTCTCTCGCTCGCCTTGTTTCCCCCATATCCATGGCGATTGCACGCCGCGATATGATATGCTACATCTATATGCGCAAGAAACTGCTCGCCTATGCCATACACGTCTAGCAAGCATGCATATGTCGCCTGTCCATTACCCACTCACTAGAAAGAAGGAAGAAACGATGCGTTTCGGCATCTGCGCTCCATTGCGAGAGGTCACCCTATTGACCAGCATTTCTTTCGATTATCTTGAGGAGAACGTGCAACGTTTCCTGGCACCCGAACGATCACAGGTGTATTTTCAGGAGCAACTGAAGGCCGCACGAGCATTGCCTGTTCCAATTGAAGTCGCCAACTCGCTGTTGCCCGCCGACCTTGTCCTGGTGGCAACGCCGACGCAACAGGTAGACACTCTACGTGTAGCGCGCTACATCAAGACGGCCCTGCAACGCGCCGAGCAGGCGGGTATACGCATCATCGTCTTTGGCTGTGGCAAAGCACGGGCCTGTCCTCCTGGATATGATATTGCCGACGCGGTGAGCCAGATCGGCGAACACCTGGCGTGCTGGAGCGATTGGGCGCGTGATCATGGCGTGCAGATCGTGCTTGAGCCGCTGCGCTACGAGGAGACCAATACGCTGAATACCGTCGCGGAGGGCGGCGCGCTCGTTTCTCGCCTTACGGACTCCGGCGCGCGTCTGCTGGCCGATATTTACCATATGCTCTGCAACCGTGAAGCGCCCGAGACGCTCTCACTCTGGATACCGCTACTCTCACATGTGCACGTGGCCGAGCAGCAGGGACGCACGGCACCGGGACAGCATGGCGAAGACTTCCGCCCCTACTTCTCTGTCCTGCAGCGCAGTGGCTACGATCAGCGCATCTCTATTGAGTGCAACTGGCGCGACCTTATCTCCGAGGTTGATCTGGCGCTGGTCGTTCTCAAGGAACAATGGGAACAGCGTGTGATCCCATCATAGATCACAGGCTACACTTCTGAAGGAGGACCCTTTCCATGCGTGATAGTGATGATGTCCTGTGGAATACCGCGACGCTGACACGGCTCCTGGAGGAGGATGCCGTCGGTCAGTTGCGGCGTCGCGATGGCAAGATGGCCGAATTGGGCAGTGAGAACGGCGTGTTAAAGCTGGACTGGGTTGAGGGCGTGGCGCGCCTGCCGGCGGACAACACGTTGCTGGAAGAGGTTGAGGAAGAGGCGCGCGAACTGTGGCGGAGTGGCATTCGTCACCTGATCTGGGCCGGCATGGGTGGCTCGATCATCACCGTGCGCGTCCTGGACGAGCTCGGCTTTTGCAGCGGCGACCAGGGCATCGCGATCTATCCCCTCGATAGCACCGATCCGGCGGCGCTGAACGCTATTGTGCGCCGCATAGCTCAGAGCAAGCAACTCCCACTACCATCCACTGATACAACCCACGCCTTTCTACACACATTGTTTGACGATGTGATGATGGTCGGCGTCTCGATGGGCATGACCTCCGAGGAGCCGATCACCCATCTCACATGGTTCGTTGAACTGCTAGAGCAAGCGGGGATCACGCCCGCCGAACACCTCCTGGTCATGACCCTGCCCGGTTCGTATCTCGATCAGTTCGCCAGGGAGCGCCAGGCGCCGAGCCGTCCCTTGCAGCTCGATCGCGGGACCGGGACGGGCGGTCGCATGAGCGCACCAACGACGCGCGTATTTCTGCTCCCGGCGGCCCTCTATCTCACCCGCGAGAACGACGCGACGGGGCAATTGCGCGCCGTGCTCAGCAAGGCATGGCAGTACTACGATCTTGATCTCGCCACCAGCGCACCAGACGAGCATCCATTCGTCCAACTGGCCGCCGCGCTCTACACAGCGAGCGTCGCCGGAGCGTGTCGCCTGTTACTAAAGATGCCGGAAGGATGGAGTGCACTCGTCGCCTGGATAGCACAACTGATGGAGGAGAGCCTCGGTAAGGGCGGCGAAGGTGTCGTTGTCTTCGACGAGCAACCACTACAGCCTCAAGCGCCCGGTTTTTACGGCGACGACATACTGCACGTGCGCGTCGTAACCGGCGCAACGCCCCAGGATGACGCTTTCTATACGCTCTCCCTGCCCTATCTGACAGGACAGGAGCCGCATGAACGCCTGGCAGCCGTCGCGGCAAGCTTTCTCGGCTGGCAGCTCAGCATGGCCCTCTACGGCTACCTGCACAACATTACTTTCGCGGGCCAACCAGCCGTAGAAAACTACAAAGCCCGCGCCCGTGCCTTGCGCGCCCTGCCCGATCCACTACAGGCCGTGCAGGACTGGCAAGCGACCGTCGCAGGTGAGCACCTGACGCTGCTGGCACCAACCGATGTAGCGCTACATGGATCGCCGGCCTCTGTATTCGCCAGTGTGCTACAACAGTTCGTCCAGGATGGGCAGGAACGCCTCGGCTATCTCGACTTCACCTTCAATGGTGATGTTTCCCGCGAGGCGAGTCAGAGCGTTGCCGCCCGCTGGCACCATATCGGCAATGAGCGGCTGGGCGTCCCCGTCAAGGTACGCGTCGCGCCCGCCGACTATCATTCGACGGAACAGAGCGAGATGGATGGTCCACCTTACCTGGTCAGCCTGCGCGTCCTGTCTCGCGAGCACGAAAAGAGCCTGCTGGGCACGTACAGCGATACCTTCCTGCGTGCCCAGGCGGTCAGCACCTGGCAAGCAATGATCGAGCAGGGACGCACCTGTTTCTTGCTGCTCATCGACGGGAGCCCTGGGCAGGGAGCCCACATCCTTGAGACCTTTCTAGATGAGGTGAGCTACAGTATCTCAAAATCCAACCAATAGGAAGAAGGAAACCGAATGACCGCAAAACTACGCTTTGGCATCAAGATCATGCGACAGCGGGCGCATCGGACCCGGCAACCATCTCGACCGACGCTCAGCAGATCGCCGATATGATCCGCGCCGTCCGTGAGAACGGGACGCCGCTCCTCGACGGCTACGGGGCGCGCCATCTCGTCGAGATCATCCTGGGCACCTATGAATCGGCACGCACAGGAAAAGAGGTTCGGCTCTCATAGCTGGCTCGCACTCTCTGAGTACGTAATAGACATCTCAGGGCAGATATGTAGCAAGCAACTGGCGAGCCATGAAGCCCTGAAAAGTCCATACAGGTTAACAAAAAATCATTGCCATACCACCTTTTTCCCATTTTCACTCTATTTCTTGTGTTTACACAACCGCTTCGCTATACTGCTCTTCAGGACAGGATACCATCACCGAGAACCATTTTTTACAGGAGAAAATACATTATTCAGGCGAGGTCTGCTAGTGAAACGTTCACATCTGGCACGAGAAATCGTTGAAATAGCCGCACTCACGCTCCTCATATTGATCGCCATCCGCTTTGTCATTCAAAGCTATCATGTGGAGAGTTCCAGCATGCAGCCGGGCCTCACCGCCAACCAGTACGTCATGGTCAACAAAACGGCCTACCTCTTCCGCACCATCGAACGAGGTGATGTCGTCGTCTTCCACTCACCCCGCAACACCAGTCAGGACTTTATTGAGCGCGTCATCGGCCTGCCGGGCGATACCATTCAGATGGATAGCATCACCATTAAAATCAACAGCATTCTGCTGAACGAACCATACATCAAGACGCCGACCAATCCCGTCGCCAACGCCTGGAAAGTGCCACCCAATCAATATTTTGTGCTCAACGACAATCGAGCAATCGACGACGACTCGCGCACCTGGAGTTTTGTGCCTAAAGATTATATCGTGGGAAAAGCGGTTCTGGTCTACTGGCCCCTGGGAAGCTGGCAGTTTATAGACACGCACCAGGCCATATACGGTCAGATTAAGCAAGCATAGTAACTCTGTTGGTCTATACGCTAAAAGTGGCTGGCAGTACAATGACCTCCTGGCCCGATTTCAGCCGTATCTGCAGGCCATCGGTGCCGCTGATCACCTCATTGTTGACAAAAATCTTGACGTGAGCGCGGACATGGCCCTGCTCCGTGCACAGGCGCTCCCACACGCGCGGATGTTGCTGCGCCAACAGCGTCAGCATCTGCTCCACCGTATCAGCCTGCAACACGATCTGGCTCTTCCCGCCACTATAGGCGCTCAATGTCGACGGCAGGCGCAGGGTCACTACCGCTTTCTCTTCATCGGTCATAACTTATTTACCCTCTGGCGCCCCTTTTTTTATGAAGACTATACCGGTTTTCTACACACGATCACATATATACAGATGTTCTAGCGCCTGAAATTATAAATGTAGAATACAACGTTTATGGACGTTTGGCAATTGTTGCGGAGACCGAAATGAGTAGTGACATGAGGATCTGCAGATGAGTATAGGATAGATAATGAGAAAAAAGGAGGTCAAGCGGTCGGTGCAACGACGCTGTTGCACCTTGTCCTTTGCTTACCTCTCGATCGGCACACCGATCAGGCTGCCCCACTCGGTCCAGGAGCCGTCGTAGTTGCGCACATGATTGTACCCCAACAGGTAGTTCAGCACGAACCAGGTATGGCTACTGCGCTCGCCGATGCGGCAGTAGGCGATGATCTCTTTTTCAGGGGTAATACCCTTCCCCTGGTACAGGCTCGTTAGCTCATCGGAAGGTTTGAATGTACCATCCTCGCGTACCGCCTGCGCCCAGGGAATGTTGGCGGCGCCAGGGATATGGCCGCCACGCTGCGCGCCCTCCTGGAGCAGATTGGCAGGGGCGAGCAGTTCGCCGCTGTACTCCGCGGGGGAGCGGACATCGACCAGGGCGATGCCAGCCTTACCGATCGAAGCGATTACTTGGTCACGTAATGCGCGCACTACGGTGTTTGGCTCCTCGGCCTGATAGTTGGTCTTGGGATAGGAAGGAATCACAGTAGTGATCTCGCGCTTGTCGGCGAGCCACTTCACGCGCCCGCCATCCAGCAGGCGTACATCGTCGTGTCCGTAGTACTTGAGAATCCAGAGCGCCCAGGCCGCAAACCAGTTGTTATTGTCGCCATAGAGCACGATAGTAGTGTCTTTATCTACTCCTGCGATGCTCAGCAACTCTTCCAGGCGCGCCTTGCTGACGGGGGCGCGCACGATCTGTTCCTGCAGATCCTTTTGCCAGTTGAAGGCAACCGCGCCAGGGATGTGACCCTGATCATATGCTTTGGTATCAACGTCAACTTCGATCAAGCGTACCTTTGGATCGTTCTGATGCGCCTGTACCCAGTCCGCGTCTACCAGTGCCTCTGGTCGAGCGTATCCTTTGTTCTCAGCCATACATTTGCTCCTAACTTTACATGAAAAATATCACCTTGACACGTTCATGCGGTTTGAAAGTCCGATACATTATCTGGTTGATCAGATAACTCAACTTTCTTCAAACTACACTAACGATATCATATTTATCCCACAGGTGCAAGTTATTTTCCGGCGACTTTGGCCGCTTTCTGCTGAGTTTTCGTCAAAGGCGAGGGGTCTGGCCCATTTGGGAGAGCTGTTTCTTCACGATCTCAAGTGCCTCCCCGACCGATCCTGCCATGACCGCACCCTGGCGTAAGAGCTGAGTGACCAGGCGTGTCGCTTCACCACCGGTGTAATCACGCACCGCCATACCGCGCAGTGCTCCATCATCCATCTGCACCGGCTGCGTGGGCGCGCACACGGTCTCGACGCCGGGAGGAGAGAGCAAGACGACGGAACGTCCACTGGCGGAGAAGCGCACGGCCTCCTGCAATAGCGGCAGGTTGCCTGGGCCGATAGGCGTTGGGCACAGGAGGAGGACCTCGACATGGGCAAGGCTGTTTTGCACGCGCGCTAGCGTCTCAGGCGCGATCGGAGCATAGGGCTGTTCGGTGATGATGTCAGCGGCTAGGCGCAACGCCAGCGTGTGGTCACTATCCCCGATGTTCAGCGCTCCCGTCGCGAACGGAATGTGCAGATCGGCGAGCGCTCGCATCAGGAGTGCGCCGGACCCTCCGCCGGCGATGACGTGGACCTGGGGCTGGAGAGCATGACTGCGCCCCTTACCCTTCTCGTCAGGCGGCAGGACGCTTAGATGCTCGGCGCCCCGCAGGATGCCCACCTGTACATCGACGCCGTAGACGCGACTGAGCAGGCCCGGCTCCAGCACTTCGGCGGGGCCGGCGTCGGACACAATGCCGCGTTGGAAGAGCAACAGGCGCGGGAAGTAGCGCGCGGCAAGGTTCAGATCGTGCATGGCGGCGATGATCGTTACACCCTGCTCGCGGTTGAGCTTCTGCGCCAGTTCCAGCGTCTCGATCTGATATTTTATGTCGAGATGTGAGGTCGGCTCGTCGAGCAGGAGGAGGGATGGTTGCTGTGCCAGCGCCATCGCAATCGTCACCCGCTGCCGCTCACCGCCGCTCAGTTCGTTGAAGATGCGCCCGGCCAGGGGCGCGATATCAGCCGAGAGCATGGCGGCCTGTACGACCTCCTGATCTTGCCTGTTCCGTGAGCCCAGAAACGGCCTGACAAAGGGCGTGCGGCCCAGGCTTACCATGTGCTCGACGGTAAAGGCAAAGGGCGTGTGTAGCTCCTGCGGCACCACAGCAATACGCCGCGCCACGCCACGGCGTCCCCACGCGCGCAGATCGCGTCCCCCCAATAGGATCTTTCCCTGCTGAGGTTGCAGAACTCCACTGAGCAGGCGCAGCAGCGTCGTCTTGCCGGAGCCGTTCGGTCCCAGCAAGCCCACCATCTCGCCGCGCTGCACGCTCAATCCAAGCGCGTAGAGGAGCGTCTTGTGTTGATAGCCAAAGGAGATAGCGCGCACCTCCAACAACGGCGCGGCCTCCCTCATCTCTTCTCTCATCCTTACCACCTGTACGCGCGCTTGTTATGGCGCAAGAGAAATAAAAAGAACGGCGCTCCCACCAGGGCGGTGAAGATGCCCACGGGCAGGACGGCGGGCGCGATAATAGTACGTGCCAGTAGATCAGCCAGAGTCAGAAAGATCGCCCCGCCAAGTGTTGAAGCTGGTAGCAACAGGCGATGCTTCGGTCCCAGCAGCAGGCGCATGACGTGAGGCATCACCAGGCCCACAAAGCCGATCAGTCCGCTGATAGAAACGGCGGCAGCGGTCATGAGCGATGCCAGCACGATAAAGAAGAGCTTGTACCACTCGACATGCAGCCCCAGGTGCGACGCGCTCTCCTCGCCCAGCGCAAACGTGTCGAGAATGCCTGTGAAACCCAGCGAGCAGGCGATGCCAAAGATAATGATGGCGCCCACGATCAAAACCGGCTGCCAGCTCGTCACAGCGATGCCGCCGGAGAGCCAGTTGAAGAGCGCCTGGATGCCAAATCGCGCGTTGGCACTGAGTGTCAAAATAAGAGTCTGGAACGCGATCAATACGGCATTGACGACGACTCCCGCCAGCAACAACGTGACGACAGGTGTATGCCCATCCGTGCGCGACAGGAGATAGACCAGCATTACTGTAACTAGCGCCCCGACAAACGCCAGCAGGGGCGTCAGTGTGAACAGGGGTCCCAGGAAGATCGTATCGAACGGCAAGGCAAATGCGATCGCCGCGCCCAGCGCCGCGCCCGAGGAGGTTCCGAGCAGGTAGGGATCGGCCAGAGGGTTGCGCAGTATGCCCTGGAACAGGACGCCCGAGGTCGCGAGTGCCGCGCCCACCAGTGCGGCTCCGACCACGACGGGCATGCGCACCTGCAGGACGATCACTTCGAAGGTGGGGTCCCAGGTACGTGGGAGGTGGAACAGCCCCGTGGCATTGAGCAGAATCTGTGCAATCGTCGGCAACGGAATAGCGGTTGAGCCGAAACTCACCGCCAGCAGAATAACGAAGAGCAGGAGTCCACATAAGATAAAGAAGAGCAGCAATGCTGGGAGCCGGAGCGCTTTACTTTGCGGCTCTGGCGGCTCTGAAGGAACAGGTCGGGTTGCAAGTTTCATAGCGATCCTTGTTCTCACGAGGTGGCGCAGGTATCGTCATCGCAGGTGTCAGCCTCCTGCTGATCACGATGCTCAAAGCGGGCTAATGCCGACTCAAATTGGCGCTTGCCAATATAGCACCAGGGGCAGACAACGTCCGACCAGATCTCCACTTTCATAGTAATTTCCCTTTCTCTTGTTTCCTTATTCTATTATACGTGCTTCAGAGATGTAACTGCTCGACACTATCCGCTGAAACCGTCGCGATACCATGCGAAACGAGCATATCTGGCACGATGTGATAAAGAAAAAACGCCTGGAAGTCAAGTGCTCTCAGGCGAAAGGCACGCGCTAGCAAAAGACCCACGGGATACGCAACGAGAGAGAAGCAAGCGAGCAGAGAAAGAGAAAGCGGCCTTTGGTGGAGAGCAGGTCGTATATGTCATACTGAAAGCGTGTTGAGATGATGGCTCCCTCATGTGAGAGGATGAAGCCTTCTTGACACTCGTTCAGTTCCTACTGATCGAGCAGGAAACACAGAGACGGGAGAGCGCATGAGTACGGACAATCCTTCCTCAGTGACTCTTCAGACCGATGCTTCGCCGATCCCTTCGTTCCCTGCATGGTTTGGGGAAGTGGCTCTGATCGCCCACACCTTGACTCGTCTGGGCTTGCTGCGCGGACATTTCCGAGCGTGTTCGCTTCACCCTTCCCTATCGAGATGACCATCTCTGGGCTCTCATCGGAGTTTGCCCAGCTCCTGGGCTTGCGCGTCATTTGAGCAGGCTGCGCACGCTCAAGGAAGCTCATCCTCGACTGGGATTCTCCCGTCGAGAGGGTCCGTTTGCCGATTTTCGCTCCCTGGTTTCTGAAAGATCACGCTTTTTGCCAAACAAGATCACTCTTCTTTTCTCTTTGTCCTTCATTTACCCTTTCCTCCCTTCGTACTGATGGTAGGACAAAGGTACGTCCCCTTCATCTTTCTCCCCGCTTGCTTCTCTCTCATGCGTATCCCGTGGGATGTGAGGAGAGACCGCCCCTACGAGCGACTCAATATCACGGGGATCAGGGGCGTGACCGAGGCACAGAAGACGACGTTGTGCGCCCTGGGGGCGTTTGAGGAAACGAGCGTTGGCGGGTAAATGCGTGCTCTTCCTGATGATAAATGTGGATGACGACGGTGATCCTGTCGGCGGGACATCTCATGGTGCAAGGTGCGCGGGCTTCGGCGCGAGATGAGGTGGTTCCTGTACGAAAGGCGCGTGGTTTCGCGCCATGCGGCGAGCGAGGATGCCTTCCTCTAGAGTCTCGATCAGGCACCAAGGGGAAGTGCCTGCCGGGCGAGGCCGCCCCTGTCGATCTCGCTCGTTACTCCAGAGCGGTTTCGGAGGCGCTTGGCGACCTGGCCGTAGGCAGCGCAAGCCGCAAGGAGTGGCGACGGATGGTGGAGACAGTGTTGCATGTCTGACCGATGTGATCGGCAAGTCCCTTTCATGGGGGAGAGGGCTGCTTCAGATATTTATAGCTGAGTCCAAATAACGGTCGTTTCTTCTACTCATCCATTCACTGAAATATCTGTTCTACGACATCGAATTATCACATTTACAAATATAGAGATTGGCATAGAAAGCGATAGAGAGGTCAATGTGCTCAAGGGCAGGTACATTCAACGGCGTGAGCGCGCACCCCTCTTCTGAAATCAATGCCGGAGCGAGAGAAGCGCCTCTCTCGGCTCCGCTAAATCAGGACACCCATCGGGACAAAACCGGGACACTGCCTCATGACAGCGGGACGCCCACTCCGCTACACTTCCAGCAGAGAAACAACGAGTGGGCAGACGGCATAGCGACCGCTCTCTGGATTGGTACACTGCCGCGCTTCCGCTCACGATAAGTTCTGTTCATCTATCCCAAAGGAGAAGACTTATGAACACAAAACGTCCAACGTCCTTGATGGTTGCTCTCGCCTTGCTGGTCCTCTTAAGCCTGGGGAACTTCGTTCTCCTTTTCGTGCCTGGGGCCAATCAAATCCCAGCAGCTATTGTCTATTCAGGTATTGCGGCGGGGGTCATTGGCCTGATCGCCGCCTTCGGCCTCTGGAAAGCCAGACGCTGGGGCATGATCCTGACCATCATCGTCTCGGCGTTCAACCTGCTCTCCTCGGCCCCTGGCGTGTTGGCGGGCCCGAATCCAGGGCTGCTGGTTCTTGCAGGAGCGTATGTGGTGCTGTCTGCTGTGATTATTGTCCTCGTAGTACTCCCCTCAGCGCGTCGGGCCTATGCGGCTGAACGCGCATCTAGCGCGGTAGTACGGTGATCAGCATGAATATGCTGCTATTACGATAGGGAGGAAAAAGCATGGAAACATCAGATCGCATTGCATCAGCCAGACCCTTGGACAAGTCGGCAGAGATCGCGGCAGGAGGGCAAGCCCTTAGAGCCAGAGTCCCACGCGATTTTCGCGCCCTGCGGCGCATCGTTACCGCCATCAGCATCGTGCTGGGACCATTGGCCGTAGGCGTTGTCCGTGCCACGGTCCCAGCCGTGAGTCCACCGGATGGCAAAGCGGCCATCGCGGCCATGATAGCCAACCCCGATATGGCGCGGATCGAACTCGCGGCTGGGGTCGTTGCCACGCTCTTCTTGCCCTTTGCGATTGTGGGCTTGACGCGACTGGTGATGCGCCGCTCGCCCATACTTGCCATGCTCGGTGGCAGCCTTGCCCTGATCGGGTGGGCGCTGGTACCAACACTGGTGACGATCGACGCGATGACCTATGTCATGGCTCACAGCGGGGCCGACGCGAATCAGTTCGCATCACTCTGGGATCAGGTGAATGGAAACATCGTTGTGAACCTGCTCACGACGATCTTCGTTGTTGGGCATGAGTTTGGAACCCTACTGCTCGGCATTGGACTCGTGCGGACGCGGGCAGCGCCTCTGTGGGCCGCCGTAGCAGTGATGCTCGGTATCCTTCTACACCCGGTCGGATTTGCTCTTGGCATCCGACCTCTGGACATCCTCGGCTTCGCCCTGCTGGTCATTGGCTGTGTAGCTGCTGCGCGTGCTATACTCATCATACCGAATGATGCCTGGGATCTGCCCTCACTCCCTGTATATAAGGCTACACGCATGCTGTCGGCTCGGCAAGACAATAAAGTATGACGAACAGGTTCGTCGTGAGTTGCGCTAGCGGTGGACGGCAGGGTATTTTACCGCCGTCCACCATCTTATCAACACCTATCATGGGAAGAAGAGGACTCTGTACAGCGAAAAGAGTGGAATCCAGGCGCCTTTCTTAGTTTCAGTACCCTCAAGCGGGTCGTCAAAGAATACAGACTTCTGCCGCCTCTCCCGCAAAGAAGGATACAGACGAAACCTGAAGATGTCAAATGAAAATGCATTAGGGACGATAAAAAGAAGGGGGTGAGCATAGGTCACAATCCTCTCTAGCGCCAACGGTGAATCCGACATCGAGTGCAACAAGGGCAGACGGTGGCGAGGTGCAGTTGCGCGGGGTCCTCCTTCGCCTCTTACAGGTGCTCTGGCTCGTGCTCGTGCTCTGCGATCTGTTTGTGCTCATCGTCAGTCTTCCGGCATTCTACCGCGAGCTGCACAGTATCTGCACTACTTTCATTGCCAGTTGCCAGGACGATCAACTGACCCCACAGGGCGTGGCCGCCCTTCAACATGCCGGTCTCTCCATCCATGCATACGCACTCTACGCGTTCACCTGGGACCTGTTGACCACGCTGGCCTTCCTTCTCCTCGGTGCGGTGATCTTCTGGCGGAAGGCGCATACCTGGATGGGCCTCTTTGTCTCGTTCTTCCTGCTGAACTTCGGGTCATTGGGCCTCTCTATTACGCATGCGAATGCGCTGTTGGCTGTGCCCCCCCACCCCGTGTACATTCTGGCATGGAGCATCGCGCAGCCCTTATCGGGCCTCGCCTACCTGTGCCTGGCCTTCTTCTTCTTTACCTTCCCCGATGGCCGCCTCGTCCCGCGCTGGTCATGGACACTGGTCAGTCTCTGGATCGTGAATTTCGTCTTCTGGACCGTCCCTGCAAACTCGCCCTTCAACATCAACAACTGGCCTCCGGTGCTCATGTACCTGTGGCTTGCCATTGTGTTTGGAGGGTCGGTCGCTACCCAGATCTACCGCTACCGGCGAGTGGCCTCCCCAGTGCAACGTCAGCAGATCAAGTGGCTCATCTATGGGTTCGCACCCGTGCTCATTGTCTCGGTCTGCTTCCAGTTTGCCCTGCTGCTGTTTCCTGCACTCCACGGTTCCAACTCGCTCCTGCCCGTGGGAACAGAGCCACTGTTCCGCTTCTACTACCTGCCCATTCCAGTTTGCGTTGGCATCGCGCTGTTGCGCTACCGGCTATGGGATATTGATGTCATCATTAATCGCACACTGGTCTACGTGACGCTCACGGTGAGCGTGATAGGGCTGTATGTGCTGGTCGTCGTCGGCCTGGGAACGCTCATCCAGGTACAAGGCAATCTCGCGCTCTCTTTGTTGGCGACTGGCTTGATAGCGGTCCTCTTTCAACCGCTCCGTCTCCGCCTTCAGCGCGCAGTGAACCGCCTGCTGTACGGGGAGCGCGACGACCCGTATACCGTATTAGCGCGCCTGGGCAGCCGTCTAGAAGCGACGCTGGTGCCGGAGAAGGTGCTGCCGACCATTGTGGAAACCGTGGCCCAGGCCCTCAAACTGCCCTACGTGGCGATTGCCTTGCTCCCGCAACAGGAGTCGTTCAATAAACCGGAAACAGCCGCCTGGGCAGCCAGAGACCTGACCGTAGCAGGGGCCGCGATGCCAGCAGATATCGTGGCCTCCTCTGGCACACCCACCCCTGACCTGCTGCGCGTGCCGCTAGTGTACCAGGCGGAGACCGTTGGCTACCTGCTCCTGGCTGCTCGTGCAGGCGATACGTTCGGCAAAACGGATTCTCGCCTGCTGACGGACCTGGCGCGGCAGGCTGGCGTGGCGGTGTACGCTGTGCGGCTGACCACGCATCTCCAACATCTGACGGAGAGCCTGCAGCAAGCCAGGGAACACCTGGTCACGACCCGCGAGGAGGAGCGTCGCCGCCTGCGCCGCGACCTGCACGACGGCCTGGGTCCGGCACTCGCCAGCCTCACCTTCAAGGTCGATGCCGCCCGCAACCTGCTCACGCGGGATACGGAGAAGGCAGATCGTTTGCTGAATGCGGTGAGTCTGCAAGCTCAGGAAGCGATCACAGATATCCGCCGTCTGGTGTATAATCTGCGCCCCCCGGCCCTGGACGAACTCGGTTTGCTCTCCGCCTTGCGCGAGCATATGGCGCTCTACCAACACCAGGGACTCGAGGTGGCCCTCGACGCACCACCAACACTGCCGCCCCTGCCAGCCGCCGTGGAGGTGGCCGTCTATCGCATCGCACAGGAGGCCCTGAGCAATGTCGCTCGCCATGCCGAAGCACAGCATGGCCTACTCCAGCTTTCCATCGACGCTGAGACGTTGCATCTCATCATTACTGACGATGGGAAAGGCATTCCCGCCGGGCACCACATCGGAGTCGGGCTACACGCGATGCATGAACGAGCGAACGAGTTGGGAGGCAGTTGCACCTTCACTGCGGGCTCCTCCGGTGGGACGCTGATCCAGGTCAGATTACCGAGGCTTCTGGAAAAGGAAGCGGAAGCTGCCAGCCAGCAGGATGTTGTCATTGTCCGCGCAAATGAGATAAGCGCGATTCTCCAGGAGGAATAATATGGACGCGATTCGCATCCTCATTGCCGATGATCATCCCCTCTTCCGCGACGGCTTGCGCGCCCTGCTGGAGTCCGTTACCGATATGCAGGTGATCGGTGAGGCAGCAACAGGTGATGAGGCGCTCACCCAGGCACACGTCTTGCAGCCCGATGTCATCCTGATGGATATCAAAATGCCCGGTATCAATGGCATTGAGGCCACGCGCCGCGTTGTGCAAACGAGCCCGCATATCCGCATTCTGATGCTCACAATGTTTGAGGATGACGAGTCCGTCTTTGCCGCCGTTCGCGCTGGAGCGCGCGGCTACCTCCTGAAGGGGGCAGTGCAGGAAGAGACTTTACGCGCCATCCGTGCCGTGGCGAGCGGCGAGGCCATCTTTGGTCCAGCCATTGCCGAGCACCTGATACACTACTTTGGCAGCACTCGACCAGCAGGCAAAAGCGGACCCGCCCAGTTCTTCCCAGAGTTGACGGATCGTGAATATGAGATCCTCACCTTGATTGCCCAGCGCAAATCCAATGCCGAGATCGCCACTCGCCTCGTCTTGAGCCCCAAAACGGTGCGCAACCACGTCTCCAACATCCTCTCCAAGCTCCAGGTCGCCGACCGGGCCGAGGCGATGCACGCGGCATGGACGGCGGGATTGGGACAGGGAGATGACACGCCCACATACTGAACTGAGCATGTTAGCAAATGGGCAGCGCAGGTGCAAAAATCAACTTGCCTTTACAAAGATGCATCGACATGATATGGTAACAACGCGTACTCTCCCATAGCAATGGGAGGGTATCCAATCGCGTCACCACATACGGGGTCAGTGTGACCAATAAGGGACAGATACACGGTATCAAGTGGAAATATTGCTTTCCGCCCCTTCCCATTCCTTGCTCGGATGCCCATTCAAAGATTGATTTTAAGAACAGACAAGGAGGATAACTATGGCTCAACCCACTCCCGGTTCAAACTATACCGTGCAAGCAAACGACACGCTCTCTTCAATAGCACAGCAGGCTTATGGCAATGCCGGTGCCTGGCAGAAGATCTACGATGCGAACAAGCAGGTGATCGGCGACGATCCTAATCTCCTTCGTGTCGGTGAAGTGATCTTTATTCCTCCGGCTGTTGCCCCACATGTCCAGACCTGTACAGTGATCTCCGCCAGTGGCCTGAACGTGCGCGCGCAGCCCAACAGCCAGTCCGCCCTCATCGCCACTTATCCGCAAGGAACCGTCCTCAATTTCGTCGAGGTCGTCCATAGCGAAAACGTGAACGGGAACAACCACTGGGCCCGCTCACAACAGGGACACTACTTCTGGTTGGGTGGGACCGATCATCCAAGCGGCTAAATGCATGGAGGTAGTATATCTTAAGAACAGTTGAGAGATGGTCTACTTCTCTCAACTGGTGGCTCTGACATATCGAGGTAACGCTTATGTGTAAAAACATCAAGATTCTCTTCAACTTCGAACCGCCTGTGACCGAGGAAGAGATTCGTATGGCAGCCTTACAATTCGTGCGAAAGGTAAGTGGCTTTAACAAGCCATCGCAAGCCAATGAAGCTGCATTCTTTGCTGCTGTTGACGCGATAACAGCGGCCTCCAGCACTCTTCTCGGCTCACTCGAGACGAACGCACCACCGAGGAACCGCACAGAAGAGGCTGCCAGGGCGCGTGCACTATGATAGATGGCGCTGACCGTGTACAGCTCGATCATGCTCAGGCCGAAGATCAGCATGGATAGCAAGCGCGGCCCATCCGCACGGCTCAGCCAGCAGAGGACGACGGTCAGGAGAAGCGATGCTACCGCCGAATGTCGCGCGATAACTTGACACAACGATCAAGGGGAGGTAGCATTATTGGTATGAAAACACTGATCGGGCTCATTGGAGCATACATCCAAATGGTCGATTTTACCGCATAAGCGACTCCGCCGGGCTTATGCGGTTAAGAAGCGGCGAACTGCTGGTACGTCTACTCCGTTCAGCGCATGACTGATGGAGCGACCTGCCGGCACTGTAGCGTTTCTAACTTCCCTTCCTCATCCCTCGGCGGTGTCGCCGGACACCGCTCTCCGTGTAGCATCCCACTCACTCTTTTGTTGTGCACGCGACACGAATCGGTGTCCCCACTGTGATTGAAGTTGTGACGCAGCAATGGAGTAATTTCTATGTCAACACAGCAATACGATGAAACGAAAACGAGCACGAAGCCGCGCCTTCCGCTCTGGCGCAATCGGGACTTCCTGCTGCTCTTGAGCGGCCAGGGGATATCGGCGATAGGGACGCAGGTCTCACAATTCGCCTTCCCACTCCTGATCCTGGCGCTGACCCACTCCCCTGCGCAGACTGGCCTGATCACGGCGCTGCGCGGCCTGCCATACGCCTTGCTCAGTCTCCCTGCGGGCGCGCTGGTCGATCGCTGGAACCGCAAGCTGGTGATGATCCTCTGCGACGCGGGCCGAGCAATCGCGCTCGCCAGCATCCCACTGGCCTTTGCGTTCGGCTGGCTGAATATCGTCCAGCTCTACCTCGTCTCGCTGATCGAAGGCACGCTCTTTGTCTTCTTCCAGATGGCGGAGGCCGCGGCGCTGCCCCACGTGGTAGCAAAAGACCAGCTCTCGATGGCTACGGGGCAGAACGAGGTACTGGCCTCCAGTTCCGTCATGATCGGTCCGGCATTCGGCGGCATCCTGTACACCTTTTCCAGCATTGTACCGTTCGTGGCCGACGCGATCTCTTACACATTTTCCGTCTGCTCTCTGCTCTTCATTCGCGCACAATTTCAGGAGAAACGCAGCGCGGCACCGCAGAAGCTCTGGATTGAGGTGAAAGAGGGGCTGATCTGGCTGTGGCGTCAGAAACTGATCTTTTTCACCGCGCTCGTTACGGGCGGACTGATCGTATCGAGCATAGGCTATACGCTCATCGTCATCGTTCTGGCCCAGAGCCAGCACGCCAGCTCGTTCACGATTGGCGTCATCTTTGCCAGTGGAGGTGCGGGCAGCGTTGTCGGCGCGCTGCTCGCCAGCTCCATTCAGAAGCGCCTCGGCTTCGCACGCCTGATGATCGGTGCGACGTGGTTCTGGGCGCTGTCCTGGCTGCTCTTTGCCTTCGCGTACAATCCTCTCCTGCTGGGAATCGCCAATGGCCTGGGCTACACCATCGTCCCAATCTACATGGTTTCGCAGTTCAGCTACCGACTCGCGCTGATACCGGACCATCTCCAGGGCCGCGTTAATAGCGTCTTCCGCCTGATCGCCTTCGGCGCTCAGCCGATCGGGCTGGCCCTGACGGGAATACTGCTGCAAACGATCGGCCCTATACCAACCGTGCTGGTCCTGTTCGTGCCACAGCTCGCACTCGCCATCGCCGTTACGTTGAATAAACACGTACGACATGCTCAGTCGATCAAGAGGCTGTGATAGAAATGTCATGGCAATTCGATTGCCCCCTGCTCGATCACTCCTTTGCGCTGCTCTGACGTTCTGTGAGTGCGTTGAGCACCTGGACAAGCGCGGGTCCCATAGTGCGTAGTTCCATACGATGATGGAGGGAAAGTCTCTTGAGCAGTTCGTCTCCATACCCGATCAAGCGAATCAGCAGTAAAATGCGTTAGCTCCCCTTGCCAAACCGGACCTCTCGAACATATGCTCAAAAAGTCCGGATGACTGTAACTGTTCAGATACCCCTCGTCCGGACCCATCGTGGCTCCGCGCGCTCTGCGGCTCGCACCAGTCCGGTGCATGAGACATCCCAGAAAAGTAGAAAAAAAGTTCGATAGCCAAAGAGGGGAAAGGGCTAGGCAAAAAAGACCTCCTGTAAGACACTAGAGTTGGAATCCTTTCATGAAAACAGGAGGTCAAAGACATCGATGCTATCTCAGTATGACAGGCCTCTGAGGAACAATGGAACGAAAATGTACGCTCAGACAGGAGCCTCTGGAGATGCGATCGAGAACCGCTTCACCCTACTGATCAAGTCCGCCCTCTACCTAACTCCGGCTACCAGAACCAGCCAACAAGGTCAGCAAATCCTATGGGAGAAATCCGGCCAAATGAATATGAGTCCTCCGCTATTGCGATGATTCGGGAGTGTGTCTTTTCTCTGGTGGGAGCAACTCCCTCTCTGCCCTACAACCGTAGCCCTTCAAACACATCGTCCTCAACTGTCCTTCCGCCGTTGACCAGGCTGAAGACACGATAATACGTTTGACAACCCCAGAGCGCTTTGTGCTGTTCTTCAGGTAAGCGTTCAAGGAGGTGATAAGCAGGGAGCTGGGTCTGATGGCAGGACACTGCTTTCCAGACCGTGCGCCAATAGGGCAAGGTATCAATTTGGGTGGTAATCTGCCACTCAGGCCATCCCGCTCCGCGCCGCTCTACCCCATCGATCTGCATGACCAGGTCACCGAAGACGCATTGGTACACATCCAACAAATCCCTGGTTGGTGCCAGATAATACAGCTTTGCAACGCGATGGAGAGCCAGATCCCGCTGGTCCGGAGAGTCGGCGCTCGCCGCTTCGACGATGGCAGCGGTGGTACATTGCGAGATGGCAATATGATCTGGATGCCCGTAGCTTCCATCGGGGCCGAAGGTGACGACCACATCAGGCTTCACGCGCCGCAGGTGCCTGGCGATCTTTGCCACCACTTCGGCTGGGTCGGCCTGGTCCAGCTCGCCATCAATATACCCCAGAAAATCAACGCTGCAAATGCCAAGGACTTCGGCCGCCGCTCACAGTTCAGCCTCACGCATTTGACCCAGCACCTTTAAGCCCGGATGCTGTTGATCGTTACCAGCCCAACCGCGTTCACCTCGCGTTGCGGTGACGAGGGAGGTTTCGACACCCTCGGCAGCATATTTCGCCAGAATGCCGCCAACGCCTAACGATTCGTCATCTGGGTGGGCCAGGACGGCCATCAATTTCAGTGCATCAGCCATTGGTTATCGTTTCCCTGTCGCTTTTATTGACGCTCCACTCACCAGGAACTATTGTACCGAATTTCGGCTTCTGAGACGAGAGTAGCGTATTTTCCGAATCGTTGCATCGATGAAAACACGGAGGGTGTGAGGAAACAACACGTGTAGGTTATCGGAACTATGACGCAGGGAAAGGCAAGTTTCTTGCTTCCCTGCGTCACAAGAACCGCTCTGGCACGCTCATATTCCTCGATACGGGAATATTCGCAAGGTGTGTTCCTCTCTCGACAAGGCTATGGCCAAACCTCGTAGAGGCTATTGAATGGATTCTCCATCGGTACACGTTGCACCCTGCTGAAGCCCGCTTCGGCGCACAACGCTCGTACTTTTGACTCTGGCATACCCATCGTTCCCAGGCCTTCGCCATGCTCAGCCAGTGACGAGGTCATGCAGTAGAGGACGCTGAAGCCGTACAGGAAACTCCCCAATGGTCCCGCATTCTGCTCCAATGTTTCCGCCGCATTGATTTCAAGACAAACATACCGGCCATTGGGTTGTAATGCAGCACGAATCGACCGGAGGAGCTCTCGTGGCTTTGCTGAATCGTGAATAACATCAAAGGTGGTAACGACGTCGTATTGTTCAGGAAGCCCCTGCGAAGCGTCCAATTGTTGGAAACGTACTCGCTCTGTCACTCCAGCCTGTTGCGCCAGCAGCCTGGCATGTTCAATCGAGGGACCATACACATCGTATCCAACGAAGTGAGAATTGGGATAGGCTTGTGCAAGCTTCACGATAGCGCGCCCGCGACCACAGCCAACGTCGGCAAGTGTGGTTCCTCGTTCCAGTCTCGCATGCACTTCAGGCATTAATGGCATCCAGACGGGAATGAGCAAACTCTCGAACCAGGTATTGGTGAAGCGTTCCTGTCCGTCCCAGGTGATCTCGTCGTAGGCCGACTGGGGAACGCCGCCTCCATCCCGAAAGGCCTGGGTAATGGGTTCAATTTGACGTGCAAGCGCGGTGACCCACTGATGGATGCCACCAAAGAACATGGGGCCACTTTCTTGGACGAGTACCGGAATATGCGCTGCTGGAAGCGTGAAACGTGAACTTGCTGGATCATAGGCGATATAGCCAGCACTCGTCATAGCGCACAGCCATTCTCGGACATAGCGCTCATCGCTGTGGGTGCGCTGCGCTAATTCTGCACTGGTCGCGGGGCTCTCTGCGAGGTTTCTAAAAAGCCCCAGACGATCACCAATGCTTGCCATGATGGTCGTCGTCAAACCACTGGTGTCACTGAGTACCTGGCCGAGGAACACCTCGGTCGTTGCCTGTTCAGTTGTCGTATGCGTTGTCATGTCTTTTCCCTCCGTCATTTTTAGATGAATACACTGGGGAAATATTTTCCCCGACTCCTGTTCATTTCATAGGTTCCGTTTCCTGCAAAAAGAAACCATCTGCGGCATCTCTGCGCCCGGCTTTCCCCCGAGCCTCAGGTCTCGATGGGAGTTTGTGCCTGTGTACCCCATTGGGCCCACGAGCCGTCGTAGACTCGGACATCGGGATAGCCCAGCAGATACCGCAAGACCAGCGCTGCCTCGCTGGCGCGGGCACCAATGGTACAGTAGGTGACGATGCTGCGCTCAGGGACCACGCCTCGCTCCTGGAAGAGTTGCCGCAACGCTGCCGCGCTCTTGAAGGTACCATCGGCTGTGTGCAACAGGTCGATGTGCAGATGGACAGCACCAGGGATGTGGCCGGGGCGACCGGCACCTGCCGTAGCACCCGATGGCCAGAAGCGCTCGCCAACGAATTCGGCCTGCGAACGCACATCAAGGATAAGTGGGTCCCCACTCCCCAGGGCTGCTTGCAGCGCCTCTAGCGCCATGAGCTGGGTAATCTCGGCTGCAGGAAGCGTGTAGGTGGACGGCACCAACTCAGGGAGAGCTGTCGTCCAGGGCAAATCCGCCTCGCGCCAATCTTGCCGCGTCCCATTGAGTACCAGTGCGCGCTGGTGCCCATAGGCCTTCGTCAGCCAGAACCCGAGATAGGGACCATAGCCGTAAAAGACGATCGTGGTATCGGGTCTAAAGCCAGATCTGCGGAGCAGCTCCTCAAACTCGCTACGCTCCAATGGACTGTAATCCTGCGCATGGTGGAGGTCGGTGTAGGCGTTCCAGAGAATGGCCCCTGGGATATGGCCCTGGTCATATGCCGCCCGGCTGACATCCACCTCGACCACGCGTACATCTGGATCGTCGAGGTGCTCCGCAAGCCAGGCTGGTTGCGCAAACACATCCGCAAGCGCCGTACTGTGGGCCCGAATAGAAATGTTGTCTGTCAACGTGTTTCTCCTTGCATCAACTTCTGTAAAACAGTATCGCTTGGTAAGCGAGAGGAATCCCTCTTGATTCCGATCGTTGACAGTAGTGTACTCAGAAAGCGCACACATTCCATCAGGAAAAACACAGAGGTTTTTGGACGAACTACTTAGAGATGTAGGCGGGAAGAGCACAGAGAAAAGGTGTTACCAGGAGGTATGAAGCGAGGCGTATCGCTATTATCTGTGCGTGATTCCACGCAGCTTTGCTCACAGGGTCTGTTTGACAAGCCCTATTTCAACGGCCCACACCGCAATTTGCGCACGGGAGGAAAAGGCGAGTTTAGATAAGATGGTGCTCACATGGGTCTCGACAGTTCGGTAGCTGACAACCAACTGGTCGGCTATCTCACGATT
>WNFX01002211.1_pt1 | contig 34537 bp, 33 predicted proteins | sample 5400111 | NCBI WGS metagenome assembly WNFX01 (sample SAMN13153363, study PRJNA577476) | soil metagenome | isolation source: 40 cm soil or saprolite under grassland replicate 1 | place: USA:California | collected 2016-06-15 | reverse complement strand
CGGAGATCTTTGCGGGCTTCAACCGGGATTTTTATGCCATCGACCCGATGCTGTTCGCGCCCGCCGCGGTGATCGTCACCGCGCTCGAAACCGGCGAGAGTTTTCACGCCGGCGGTCTCGACCTGAGGCTGCTCGATGCCGCATTCCGGTGACGCGCTCGCCGCTGACGGCGGCACTTCCTCGCTGTCGATCGCGCTGGTCACGGACCGGCCGGACTGGCACGCGCGCGAGCTCGGCAAGTCGCTGGCCGGCCTCGGGGCCCGCGCGGTTTGCGTTGAGCTCACCGCATGCGGGTTCGACACGCAAAACCCGTCCGGACTGAACATCGCCGGGTTTCGCGACCGGCTGCCGAACGCGGCTCTGGTTCGCTCCATGGCGGGCGGCAGCTTCGAGGCGGTGACCTTGCGGCTCGGGATCCTGCATGCATTGCGCGAAAACGGCGTTGCGGTCGTCAACGATGCGCGCGCGATCGAGCGCTGCGTCGACAAATCGGCGACGAGCTTTGTGCTGGCGCGGGCCGGTATCGCCACGCCCGCGACCTGGGCGATCGAATCGGCGGAAGCCGCCGCCGCGATCGTGCGGCGCGAGACCGGCGCGGGCCCGCTGGTGCTAAAACCGTTGTTCGGGTCCCAGGGGCGCGGGTTGCGGCTGATCCGCTACGAGCACGATCTGCCGGATCCCGGAGTCGTGAAGGGCGTCTATTATCTGCAACGCTACGTCGGGGTCGAGCGCGACGGTTTTCGCGATTTTCGCCTGCTGGTCTCCCGCGGTCGGGTCGTCACCGCGATGATGCGCCACTCGATGAGCTGGATCACCAACCTCAAGCGAGGGGGGCGGCCGGTGGCAGCCGTGGTCGATGCGCCGATGAAGGCGCTCGCGCTCGATGCGGCGGCCGCAGTCGGCGCCGATTTTGCCGGCGTCGACATCGTGCACGATGCGGACGGGCGTCCGACCGTGCTCGAAGTCAACAGCATGCCGGCGTGGTCGGGACTGCAGAGGGTCACGAGCGCCAATATTGCCGCAATCCTCGCCGCCGACCTTATCGCCATCCTCGGCGCCCGGGTCGGGCGGGGAGCGGCCGGGTGAAGATTCTCTCCGAGCGCATCGCGGCGGCGTTCACGGCTTCGTGTCGCGACGAGATCCACGCCCCCAAACCGGGAAACGTGCATGTCTTGTCGCCGGCCGGCCGCAAAACGCCGGAGGATTTTCTGCGCAGCGCGGCGGCGGCGGCGGCGCCGCTCACCGCCCCGGGCGCGCGGGTGGGCCGGCGCATTTTCGATGCCGTGGAATCCGCGCGGGCGGCGGTCGCCGCCCGCAACACCAATCTGGGCATCATCCTGCTGTGCGCTCCGCTGGCGGCGGCGGTTGAGAAGAACACGGCGGATCTGCCCGAGGCGGTCGCGCGCGTGCTTCGGGAACTCGACGTCGCGGACACCGAGCTCGCGTTCCGCGCGATCGTGGCGGCCGCGCCCGGGGGTCTCGGCCGCGCCGAGCGGCACGACGTCTTCGGACCAGCGACCGTCACGTTGCGGCAAGCCATGGCCGAGGCGGCGGATCGCGACCGCATCGCGCGACAATACGCGGCGGATTTCGAGGACGTCTTCACGTTGGGGGAACCGGTTCTCGAAGCGGCCCTCGCCCGCGGCAACGAGCGCAAATGGGCGACGCTGTCGGTCTTCCTCGGCTTTCTTTCGACGTTTTGCGACAGCCATATCGTCCGCGAGCATGGCAACGCAATCGCCAAAGAGGTTCGGCGCGCCGCAGCGACCTTGCTGGAGCAGTTCAACGCCGCACGCGACCCCGCCGAGATCCTGCCGGAGCTGCTGGCGTACGATCGCTCGCTCAAAGCGCGATCGATCAATCCCGGCACCAGCGCGGACCTTACCGTCGCGACGCTGTTCGCGAATCGGCTACGGAACATCTTGCCGTTCGCCCGCAACAATGATTGACTTTGCCGAGCGGGACGAGCTTCCGCAGCTATCCGGCTAACCGGTCCGGCATCTCCTGTCGGACGCTGACAACAAGGGTAGCCATTCTGCCGGTCGACGGAGATCTCGCCGTCGGCGAGGCGTCGCTTTTCCTCGGGAGGAGTGTTGGCAAATGGCAAAGATCACGAAACTCTGCGTCGGTGAATCGCTCGTCGGCGACGGCAACGAGGTCGCCCATATCGATCTGCTGATCGGACCGCGCGGAAGCGCAGCCGAGACCGCATTCGCGAATGCCTTGACGAACAACAAGGACGGCTTCACCTCGCTGCTGGCGTTGGTGGCCCCAAACCTGGCCTGCAAGCCCTCGACCGTGCTGTTCAACAAGGTGACGATCAAGGGCGCCAAGCAGGCCGTGCAGATGTTCGGGCCGGCGCAGCACGCGGTCGCCAAGGCGGTCGCCGACAGCGTCGCCGAGGGTGTGATCCCGGAATCCGAGGCGGATGATCTATTCTGCTGCGTCGGCGTGTTCATCCATTGGGAAGCGAAGGACGACAAGAAGATTCAGGATTTCAACTATCGCGCCACGAAGGAGGCGATCGCCCGCGCGGTGGCGGGCGAACCCAGGGCCTCGCAAGTGGTTGCCCAACGCGACAAGGTCAAGCATCCGTTCGCCGCCTAGGCCGCAGTCGTGCGAGATCGGTAAGAACCAAGGAAGGGGGCTATGACCCCCTTCCGCCGGCGTAGGCACGGCTGCGGCGCAGCACGGCAATGTCTTGCCCGCTGAGTGTGCCGTCGTGAAGGCAGGAAGCGACGAGCGCTCCCGCAACGCCGGCGCGTGTGAGATCGACAAGATCGGCGGCGCCGCGAATGCCGCCGGCGGCATATAGTTTTCGTTTTCCCGCGGGAGCGCGGATCGCAGCGATGCGCGCAAGATCCGGGCCCGTGCCGCTGCCGACGCGCGCCAGCGTCATGACAATGACGCGATCGGGCCACGCGTCCGGCTCCCCTAGCAGCGCCGGGGCCCCGATAAAATCATCGCCGCGGAAATCGAGCGAGAGCACCACGCGCGGGTCGCCGGAGAGGCGCCGCAGGAGCGTGACATCCGTCTGCGTCTCGCTGCCGAGCACCAGATGGCCAAAGCCTGCATCGAGCCAATCGCGCGCCGCGGCGGGATCGGCGATGCCGCTGTCGACCCATAATTCCAAATCGAGCTCGGATCGCAGCCGGCGCAGCACGGCGCGATGGTCGCCAGTGCCAGCGATCGCATCGAGATCGGCCACATAGAATCGCTCGAAGGGGCCGATGCCCAGCAATCCACGCGCCACCTCGAGCGGATCGCTGCTGGGCGACAGCGGCGTGGTAATGGGCCGATAGCGCGCGCGCTCCCCCCTGCGGGCGCGCACGACCGATCCGGCCATCAGATCGAGTACCGGAATGACCTCCATGGTTCGCGTCTTGTCCAAGCGAGCGATGCCGGGTGTATTCTGCCCCGGACGCTATCATACGGGCGCGGTCGGGACATGGCTTCCGTGGTCGGATGGGACATCGGCGGCGCGCATCTCAAGGCGGCGCGCGCTGAGGACGGCCGTATTGTCGAAGCGGTGCAGGTCGCATCTCCGCTCCGGCTGGGTCTCGGGGCGCTCGCGGAGGCTTTTGCGCAAGCCAAGCCGAAAATGGGCAAGGCCGATCGCCACGCCTGCACCATGACCGGAGAACTGGCCGACACGTTTGCGTCCCGGACCGACGGGGTCGAGCAGCTGGCGGCGGCAGCCGCGCGCGCGCTCGGCCCGCAACCCATCGTGCTCTATGCCGGCCGCGCGGGTTTCATCGCACCGCAGGCGGCGGTGCGCCACGTCGAGGACATCGCTTCGGCAAACTGGCACGCGACTGCGGCGCTGATTGCGAAGCGTCAGGGCACCGCGCTGCTGATCGACATGGGATCGACCACGACTGACCTCGTTCCGGTTGCGGCGGGCGCGATTGCGGCGCGCGGCTATACCGATGCCGAGCGGCTCGCTTGCGGAGAGTTGGTGTACACCGGGCTGGTGCGAAGCTTCGTCATGGCGCTCGCCGAACGCGCGCCGGTCGCCGGCAGCTGGACGCCATTGGTCCATGAGAATTTCGCCAACATGGCCGACGTTCACCGGTTGCTGGAGAGCTTGCCGGAAGGCGTCGACCAGATGCCGACCGCGGACGGCCGCCCCAAGACGCGCGCCGCCTCGCGCTCTCGGCTCGCGCGCATGGTCGGGCGCGATGCCCAGGACGGCCAAGATTGGATCGCGCTGGCGCGATGGTTCGCCGAGGCCCAGATCCGCAGCATCACCGACGCGATCATGCTGATCCTGTCCCGGGGAGATTTGCCCGCCGCGGCGCCGGTGGTCGCAGCCGGCATCGGCCGCGCCGTCATCGGCGAAGTCGCCCGCCGCTTCGGCCGAACCTGCATCGGCTTCGAGAATCTGCTCGACGCCGCGCCCGGTGCCCGCACGGGGGCCTCCCATTGCGCGCCGGCGGCGGCGCTCGCCTTGCTGGCGTCGCAGCGCGACATGGCGTTATGAGATCGCATATGCCTCACGGCTCGCTCCGGACACCTCTCCCCTTGAGGGGGAGGGAGCCAGCTGGGGGACGTCCTCAGCCAACGATTTTGGCCGCGGCTGTTGTTTTCGCCGCAGTGCTCTGGTCGTCCGCGGCGCAGGCGCAGCGGATCGACACCGAGCATCTGTTCGGATTCATGATCGGGACCGACGTAGGTGAGCGCGGCGACAAGGAAATCGAAGGCGAGACGGTGGCACGCTGGGGCAAGCGGCCCGGGTCCTATTTCGCTGCGGCTCCGGCGCTCGAAGCCGAGTTCGTGCCGATCGACAACCTTCGCGTTTCGGCAACCTTGTCCGCGGCCTATCACGAAATTTCCGGCATTGCCGGGCTGGACAACCGCCGCCAAGCCGCTTTCGATTCGATCGCGTTCGATCTGCGTTACCGGCTGATCGACCGGCAGCAGTCGGGATTCGGGCTCGCGCTCGACGTGGAGCCGCACTGGGGCCGCATCGATCCGACAAGCGGCGAGCCGGTCGACCGTTATGGCGCCGATCTTTCAATGTTGCTCGACAAGGAGCTGGTGCCCGGTCGGGTGCTCGCGGCCTTCAACCTGATCTATCAACCGGAGGCGACGCACTCGCGCGTCACGCAGACCTGGTCGCGCGAGGCTGTGGTCGGGCCCGCCGCCGGACTGATGCTGCAAATCCAGCCCGGCGTTCTCATCGGCGCCGAGACCCGGTACGCGCGCGCCTATCTGGGTCTCGGGCTCGAAAAATTCGCCGGGCAGGCGCTGTTCTTCGGCCCGACCCTTTATGCCAGGCTGTCGAAACGCATGTGGGTCATCGCGGCCTTTAGCCCGCAGATTGCCGGCCGAGCCGTGAATGTCCCCGGCTCGCTGGATCTTACCAATTTCGAGCGCCGTCAGGCCAAGGTGCAATTCGGGCTGGAGTTTTGAAGCGCTCGTTATCGCCTCAAAACGTCGCGCGCAGCCCCGCATAGACCGCGAGCGGCATGCCTGGCGCCAAGGTGCGGGGATCGGTCAATCCAAGGAACGGGATCGCAGTGGGATCGAAGAACGTCCCGAACGTGTAATAGCGCCGATCGAACAGGTTCTGCACCAGGCCGAACAGCTCGACGTGCTTCGATACCTGATAGGACGTGTGCAGGTTCACGACCCAGTAGGTCGGCACCTTTGGATTCTGGTTGGACTGGTCGCCCACGAGATATTGGCTGCCGACGACATTGAGATCCGCCCCGATCTTCCACGGCTCGGTCACCGCGTATTCGGCGCCCGCCTTGAAGCGATGCTGCGGGACTGCCGGAATATGATTGCCGGGAACGACGAAGATGTTTCCGCTGGCATCCGCCGCAGGATTGTTCGGTGACGACAACGTCAGCGGGCTTTGGAAGGTGGCGTCGATGAAGGTGTAATTGGCATAGGCGGTCCAGCGATCCTGCTTGTACGCCGCGCTGGCCTCGATCCCTTCCCGCCGCGTCTTGCCGCCGTTCTGGAAGAAACCGTGTCCGGCGATCGGGCTTGCTATGTTGATGATGTCGTCGGTGTTGCCGGTCCGGAACAGGCCGAGGCTCCAGTTCAGCCGACCGTTGCCCTCGCCAAAATCCAACCGGCCGCGCAGGCCCGCCTCGTAGGTGTGCGAGACCACCTGCTTGAGGTGTGGGTCCGACACCAGGAAATTGTCGATCAGGCACGGCCGGGTCGGATCGGCGCAGCCGAGCTCGAGCGGGGTCGGCGCGCGGTTCGCCTCCGAATAGCCCGCATAAGCAATGAGCTCCGACGCGATCTTGTAGGTCGCGCCGATCACGGGATTGAACCGAGAAAATCTTTCGTTGCCGTTGAGCGCAGTTCCAATCTCGTCCTGCAGCTTGATCTCGGCGACGTTGAAGCGCCCGCCGGCCGTCACCGCGAGTTTGGATGTCACGTCGAGTGTGTCGGTGGCGTAAACGCCGGTATAGCGGGTCATCGCCAGCAGGCGCACCGGCGCAACGTCGCCGGCCGGCTGGTCGATGAAGACGCCGGTGCCGGTGACGAACAGGTCGTGGCCGATGGTGCCGAGCTCGCTGGTCCCTGTGAACTGCACGCGTCCGCGGTCGAGGCTGACGCCGACGACGAAATGGTTGTCGCGCTCGAACACGCGCTGGGTGCTGGTCGCTTGCACCGATCCGCCGAAACTGTTCGCATCAGTCCGGGTCCGATCGATCTCGCCGAACACGGTATTGTTGGGAAAGACGTTCGGCACAATCTGCCCATTTGTGTCGAATAGCGGCGTTACGTCATCGCCGAGGCAAAGATCCCCATGCAACGGACCCTTTGCGTTACAGGCCTGCACCTCCGCAGTGTTGCCGTCGACATGCCGCTGCCAAAATCCGCGATAGTAGATATTCCCCTGAAACGACAGCGTGTCGGTCGCCTTGTAGCTTCCATTCGCGGTGAGGAACGCGAGGTTGTTCTGCGTGGTCTGCGGCCAGGTATAGACGTTCTGCCAACGCCGGCTCAGCAGCTCGATTGGAGTAACGGTGATTCCTGAGAGGTTATTGGAAGCTCCGGTGAAATTGACGTGAAATTCGGTCTTATCGTCGCGCACCCCCACATCGGCATACATCCGGCGCAGCTGGGAGGGCGAATGATCGCGCCAGCCGTCGTCATTGACCGCATCGGCGGTGACGTAGCCCGACCAATTGCCGTTCTGGCCGCCGGCTTGGCCGGCTGCGCCGCGCCGCCCGAACGAGCCCCCTCGCACCTCGCCCTCGACGCCCTGGTAGGTGAAGCCGTTCTTCATCTCGAGCGAGAGCGCACCGCCAAGAGCGTTAAGTCCATAGATCGGATTGTTGGGAACCAGCGTCACGCCCCGAATGGCCATTTCCGGGATCAGGTCCCAGTTGACCGTGTCGCCGAACACTTCGTTGATGCGCACCCCGTTCTGATAGACCGCGATGCCCTGCGGCGTTCCCAGCACCGGCGAGGCGGTGAAGCCGCGGTAATTCACATCGAGCTGGAACGGATTGCCGGTCTGGTCGCTCAGGCTGACGCCGGGCAGATGTTGCCCGATCGCCTGCAGCAAGTCCGGCGATCTCGCGTGATCGAGATCCGCCGCCGAGATGCTCTGGACGTTCGCCGGAACCTTGTCGCGATCGAGATCGGCCCGCGACAACGGGGACGATTCGACGACTTCGATAGTCGGCAGTTGAACCGCGGGAGCGGGAGCTTGTGCCCATGCCGCGGCGGGCACGAGCACGAGCATCCCTGCTGCAGTGACGCGAACGTACCCCGCCATCGCCCACCCCGGCACGCGCAACTCGGCCGGATGCTAGTGGAGGCGGGCCTTGGTGGCCACTCCCGGATGAGGGCCGCGCGGCACGCGCGCTGGGCGCCGGCAGACTTACTGGTTCTTCCCGGGCTCTTTCACCGCGGGGCCGGATTTATTGCCGGGCATTCCCTTGACGCCGCTCTCATCGGCTCCAGCGGCTCCCGATGGCTTGGCGGCCGGACCGGATTTGCCCCCAGGCTTTCCAGGCGTGCCCGGCTTGGAAGTGCCCCCCGTGCCCGGGGCGTTGTCCTGGGTGTTTTGGCTGAGTTGCTGGCCGCTGCTCTGCGACCAGACCGGCTGAGCCGCCATCACCAGGCCCGCCACGGCGATTCCCGTGAGAAGGATTTTCATACGATGACCTCCTGCTGGCGTGTTGAGGGAAACGTCGAAGGCCGCGCGGACGTTCCGGACAGCCCGAGCGGGGATCGAATCCCGACGCGTCGCTCCCTTGGCCGCGATCCGCGAGCCTGCGTCGCCCGGCAGCGCACGCGGGACGCGCGCAACCGGCACGCAGGTATCAAGTTCCTCCGGGAGAGGCCGGGCGTGTTGGCGGCCGATGCAAGTGCCGAAATAAAAATAATTCAGGCCCGCTGTCAGGCAGCGGCATGTCGAGACGTACATTTCACCGCGGGAGTTTGATTGCCGCCATGCAGTCAAGTGGCCGGCGGCTTACCCGACGTTCTTGGCCTGGGTCGTGCTCTTGATGCAGAGCACTTTGACGCTCTCGTTTTCGGCCAATTGCTGGCCGATCGAAGTCCCGGCTACATATGCCTGCCCGTGCATGAAGCACGAGGCGGGCATCGAATATTGCTCCGGCACTTGGACCACGTGAACGGCGTTGTTGCGATCGCATTGGCGCAGATCGGGCGTCACCGCCAATGAGCAGATCAAGACCAGTGTCGTGAACAATGTACGCTCCTAGCTCCTCTGGCTCATGCTTGTACCCGAACCGTCAAGGCAGCCACATGGTTCCAGCCTACATTCATGCAACTACATTCGCTGGGGTGCGGTGCGTAAAATTTGAATCCGAAATGCTGGAACTGTTTCGAGAATGAGATTCCGGAGCCATGCGCAGGCGGTTGCGCCTGGATCATCGGAACGCGACCAACCGATATGCTACGTGGATGTCGACATTTGTTGCCAGTGCGGCGCGATGGACGGAATCTGGGACGATCCCGACCTGATTTGCAAGATCCTGCGAGGGAGAACGAAACATGAAGGCCGCCGATCATTTTCGCGCCATGCGCGACAAGAGCCCGGAGGAGGCGAAGTTCTTCTGGTCCGGCGGTCCAATCGAGGTCGCGGAACGAACCTGGTTCCAATCGCGGTTCAGCGGCGTGACCGCGTTCGAGACCGATGAGGGCATCGTGCTGGTCGATTCCGGGATGGCGCCGCTCGCGCCCGCGCTCGCCGCGCTGCTGCGCGAGAAGACGGCGGCGCCGATCCACACTGCGATCTTCACGCATGGTCACTTCGATCATGCGTTCGGGCTCAAGGCGTTCCTGCAAGCCGGACAGCCGCAGCCGCGGATCGTTGCACAGCGGTGGATACTGGGCCGTTTCGAGCGATACGAGCGGACCAGTCGTTACAATGCCGCCGTCAATGCCCGGCAGTTTGGCGGCAGCGCCGAGCGCGCGGAGCCGGGCGGGGAATACGACAATTTCCGCGGTCCGGAGCTGATGCCGGATACGCTGTTCGATCGCGAGCTCGCGTTTCGGGTCGGCGGACTCCAATTCCAGATCCATCACTGCCGCGCCGAGACCGACGACCACTGCTGGGTTTGGTGTCCGCAACGCTCCGTGGTGTGCTCGGGCGACCTGATCATCAACGCCGTGCCGAATGCCGGCAATCCGCAAAAGGTGCAGCGCTATCCCTGGGACTGGGCGGACGGTCTGCGCCGGATGGCGGCACTCGAGCCCGCGACAGCCTGTGTCCCGGTCACGGCGGTCCGGTCGTCGGCAATCGGGAAAAAATCCAGCGCATGCTGATCGAGACGGCCGAATATCTGGAATCGATCGTCGAGCAGACGCTTGCCGCGCTCAATGACGGTGCGCCGCCTCACACCGACATCGTGCATCGAGTGCAACCTCCGACTTCGGGCTCGCCCTGGCTGCAGCCCGTCTACGACGAAGCCGAGTTCATCGCCCGCAATGTCATTCGCTTCTATGGCGGCTGGTGGAACGGACGCCCGAGCGAGCTCAAGCCCGCGCCTCGCGCAGCGCTGGCGGAGGAGATCGCGCGCCTCTGCGGCGGAATTGACGCGCTCTTGCGCCGCGCGCGGGAGCTCGCCCGATCAGGCGACATGCGCTTGGCCTGTCATCTCGCCGATTTTGCGCTCGAGTGCGGCCCGAAGAATGCCGCAGTCGGCGACGCGGTTGCGGCGATCTATGAAACGCGCGCCGATGGCGAGCCCGGCCTGATGGCCGAAAATCTGTTCCGTTCGGCCGCCGCCTATGCACGCGAGCAAAGACCTTTCCGCTAGGCGGCAGTTTTTGTGACCGCGGCTGAGCGGCACGCGTTCTTCACCTCCCCTTGAAAAGGGGAGGTCGACCGCGCAGCGGTCGGGTGGGGATCCGTCGCGACCCCCTCCCGGCTCGCTACGCTCGCCGACCTCCCCCCTTTCAGGTGGAGGTAAAGCGCGTCTACCTGCCTTAATGCTGATCAATAAGAATTCCTGCCGAAGCACCGGCATCGGAGCATCGCGGATCACTCCACGGTGATCCGCGCCGTCATGCCGGCCCAATCGTGGTCGGCGCAGGTCAGCTCGTACGAGCCGGCTCGCGTCGCGACGAAATACATGTCCTTGGTTTCCTGCGGCCGCACCACGATCCGCGTCGCATAGGCGCCCAGCACCTCCGGATTGTTCAGCTCGATCGCCTTGAAAAACTCCGGCGCGGAAAAATCATGAATCTCCGATCCCCGGTTCTCCAGGTGCAACCGATAGGCAACGCCGCGCCGAAAGCTGAGCCGGTCGGGAATGAATTCGTAATTCACCATGGTGACGACCACGGATTCGGCCTTCGTCCAATCCGCATCCCGCGAACTCCGATCCGGCGTTTGGGCGTCGGCGCAGCACAGAGCAGCCGCGAGCAGGAGTGCGGAAAGCCCGAGCCGAAGCTCGACGGCACTTCCCGCTCCGATCCTAGTGCAGCGCTGCATAGACCGCGGTTTCGAATTGCGCGAACAGCTCGAGCACTTTCGGATCGGCGAACGGGATGAGCTGCGTGAGGATGACGCCCGCCACGCCTTCGCCCGGATCGATCCAGAAATAGGTATTGCCCAGCCCCGCCCAGGCGAGACTCCCCGCAGTGCGGCCGCCGGGCACGCTTTCGGTGCTGATCATGAATCCAAGGCCCCATTTCTTGATCATGCCGGGAAAGAATTCGGCGTCGTTGGAATAGGGCGGCATGGCGGTCTCGAGCAGCCGCACGTCAAGGTCGCCGATGTGGTTCCGGACCATCGAGCGCACGGTCTCGGGCTCTAGCACTTGCGCGCCGTTGTGCCGGCCCTCGTGCAGAAACATCTGCTGGAACTTGAGATAATCGCCCGCGGTGCCGTACAGGCCGCCGCCGCCCATGTGGAATTCGGGCTCCTGCGGCAGCTCGAATTCCATTTGCTGCAACGATCCGTCGGGCTGGCGCGCGTGCATGCCGGCGAGCCGCGCGCGCTGGCCCGTGCCGAGCTTGAAGGCGGTATCCCGCATCCCGAGCGGGGCAAAAATGTTGTCGCGGAAATAGTCCTCGAGATTCTGTCCGCTGACCTTCTCGACCGCCTTGCCGACCCAATCGATGTTGATGCCGTAGTTCCATTTCTCGCCGGGGTCGAACAGAAGCGGCGTGGTGAGCGCAAGATTCTGGCAGTTGATGACCCCGGGGATTCCCATCCTCTCCTGGTAACGGATGAGGTCGGGGCTCCAGATGTCGTAGGCGAATCCCGCCGTGTGGGTCAGCAGATGTCGAAGCGTGATGTCGCGTTCGCCCCCGGCGTCGAACCCTTCCAGCACCTTGGCGGCGGCGAGCTCCGGCAGCAGCTCCCGGATCGGTCGGTCGAGCTCGAGCTTGCCGCGTTCGACGAGCTGCATGGCGGCGGTCGACGTGATCGCCTTGGTCATGGAAGCGATCCAGAACACCGTGTCGACCGTCATGGCGGGGCCCGACGGCAGCGCGCGCTTGCCGAACGCCGCCTGATAGATCGGCCCCTCCCGGCTCGCCGCCATGGCAACCACCCCCGGCACCTTCGCGGCATCGGCCGCCTCGCGGAGCACCCGATCGGCTTGTGAAAATTCGCGCATGCATTTCCTCCCGCTGATTGGTTTGGCGGGAGTATCCGGCGATCCGGACGGGAACTCAATGACTGCGCGACATCGGCGAGCCCTGGCAGAACCAACCCCGTTGCAAGGTCACTTCTGTGCGCACTCGGTCGGGCGCTGGACGGGACCGCGCTTCTGCGGCGGCACCCTGCAGTCGTCGACCCGCTGATTGTCCGATGCCTTGTCGCCCAGCCGTTCTTTCCCGGTCGTCGCCGGGGTGGTGGCGGCCGCCATCACGATACCGCCCTGGAGCTGCGCGTCGACCGGCAGGGCCGAGGCTGCAATCCAGATTCCGATCGCGGCAAACATTTGCAGCATCGCGGCTCTCTGCACTGACGTTGGTTGTGCCCGATGTCCGGTGCCCTGCAGCATTACCGTGATGTCTTCGGCCCGCCCACCCGATTTCGGGCGAGGCGGGCTTTATCCGCGACAGCCCGGGATCACAGCGAGAGCGCGTCGGAGCGCGTCGATCCATGGAAGCACAGGGAAGAGAGGAATTCCTGCCGGGTTTGGGGCTGATCGCGAAAAACCCCGAGCATGCGGCTCGTCACCATGGTCGAGGCCGATTGCCGCACTCCGCGGGTGGTCATGCATGCATGCACGCCTTCGACCACGACGGCGACGCCGTGCGGTTTGAGAATCCGGTCGAGCGTGTTGGCGATTTCCGCCGTCAACCGTTCCTGGATTTGCAGCCGGCGGGCATAGGCGTCGACGAGGCGCGCCAATTTCGAAATGCCGACCACGCGATTGCGCGGCAGGTAGCCGATATGCACGCGGCCCACGATGGGTGCGATGTGATGCTCGCAATGGGATTCGAAGCGGATGTCGCGCAACACCACCACTTCGTCGTAGCCGGCGACCTCCTCGAACGTCCGCTGCAAATATTCGGCGGCATCCTCGGTATAGCCCCAGAACCATTCCTCATAGGCGCGCACGACCCGGCCCGGCGTTCCGCGCAAGCCCTCGCGATCGGGATCGTCCCCGGCCCAGCGGATCAGGGTGCGCACTGCATCTTCGGCGTCGCTGCGGGAAGGGCGGAGATCCCGCTCCGGCTCGGATTCGGAGCCGCGGGCCGCGCGTCGATTGCCCATGTTCACCAGCTTGGTCATGCCGACCTCTCATGGATTTCGAAACACGAACATTGATTTCCGGGATCAAGAAAGGTTCCCGGCCAGCCCTCATAGCACGATCATACCGCCGTGATCCCGATCCCCGCCGGGTCTGGCAGGAGGATGAGACATCAGCGGGATGCATGCATCGGCTGCCGCGAGCGCATGACTCGGACAGGCATTGCCTCGGCTCTATTGCGTTCCGAGCGAGGCTGCGCTACGGTTCTGATCCGAACAAACGCCGTGGATGCGGCCCGAAAAGGTGAGGAAACATCATGACTTGGACCACCCCGACCCTCGTCGAGATCTGCATCGGCCTCGAGATCAACGGCTATCTGCCGGCCGAGTTCTGAGCAAGCCTTTCCGGCCGCTCTGCGCGGCCGGCGCCTGACCGCGGTCATTCTGGGCTCCGGTGCCGGCGGCGGCTATCCGCAATGGAATTGTCGATGTGACGTGTGTCGCTTGGCCTGGGAACGCGACCCGCGAGTGAGGGCGCGCACCCAGACCAGCGTTGCTATTACGGCCGACGGCAATCAGTGGATCATCCTGAACGCCGCGCCGGACTTGAAATCCCAGCTCGATCGTACCCCGGCGCTGCACCCTCAGGGCGGCTTGCGGAGCAGCCCGGTCAAGGCCGTGGTGCTGACCGGAGGTGAAGTCGATCAGATCGCCGGGTTGCTGACGTTGCGCGAGCGCCAGCCGTTTGCGCTTTGCGCGACTGCCGAGACTCTGGACCTGATCGAGGCCAATCCGATCTTCGGCGTGCTGGCCCCCGCCCTGGTGTCGCGGATTGCCGTGCTCCCGGGCGTGGCGTTCGGCCTGCCGGGCGGAATCGAAGCGGAAATGTTCACGGTCCCGGGCAAAGCGCCGCTCTACGTCGAAGGCGATGCGCCGGAGATCGGCGGTGAAAGCGGGGTCAGCGTCGGCATCGAGGCTCGCGCCGGAAAGTGCCGGCTTGCGTTCGTGCCCGGCGCCGCCGCGATCACGCCGATGCTCCATGCGCGGCTTTCCCGCGCCGACGTCGTCTTGTTCGACGGTACGCTGTTCACGGACGACGAGATGATCCGCAAAGAAACCGGGACCAAGACCGGACGCCGCATGGGACATTTGCCGATCGACGGCGCCGACGGCTCGCTGGCAAGCCTTGCCGGAATTCCCGGCCGGCGTATCTACATCCACATCAACAACACCAATCCGGTGCTCGTGGATGGTTCGCCCGAGCGGCGCCGGGTCGAAGCGGCCGGATGGGAGATCGCCGAGGACGGAATGGAGATCGTGCTGTGAAGCTGCTCTCCGCCGACGAGCTCGAAGCGCAGCTGCGCGACATCGGCGCGCGCCGCTATCATCGCCTGCATCCGTTCCATCGCATGCTGCACGGCGGCGAGTGCAGCAAGGGCCAGGTCCAGGCCTGGGCGCTCAATCGCTATTATTACCAGGCGATGATCCCGCTGAAGGATGCGGGCCTGATCGCCCGCTGCGAGGATCCGGCGCTTCGCCGCGAATGGCGCAGCCGTCTGGTCGACCATGACGGCACCGCCGAGGGCGAAGGCGGCATTGCGCGGTGGCTGAAGCTCACCGGCGGATTGGGGCTCGATGCCGATTACGTAGTCTCGATGCGCGGGATCCTGCCGGGCACGCGGTTCGCGGTCGACGCCTACGTGCGGTTCGTGCGCGAGCGCTCGCTGCTGGAGGCGATCGCGTCCTCGCTCACCGAGCTGTTCTCGCCGGCGATCATCGGCGAGCGCGTCGAAGGCATGCTCAAGAACTACGATTTCATCACGCGGGAGACGCTGGCCTATTTCGAGAAACGACCGCCGCAGGCGGAGCGCGACTCAGGCTTTGCTCTCGCCTATGTCAAGGCCAACGCCGTGTCACCCGATGCCCAGCAGGCGGTGCTCGCCGCGCTCGAGTTCAAATGCGACGTGCTGTGGGCGATGCTCGATGCGCTCTATCATGCTTATGTGGCGCCGAAGCACGTTCCGCCCGGTGCCTTCGAGCCGAAGGAGTGAGGGAATGCAGGGCCGGGCCCGCGGACGCGCTTTACCCCCCTTCAGCGGAGGTCGATCGCGCAACGCGATCGGGTGGGGTCGCTCGCTCTCACCCCACCCCGGCTCGACGCTGCCCGCGTCTCGCCGACCCTCCCCCTTCGGGGGGGATAAGCGCGAGCCCCCGGAACACACTCCTGTGAGGTAACGTGGCTGAGACTTCCTCGACCCCAACCCTGCTGCCAGACGCCAAGCCGCGGCTGCCGCGCGGCGTGCGTCTCGTGCATAACGAGGCGCAGGGCGGGCTGGTGCTGTTGGCACCGGAGCGGGTGTTCAAGCCGGACGCGGTCGCCATCGAGATTCTCAAGCGCTGCACCGGCGAGGCCACGCTCGAGGCGATCGTCGATGACCTGGCGAAAACCTATTCGGCGCCGCGCGAGCGCATCCTGGCCGACGTCTCGGCGCTGCTTCGTTCGCTGGCAGACAAGAAGCTCCTGGAGCTCTGATCCATGACCGCGGCGGAAACGATCTTCAAACCGCTTGGGCTGCTCGCCGAGCTGACCCACCGCTGTCCGCTCGGCTGCCCGTATTGCTCGAACCCGATCGCGCTCGACCGCGACGAACTCGATGCCGCGACCTGGGCCCGAGTGTTTCGCGAGGCGGCCGACCTCGGCGTGCTGCAGGTACATCTCTCCGGCGGCGAGCCGGCGGCGCGGCGCGACCTTGCCGACATTACCGCGGCCGCGCACGATGCCGGCCTCTACACCAACCTCATCACGTCCGCGGTCGGCCTGACGCCGAAGCGCTTCGCCGCGCTCGCCGACGCCCGGCTCGACCACGTGCAGATCTCGATCCAGGACCACGAGCCGAATTCGGCGGACCATATCGCCGGTTACGCGGGCGCCTATGAACGCAAGCGCACGCTCGCCGCCGAAGTCGTGCGGCACAAGATCCCGCTCACCGTCAATGCGGTGATGCACCGGGCCAACATCGATCACGTCGCCGAGATGGTGGAGCTGGCGATGGAGCTCGGCGCGAGCCGGGTCGAGATCGCGCACGTGCAATATTACGGCTGGGCGCTGAAGAACCGCGCGGCGCTGATGCCGACGCGCACCCAGGTCGAGCGCGCCGTCGCAGCGGTCGAGGCGTTGCGCGCGCGCCACCAGGGTCGCATCGTCATCGACGCGGTGGTGCCGGATTATCATGCGCGGTTTCCAAAGCCGTGCGTCGGCGGCTGGGGCCGGCGCTCGCTCAACGTGACGCCCGTCGGCAAGGTGCTGCCCTGCCATGCGGCGGAAAGCCTTCCGGGCCTCGAGTTCTGGTCGGTGCGCGAGCGCCCGCTTGCGGACGTCTGGGAGAACTCGCCGGCATTCCGCGCGTTCCGCGGCACCGATTGGATGCAGGAGCCGTGCGCGAGCTGCCCGCGCCGTTTTGAGGATTTCGGCGGCTGCCGCTGCCAGGCGTTTGCGCTCACCGGCGATGCGCGCGCGACCGATCCGGTCTGCCAGTTTTCACCCAAGCATGGGCTGGTGGCGGCCCTTGCCGAGGAGCAGCGCCAGGAGCCTTATGTCTACCGGCGTCTCGAACGCGAGCGCGCCGCCGATCCAGCCTTGTAGTCCGCATGGAGCGAAGCGGAATGCGGGTTCTCGGATTTCGCTCCGCTCCATCCGGGCTGCGAATGCACCATGCAGGGAGGAACTGATGATCAAGGTCACCATACTTTATCCGAGCGACAAGGGCAGCAAGTTCGACATCGATTATTACTGCAAGAAGCATATGCCCATGGTGCAGCAAAAACTCGGCGCCGCCTGCAAGAAGATCGCGGTCGAACGCGGCCTCGAGGGCGGCGCCCCCGGATCCAAGCCGGGCTTCGCCGCCATGGGCCATCTCTATTGCGATTCGGTCGAGGCGTTCCGCGCCGCCTTCGGACCGCACGCCAAGGAGATCATGGCCGACATTCCCAATTACACCGACATCCCGCCGACCATTCAGATCAGCGAAGTGAAGGTCGGCTAGGCCGCTCCGCGCTGAATTTCCGGTAACTCACCGAACCGCCGGTTGGCGCGCCGGCGCCGGCCGGATTTTGATTTTTAGCAAAACCGAGGCGTCGCGGCCCGGTTATGAGTATTCGCTGCCGCTCGCCCTGCATTCCTCAACCCAAACGGAACCATTGTCATGAACTCGCCCGTGCTCCTACTTGCCGCTTTCCTGGTTTGGCTTGCGACGCCGTCCTGGGCCCAACACCAGCAGCATGGGGCGTCGCCGGCTGCGCCATCCGCGTCCCAGATGGCGCAGGCGCCGGCACCGCCCTCGCGCGCCGCACCTGTGGCCGCTCCCGGCGCCGCTGCTCACGGCGACATGCACGCTCCGACGGTTTTCACGTTTCGCTCCGGCATTGCCGAGGGCCGCATGGTTTTTCTGGGGGTCGGCGGCGACATCAACGCCAAGGTCAATCCCACCCTCGTTGTGCACGAAGGCGAGGTAGTCCAGATCAATCTCATCAACGGCGAAGGCGCCGAGCACGACATCGTCGTCGACCAATACGGCGTGCGCTCGGACCGGGTGGTCGGCAAAGGCGCGAGCAGCATCATATCGTTCACGGCCGACCGTACCGGCGAGTTCATCTACTTCTGCTCGGTGCCGGGCCATCGCGACTCCGGGATGCAGGGCCGCATCCAAGTCGTGCCCGGGCCGCGCGCCGCAGGCGTGGCAACCGCCCCGGATATCGTGCGCGATCCAACCGATCTGCCGGGGCCGCTCCACTCGCGCCCGCCGCAGGTGGTGCGCGTCGATCTCGACACGGTCGAACTGGTCGGCCAGCTCGACGACAAGACCCGGTACAATTACTGGACGTTCAACGGCAAGGTGCCCGGCCCCTTCCTGCGCGTGCGCGTCGGCGACACCCTCGAGGTGCACCTGAAGAACCACGACGACAGCGTGATGGTGCATTCGGTGGACTTCCACGCCGCCACCGGTCCGGGCGGCGGGGCAATGTTCACGCAAACCGATCCCGGACAGGAGAAGATCGTCACCTTCAAGGCTCTCGTCCCCGGCTTGTTCGTCTATCATTGCGCCACGCCCAGCGTTCCGCACCACATCACCAACGGCATGTACGGCCTGATCCTGGTCGAGCCGGAAGGCGGGCTGCCCCAGGTTGACCGCGAGTTCTACATCATGCAAGGCGAGCTCTATACTGCCCAGCCGTTCGGAACCCAGGGCGACCAGGAGATGGACTACGAGAAGCTGATCTCCGAGCGGCCGGAGTATTTCCTGTTCAACGGGTCCGTCGGCGCTCTGACCAAGGGGCATCCGCTGCGCGCGCGTCCCGGCGAGACGGCGCGGATCTTCTTCGGCGTGGGCGGACCGAACTTCACCTCGTCGTTCCACGTCATTGGCGAGATCTTCGATCACGTCTACGAAGGCGCGAGCCTCGGCGCGCCGCCGTTGACCGGCGTGCAGACCGTGTCGGTGCCGCCCGGCGGCGCCACCGTCGTCGATTTCAAGATCGACCGACCGGGTCGCTACACCATCGTCGACCATGCGCTTTCGCGGCTCGAACGCGGCCTCGTCGGCGCGCTGATCGTCGATGGGCCGATGGACGATGCGATCATGCACCAGGGTCTGGCGAAGCCGTGACCGCGGGCCACACGTCGCCATCCCGCGGGGCTCAAGCCTGATCCCGGCGAGGTTGTGGTAAGTCGGTTCCTTCGCGTGTCGGCTCGCCTCGCCACGCGCGCTGGTAGGGGTCCCGCGCGCGCACCAGCCAATAAACGGCGCCGAGCGCCAGGATCGCCGCCGCCAGCGCGAAGAGGTGCAGCGCCTCGGTGGTGGCGATGTCGAGGATGAGCAGCTTGCGCACGACCGCCAACAGCGCGATCAGGATCACGCTGCGGACCTGCACCACGTTGTCCCGGCGCTCCGCCACTACGAGCAGGGATCGCTTGAACTCCAGCGCGATGATGACCGTGAAGATCATCCCGAAGATCGTCTGAAAAACCGAATAGTCCGTCGGATCGAACGAGCGAAACCACGATGCTGAGCGCGACCTTCAGCATCAGGTTCCATACTGCGAACACGACCACGACGGCGATCAGTCCGGTGAGGATGAGCACGACGATGTGCTCGAATTTCTGGTAGAGCGTCAAAACGCTCCAGCGGGCACGGGCCGCGGCGAACTCCTGCTTCAGCCGCACGTCACACCTCCTGAATGCACCTGCCGGACCCGCTGGGCGCACAGCCTGATGTCAGGCGAGAAAAGCGCGCGGGACAACGCCGCCCCGCCAACCGGGTTTCGCCTTCTGGCAAGGATTCCCGGCGGCGCTGGGCGATTAGGTCATCGCCAGCGGCATCTTTCGCTTGGGCGCGGGGAAGGCACGATCGAGATCTTCGAGATCCTGCTCGCCGAGGCGCACATCGAGCGCGGCGAAATTCTCGCGCAAGTGGTCCGGGCTCGCCGATTTCGGAATGGCGATGACGTTGTTTTGCCGTGCGAGCCACGCAAGCGCCACCTGGCTGGGGGTCGCCCCCAGTCGTTGCGCGATGCGCCCGACTTTGCGCGAGCGCGCCAGCTTGCCCTGATCGAGCGGCGAATAGGCCATGATTGGGATCCGCCGCCGGCGGCACCAGGGCAGCAAATCGTGCTCGATGCCGCGGCGCTCGAGGTTGTACATCACCTGGTTCGCCGCGACCGCCGCGCCGCCGGAAAGCCCAAGAAGCTCCTGCATGTCGGCGACGTCGAAATTGCTCACGCCCCAGTGGCGGATTTTTCCCGCGCACGAGCGCCGTGAACGCTTCGACGACTTCCGCGAGCTCGACTTCCTCCACGCGCCAGTGCAGCAGGTAGAGATCGATGCGGTCGGTTTCGAGCCGCTTCAGGCTGCGCTCGCAGGCTTGGATCGTGCCGCGACGCGTGGCGTGCTCCGGCAGCACCTTGCTGACGAGGAAAACCTTGTCGCGCCGGTCCGCGATCGCCGCGCCGACGAGCTTCTCGGCGCCGCCGTCGCCGTACATTTCCGCGGTGTCGATCAGGTTCATGCCGAGATCGAGGCCGAGGCGCAGCGCCGCAATTTCCTCGTTGCGCCGCCGGCGATCTTCGCCCATGCCCCAGGTGCCTTGCCCGAGCGCTGGCACGGTCTCGCCGCACGGAAGCTTCGCCAGCGGAACGGGCTGCATGGCGTCGATCTTAATACAAAAAAGGCCGCTGGCTCTGCGTCGTCATGCCTGCCTCGGATCAAGTCCGGGGGAGACGTGGATGGCCGGGACGAGCCCGGCCATCCTGGGAGGAGAGATCAGGTCGTCGGCAGTACGAAGGCCAGAATGCGGCCGCGGCTGTAGACCGATTCCGCAACCCTATGGCCGTGATTGCCTGAGATCACTTTCACGTTGCCGTTGGGCAGCACGCCGCTGACCACGCCGACGTGGCCGCCGCCCTGCCGCGCCATGACGGCGACCGCCCCGACCTGCGGGCCGGAGAGGCGGCGGCCGTAGCGCGCGAACGACAGCGCGAAATTCGAGCCGGTGCCGCGATGGCCGGTGCGCTCCAGCACCAGGTTCATGAATCTTCCGCACCAGTCGTGCGCCCAGCCGGTGGGATTGCCGCCGAGATAGCGCCGCGCCTCGGCCACGAGCGAGGAGTTGCCGCTCGATCCGGTGCTCCCGGTTGACGCGGTCCGGTGCGCGCGGCGGGCGGACGCGAAGCGCCGGTGCCCGAACCGCGCCAACCGTCGGCTGCCGTGCGCGTGCCGAACGCCGGCGCCGTGGCGCGCATGCTGGCGCATCTGCGCGTCGCGGCCATCGCCGACAGAATGGTGGGAAGGTTTGGCGAGCGCCGGCGAGACCAGGCTCGCCGAGGCAACAACGCCGGCGGCAAGCAGGGTTTGTTTCCAAGCAAGGTTCATGATTGTACTCCGGTTACGCAACTCGACGCCCCGGAGCGGACTTGCGCGATGGAATGCGGCCATGCGGTGGCAGCAAGCGCCATCAGGATCTGTCAAGAACAGGCAAATAGAACGATTCGTGCGCTGATTGCGCGTCAGCGGTCATGATCTTGCGAATAAACTCTTGTGAAAGTACGAAAGCAACCAAATAGGCTGTCATGCCCATTCAGCATTGCTGCTATGGAGAAATAGCAGGTGTCGGCGCGGACAGGCATCGGTCCGGCACCAAGCAACTTCGTCAGAGAGTATTGACGGATGACGGTCGGCCCCCTACTCCGCCGCCTCTCTTACCGCGCCGACCCGCTCCACCTTCGCGGCGCAGAATTTGAATTCCGGGATTTTGCCGAACGGGTCGAGCGCCGGGTTGGTCAAGAGATTCGCGGCGGCCTCGACATAAGCGAACGGGATGAACACGACGCCGTCCGGGATGGCGTCGTCCTGGCGCGCGTAAAGCTCGACCGAGCCGCGCCGCGTGGTGACGCGGATGCGGTCGCCCGGGGAAATTCCGAGCTTTGCGATCTCGCCGCGCGAAAGGTTCGCGACTGGGCCCGGCTCGAGCGCATCGAGCATCGAGGCGCGGCGCGTCATCGCGCCGGTGTGCCAATGCTCGAGCTGCCGGCCGGTCGAGAGCACCATCGGATACTGCGGGTCCGGCAATTCGTCGGGCGGCGTGATGCGCGCCGGCACCAGCTTGCCGCGCCCGTCCTGGGTCGGGAAGCGGTCGCCGAACACGATGTCGTGCCCCGGCTGATCGGGCGCGTCGGACGGATAGATCACGGCGCTCTCGCGGAAAATCCGGTCCCAGGAAATATTGTCGAGCGAGGGCATCAGCGACGCCATCTCGGCATAGATCTCGCGCGGGTGCGCGTAATTCCAATCAAGCCCCATGCGGCGCCCGATCTCCTGGGTGATCCACCAGTCGGCCTTGGCCTCTCCCGGCAGCGGCAACGCCTGCCGGCCCATCTGCACCTGGCGATTGGTGTTGGTGACGGTGCCGTCCTTCTCCGGCCATGCGGAGGCCGGCAGCACCACGTCGGCATGGAACGCGGTCTCGGTCAGGAACAGATCCTGCACGACGAGATGCTCGAGCTTCGCCAGCGCCTCGCGCGCGTGATTGAGATCGGGATCCGACATCGCCGGGTTCTCGCCGAGGATGTACATGCCCTTGATGTCGCCGGCCTTGATCGCATTCATGATCTCGACGACCGTGAGCCCGCGCTGCGGGTCGAGCTTTTGGCCCCAGGCCTGCTCGAATTTTGCGCGGATGCCGGCGTTATCGACCGCCTTGTAATCCGGGAAGAACATCGGGATCAGGCCGGCATCGGACGCGCCCTGCACGTTGTTCTGCCCGCGCAGCGGATGCAGCCCGGTGCCGGGCCGGCCGATCTGGCCGCACATCAGCGCGAGCGCGATCAGGCAACGCGCGTTGTCGGTGCCGTGGACGTGCTGCGACACGCCCATGCCCCAGAAGATGATCGCCGATTTCGCCCGCGCGTAGGTGCGCGCCACCGTGCGGAGCAGGTCCGCCGGAATGCCGCAGATCGGCGCCATCTCCTCCGGGGTGAAATCGCGGATGTGCTCGGCGAACGCCGCAAATCCGTCGGTATGCGCCTGGACGTATTGCTTGTCGTAGAGCCCCTCGGCGACGATGACGTTGAGAATGCCGTTGAGCATGGCCACGTCGGTGCCGGGTTTGGCCTGCAGCATGTGGGTGGCGTGGCGCTTGAGCGCCTGGCCGCGCGGATCCATCACGATCAGCGTGGCGCCGCGCTTGGCAGCGTTCTTGAAATAGGTGGCGGCGACCGGGTGATTTTCCGTCGGGTTCGCGCCGATCACGATAATGACGTCGGAATTGGCGCATTGGGCGAAGGTCGCGGTCACCGCGCCCGAGCCGATCGTCTCCATCAGGGCCGCGACCGAGGAGGCGTGGCACAGCCGCGTACAATGATCGACGTTGTTGTTGCCGAAGCCGGTGCGCACCAGTTTCTGGAACAGATAGGCTTCCTCGTTCGAGCCCTTGGCCGAGCCGAAGCCGGCGAGCGCGCGATCCCCGTCACGATCGCGGATTTGCTTGAGGCCTCGGGCGGCGCGGTCGAGCGCCTCCTCCCAGGTCCCCTCGCGGAAATGCGTCCACGGGTTGGCCGGATCGACCGTATCGTCGGCGCGCTTTTTGACGCCGTCCTTGCGGATGAGCGGCTTTTTGAGTCGGTGCGGATGGTCGATGTAGTCGAAGCCGAACCGGCCCTTGACGCACAGCCGGTTCTCGTTCGCCGGCCCGTTGCGGCCGGCGACGTAGAGGAGCTTGTCGTTGCGGATGTGATAGGTGAGCTGGCAGCCGACCCCGCAATATGGGCACACGCTCTCGACCGTGCGGTCGGCGACGCCGACCCGCACGTTGCGCTGGTCGACCACGCTCGCCGGCATCAGCGCGCCGGTCGGGCAGGCCTGCACGCATTCGCCGCAGGCGACGCAGGTCGAGCGGCCCATGGGATCGTCGAAGTCGAACACGATCTTCTCAGCCGCGCCGCGCCCGGCCATGCCGATGACGTCGTTGACCTGGACCTCGCGGCAGGCGCGAACGCAGAGATTGCACTCGATGCAGGCGGTAAGATTGACCGCCATGGCCGGATGGCTGCGGTCGGGCGCGGGTATCTCGCGCGCCGGGAACCGGCTCGCATCGATCTGGATGCGATCGGCCCAGTTCCAGAATTTCGAGATCGGGTCGGGCGAGTGCTCACGCTCGGGCTGGTCCGAGATGAGCAGCTCGAACACCATCTTGCGCGAGGCCTTGGCGCGCTCGGACGCGGTCTTGACCTTCATGCCGGCCGTCGGCTTGCGGATGCAGCTTGCGGCGAGCACGCGCTCGCCCTCGACCTCGACCATGCAGGCGCGGCAATTTCCGTCGGGCCGGTAGCCGGGCTCGGGCGCATAGCATAGATGCGGAATGTCGACGCCCAGCCGCCGCGCGACCTGCCAGATTGTCTCGCCATCGTGCGCGACGACTTCGCGGCCGTCGAGCACGAAGCTGATGCCCTGTGACTCGCGCTCGCTCAGGCGGCCCTTGCCGCCGCTTTTCTTGTCGTGACCGTAGCCGAGCGGCGCTTGCGGGCGCTTCTTCTCGCCGGATCCGTTGGTCGTGCTCATCACTTCATCTCCGCCTGCCAGCACCTGTGGTGCGGAGAGTGCACTCGACGGCAGCAGTGGTCTCCCCTCTCCGTTGGGTAAAGGTCGGCCGCGCGGCCGGGTGAGCGGGTTCCGACCTAACGATAGGTCCGCTCCCCCTCACCGCACCCTCTCCCCGACGGGGAGAGGGAGACCACGGCCTGAGCGAGCCGCTCCATTCCGCCACCGGTCTGCAAACAATATAATTCAACGCCATCACCATTGCCCCAAAGGCTGCGCCAAATCGTCCCGGAAATACTTGAACACGCAGAGCAGCGGATTCGGCGCGGCCTGGCCGAGGCCGCAGATCGAGGCGTCGCGCATCGCCTGCGACAATTCGGTCAGCAGTGCCTCGTCCCAGGGTCCGTTGCGCATCAGCTTGACGGCTTTCTCGGTGCCGACGCGGCATGGCGTGCATTGGCCGCAGCTCTCGTCCTCGAAGAAGTGCATGAGATTGAGCGCAACCGCCTTGGCGTCGTCCTTGTCCGAGAGGATCACCACCGCATGGGAACCGACGAAGCAGCCATAGGGTTCGAGCGTGCCGAAATCGAGCGGCAGGTCCGCCATCGAGGCCGGGAGAATGCCGCCGGAGGCGCCGCCCGGCAGATAGCCCTTGAAGGCGTGGCCCGGCAGCATGCCGCCGCAGAACTCCTCGATCAGCTCCTGTGCGGAAACGCCGGCGGGCGCCAACTTCACGCCGGGCTCGCGCACGCGGCCGGAGACCGAGAAGCTGCGCAAGCCCTTGCGCCCGCGCCGCCCTTGCGAGGCAAACCAGCTCGCGCCCTTCTCGACGATGTCGCGCACCCAGTAGAGCGTCTCAACGTTCTGCTCGAGCGTCGGCCGGCCGAACAGGCCAACCTGCGCCACATAGGGCGGACGGTGCCGAGGCAAGCCGCGCTTGCCCTCGATCGATTCGATCATTGCGGATTCTTCGCCGCAGATGTAGGCGCCGGCGCCGCGGCGCAGGTGCAGCTTGATATGCGGCGAAAGGCCCGCCTGCTCGATGTTTGCCACTTCCCGCTCGAGCATCAGGCGGATTCCCGGATATTCGTCGCGCACGTAGATGTAGGTCTCGGCCGCCTCGACCACCCAGGCGGCGATCAGCATGCCTTCGAGAAACCGGTGCGGGTCGCGCTCGAGATAGAAGCGGTCCTTGAAGGTGCCGGGCTCGCCCTCGTCAGCGTTGACCGCGAACATCCGGGGCTTGGGCTCCTGGCGCACGATCGTCCACTTGCGCCCGGTCGGAAATCCGGCGCCGCCGAGTCCGCGCAGATCCGCATCGCCGACCTGTGCGATGATGTCCTCGCGGGCGCGCGCGCCCGACAGGCAGGCTTTGAGCAGGCCATAGCCGCCTTGCGCGACATAATCGTCGAACGAAGCCTGCGGCTCGACCGCATGGGCGTGCGCGGGAGCTTTCGCGGCCGCCGCTACCTTCTCGGCGGTCGCGTGCGGGACCTGCTCGTGTCCGACGGCGGCGACCGGCGCGCGATCGCAGGCCCCCATGCACGGTGCCCGCAGCACGCGGACGTCCGGCGCGGAAGATTTCGATAATTGCTCGATCAGCTGCTCCGCGCCCGTCATCGCGCAGGACAGGCTCTCACACACCCGGATGGTGACGGCGGGCGGCGCCGCCGCATCCTCCTTCACCACGTCGAAATGTGCGTAGAACGTCGCGACCTCGTAGACCTCGGCGAGCGCGAGCCGCATCTCCTGCGCCAGCGCCACGAGATGCGGCGCGGACAGATGGCCGTAGCGGTCCTGGATCAGATGCAAATGCTCGATCAAGAGATCGCGCCGGCGCGGACGCTTCTCCAGCAGCGCGCGCACTTCCTCGAGCGCGCGCGGATCGACCTGGCGCCCTTTGGGAGTTCGCGGGGGTTTCCGCCGCCCGCTGCCCGGCTTGTCGTTGACCGCGTGTATCGCGTTCTCTCCCTTGCCAACTTGCTCCACCCTCCCCTGGCGGGGAGGGTCGAACTGCCGCAGGCGGTTCGGGGTGGGGTGAGTCAGCTTCACCCCCTCCCGGCTCGCGTCCTTAGCGACGCTCGCCGACCTCCCCCCTCCAGGCGGAGGTGATCCGAGCGAGCCTACTCAGAACAGCCCGACGATGCGGCCCTCCGCGGTGACGTCAATGTGATCGGCCGCCGGCACTCTCGGCAGTCCCGGCATCGTCATGATCTCCCCGCAGATCGCCACCACGAACTCGGCGCCGGCGGAAAGCCGCACCTCGCGCACCGGAATGACGTGGTCGGCGGGCGCACCTTTGGCGTCGGCGTTGGTGGTGAAGCTGTACTGCGTTTTGGCGATGCAGACCGGCGCCTTGCTATAGCCCATCGCCTCGAACTGCGCGAGCTGCTCGCGTACCGGCTTGCCCACCTCGATGTCCTTGGCGCGATAGATTTCCTTGGCGATGGTGCGGATTTTTTCGATCAGCGGCATGTCGTCCGGATACAGCAATTTGAGCTGACCCTTGCTCTTCTCGGCCACGGCGACGACCGCACGCGCCACGTCGGCCGCACCGTTGCCGCCCTCGGCCCAATGGTCGGCCATTACCGCCTGAACCCCGAGCGCGGCGCAGCCTTTCCGGACGAGGTCGATCTCGGCCTCGGTATCGGTGGTGAAGCGATTGATGGAAACGACCGGGGTCAGGCCGAATTTCTGCACGTTCTCGACGTGGCGCTTGAGATTGGCCATCCCGGCTTCGAGCGCCTTGAGATTTTCGGTCTTGAGGTCCTCTTTCTTGATCCCGCCGTGCATCTTCAGCGCGCGTATGGTGGCGACCAGCACCACGCAATCCGGCTTGATCCCGGTCTTGCGGCACTTGATGTCGATGAATTTCTCGCCGCCGAGGTCGGCGCCGAAGCCCGCTTCGGTGACGACGTAATCGCAGAGTTTCAGCGCCGTCGTCGTCGCCAGCACGGAGTTGCAGCCGTGGGCGATATTGGCGAACGGTCCGCCGTGCACGAACGCCGGGGTGCCTTCGAGCGTCTGCACCAGGTTCGGCGCGAGCGCGTCCTTGAGCAGCGCCGTCATGGCGCCATGGGCGTTGATCTGTCCGGCGCGCACCGCCTTGCGGTCGCGGGTGTAGCCCACGATGATGTTGGCGAGCCGCTGCTTGAGATCCCCGACGTCGCGCGCGAGACAGAAGATCGCCATGATCTCGGACGCGACCGTGATGTCGAAGCCGTCTTCGCGCGGGAAGCCGTTGGCGACGCCGCCCAGCGAGGAGACGATGTGGCGCAGGCTGCGGTCATTCATGTCGATGGCGCGCCGCCAGGCGATGCGCCGCGGATCGATGCCGAGCGAATTGCCCCAATAGATGTGGTTGTCGATCATGGCCGCGAGCAGATTGTTGGCGGCGCCGATGGCGTGGAAATCCCCGGTGAAGTGCAGATTGATCTCGGCCATCGGCACGACCTGGGCGTAACCGCCGCCGGCCGCCCCGCCCTTCACGCCGAAGCACGGTCCGAGACTGGGCTCTCGGATGCACAGCATCACCTTCTTGCCGATGCGGTTGAGGGCGTCGGTCAGCCCCACCGTGGTCGTGGTCTTGCCTTCGCCGGCGGGCGTCGGCGTGATCGCGGTGACCAGGATCAGCTTGCCGTTCGGCCGATCGTGCAGCGTCTTGATGTAATCGAGCGACACCTTGGCCTTGTAGTGGCCGTAGGGCTCGAGATTCTCGGCGGCGATGCCGAGCCTCTCGCGCGCGACGTCGAGGATCGGGCGCTTCTTGGCGGCATCCGCGATCTCGATGTCGGTCTTCGGGTTGAGATGCTGCGGCGCAAGCTGGGAAGCGGCGGATTTCTTGGCGGGCTGAGCAGAGGACATTCGGACACCTTCTTCGAGAGAAACACGAAAATCACGTCACGTCAGGCGAGTCCCGACGGCAAGCTTGGCGGTCGAGACAAACTCCGCGGCGCCGACTTTGCCGCCGTCCGCAGCCTTGACGCGGAGCACGCGGATGCGACCGTCCGCGCAGGCGACCGTGAAGCTCTCGGAATCGATTGCGACGACTTCACCCATTTTTCCGGCGATGCCGGCAGGCTGCTTCGCCGGCAGCGGCCTGGAATCGAAGATCTGCAATTTCTTGCCTTCGTGCATCGTCCAGGCGCCCGGCTGCGGGTTGCAGCCGCGGATCAGATCATAGATCTGCGCCCACGGCTTGCCCCAGTCGATGCGGGCGTTGTCGGCCGAGCACCAGCCTTCGTAGGTCGCTTGCGAATCGTCCTGCTTGATCCGCCGCGCCTTTCCGGCCTTGACGAGATCCACGGCTTCCAGCACCGCCTCGACTCCCATCGGGAATAGCCGGTCGAAATACACGCTGCCGAGCGTGTCGTCGGGCGAGATCGGTGTTTTTTTCTGCAGCAGGATGTCGCCGGTATCGAGCCCGTTGTCCGGCCAGAAGATCGACAGCCCGGTCTCGGTCTCGCCTTTGATGATCGGCCAGTTGATCGAGCTCGGGCCGCGGAATTTCGGCAGCAGCGAGGGATGGTACTGGATCGAGCCTTTGCTCGGGATCTTCAGGAATTCTTCCGGCACGAACAGCGTCACATAGGCCATGACTTGCAGGTCGGGCTTGAGCGCGCGGAATTGTTCCCCCACTTCCGGCTTGCGGTAGGACGCCGGCTGGTGCACCGGGAGGCCGGCGGCGAGCGCCGCCTCTTTCAGCGGATCGACTTTCTGGCCCGGCTTCTCCGGCGCGGCATAGACGGCGATCACTTCGTCGCCGCGCTTCGTCAGCGCCTCGAGCACCGCCTTGCCGAACGCCTGCTGGCCGTGGACCACGATACGCATCGGTATCACGCCGCGTCCTTGCTGGGCATGCCGCCGGTCGCGCCCGAGCTCTTGATCTCGACGACTTCCTTGTCGCTGAAGCCGAGCATTTTCCCGAGGATCTCGTCGGTATGCTCGCCGAGCAGCGGCGCGCGCTTCACCTCGCTGATGCTGTCCGACAATTTGATCGGATTACCCACGCTCAGATATTTTCCGCGCGCCGGATGGTCGACTTCGACGACCGTGCCACTCTTGCGCAGCGACGCCTCCTCGGCGAGCTCCTTCATCGACAGGATCGGCCCGCACGGAATGTTGTACTCGTTGAGGATCTCCATGGCCTCGAACTTGGTCTTGGTCATGGTCCATTGCTCGATCGTGCGGAAGATGTGCTCGAGCCGCGGCAGCCGCGCCTCCGGCTTGGCGTAATCCGGATCGGTGATCCATTCCTCCTTGCCGATCACCTTGCAGATTTCGGCCCACACCGGCGCCTGGGTGATGAAATAGATGTAGGCGTTGGGATCGCTCTCCCAGCCCTTGCATTTGAGGATCCAGCCCGGCTGGCCGCCGCCCGAGGCATTGCCGGCGCGCGGCACCGCTTCGCCGAATTTGCCGTTGGGGTATTGCGGATATTCCTTGAGCGGGCCGTGCGCAAGCCGCTGCTGGTCGCGCAGCTTGACCCGACACAGGTTGAGCACGCCGTCCTGCATGGCGACGTTGACCTTCTGGCCGCGGCCGGTCTTGTTACGCTGATAGAGCGCGCACACGATGCCGATGGCGAGATGCAGGCCGGTGCCGCTGTCGCCGATCTGGGCGCCGGTCACGAGCGGCGGGCCGTCGTCGAACCCGGTGGTCGACGCCGCCCCGCCCGCGCATTGCGCGATGTTCTCGTAGACCTTGCAATCCTGATACGGCCCCGGACCGAAGCCCTTGATCGAGGCGACGATCATGCGCGGATTGAGCTCCTGGATGTGCTCCCAGGTGTAACCCATGCGCTCGAGCACGCCGGGCCCGAAGTTCTCCACCAGCACGTCGCAGCTCTTCACCAGCCGCTCGAGCACCTGCTTGCCCTTCGGGTGCTTGGTGTCGAGCGTGATCGAGCGCTTGTTGTGGTTGAGCATGGTGTAATACAGGCTGTCGGCGTTCGGCACGTCGCGCAGCTGACCGCGGGTGATGTCGCCGGTCCCGGGGCGCTCGACCTTGATCACGTCTGCGCCGAACCACGCCAGCAGCTGGGTGCAGGTCGGGCCGGCCTGGACGTGGCTGAGGTCGAGGATGCGCACGCCGTCGAGCGCCTTGCCGGCACCGCCCCACGGCTTTGTGGAGGGACGCCGCAGGCCGTTGGCGGGTACAGCGGCCTTCTTCGGAGCGAGCTTCACGACCTTCTTGGCCGACTTCTTGGCCGATTTTTTCGCCGCCGCCTTGGTCCTGGGTTTGCTTTTCTTGCGGGTTGCCATAGTGGTTCCTCTTGACGAGAGTCCAACCGATGCGGCCGATCTATTTCTTGCGAACCACGCTTTGCGGGTTGAGGTTGCCGATGCGGCCGCTCTCGGTGCCGGCCGCCGGATCGATCACCGCGTTGATAAGGGTCGGCTTACCGGAGTCCATCGCCTTGTTCACGGCGCGACTCAACTCATCGGGCGTTGTCACATGGGCGCCAACGCCGCCGAATGCTTCCGCAATCTTGTCGTAGCGCGCGCCTTTGACGAAGACGGTTGTCGCGGCGTCCGAACCGCCAGTCGGATTGACGTCGGTTCCGCGGTAGATGCCGTTGTTGTTGAAAACGACAATGCAGACCGGCAGCTTGTACCGGCAGATCGTTTCCACTTCCATGCCGCAGAAACCAAAGGCGCTGTCGCCTTCCACCGCGAGCACGGGTTTGCCGGTCTCCACGGCGGCTGCGACGGCAAAGCCCATGCCGATGCCCATGATACCCCAGGTGCCGACATCCAGGCGTTTGCGCGGTTGATACATGTCGATGACGCCGCGCGCGAGATCGAGCGTGTTGGCGCCTTCGTTGACGAGGGTGGCATCCGGCCGCTCTTTGATGACGGTGCGCAGTGCACCGAGTGCGCCGTGGTAGTCCATCGGCGACGAGTTCTTCATCAGCCTCGGCGCCATCTTGGCGATGTTTTCTTCCTTCTTCGATTTGACGGCGCCGACCCAGTCAGCCGGCGGAGGCGGCCACTTGCTGCCCATGCCCGCAAGGAGCGCGGATACGCAGGAGCCGATATCGCCGACCAGCGGCGCGACGAGATCCAGGCTCGCCCCAAGTCTTGCCCTTGCCGTGCGACAGCAGCCAGTTGAGGCGGGCGCCGATCAGCATCACGACATCGGCGTCTTTCAGCACCGTCGAGCGCGCCGCACCCGCCGATTGCGGATGCGTGTCGGGCAAGAGGCCTTTGGCCATGCTCATCGCCAGGAAAGGGATGCCGCTTTTCTCGACCAGGGCGCGGATATCGTCATCGACCTGCGCGTATGCCGCGCCTTTGCCAAGGATGATCAGGGGGCGTTTGGCAGTCTTCAACACGTCTAGCGCGCGCTTGACCGCAGCCGGGGCTGGAATCTGCGCAGGGGCCGGGTCGATGACCTTGACGAGCGACTTCACGCCCGCCTCTGCGTCGATCACCTGAGAGAAAAGTTTGGCCGGCAGATCAAGATAGACGCCGCCCGGACGCCCGGAAACCGCAGCGCGGATCGCGCGCGCCAAGCCGATGCCGATGTCCGCGGCATGCAGCACGCGGAAGGCGGCTTTGCACAGCGGCTTGGCGATAGCCAGTTGGTCCATCTCTTCGTAGTCGCCCTGCTGCAGGTCAACGATCTCACGTTCGGACGAGCCACTGATCAGGATCATCGGAAAGCAGTTGGTCGTGGCGTTGGCCAGTGCAGTCAGACCGTTGAGAAAGCCGGGGGCTGATACCGTGAGGCAGATGCCGGGTTTTTTCGTCAGGAAGCCGGCGATTGCCGCTGCATTGCCGGCGTTCTGCTCGTGCCGGAACGAGATGACGCGTATGCCTGCAGCCTGTGCCATGCGGCCCAAGTCCGTGATCGGAATGCCGGGCACGCCGTAGATCGTGTTGATGCCGTTGAGCTTGAGCGCATCGATGACGAGGTGAAAGCCATCCGTCAGCTCCTGCTGTCCTTCCGCGATGGCGGTCGCGGGTTTCGGCTTGGTTGCTGCATCAGACATTGTGCTCTCCCGTAATCTTCTAAAGCCGCGGGTGTTTTCCCCGCGCGTCGTCATTCGTTCGATCAGTCCAAGTAGTCGGCGTATTTTGCCACGTGCTCGGCAAGGCCGAGCGCGTGCTGGCGCACCAGGGTTTCCGCCCTGTCGGTATCGCGGTTCTCCAGCGCCTGAATGATGTTCATATGGTCGCGGATCGAGCGGTCGGCGCGGTCCTTCTCGCCGATCGTCTTGCGCCGGATGATCCGCATGTGCGCGAACAGGTTCTCGGCGAGATCGATCAGGACGCGGTTGCGGCTCATCGCGATGATGGCTTGGTGGAACTGGATGTTGACCTCGGAATATTCGTCGAGCTTGGCGTGGAGCTGGCCGTTCTCGAAAGTCGTGAACATGGCGTGCAGCTTGGCGATTTCCTCATCGCCCGCGTTGAGCGTGATCAGCCGCGCCGCCATGCTTTCGAGCGCGGCCCAGGCGGTGATCATCTCGATGACCTCGCGCTTGGTCTTGCGCACCACATAGACGCCGCGGCGCGGGATCGACCGCACGAAGCCCTCGCGCTCGAGCTGCGCCATCGCCTCGCGCACCGGCGTGCGGCTGATGCCGAGATCCTGGGCGAGCCGGCGCTCGTCGAGCCGTATCTCGCCGGGCTGGCCGTACACGTCGAGCGACACGATAACGTCGCGCAGCGCCCGATAGGCGCGCTCGGCAAACGTCGAGGTGTCCTCGAGGCGGGCCAGCGAAACCCGCGCGGCGGATTCGGCATTTCGGTTGCGATTCGAGAGCGAGCTCATCGGACCCGGATGGTTTTCAGGCTGAGCGGCAAGTTTAGCCGAATGGCCCCTGTAATACAATATACCAAGCCACGCATACCCGTTACCTCAAGCGAAAAGCGCGCCCCACCGTCCTGTCCCGAAAGGGGTCTTTGAGCCTCCCGGCCGGAATCGATACCGCCCCGGAGAGCCACCGGCACCGCGGCCCAGCGGGCGGGCGCCGGTGCAAGCTTGGTTGCGTTCAGGCTTGCGCCATCGCGCGCAGGCGCATCGGCTTCAGGGCGACCAGGGCCAGGATCGCGGCCCCGATGTTGAGCAGCGCCGCGACAATGAACACCGCATTCCAGGTTCCAGTCGCCGAGGTCAGCACGTTGGCGAGCGGCACCAAGAGGGACGCCGTGCCCTTGGCCGTATAGAGCATGCCGTAGTTCGTGGTGGCGAATTTCCTGCCATAGATGTCGGTGCAGGTCGCCGGGAACAGCGAATAGATCTCGCCCCAGGCGAAGAACACCACGCCGGACAGGATGACGAACAGCAGCGGATTGTTGGCGACCAGCAGTAGCGCGTAAATGCCGATGCCTTCCAGCAGAAACGCGATGAACATGGTGTTCTCGCGGCCGATCTGATCGGACACCCAACCGAAGAACGGCCGCGTCAGGCCATTGAGCACCCGGTCGATCGACAGCGCGAACGTGAGCGCCGGCAGGGTGATGCCGAGCAGCGAGACCGGGACGTCGGCGATCTTGAAGTCCTTGGCGATCGGGGCGAGCTGCGCCGTCGCCATGAGACCACCCGCTCCTACCATGACGAACATCAGGTACATCAGCCAGAACGGCGGCGAGCGCAGCACTTCCTTCCATTCGTAATCGCGCCGGGTCTGCTGCACGGAGGGTGCCGCGGGCGCGGGAGCCTCACCGGGCTGCGGCGCGCGCAGCAATAGCCCCACCAGAACCACGATGATGCCTTGACCCAGGCCGAACCACAGGAACGCGGCCTCATAGCCGCTGCTGCTGATCATATTGGCGATGGGCACCACGGTCAGGGCCGAGCCGGCGCCGAATCCCGCGGCGGTGAGGCCGGCCGCAAGGCCGCGCCGATCCGGAAACCATTTGAGCGCGTTGCCGACCGAGGCGCCGTAGATCACGCCGGCGCCGATGCCGCCGATCGCCGCGCCGAGGTAGAGCAGGAACAGCGAGTCGGCGAGGGAATTGATGACCCACGCGATTCCAACCAGCACGCCGCTGCCGCACACCATCACCTTGGGACCGTACCGATCGACCAGATAGCCCTCGATGGGCACCAGCCATGTCTCGGTGAGGACGAAGATCGTGAAGGCGACCTGAATGGCCGCACGGCCCCAGTGATATTTCTGATCGATCGGATTGACGAACAGGGTCCAACCGTATTGCAGGTTGGCGATCATCACCATGCAGATGATGCCGAAGATCAACTGACCCCAGCGCGTCGCTTCGGAAGCAACTGCGCGGGCTTCCGCCGTTCCTGATGTCGTGGCCATTTCCGTTCCCTCA
>WNFX01001823.1_pt1 | contig 34545 bp, 35 predicted proteins | sample 5400111 | NCBI WGS metagenome assembly WNFX01 (sample SAMN13153363, study PRJNA577476) | soil metagenome | isolation source: 40 cm soil or saprolite under grassland replicate 1 | place: USA:California | collected 2016-06-15 | reverse complement strand
TGGGGCCAACCTCCCGTCGAAATGACAGAGCGCGAACGAGACGCTTACGTGGCCGCCCTACAGGTCGCCTTCGATGCGGCAGGCGTCGAAGAGGATGGTCCAGCTCAACTGGACATCGCCGACGAGCTAACGCATGTCGCTCGCGGTTCAGAGGAAGGAGTCGTCTGGGCCGACCACGACCGGGCTGCCGGGTTGATGTTCGCCGGCCGAATAGGTGAGGCGATCGACAGCGGGCGGCGCGCTTGGACGCGAGCGCACGAGCGGATGCTTCCGATGCTGATGCTGACGTCGGGCGCGAATCTGGTGAGCAAGCTCATTGACGCAGCCCGACTCGACGAGGCGGGCGAAGTCATCTCAGAATGCATCGAACTGGAGCAACGGGTTGCCGGCACAGCCGAGCGCCTCGCCATGGGGAAAGTTGGCAACTATTCGATCCACGATCTACGGCACCAAGCGTGGCTCTCGCGTGGTGACTGGCGCGACGCCATCGCCAGTCTGGAACGCGAAATCGCGCGCCAGCAGGAGCCGCATTTTCGGATGCATCTTCACTGGCATGTTTTCGTGTGGCTTGCCAGGTGCGGCGTTCGAAATCGAGTAGACGAAATCGACCTTCACATCGCGGCGAGCCACAAGGACGCGGTGGCCGCCGATTGCCGGCGATGTGCACGCGAGCTCGTGCTCAAGACCGCCGAGGCGTTCGCGCGTCTGGGTCGATTCGAAGAAGCGGAAAGCCAGCTAAGGCAATGGGATGAACGTGGGCGCTCGGGGTCCGTGAACGACGCCTTGTGGCGGCGACACATCGCCGCTCTGATCGCCAATGCCAAGAGCGACCGTTCTGGCTTTGCTGAGCTGGAGTCAGTCCTGGCGCAGAGGAGCCAGCTCGGCCTGATCGCCTCGGCACTCTGGACGAGGCTCGACCTTGCCACGGCCGTGCAGGCAACCAATAGCAGGCGCGCCGCGGAGGAGTTTCGACAGGCAGGCGAATTGGCGGCGACGGTGGGCGCGTCCACCGAGCAGCAGATGGCCGAACTCGGATTGCGCCGCCTGGGGGTCCGAACATGGCGACGCGGTCCGGCCCCCCAAGGAGAGCGCGCTTTGGAAAGACTGAGCGAGCGGGAAAGGCAGATCGCGAGCCTGATCGCGGCTGGCCAAACCAACCCCGAGATCGCCAGCAGGCTGTTCCTCTCGCGGAAAACCGTTGAGCGGCACGTTTCGAACATCCTGGCCCGAACGGGCAATCGCAACCGCACCGAGCTGGCCCGGTTTCTGAGCACGCAAGAGCTGACTTCCAGAGCCACGAAATGAGGGAGCTCCCCGATGAACCTTCGCGGCTTTGCGCGGAAGCTGGCCTCATCAAGACCGCGGCCCGAGAGCCCGGCCAATAACCAGGAGGTCGGAACAAATGCAGAACGTCAGCACGATGATCAGGCGACCGGTTCCCATCGGGACGGCGGCGGCCAGTGGATTGCTCGCCTTCGTGGCCGGGGCTGTAATCGCTCTCGCAGTGCCAGCCGTCGCGACCGGAGTTTCAGTGACCAACAACACCAGCGCGGCGGCATCAACCTCGGCAGTGGGCGCTGAGCAGATCGCCCACAATCGCTCAGAGCAAGGACTCGTCGAGGGCGCCTCGGTCGGCGGCCAGCAGATCGCTCACAACCGCTCCGAGAGCGGCCTAGACAAGTAGTGGAGTTCCGGCCGTGCGGTGGCGAGGTTACGTTTCCTTGCCACCGCATCGTTCGACTGACGATGGTGGAGCCGGTCTGAACGGTGTTGACACCGTATCTGACACCTTCACGCAGACACTCGCTGACACCGCATGCCACTGATTCGCTACCGCATGGGCGATCTCGACTTCTTCTGCACTTTCGATCCTGCCGAGCTCGTCGCTTATCCAAGCAGTCATCATGCGGTCTCCTTCCACCACTCCGGCCTATCTCCGTGCCGAGCTTGGCCGTCACGCAGCCACCCGGATGAGCGACTTGATGGCGATCCGCTCGTCCATCGCCCTGTACGCCTCAGCGATGTGGTCGAGGTCAGTTTCGAAATCGAAGACGCGTCCCGGGTTGATGCGCCCTTCGAGGACGTCGTCGAGCAGTTCCGGGATGTAGGTGCGCGCGGGGGCGACGCCTCCCCTCAAGCCGACGTTGCGAAAAACGATTGTGTCGGCAATCGATCCATCGACCCCATGGGGGACGCCGACCATGCCGGCCATCGATCCCGGCCGAGTGATGGCTAGCGCGGTCGCGACCGACTGACCCGTCCCGACACACTCCAGAGCTGCGTCGACGCCTATCCCATTCGTTATCTCCAGCACCGCGCTGACCGCGGCCTCGCCACGCTCAACGAGAATGTCGGTGGCACCGAACTCGGCCGCAAGCTTCTGACGAGCTGGATTCCGGCTCAGCGCGATGATGCGAGATGCGCCAAGGCGGCGGGAAGCGAGGACACCACACAGTCCCACTGCGCCATCCCCAACGACGGCCACCACGCTGCCTTCGCGGACACCTGCGCTGACAGCGGCGTGGTGACCGGTGCACATCACGTCCGAGAGGGCGAGGAATGAGCGCATGGTATCGGCCGAATGGCCCGAGCCTGGCACCCGCACCAGTGTGCTGCCCGCCAGGGGGACGCGGACGGCCTCGCCCTGGCCGCCATCGATGCGACCGTCACCAAAAGCTCCGCCGACAACGCATTGCGACGAAACACCTGCACGACAGTGGGGGCAAGTGCCGTCGCAGTACTTGAACGGAGCGATGACGAGGTCGCCCCGTGCGACGGTCCGTGCCTCGCTTCCGACGTCATCTACAACACCGATGAACTCATGTCCGATCGACCCGACCGCGTGCGGCGATTCACCTCGCCAGTACCAGAGATCCGAACCGCACACGCATGAAAGGACGACCCGAACGATGGCATCGGTCGGCGCGGCAAGTACTGGATCGGGCCGCTCACCGACCTCGATGGAGTGAGGTCCTTTGTAGATCGCTGCACGCATTCGGCTTCCTCCCTGATTCGAACGGTGTGCAATTTGGCTGATCGGAGTCAGAACCATTCGGCTGACGCGTTATACAGCCTCGGCTGAAGCGTCACGGCTACTTCGTTGCGTGCGAGACTCTGCCGGGTCGTGCCGGCTGGAGGGCCTCGGCAATCGGTCCCGCGTCACGGGAAAGCCGCGAAGATCTGCTGGCACTGCTCCGCTGATAGGGTGCTCCCATATAGAGCGAAATGGAGATGGTGCCCATTCTTCGCCGAGTCATGCTCGCAAATCAATGGTCCAGAGTGTTGATCACCGTCCAGTATCCGTCCGCTACCGCCGCCGCTCACGTATGAGTCTTTGAGCTTTGCAACATCATCGGCGTTGCCAGATACCACCAAATACGTGCTCACGCCGTTAACCGTTCCCACAACAGTGAAGGCGGACGTGCCGCATGAGACCAGGGCGAACCAGGCAATCACGGCCACTAACCCGAGGTACTTGTGTTCGTAGCGCTTCGGCCATATGGACACTTCCTCCATCGCCGGCGATGCTGATTCGCGAGTTCAGCGCTGTCAAGGGGATCGGCCTCCGGGCAGCAGCCTCGTAATCCCCAAGGTTCAGGTTCGACTCCTCGCGCGGGCACCAGTAGTTTTTGTGCAAGTTCGGCTGACACGTCCTCAGGGGCCTTCGCTTGATGCGTGACACTCCCCGCCCATGAGGGAGATGAGCGTGACTGAGCAGAGGTACAAGGCGTCCTCGCGGTGATTGCCGACGGTCGCACGGTGACCGAGGTTGCGAAGGCCTGGTTGGTCATGCGCCACCGGCGTGCCTCGTGCCCTTGACACGAGATGGGAAAAGACGACCGCAAAGCGTTGCCGAAAAACAACGGAGCCAGCGGTGTCTGCATAACCATTATCCCCGTGGCGAGGGGCTTGCCACAAGCCCAGGCCGCCGTGCGAGACTGCGCTTCCACAGCCCGGTTCTGCGTCTCAGAGGAAGGAGGTGCGCTTCGCCTAACGACCGCCGTCCCCTAGCCGACTACTACTTCGTGCTCGGCGTCCCTCCTGACGCCACCGAGACGGAGTTGCACGCCGCCTGGCGGCGGCAGCTCAAGTACTGGCACCCTGACCGCGGCAACCATCCGGACGCGCTCGAGCACGCCAAGTTGATCAACTTGGCGCACGACGTTCTGACCAACAGCACCAAGCGTGCGGCTTACGACCGACAGCGGGCAGCCGCCGGCTGGCGCCCCTCCACGTCAGCCCCGTCATACAGCCGCCCGGTCCAATGGAAGACGGTGAGCCGCGAGGGCCCGCCTCGGGCGCCGAAGGGATTCGACCGGCACGGTTTCGTCGCGCGCCTGGAGGAGATGATGAACCGGGGCCGGCTGATGATTGAGAAGCGCAAGGACCTCGCATCGGCGTCGAAATGGGAGGCGCAGAGTCAGGCCTTGCTGCGAGATGAGCTGGGCGATCACGCATACACGAAGCGTTTCGAAGAGGCACTGAGCCAGCCCCGGCCCGAAAGCCTTGTGGCGGCTTACGGGGTGTTGTGGGCCGCGTATGAGGATGCGCTGAAGGGCGATCTGAAGCCGGTGGCGAAGGAAAAGCGCCCGTCCTGACGGGGTTTTCCTTGCGACCTACGGCGGGAGCAAGTTACAGCGGAGCGCTGCAGTTCACGAGTCGGGTGCCAGAGGGGCGCCAACGTTTTCAGCCCCGAGCTTGCGTTCCCCGGCAGCCGTTGTCTCCGCCAGGCGCAATGAACATCGCTTCGATCCTCCCGTCGCAACCCTAGCTGAGCATTTCAGCCCTTCAGTTTCAGCCGCTTCAGCAGCAACGCATTTATCGCGACAAGCAGGCTCGAGCCTGACATGGAGAGCGCCGCGATCTCGGGTCGAAGCACGAGTCCGAACCTGGGCTCAAAGATGCCGGCGGCGATGGGAATGGCGATCGCGTTGTAGCCCACCGCCCAGCCGAGGTTCTGCCGCATCTTGCGCAGGGTGGCTCGCCCTATGGTGATGGCGGTCGCGACGTCTAGTGGATCGGAGCGCATCAGAACGATATCGGCAGTCTCGATCGCGACGTCGGTGCCGGCGCCGATCGCGATCCCCACATCGGCCTGGGCCAACGCAGGCGCGTCATTGACGCCGTCGCCGACCATCGCCACCTTCTTGCCGGCCTGCTGTAGCTCGCCGATCTTGCTTGCCTTGTCAGCTGGGAGGACCTCGGCCATCACCTCCCGGATTCCGAGCTCGCGGGCGATTCGTTCGGCGGTAGTTCGGTTGTCACCCGTGAGCATCACGACCTCGACGCCCTGCTGTTGAAGCGCTTCAACCGCCGCCCTGGCGGTTGGGCGCGGAGCGTCGCTGATGCCGATCACCGCCGAGGCGCGGCCATCAATGGCGACCACGACCACGGTTCGCCCCTCGGCCGTCATCTCGTCGCGCTTGGGGGCCAACCCGTTGAGGCTGATCGATTCGCGCGCCATCAGCCTCGCATTGCCTACCGCGACACGCCTGCCATCGACGGTGGCCAGCGCGCCATGCCCTGGCACGTTCTGGAAGTCAGTCGCTGAGAGCTGGGCCGCGCCGAGGTGCTCGGCGCGACGGACGATGGCCTCGGCCAGCGGGTGCTCGGAGTCCCGTTCCACAGCCGCCGCAAGGGCGAGGACTTCCTTCTCTGACAGGCCGTCGGCCGTAAGCTCGGTGACTTCGGGTTCGCCCCTGGTCAGCGTTCCGGTTTTGTCCATCACGACGACCTGAACTCGGGCGGCTGCCTCGATCGCAGCTGCGTTCTTGAAGAGGATTCCCCGCTTCGCACCAAGCCCCGTGCCGACCATGATGGCGGTCGGCGTGGCCAGGCCAAGAGCGTCGGGACAGGTGATAACGACCACGGTGATGGCGAAAAGGATGGCTTGACTGAAGCTGCGACCCGCGAGCAACCAGACGATCAAGGTCAGCGTGCCGCCGACCAGCGCCACGAGCACGAGCCAGAAGGCGGCCCGATCCGCGAGCTGCTGCCCAGGTGCTTTCGAGCTCTGGGCTTCCTGCACGAGTCTCACGATCTGGGCGAGAGCTGTGTCTGAACCTACCTTTGTGGCACGAGCGCGCAGTGTGCCGTTCTTGTTTATCGAACCACCGATCAACTCGACGCCGGGTGCCTTCGACACCGGCAGGCTCTCGCCGGTGACAACCGATTCGTCCACCTCGCTGGTGCCGTCCTCCACCACCGCGTCCACTGGGACCTTGGAGCCGGGCTTGATGAGAAGGACGTCGCCGACCTGCAGTTCGGAGGTCGGTACCTCGACCTGCTCGCCGTCTTTGATGACGATCGCCAACGGTGGGGCGAGATTCAGAAGGGCGCGGACCGCATCGTTGGCGCCCCCCCGGGCTCGCATCTCGAGCCAGTGGCCCAGGAGCACGAAGGCGGCCAAAACCGTCGACGCTTCGTAAAAGACGTCTCCGCCGCCGCGGACGGTGACGACAACCGAGTAGGTCCAGCCTGCGGCAATCGCGACGGCGACCAGGACCATCATGTCCAGGGTCCGCGCTCTCAGGGCGCGCACCGCCCCGTCGAAGAAGATCCAGCCCGAGTAGCCGATGACCGGCAGGCTCAGGATCAGCTGGAAGACGTCATCTCGCATACCGAAGGGCGCCGGAACGCCGAAGTGCAGGACCTGGCGACCGATCGCCGACCAGAGCAGGATCGGCACCGACAGCACCGCGGCGACGAGAAACCGGTTGCGCATGTCCTTGGCCATGGCGTCCATCGACATCTCCGCATGCCCGCCGTGGCCCATCACCGCGTGTGGGGAGCGCATTGCCATGTCGTGGCCCTTCATCAGACCACTATACCTCCAGGGGGTATTATTGACCGATGGCAGGCTACACCAAAGACAAGCAGAAGATCGAGACGAGGCTGCGGCGCATCGAGGGGCAGGTGCGTGGGATACAGAAGATGGTGGCGGAGGATCGCTACTGCATCGACGTCCTGACCCAGGTCAACGCCACCAGGGCCGCACTCGAAAGCGTCGCGCTCCAGCTCCTGGCCGATCACACCGAGCACTGCGTAACGGAGGCGATCAGGTCTGGCGGCGGAAGCAAGAAGGTGCGAGAACTCAATGACGCGGTCGAGCGCTTGGTGAGGAGCTAGGCCCGGAATGTTCGTGGTCAACGAGATTCTGCATGCGCTGCAGATCTCGTTCTTCATGTTGTGGGAGGTCCTATGGCCGCTCGCCTTTGGCTTTCTGCTCTCGGCGATGGTCCAGACAGTCGTTTCGAAGCGGGCCGTGGCGGGCGCTCTGGGAAGACCCGACCTGAAGGGCTTCGTACTTGCTTGCGGCCTCGGCGCCGCTAGCTCGTCCTGCTCTTATGCAGCGGTTGCAGTCGCCAGGTCGCTCTTGCGCAGGGGAGCCAGCTTCGTCAACGCGATCATCTTCGAGTTCGCGTCCACCAACCTGGTCTTCGAGCTAGGCCTGGTCCTTCTCATCCTTCTCGGCTGGCAGTTCGTCGCCGCCGAGTTTGCCGGTGGCCTGCTGATGGCTGTGCTGCTCTGGATTCTCTTCAAGGTGACCCTGCGTCAGCGGATGGTCGACGAGGCCAGGCGCCAGGCCGATCGCGGAGTCCTGTATACGGATCTCGGGCTGGGCTTTCTGATCGCGGGCGCGCTCGCGGCGTGGGTGCCTGTCAGCTGGTGGCAAGCGTTCTTCCTGACCGACCACCCTGCGCTCAACGAGTTCTGGAGCCCGCTGATCGGCCCGCTGATCTCGATGCTCAGCTTCGTCTGCTCGGTTGGCAACGTACCCCTCGCGGCGGTGCTCTGGAACGGCGGCATCAGCTTCGGGGGCGTGATCAGCTTCATCTTTGCCGACCTGATCATCCTGCCGATCCTGAACATCTATCGGAAGTACTACGGAGGCCGCATGTCGCTGTACCTGCTCGCGGTCTCTTACGCTGCGATGGCGTTGGCCGGCTTCCTCGTCGGAGGCGCGTTCCAGCTCCTCGGCCTGGCTCCGACCAATCACCAGGTCACCCTCCTCGAAACCCAACCGACCTGGAACTACACGACGTTTCTGAATATCGCGTTTCTGCTGCTGATGGCAGTGCTTGCTTGGCGCTTCGTCACGACGGGCGGAATCGAAATGATTCGGGCTCACGCCCGTCGACCACAGGCTGGTGCGCTGCTGGTTCGAGATCCCGTCTGCGGCATGAGCGTTGACCCAGCCACCGCCACCCAACACGCTGACTTTGGCGGCGAGACGTATTACTTCTGCTCCGCCGGGTGCCGCGCAGCATTTGTGAGCGATCCGGCCAGGTACACGGTTCGGGCCGCAGCGCTGGTCGGTCAAGCAACCCACAGTGGACATCAGGCCCTTCCTGGCCAAGGAGGCGACATGGAAAGTACGGGGACGGCGATCGATCCGGTCTGTGGCATGACGGTGAACACGCGAACAGCCGAATACCGCTCGTTTCGCGGCGATGAGACCTACTACTTCTGCTCGGCAGGCTGCAAGCAGAGATTCGACAAGGATCCGGAGAAGTACCTCGCGCCCGACCAACGCGGCCATCCAGCGCACTAATTGGGTGAACTCGAGCTAAGCGCGCGCGTTACCTGGTTGCCGCCGGCGACGTCCGTCTAGTCATGGCTCGCTTGACCCTGGCGATCGGGTTGTTGCTGCTGACAGCGTGTCAGCTTCCAGGCTCAGCTCAAGGCTGCAGCACAGTCCAGGTCGACTGGATCGACTTCATCCAGGTCGGTTCAATCCAATACGTTGCAGGGCCGGGAGCGACGACCCTTCAAGAGAGCGACCTCGGCCCTGTCGCCGGGCATGTGAAATTCAAGGTCGCCGGCAAGGTCTGCGATCCCAACTACCGTCCGAAAGATGGAGACGCAGCCTTTCTGGATGCTGGAACCCCGTTTTACCAGGTCAAAGGTCAGCCGACGAGTCAGGTCGTAGCAGCCAGGCGAAACGGCCAGATCCTCAGCTACGACGCCAAAGCTCCTTGACGGTCCCGCTTGCGTGCGCGAGGGCTCGCTGACACCTGGGCCCACCGATGATTTCCTGACCCGGCCGTCGTCCTAATCGAAAGACACCATCGGTAAAGGAGGCTCCGCAAGGACATGAGAAAGGTGATCGTCCTGTCTTTCATCACGCTCGACGGGGTGATGCAGGGACCCGGCGGCCCAGAGGAAGACACCTCGGGCGACTTCAACTTCGGCGGGTGGTCGGTTGGATACTTCGATGATTTCGTCGGCAACGCGATGGTGGAGCAGATGGGCCATCCCTTCGACCTGCTCCTCGGCCGGAATACGTACGAAATCTTTGCTTCCTACTGGCCGAAGGTGACGGACGAGAGCGGGCGCGGTATCAACAGCGCGACGAAATATGTGGTGTCGCACCGGCCGGTCAACATCGACTGGAAAACGACGATCTTGATCGATGGCGATGTCGTCGAAAAAATCAAGAAGCTCAAGACAGAAAGCGGGCCCGAGCTCCAGGTGCATGGAAGTGGCGACCTCATCCAGACGTTGATGAAGCACGACCTGGTCGACGAACTATGGCTCAAGACCTTCCCGGTCGCGCTCGGCACCGGAAAACGCCTGTTTGCCGACGGGACAATTCCGGTCGGGTTCACGCTGCTCGAGAGCGCAATTTCGCCGAGCGGGGTTGTCATTGCGTCTTATGCACGCGCCGGAGCTGTGAAGTTGGGGTCATTTGCTCCCCCGACCTAAGGCGGGGTAGCCACACTCGGTGCGCTTGCCGATCGCTGGATTCACCCGCGCACTCTGGTGGGTAGTGCACGAAGTAACCCCGGTTCGATCGCCTAACTGATCGCCGGCTGCGGCTCGGGATCCGAAGCGCGCCACATGATCAGCAGCGGAAGTGCAACGAGTCCGAAAAGCAACGCAGACAGACCGATTGCCATAGAGGGACTGACAACGTCTGCGAGTCCCAGCAACAAAGGCACGAGCCCTGCGGTGCCCAGCTCGCCGATCAGAGCTCCGAGGGACAGAATTGTGGCGCGCTGGCCGGTCGGGATGATGTCGTTGATACGTGTCGTGAGGAGCGGACCGACAAGCGAGGGCACCAGCGCCACGATGAGCATGAGCGCAATCGAGGGGACTGACGGCATCGCGCCAAGAACGATGGTCGCGCCTACCAGGAAGACGGCACTGAGCGTGACGATCCTCCTGAGCTCGAAGCGACGCCCGATTCTGTGTGCAAGCCACGAAGCCGTGACCGTCGTCCCCTGTATGAGGACGACCACAACGCCCAGCCCAGCGATCGGGAAACCCACGGCGAGGGCGTACGGCTGAAGCAAGAAGTAGTAGACGACGAGCGGCACCACCGAGAAGGTTGTGCTCAAAAGGAGGATGGCACGGACGGCCGGACGGCGCGCCGCGATGCGTATGGCTTCGCGAAGGTTGTTCCAGTACTCGAGGGGCTTCTCGCCCTCGCCGGAGTAGCGCGGGGCTTCGCGGACGGTCAGGATCAGGATTGCCGCCCCGAAGGCAAGGATGCCGCTGATGCTGAAGCAGAGCGTGATATTGACGGTCGCGAGTGCCGAGCCGACCACGGCAGCCAGTCCCTGCGACCCCAGCTGGATTGCTGTCGAGCGACCGGCGAATTTCGCGGCTTCCGCTTCGCGGCCGTCGGCCTTGAGGCTGTCGTAGAGGAGTGCAGAGTCCGCCCCGCTGACGAATGCCATCGACGAATTCCACAGCACGTATCCGAGGATGAAACTCGGCGAGAGCGCGGGAGTGAGGATCAGGAACATCGCGACCGAGTAGAGGAGGGTTCCGATCGCGATCGAAGCCTTGCGGCCCCATCGATCGGCTATCAGTCCGGTCGGCACTTCGAGTGCGGCGGTCAGGATCCAGGCGATCGATTCGAGAATCCCGATCTGCGTCAGGCTCAAGCCTTTACGCTGCAGAAAGACCACCCAGATCGGAACCCACAGGATGAACATCACGAGCGCCTGCGCAGTCAACAGGCGACGAACGGTTCCGCCGTAGCGATTCACTGCCGCGCGTGCTTCTCCCACACCTGGTGTCCCCACCAGAGGTTCAGACCGCTTGTAGTGCCCGAAATCATCGGCGCGACCGTGCCGACAAGCGGGGTAAACATATTCCGTGCCACCTCAGCCTTCCGGTGGGCGTCCCACTGCCTCGGCTCCAGCAAGCGGTCGGCGCTGCAGCTCTTCAAGACCTGGTTTTGGCGCCCGCCCCGTCCGCATGGGGAAACGATTGTCGACCGTCGCGTCAGCCCGCTCGAGCTCCTCTATGACCTCGTCTATTCGGCCGTTATCGCCCAGGCAGGAATTCGCTTCGCCGGGTGTTCTTGATCCTCATGTCGCGCGGTGGTAAGCCTCGTCATAGGTTGGGCCTGACCGGCGCCCTGGCTTCTCGCGCTGCTGCTGGTGGCTGTCCTGGGACTGGTCTGGGCCGTCGCCGTTCGCGGTTTCGTGCTCGCCGGCGCGTGGGGAGGTGATGGATTGGCCGGGTGACACCTTACCTACACCGTCACGCAAACAATCCCAGAGCCTAGGGCGATTTACTTTCGAATAGGCACTGGACGAACCATCCGGGTCAGCGCATTGTTGGGACCTCCCCGTTGCCGAGGACCGGGGAGTGACCAGGCAAAATCTCGGCATACAGGAGTCGCGAATGAAGACGCTTAGAAGGGTTAGGCGGCTGGCCGTGCTGACGATGGGGTTGGCGGGGCTGTTTGTCGCCTTCAACGTAGTCCCAGGGGCGGCGACACCATCAGTTGGACTCACAAGCCAGACCCTGGGTCGAGGTACCTACATGTCCAACGGAAGTCTTCCACTCGAACAGGGTCTCGATGTTGTCGTCTCCAAGATCACCGTCGTTCCAGGTGGCTCCTCAGGCTGGCACTCGCATCCCGGGGGTGCGATCGCCATCGTCCAGCAGGGCGAGCTCACCCTGTATGAGTCGGTTGGCAACCACTGTGATGTCACCACCTACACCCAGGGACAGTCGTTCGTTGAGCGCCCCAGTGATGTCGTGAACGCCGTGAATACCGGCTCGACAGACTTCATCGTCGTCGCGACGTTTCCCGGCGTGCCTGTGGGCGGGTCGTCAAGGATCGATCGACCGAACCCAGGTACTTGCCCGGGTATCTGAGCGACGCGACCTGAGCGCGGCGTCCATCGCGTAAGGGCGCCGCGCCACCGTTGCGAGTCTTGGTGTCCGCACGGAAATCTGCAGACGCATAGGTAGGCGCTCCACCGCGCCTAACGCTCTAGAGGCTGCGCTCGGCGAGGCTGAATCCGCCGAGATACCGCTCCTTGCCGGTGAATGGCACCCCTGTGTCCTTCATACCCTGGTCCATCGCCGCGGCCTGCCCCCCGGGGGTCCCATAGACCTGGACTCCTAGCGGCTCCATCAACTCGAGCACCGGCGACAATTCTTTCGGGAGCAGGCCCATCTGCTCGCCGATGACAGCCATGTGCCGGTCGAGAGTCGGCGCGCTGGGAAATACATGAACGTTCGTAATCTCTGTTCCATCTGCGTTGCCGAAAGCGAAGAACGCGACGACATCTCGGTCGCGCTCCCTAATTGCCGTGAGAAGCTTCGCGTAGAAGCGCTGATATTCGGGGAACTTCCCGTCCTTGATCCGCCAGGTACTGAGGTAGACAATCGGCTCGTCCACGACTCCAACCTCCCTACGTGTGGTGTAGGTGATTCTCCACCTTCGTGAAAATAACCCACAAGTTTCCATTTTCTGGTTCGGGTCGCGATCGAGGTTCGCCGCGCTGCGTCATGAACGCTGGCCGATCCGGCACTCCCGGACGCTCCGTGACACTTCCTGGCGCATCGTGCCATCAGCCTCTTGATCCCGAGGTTCGGGGTTCGACTCCTTGAGCGAGCACGATCCTCATCCGTCCCCCCGGTCAGCCGTCTAGTGAGACCTGTCTCCAGATAAACCGTCCCACCACAGGTGGCCATCTGGCGATAGCTGGGGAAAGAGGGTAACCAAACCCGAGCTCACAATGTTTCAGCCAGCGAAGAAGGTGATTGCGATGACTCGATTGCGAGGGGTGGTTGTGGTGGGCGCAATGTTGTTACTGGTCGGCTGCTCAGCAAGCAAGGGACAAAACTTGGCCCCAACGCAAGCCGCGGTCACCCCGACGCCAGTCGCGATGACCTCAAGTCCGATGCCGACGGCCTCGCCATCGCCGTTGGGCTGGATCACCTACAACGAGCCGGCGTGGGGCTACAGCATCAACATGCCGGCGGACTGGCATCTGATCTCGGCAGGGGAGTTGGATCCCGAGCAGTTCAAGCTCTTCAGCTTTGAAGACGTGACGAACGCTGAAACGCTCGCCGGTCTCGACTCTGATGGGCTGGCGCTGAGGGTGATCGTGTCCCAGCTGAATTCAGGTTGTCCAGGAGTTCGGCCGCCAGTGGGGTGGTCGGGGTCGACCGTACCAGCGGTGGCGGTCGATGTCGATGGCTACACGAGTGTCGTCACCGGATATGAGGCGCAGGACAAGAGCGTCTGGGGCCTCCAAGCAGAGGCGTCGAGTGGCAAGTACTGCTATTCGTTCGTGGGCCTGACGCTAAACCACGATGCACAATTGAAGTGGACGCCGCTTTTCGAGCAGATGCTGTCGACATTCAGTTTTGGCACTCCCATCGCGCCACCGTTCTAACCCCTTACGGCGCTAACGCATAAGCCAATGAACTGCGGCGCCGTGCTCAGCGTGGTGAGATGGTGACGATCACGTTCCCCTTCTTGTGACCCAGGTCGACGTAGCGGTGCGCCTCCACGATCTCATCCAGCGTGTAGCGGCGGTCGATCACCGGCCGAAACGCGCCGCTCTCGGCGAGTTCCTTCAACGCCAGCAGGTCTGACTTCTTGGTCCTCGGGAATGTGTCATCGACGGACATCGACACTCCGCCCGATGCAAGCGCCGCGCCGGCGTTGACCATCGCCATAGCGCTCTTCCGTTTGCCGACGGCGTCGAAGATGACGTCGTAGCGGCTGCCGCTCTGTGTGAAGTCGTCCTTCGTGTAGTCGATCACTGTGGCCGCGCCCAGCGACCGCACCAGCTCGAGGTTCGCGGTGCTGCAGACGCCGGTCACCTCGGCGCCGAGATGCCTGGCCAGCTGCACCACGGACGTGCCGATCGCCCCCGAGGCTCCATAGACCAGCAGGCGCTGGCCCTTGCGAACCTTCAGCCGACGCACGAAGAACGAGGCGATCAGCCCGCCGTACGGCAGGGCGGCGGATTCCTCGTACGTGAGGTTGGCAGGTCGAAGGGCGAGCGCCGAGCTCGCCGGCCAGCACACGGTTTCGGCGTACGTACCGGCGCGGAAACCGTCCATTCCAAACACCTGGTCACCTGGCTTGAAGGAGGTTACGTCGCGGCCGACCGACTCGATCTCGCCGGCCGCAATCATGCCGATGATCCCCTTCCGCGGCGCCCTGATGCCGAACGCTGCTCGCAAGAAGAGCCGGTAGACGCCGCGCATCTTGAGGCCTCTCACGATGCAGTCGCTGGCTGTGACCGCGGTTGCGAAAAGCCGGATGCACACTTCCTTGTCCCGGGGACGCGGGTCGGGCACAGTCCTGATCTGGAGCACCTCGGGCGGCCCGTACGCCGTGCAAATGGCGGCTTTCATGCGGGCTCCCCAGCCCGCAGCCTGATGGCGGTCATGAATTCTGTGACCTCAATGTGTGCGCCCTCACGTCGAGATCTCCATGTCTTCAGAGGTCTTGGTGGCTAGTTGTTCGACTGACCTGTGTGCGGGCGGGAGATGACCGGGCTTTTGACCGCCTCATCGACCTCGAGATGGAACAGGTCCGGCCGGGCATAGTGGCCCGTGACGTCGAAGTCATACTTCGCGCGCGCGATATCAGCGAGATCGATATCGGCGAACAGGATCGTCTCTCCCGTGAAGTCGGGACCCGCGATGACATTGCCAAGCGGTCCGACGATGCAGCTTCCGCCAAGGCAGACAACATCGGATGGCTTTGATGCCAACTCATTCTTGATTTCGGGCGGATAGTCGGACAGCCTCGCGAACTGGTTCGCAGATAGGACGAAGCACCTTCCTTCAAGAGCAATGTGGCGGATGGTCGAAAGCCAGGTTTCGCGGCCATCGGCGGTCGGGATGCAGTAGATCTGAACACCCTTGGAATACATGACCATCCGCAAAAGAGGCATGTAGTTCTCCCAGCAGATCACCGCTCCGAGCCGCCCCAATGGTGTGTCGAAGACCGGCAGAGTTGAAGCGTCGCCAAAGCCCCACACAAGTCGCTCCGCCGCCGTGGGCATCACCTTGCGGTGCTTTCCCAGGTAGCTTCCCGGCGAGAAAAACAAAGCCGTGCAATAGAGAGTGCCCAAATCGCGCTCCACAACGCCGACGACCATATGGATGTTGAGCTCAGCCGCAAGCGCGGCCAACTCGTCCACGACGGGCCCTGGAATGTCAACCGAGCTTTCCCAGTACATGCGAAACTGGTCACGACCTTCGGGAGTTCGGTCACCAATCACGGTGCCGAACGAGATTCCGCGCGGATACCCGGAGATGAAGGCTTCGGGGAACAAGACCAGGCCGGCGTCGTTCGCAGCGGCCTCGGAGGCCAACTTCCGAACCTTCGCCAGCGTGCGCGAACAATCAAAGACGACGGAAGCGGCCTGCACGACGGCGACCCGCTCGGTTTTCCTCACGACTCGGCCGTCACAGTGCGCGCAATCTACACCTTCCATGAATGCCTCCCATCAGCTGCCGGGCAATCGCGCTCTAGAGATAGTCGGGTCGAGGCGGATGCACCGCATGACACGCCAATGTGCTATGGGTTCGGGCGCGGCACGATCTTGAGCGTCGCGGCCCGGGCGGCCGGCGTCAGCACGCTGTTGAGGATGGGTCCGGTGTAGCGGCGGTATTTGTTCCGATACGCGGCATCGATCTGGTCGCCGATTGCGTCGTCGCCATCCACGAACGTCACGTCTTTCTGCACTCTGCCGGCCCGAATCCGACCCTCGTGCCTTTCCTGAACCCCGCGGAACCAATGACCGCTGCGCCCCCTGACCGATCGGACGTAAAGATCGTCGTCCTGACGAATGACCCACGTGGTCACCGGTCTCCCCAGCTTGCCGTCACGCCGGACTGAGGCGATCTGCACCTCCTCGGCATCGCCAAGTTTGCTCAGCTCGTCGCCGCTCCAATTGCTCATCGCTAGATCGTCCCCATTCGGACGAGCGATTTGTCAGGGAGCCACCTTCCATGCACGGCTAGGCCTCCCCAATGGGTGGCGCCGAAGCGTATTCCGCGTCGCTGACGTGGTCCTCCCATGTCGCGCTGTTGCCCTCTTCATCGACCTCGAGCATCGCGATGTGAGTCATGAAGCGTATTGGCGCAGCGCCGTGCCAGTGATCCTCACCCGGCTCGAAGAACACACGGTCGCCGGCGCGGATGACCTCGACCGGTGCCCCGCGGCGTTGGGCTAAACCAACGCCCTCGGTCACATAGATGGTCTGTCCGTTCGGGTGCCTGTGCCACGCCGTTCGCGCGCCCGGCGTGAAGTGAACGCTGCTGGCCCTCAGACGCGATCCGTCTGAGGGCGCAGCGAGAGCATCGATGTAGACCGCGCCGGTGAACCACTCGACCGGTCCCGGATTGGTGGCGATGACATTCCTGGTGACCCTCATCATTTCTCTCCCTTGTCGGTGGGGCCGCGGCCGCCCTTTGACGCGCGGGGCTCGTCCATCCCACGTTAAGCCTCCGCGACGTGATTCAGAGGAAGCGTCGGATGGAAAAGGCCATCGCTCGCTTCATGTCGAAACCGTGCCCCGCCATTCGATGCATAACCGAGGCCTGGAGACAAGTGATCCGCGGACCGGACCAGATCTTCAGGACGCCTCAGGACTAATCCGGACAGGAGGACTCAGCGATGCGTGTATTGGTGCTGGCAAAGGAAGACCATCAGAGCAGGGCGGCGACGCCCCCGACGCCGGAAGCGGTGGCGGAGTTCCAGAAGTTCAACGAAGAGCTCATCAAGGCTGGAGTGGTGATCGGGGACGGCCGCCTCTACCCGAGCTCGCAGGGCAAGCGTCTTCAGTTCGATGGCAAGAAGCGCACCGTGATCGACGGACCGTTCGCGGAGACCAAAGAGCTCGTGGCCGGCTACTGGTTGTGGCAGGTGCGCTCGATGGACGAGGCGATCGAATGGCTCAAGCGCGCACCATTCGACGTCGGGACGTATGAGATCCGTCAGATTTTCGAGATGGAGGCCATGTGAAGGAGGTTTCGCCATAGAGCCGTCAAACGGCGAGGCGAATCGCGCCATCGAAGCGATCTGGCGCATCGAGTCAGCCCGGCTGATCGCCGGGCTGGCTCGCATCGTCGGCGACATCGGGACCGCCGAAGAGCTCGCGCAGGACGCCCTCGTCGCTGCCCTGGAGCAGTGGCCAACCTCAGGCGTACCCGAGAAGCCCGGCGCCTGGCTGATGGGAACCGCCAAGCATCGCGCGATCGACCTCATTCGACGCCGCCAGGCACTCGAGCGCAAGCACCAGGCGCTCGGACGCGACATCGAGCTGTCTCGGGAGTCGGTCGATGCGAGCGCCGCCATCGACGAGGACGTCGGAGACGACCTGCTCGGCCTCATCTTCATGGCCTGTCATCCGCTCCTCTCGAAGGAATCACGAGTTGCTCTCACGCTGCGGGTCCTCGGCGGCCTGACGACTGAGGAGATCGCGCGGGCCTTCCTCGTACCGGTCTCGACGATCGCCCAGCGCATCGTGCGGGCGAAGCGGACCCTCGCCGAAGCGCATGCGAGGTTTGAGGTGCCGCGCGGCCCCGAGCGCGTGGCGCGCCTCGCCTCGGTCCTCGAGGTGATCTACTTGATCTTCAATGAGGGCTACTCGGCGACCTCGGGAGACGACTGGGTGCGGCCGTCGCTGTGCGAGGATGCGCTTCGACTCGGTCGAATCCTGGCCGAGCTCGCCCCGACCGAGCCCGAGGTCCACGGCCTCGTCGCGCTGATGGAGATCCAGGCCTCGCGTCTGCGTGCTCGTGTCGGACCGTCGGGAGAACCGGTCCTGCTGCTCGATCAGGACCGAGCGCGATGGGATCGCCTCCTCATCCGACGCGGCCTGACCGCGCTCGACCGCGCGGAGAGGTTGGACGGCGCCATGGGTCCGTACGCGCTGCAGGCAGCCATCGCCGCATGCCACGCTCGAGCGGCGACCGCGGCCGAGACCGATTGGCCGCGCATCGTGGCGCTCTACGACGCGGTCGCGGAGCTCGCGCCGTCGCCCGTTGTCGAGCTCAATCGAGCGGTCGCCGTGGGGATGGCATTCGGCCCGGCAGCCGCGCTGGAGCTCGTGGATGCACTCCTTTTGGAGCCGTCGCTCAAGACGTACTACCTCCTGCCGGCGGTCCGCGGCGACGTGCTGCGCAAGCTCAGACGATTCGATGAGGCCCGCGCCGAGTTCGAACGCGCCGCGACGATGACCGAGAACACGATCGAGCGCAAGCTGCTCCACAAACGAGCAGCGGAATGCACCGCGGAGGGAATGGCCGGCTAGCCAATTCCCCAGAGACCCACGCTCCCGAGACACACGCCTAGGAGACTCACGCGCACCATGAGTCTCATTCGCATCGGTCCGGAATGAGTTGATTACGATTCGACGCGGGTGGACGGATATTCGATCGCGGAGTGGGGACTCGCCTTCACCGCAACAGCGAGCGCCGCGGCCGCGCTCACCGGACTCCTCTTCGTCGCGATATCGATCAACCTCAAGCTGATCGTGTCGAACCCTGGCCTGATCGCGCGCGCGATCGAAGTCCTCGTGCTGTTGACCGCGGCGCTGGCGGTCTCGACCCTGCTGTTGATGCCCGGACAGCCAAACGCGGTTGCGGCTGCCGAGATTCTCACGATCGCGGTCACCGTTTCAGCAGCCCTGGCAGTGATCCAGCTGCGGACCAACCGGAAGGCGTTGCCGATATCCGATCTCGCGTTCGCGATGAGAGTTGCCGGCGCCCACTCGGGGCCCGTATTCCTTGCCATCGGGGCCATCAGCCTGATCGCCCAGACCGGGGGCGGGCTCTACTGGGTCGTGCCCGCCATTCTGGCCATGATGGTGACGTCGATCATCGGAGCGTGGGTGATGCTGGTCGAGATCCTTCGCTGACACAGGACACTGCCTCAGGCAGCGATGTTCAGCTGCCCTGAGGTCGCGGGATACGGCCTGAATCCCTTCACGATCATCCAGACGGCGAGGCTCATCTCCCAGGCGAAGACCGGGAGTGCCGAGATCGCGCCCAACGTAGACACCTGACCGTACAGTCCAAACATCTCGGCAGTCCCCGAAGCAAAGATCAGCGGACCGCCGACGAGACCGATGATCGCGATCAGCCGTGGGACAAGTCCGGACCGGAACATGAGATACGCCAGCAACGACGTGTTGACCCCGAGGGCAAGGTTCGGGCCAAACAGGAACGTCCAGTCGTGGACCGCGACAAGCGCGCGCTGGAGCGCGACCAGCGAGCCGGCGCTGGCGCTCGCCTCGCCTGCGAACTGCTGCCGCAGCGTGACGACGGTGAGCAGGCTGATGATGCCGACGGCGATGACGACCCCTTCGACGGTCCGACCGGCGACGTAGCCGATGGCCATGCCCTCGTTCCACCGCTTGACGATCGGAAACAGCGTGACGGCGGTGCCGATCACGGAGACGACCACGAGAACCTCGAAGAACGCGCCGAGAAGTACAGGAGTGTCGTTCGCGGAGCTGGAGAGCACGTAGTTGGGGTCCCTCAGGAGACCTTGATAAAAGGCGAGCCCCACGATCGCCGCGGCTGCGGCCACGACGAAGAAGACCCCCGTCACCACCGCACTCTTTCTGCCTGGATTCATGTTTTCTCCCCCATTCCTTTCTGTGCCGTGGTGTACGCAGTACACCAGGCATTAAGACTAGGTGTACGGCGTACACTTGTCAAGTGGCCCAGCGCGTCGCGCCTCCACGAAGGGCGCCCCTAAGCAAAGAGCGCGTGCTGCGGGCGGCCGTCGCCCTGGCTGACGAAAGCGGGATCGACTCCCTGAGCATGCGCAGGCTCGCCGAAGAGCTGGACGTCGTGCCAATGGCGCTCTACAAGCACGTCGCCAATAAGGAGCAGCTCCTGGACGGAATGGTCGATGTCGTTATCGGCGAGATCGACCCCCCGGTCAGGGGAGCCGCCTGGAAGACGGCCGTCCGGCACCGGATCCTAGCTGCGCGGCGGGCGCTGCTGCGTCATCCGTGGGCGTCTCGAGTCCTCGAGTCGCGGACGGACGCGACACCACTCGTCCTCGCGTACATGGACTCGATGATCGGGCTGTTTCGCGCCGGCGGTTTCTCGGTCGAGCTGACCCATCACGTGATGCATGCGATGGGCAGCCGCCTGCTCGGGTTCACGCAGGAGCTGTTCGACGACTCGCGAAGCCTGGATCCCGAGGTGCGGGACATGCTGATCCGCGAGATGGGAAAGCAATTTCCACACATCGTCGAGATAGTGAAGGTCGTCTACCACGAGGCGGACTCCGTGGTTGGTCCAGGCTGCGACGACCAGGCCGAGTTCGAGTTCGCGCTGGATCTGCTTCTGGACGGACTGGAAGCGCTTCTGCAGCGAGAAATCCAGTCGCCGGCTCCGTCGCCAGTCCGCGGGCCGATTCACGGCTAAGATTCGCGATCAGCCGAGTCAACAAGGCTGAGGGAGGTTCGCCAGTGGCGCCGCAGTCAAATCGCCAGGTTGTCGATCGGTACGTCCAGGCGCTCGTCGCGCGCGACCTTGACCTTCAAGCCGAGGTATGTGCGCCAGACATGGTGGTCGAATACCCCCAATCAGGCGAGCGAATCCGCGGCTGGGCCAACATCCGTGCCGTGCATGAGAACTACCCAGGCGGCCTCCCGCTGGACCTTGACCCCAAAGTGATCGGGAGCGCGGACAGGTGGATCGTCGGACCCAGCTTCAATATCCTGCGGGTCGAGGGGTCGGGTGACGTCTACACGATCTTTGGCTCTGCCAGGTATCCCGACGGCAAGACCTGGCAGGTGATGGACCTGGTTGAACTTCGCGGAGGCAAGATCGCGCGGACCATCGAGGTTTATGGCGAGCCGTTCGACCCACCGGAATGGCGCTCGAGATGGGTGGAGATTCAGAGCAAGTCTGGGACGGTCTGAGCTCAGAGGAGCTCCGCGATCAGGTTTGCCGCGCGCTCGGCGGTGCCGGACTCAACCTCTTCGTAGTCGACCGGCTTCGAAACCAGCGACCTGATCTCGCGCGCCACGTTTTCAGGCGTGGCCTCGTCGAAATCCATGCATCGTCCGGCGCGGTACTGCTGCAGCCGATGGCGAACGTGGAAGCTCTGCTCGCAGTGATCGCGCAGCGGGAAGTACAGAAACGGGCGGCGCGCCGCGGTCAGCTCCATCGTGGTGCTGAGCCCGCCCTGTGTGAGTGCGACGTCGCATGCGGCGAGGCGGCGGTTCAGGTCGGGGACGAATCCTTCGACCTCCACGCCTGCGACGCGCGGCAAGACCTTAGGGTCGACCCGCGGACCGGCCACGGCGATCATTCGGAATCCGGGCATCGCATCGCGAGCCGCCGGAAAAGCCTCCATCAGACGGGCGAGCAGCTCGACGCCGACGCCGGACCCGCCGACAGATGCGATGGCGACGACGTCTTGCCGCCCGTATCCGAACTCCTGACGGAGCGCCTCGCGGTCGAGGTCCTGTGTGCGGTCAACACCAAGGATGTAACCGCCTGAGAACTGGTAGTGCTGCTCGGTCCACTCGCGAATGTTCGGGAGTCCTGGTCCGAAGTCGCCGGAGACGACATCCTGCGGCCGGCCGATGAAGATCGCCCGATCCCGCACCCTTGGAAAGCGTTCGATCTGCTCGATCATCTCGGCGTTGTAATCGGCGGTAAGAAACGCGTCGCGCTCGCCGCGCTCCGGCATGGGCAGCCAGGCGACGATGTCAGTGAGCCAGACGTAACCGGCGGTCTTGAGCTCCGGATTCTCGTGCAGGTAGTAGTCCATCTCCCACGCCTCGTCGCCGATCCACAGGTCGTAGTCGCGCTCTCGCACCGCGTCGAGGAAGACCATGAAGTTGGCGAGGAGGATCTCGTCCATCCGGCGCCACGCCTCGAAGACGTGTAGTCGGTGTGGCCCCGACTCGCGCTCGATGTGCGTCGATTCGCTGGCCAGGTGCTTGCTCGCCGGATGAATCGTTTCGCCACACTCCGCCAGGAGCCGAGTCACCGGGTCCTGGGCGAGCCACTCGATCTCCAGCCGGGGAACAACCCTGCGCAACGCCTGGGCGACGGCCACGTCCCGGCGGGCATGGCCAAGGCCGATGGGCGAGGAAACGATGAGAGCGCGACGAGGTCTTCTCAAGGCTCGCCGTCGGGCTGGGGCCGGCGCCGCGGGCAGGAGAAAGTCTTTCAGCGCGACATTGACTGCCACCGGATCTCGCGTGTGCGGGAAATGGCCCGACTCCTCCATCGTCATCACGCGGCCGCCTGTCAACTCGGCCAGGGCGGCGCCGTTGGCGTGAGGGACTATCTCGTCGTCGTCGCCCTGGATCACGACCACGGGGCATGTGACCCGCGACGTGAGCTCGAGGGTGCGTTCTTCGTCCAGTGATCGCGCCCGCTCAGTCGCCACCAGCACCTCAGGTGTGGTTTCGAGGCCCCAACCGATCGTGTCTTCTATCTGTTTCGTCGAGTGCGGCTCGGGCAGGCAGTGGCTGAAGAAGTGCTCGAGGAACCCGCGATAGTCCTGAAGCCAGTAGTTGGCGTTGAACTTCTGCCAGCCGTCGTACTCGTCGAACTTCTCCTCGAACAGCTGGTTGATCGCGTCGACGACCTGGCGCCAGGGCGGAAGGTGGACGCCAGGCGCGATGAAGGCGACCGACCTCACCCGTTCCGGATGCTCGGCCGCCAGCATCAATGCCCAGCGACCTCCGGCCGAAAACCCGACCAGGGATGCAGTCGCGGTTGCGGTGTCGTCCATCACCGCGAGGGCGTCGGCGACGAATTCTTCGTCGGCGTATGCGTCGGGACTGTCGGGCCTGTCGGAAAGGCCGTTGCCGCGGCCGTCCATCACCAGGACCCGGCAGTGTCGTGCCAGATAAGGCACCTGGTATTTCCAGTGGCGGGAATGGACGATGGACCAGGTCGGCAGCAGGAAAACGGTTGGCTCGCCCTCGCCGAAAATCTCCCAGTGCAGCCTCACGCCGGAGCGCGTTGTGTAGCCGTGACTGTCAGGCTGCCGGGCTCTCATCGCCGTTTCTCCTCGGGTGCAATTCTCTGCCGATCGAGCTGGAGGTGAGGCGAGCGGCGCGGCGCTCGCCTCCAGGGACTGCGGACTTACGGACGCGCTTCGTAAACGGCGTTGAACGGGCTCTCGGCAACGCGGCGGAATCGTGTGAATCCTCCGGCCTGGGCGACGTCTCGGATGCGCGCCTCTCCGGCCTGCGCGCCAAGCGCAAGCCCGACGTCCTGGGACAGAGAGCTCGGTGTGCAGAGGAAGTTCGAGAAGGCGTAGTAGGCGCGCCCGACAGGATTCAGGTTCTGCTCCACGCGGTCGCCGGCGATCGGCTCGACGATCATCCACGTTCCATCAGGGGCGAGCGCTTGCCTGACGTGACGGGCCGCACCGACCGGGTCTCCCATGTCGTGCAGGCAGTCGAACATCGCGACCAGGTCGTAGCCGGTTCCCGGGAACGACGATGCCGGGGCGACTTCGAACTTGATCCTGTCCTGGAGCCCGGCTGCGTCTGCCTTCTGGTTGGCGAGGTCGATCGATTCCTTGTGGTAGTCGAAACCGGCGAAGTGCGACCGCGGGTAGGACGCGGCCATCAGTCGCGTCGACGCGCCGAGACCACAGCCGACGTCCGCGACCTGGGCCCCGACGCGCAGCTTGTCCTCGACCCCGTCCAGGGCGGGCAGCCAGCTCGAGACCAGGTTTGCGTTGTAGCCGGGGCGGAAGAAGCGCTCGCATCCGGTGGCAACACCCGCGTCGTGCTCGTGCCAGCCGAATCCGGCGCCCGTCCGAAAGGCCGACTCGATCTGCGGTATCGACCTGAGGCTTGCGGTCGCAAGCTCGAAGGCGCCGCCCACGAACGCCGGGCTGTCTTCGTTGGCAAGCGCCAGCGCCTGCTCCGGCTCCAGTTGGTAGCGCCCCGTGCCGGCGTCATAGGAGACGTACCCGCCGGCCGCCTGCGCGTTGAGCCACTCGCGGACGTACCGCTCGGCGAGGCCTGTCTTCTCGGCGAGATCGACCGATGTCATCGGGCCGGAACCCGCCATCGCCTTGTACAGGCCGAGCTTGTCTCCGATGACGATGAGACCGGCGTTCACTGTCGCTCCGAGCTCGCCTATCACCTGTCCGAGGAACGCATTGAGCTTGCCCTCGTCAATCGCTACTGTCTGAACAGCCATCTGAACAACCTCCGGATTGAGATGGCCTGACCGTAGGAGCGCGACACTGGGCATCGCATCAGGGACCCCACCTAGTTCTTCGAGTGCCACGCCGCGGCGGCTGCTGGTCGGCCGGGATACTGAGCTGGCAGCTCTGCGCGAGGCTCTCGCGGCCGCGCGGCTGGGCAAGACCGCCCGGCTTCTCATCCGGGGCGAGGCCGGCATCGGCAAGAGCGCGATTCTGGAGCAGGCGCTGGCCGACGCGCAATCGATGCGGGTGCTCTCGGCGCGGGGCGTCGAGTTCGAGGCCGATGTCCCCTTTGCCGGATTGCACGAGCTGCTCGCGCCGGCCCTCGGACTGCTCGATCGGCTTCCACCCGTCCACGCGGGCGCGCTGCGCTCCTCCCTCGGACTTGGCGAACGCAATGAATCCGACCGGCTGATCATCGGCGCCGCAACGCTGGGCCTCATCTCCGCCTACGCCGAAGAGGCTCCGCTTCTGATCACCGTCGATGACGCGCAGTGGATCGACCGAGCTTCGGCGGAGGCGATCGGGTTTGCGCTGCGCAGACTGGTCGCGGACCCGATCGCGGTTCTGATTGCCATCCGCGAGGGCGAGGACTCGCCATTGGTTGCGGCTGCTCTTCAGGCGCTCGACCTGGGCGGCCTCGACGACGGCTCGGCGAGGAAGCTGCTCCGCATGGACTCCGACGAGCAGGTCCATCACCTCGTGGCGGCTACGGGCGGAAACCCGCTCGCGCTTCTCGAGCTGAGCCGCGAGACAGCCCGTCTCAGCTGGCCGTCGCACGACAGCATGCCGGTGGCGACGAGCGTCGAGCGGTCGTACCTGCGACGCGCGGAGAACCTTTCTGGCGATGCGCGGCGCGTGCTGCTCCTGATGGCGGCAGCCGGTGGAGTCCAGCTCGGGCTCGTTCATCGCGCCGCAGCCGAGCTCGGCCTTCAGCCGGCCGCAGTCGACGAGGCCGAGGCCACGCAAGGGCTCGTGACGTTGCGAGCTGACACCTTCGAGTTCGTCCATCCGCTGGCGCGGGCGGCGACCTATCACGCGGCCTCTGCCGCGGACCGGCGTGCGGCGCACAGAGCTCTCGCGGTCGTGATGGCCGAGCCAGGTCAAGCCGACCGCCGAGCGTGGCATCTCGCGGCCGCCGCGAGTGGCTGGGATCCCGGGGCGGCCTCGGCCCTCGAGGAAGCCGCTCAGCGCGCCCGGGAAAGCTCGGGCTACGCAGCCGCGGCGAGCGCGTGGTCGGAGTCGGCGCGTCTCACAGAGCAAACCGACCTACGCGCGGCCAGGCTCTTCAGCGCGGCCGAGAATGCGTGGCTCGGCGGACTCGCGCAGCTCGCTGCGGAATTGCTCGAGTCAGCCCGACCCCTCGCGGAAACGGTAGAGCTCCGAGCCGAGATCGAAAACCTGCGCGGACACATGGCGTTGCGGCGAGGCTCGGTGGTCGAGGGCTGCCGCATGATGGTCGAGGCGGCCGAGGCGATCCAGCCGATTGATCGGCTCAAGGCGATCCGGATCCTGGCTGACGCCGCGATAGCAACGTTCGGCGCCGGGATTGCCGTCGAGATGCTTGTGGTCGCGCGTATGGGGCTCGACCTGCTCAGATCCGGCGACCCGCCTGAGACCGCGGTTTTCGCCAAGGTCGCGTACGGAGCGATCGCCATTGTCGCGGGACAGGGCTCTGACGGACCACGGCACCTTCACGAATGCGTTCCGCTCTTTGATGCCATTCCGCGCGAGAGCGCAGATCCCCTTGTCGCGTCCTGCGCAGGCATCGTGGGGCTGTTTCTTCGGGAGGCTGGGGCGGGCCGTGACCTCTTCGCCAGGGCGCTCGAGCAGGCACGCACCCACGCGCCGACCGCGGCGCTCCCGACCGTCCTGTTCATGCTGGGCCGCGACGCGGCGGCTACCGACCAGTGGCAGGTCGCCCGGGCGCATTACGAAGAGAGCGCCCGGGTCGCGCGCGAGACTACGCAGCTCGTGATGGTGCCCGGACCGCTTGCAGGCCTTGCGTGGCTGGACGCGCTGGAAGGCCGGGAGCAAGAGTGTCAGGCGCGGGCGGCCGAGGCGCTCGCGCTCTCGGAGCAGTACCAGATGGGGCTCTTCAAAGCCTGGTCGATCATCGCGCTGGGACAGCTGGAGCTGGGTCTCGGCCGCCCCGGAACAGCCTTGAAGCACCTCGAGGAATGCCAGGAATTCCTCGCGTCCATCTCGTTCATGGACCCGGACATCTCTCCCGCTCCGGACATCGTGGACTCGTTGGTCCGGCTGGGCCGTCATGAAGATGCGCGACGCATCGCCGTCGACTACGAAGCAGCAGCACATGCAAAGCAGCAACCCTTTGCGATGGCTCGCGCGGCCAGGGCGCGCGCGCTGCTGGCGGACGACGCCACGTTTGGCGCCGAATACGAGAGCGCGCTCCGCCATCACCAGGACACACCCGACCTGTTCGAGCGGGCGCGGACACATCTCTACTACGGCGAGCGACTCCGCCGCACCCGAAAACGAGTTGAAGCACGCCGGCACCTGCGCGAGGCCTTGAAAGCATTCGATCGATTGGGCGCTGCTCCGTGGAGCGAGCGTGCGTTGAGCGAGCTGCAGGCCAGCGGAGAAACCGCGCGCGTACGCGACGACCGGTACCGGCAGCAGCTGACCCCGCAAGAGCTGCAGGTCGGTCTGCTGCTGGCAGAAGGCCAGACGACCCGCGAGGTCGCCGCGAGATTGTTCTTGAGTCCAAAGACGGTCGAGTACCACCTGCGGCACGTCTACGACAAGCTGGAGATTCGCTCCCGCGACGAACTGCGCAAGAAGCTGCTTGCGCAGCCTGCCTCGAGCGCCGTGCAGCTCGCGTTGATGTTCACGGACCTGGCGCGGTCGACCAGCCTGGTCGAGGCGATTGGGGACGAGGCGTGGCGTGACCTGAGCGCGTGGGTGGATGGGGAGCTGAGGCGAAGCTTCAAAGAGCATCGCGGCCGCGAGGTGGATCACGCGGGTGACGGTTTCTTCGTCGTCTTCGATTCCGCATCTGGATCGGTCGCATGCGCGATCAGCATTCAGCGCAGGCTCGCCTCGCATCGGCGCGCGCACGGATTCGCGCCCGCGATCCGGATCGGGATCCATTTCGGTGAGGTTCAGGACGCCGGCGACTCGATACGGGGCGCCGCGGTGCACATCGCGGCGCGGTTGTGCGCGGCAGCCGATGAAGATCACATCCTGGTCTCGCGCCAGGCGCTAGAAGCCGGCAACCTCAGGTCGTCAGGCCTCAGGCAGCTGAATCTAAAGGGAATCAAAGAGCCGATTGAGGCCGGGGAAGTCAGCTCGACTGACTAGCGGCTTCTCCGCGCATCCGCTCGAGCCCATCGAGGATCAAATCGAGCCCGACCTCGAACTCCGCGGCATAGCTGTAGCCGGGCTTCATGACGCGCTCGTAGGCGATCTCGGCCAGGTAGGGATATTCGTTGGCGGGATTCTGGCCGAGTATGGTCTCGGCCACTTCCGCAGCCTGTTCACCGGTGTCGAACGGGAGGCTTGCCTGCTCGAGCGCAAAGCCGTAGATGTAGCTGTCCAGGATCGAGTAAGCGTGGCCCGCCACCTCGAGCGAGAAGCCGGACTCTCGCAGGCATCGAAGCACCGATTCGTGATGGCTGAGGTTCGCCGGTCCGGGGTGCGTCCGCGACTCCATCAGCCCGATGGCCCAGGGATGCTTACCGAGCACCTCGCGCGCTGAGATGGCGCGCCGCCGCATCGCCGCCTTCCAGTCACCTCCGTCACATGGCAGCTCGATCTCGCCGAACACGATGTCCACCAGCCCGTCAAGGACCTCCTCCTTGTTGGCCACGTGGTTGTACAGCGACATCGCCTCCACGCCGAGTGCCTCCCCCAGCTTTCGCATCGTGAGCGCTTCAAGCCCACCCTGATCGGCAAGGCCGAGCGCGGCTCGCAGGACGCGATCCCTGTTGAGGGGGGCCCGCCTGCCGGCTGACATTGGCTCGTTCACCACTTGACAAACTTACATCGTATGCCTTAGCTTACGCAGTAAGCTTACAGTGTAAGCAATTCACATGAGGTGAGGGCCATGAGCTCGTCGAAGACGCTCGCCAGGTTGGCGGGCATCCTTTATCTGATCGTCGCGGTGGGGGGCGGTTTCAGCGAATACGTCCGACTCAGCGTCCGGGTGCGCGGTGACGCTGCGGCGACAGCCGCCAACGTCGCCGAGCACGCATCGCTGTTTCGACTTGGCTTCGTCGCCGACCTGGTCGATTTCGCCTGCTTCCTGGCGGTGGGCCTTCTGCTGTACGCGATCCTCAAGCCGGCCGGCCCGAGAATCGCGGTCTCGATGCTGGCCCTCAACGCGGTCAGCGTCGCCATCCAGGCGCTCAACATGCTGAACCACCTCGGCGCGCTGCTGGTCGCGACCGATCGCACCTACACAACGGGCTTGAGCTCGGACACCGTCGCCGGACTGGTCGCACTGGCATGAGTGACATGAGATCCAAACTTTCAACCCTCTGGATCTTCGCGACGCTCAACTACCTCTACTGCGACGTTGTGACCCTCATGGACGCGAACCTACTGAAGGGGTTTATGAACGGACATGTCGGCGGCATCGAGGTGACGCAGGGCTTCTTGCTGGCGGCCGCGGCGTTGGTGGAAATTCCGATCTCGATGGTCCTGCTGTCCCGCGTCCTCGGACACCCGGCGAACCGCTGGGCGAACATCGGCGCCGGCGTCACCATGACCGGCGTTCAGCTGCTTTCTGTGTTTGCCGCCAAGCCCGCACCCTACTACCTGTTCTTCAGCTTGATCGAGGTCGGGGCGACCGCAGCGATCGTCTGGCTGGCATGGAGGTGGTCCGGCGAGCGGGTACGGGACGTTCAGGCCAGGGCTGGTGCGACCGCCGACGCGGCTGTCCACTCCTCGTAGCCCACCACCGCGTCACTCGCTAGGGGTGCGGGATTGCCGTCCGTGCTTCAAGTTCGGCTACCAGCCGGCTGGTCAAGGGTGTGGCGATGCCCGCCCTGGCCGCGCGCCTGAGCAACCCGCCACCAAGGGCGTCGAGCTCGAGCGGCCGGCCGGCGGCCTGGTCGCGCTGCATCGAGGTCTCCATCGATTCCGGCATCGAGTCGAGAAGCCGCACCATGATCTCGGGGTCGACCGGCACACCCTCCGCGCGGGCGACCTCGGCGTACTCGCCGTACAACGCCGTGGCGTCAGCGCGCCGCCTGGTCCGCACCGCTCCGACGTTCCCGCGCTCGTGGGTCGTCAGCAGGGCGAGCGGCGCCAGCATGGCGAACTTGTCCCAGAGCATGGCCGGCTCGTCGTCCCGGATTCGCACGTCAAGACCGGTGGCCGACATGTGCGCCGCGATCAGCTCGACCTCCTCCCGGTTTTCCGGCCGATGTGCGATCTCGACCAGCGCGAATGGGCTGGTGTGACGGATCGACCCCGGCCCCAGCTTGGTGGTCTCGATCCGGATCGTGGCGGCCACCACGCTGTCGGGTGGGTAGACCTCGCGCAAGAGCTCGACATGGTCGATGCCGTTGAGAAACGGGATCACCAGTCCGCGTCCGAGCGCCTCCGCGGGCAATCGCCGCAGCGACTCGCGCAGCTGGGTCGCCTTCACTGTGACAAGGCACGCGTCGACGAGATGACCCAGCTCGGTTGCGGCTTGCACGGCAGTGGTGAAGTTGCCGAACCTCTCACTCTCGATGTGCAGGCCGTGATCGGCTACCGCCTCCGACGTTGCCTCGCTCGCCAGTACCGTGACCGAATCGCCGCCTCGCGCCAGCAGTCCGGCCAGCAGGCCACCAACACCGCCGGGCCCAAGCACGGCGAGCTCGAGCGATCGCGTGGCGGCGTTCACAGCCACGACTCGCTCGCGATGCCTCGGACATCGACCTCCAGGTTCAGGTCATCGATCGGCGGGAGCGAGAAGACCCATCGGAGGCCGGGCCGGGTCATGTCCTCAAACCGCGCGAGCTCCTGCTTGCCGAAGAGCTCGAATGCGGCGCGAGGACCATAGAACTGCGTCTCTGTCGCGTCCGCCCACGTCAGCCCGAGCGCGGCGATCCGCTCGTCCATCGTCTTCAACATGTCCGCCCAGAAGCCGGCCAGGCCGCCCTCAGTTCCAGGCGCCTCGGGTGAGCCCGAGATCACAAAGGTAGGTCGGTGGTGGTCGCCCTGCACCGTGTAGCAGAAGGCGTGCATGCATGCCTGCGACGGCGGGTCGAGCTCAGGCGCGACGTTGGTGCGGGCGACCGGCGAGTGCCCGTCGAGCGGCAAGCCCCAGCGCTCGAGCTGGTCGATGTAACCGCGATTGAAATCGGTGAAACCCTGGCGGGTCATAGGCGCAGGGACCCGCAGCTCCGTCGCGCAGAGCGCAGCCAGCGGACGGCCGGCAGCGTCGAGGGTCTGCTCGACGAGGCGAAACCCGTCGGCCAGCGGAGTCTCGCGCGGGGCGAGCACCCGCACGATCTTGTGGCCCGGCTCGGCCGCGACCCCGGCGGAGAAAGGCGCGCCCGAGAAAGGTCCCTCGATCGGAAGAAAGCGATACCCGCCCGGCGATTTCATCACTTGCATGGCACAACCGTATCGACGTGCGGCTAAATTGCGTCAGACACATGGGCCGACTCGAAGAGCGTGACCTGCGCAGCCTGGAACGCCGCAGCATGTATTCGATCTTCGCGCCGATCGACGGAAGCGAAGGACTCTCACGTGAGCTTCGCATGGAGGACAGCTCAAACCCGACCCGCGCAGGAGAGCTGGCGGTGTGGGGCTTCATCCGCCGCCGCGTGAGGCGCCGGCGGGAGCCCTGCGAGCCATGGGTCCCGGCGATGTTCATGTTCGTCAGGAGGTTCGGCTAGCCGGGCTTGACCGGACCCATTTCTCTGACTAAAGTCAGAGAATGGACCTGGCGGGGATCGAGCAGGTCCGGGGATTCAACCGGACGGTTGCCGAGCGCATTGGAGCCCTGACCGACGGCTTCCTCGGACGAGAACGCCCCATGGGCGAGTCGCGGGTCCTCTGGGAGATCGGCTCGCGTGGCGCCGAGGTCCGTGAGCTTCGGAGCCGGCTCGGCCTTGACTCCGGCTACCTGAGCCGCGTCCTCCGCTCCCTGGAGCGCGCTCGGTTGATCAGAGTGAAGTCGAGCGCCGGCGATGGTCGGGTTCGATACGCACAGCTGACAAGAGACGGGCGCGCCGAGCGGGCCGAGCTCGACCGGCGCGCGGATGCGGTCGCGTGGACCTTCCTTGACCCATTGAGCGATAAGCAGCGCGAGCAGCTGATTGCCGCGATGACGGAGGTGGAGCGACTGCTTCGCGCATCGATGATCGAAATTGCCCTCGAAGACCCTGCCACGGCCGATGCTCGCTGGTGCATCGACCAGTACATCGCCGAGCTCAACACCCGCTTCGAGAGCGGATTCGATCCTTCGCGGAGCATCTCCGCGGATGTGGATGAGCTGACGCCTCCCGTGGGGGCCCTGTTCATCGCGCGCCTGCGAGGAAGTCCCGTCGGCTGCGGCGCCCTGAAGTTTCACGACGGCGCCCCCGCCGAGCTGAAGCGGATGTGGGTGGCGCGGGAGGTGCGCGGCCTTGGGCTCGGGCGTCGGATTCTGGTGGAGCTGGAGAGGTATGCGCGAGAGAGGGGTGTGGGGGTTGTTCATCTCGAGACCAACGGAACGCTGAACGAAGCGATCGCGCTCTACCGCGCGAGCGGCTATCGCGAGGTTCCAGCTTTCAACGACGAGCCGTACGCGCACCACTGGTTCGAGAAGGCGTTGACCTAGCCATTGTCGAGACGGTCCTGTCACACCAGGCTCGGCGCGGCATGATTGGAGTGGTGACCGATGCGACGCGGCCCGTCACATCAGGCCGGCCTGGTTCGTCACCCTCAATAGACAGGTGACAGACCACGAGTGGCTGGCCGAGCGGTTTGAGGGGCAGCGCGCGCGGCTGCGCGCGGTGGCGTACCGGATGCTCGGCTCGGTGAGCGAGGCCGACGACGCGGTGCAGGAGGCGTGGCTTCGGCTCAGCCGCACCGACGCCTCGAGCGTGGACAACATCGCCGGGTGGCTGACCACAGTCGTGGCACGGATCTGCCTCGACATGCTGCGGTCGCGCAAGACCCGCGGCGAGGAGCCTCTCGGCGCCCACCTGACCGAGCCCGCGATGAACCCCGAGCAGGAAGCGCTGCTCGCCGACTCGGTCGGCCTCGCCCTCCTGGTCGTGCTCGAAACTCTCGAGCCCGCCGAGCGCGTTGCGTTCGTGCTGCACGACATGTTCGCCATCCCGTTCGATGACATCGCACCCATAGTGGGTCGGACGCCGGGCGCCGCCAGGCAGCTGGCGAGCCGCGGGCGCCGCCGAGTACGCGGCGCCAGCACCATTCGTGACACCGACCTCGCTCAACGTCAAGAAGTGGTTGCCGCGTTCCTCGCCGCTTCGCGTGGCGGCAACTTCGATGCGCTTTTGGCGGTGCTCGATCCCGATGTCGTTCTGCGCGCAGACGCGGAGGCGGTGACGATCGGAGCTGAAGACGAGATTCGGGGCGCATCGGCCGTGGCGGCAACGTTTGCCGGCCGGGCCAGGGTCGCGAGGCCGGCGCTGGTCGACGGGGCGCCAGGGCTCGTGTGGTCGCAGAGCGGCCGCCCGCGAATCGTGTTCGACTTCATCCTCCAGAACGGCAAGATCGTGGCCATCGACCTCATCGCCGACCCGGAGCGACTCCAGGAGATCGACCTGGTCTTCAGCTCTCCGGAGTGATGCGCAGCACCGGGATCTCGCGGTCCGTCTTCTTCAGGTAGCCGCCGTAGTTCGGCGCCACCTTAACGACTCGCGCGTACGCCGCTTCACGATCGGCACCCTGCAACGACTCCACATGTGCCTTGAACTTTCGGTTGCCGACCTGGGCCCAGACCCGGTCCGGGTGCTTGGCCAGGTTGTGAAACCAGCCGGGATGAGTCGCGGCACCGCCTTTCGAGGCGATGACGAGCCAGGCGTTGTGGCCGTCGGGAAAGCCGCCGAGAACGTGGGTGTGCTCCTTGCCCGAACGCGCTCCGACCGTGGTCAGCAGCAGGACCGGGAAACCCATGAACCTCCCCGGCTCCTCGGTGGTCAGTTTGCTGTAACGGTTTATCTGGCGTCGAAAGAATGGCTGCGCCAGCTTCAACATCAGGCCGCTCTGCCCTCGCCCTCCCCGTGTCCCCCTCGGGGGGATGCGGATCGGCCTGGATGGTTCGCTCATTGGAAGCGATAACCGCACACATCGACGCCTGATTCCGGATTGACAGCGGAATTCATCAGCCGTAGAATTCAACGCGCGATGAATTTCTGGACTGGATCGGGGAGGTAGCTGGATGGAGACCCGAAGCAACGCATTCGAATCGGTCCTGGCGCCGATTGCCGGCGGCCTGGTGGTCCTCGTCACCTTGCTCGGGCTGATCGGGACCGCGATTCGCGATCCGCGCCCGCATGAGATCCCGGTCGGGGTGACCGGGCCCGCCGCGCAGCAGATCACCGACACGTTCAACACCAAGGCGCCAGGCACCTTCGCCTTCACGATCTACGACTCGGAAGACCAGGCGAGACGTGGGCTCGATTCGCGTGACGTCGACGCCGCACTCGTCGTGGGCGCAGGGGCGCCTCGATTGATCGTCGCCGGGGCCGCCGGCGACGCGATCAGCGGACTGACCACCGCGATCTTCACGGCCGGCTTCGCCGCCCAGGGCGGGCAGCTGACGGTTGAGGTCACGCATCGATTCGCGGGCGGCGACCCGCACGGCCTGGTCCTCTTCTTCCTGGTCCTCGCGACGATCATCTCGACCTTCGTCAGCCAGGTGCTGCTTTTCGTCCGAGCGCGCGCTGCACGACTTTGGTCGTGGATTGGTGTCGCTTCGGGTTGGGCGGTCGTGGCCGGGCTCGCCGGTGTCGGCTCCGCGGCCTGGATAGTCGGGGGTTACGACACCACCTCCGCAGCCGCCATGGCCGGGCTCATCGCGCTCACCGCGCTGGCCACCGGCGCCGTCACTGGCGGCCTCTCCCGCCTGCTCGGAGCGCCGGGGCTTGGCCTCGCCGGCCTGGTCGTGGTTCTGCTCGACCTCATCTCTT
>WNFX01000654.1_pt1 | contig 34554 bp, 31 predicted proteins | sample 5400111 | NCBI WGS metagenome assembly WNFX01 (sample SAMN13153363, study PRJNA577476) | soil metagenome | isolation source: 40 cm soil or saprolite under grassland replicate 1 | place: USA:California | collected 2016-06-15 | reverse complement strand
CGCCGCGCTGCTGACCCGAGCCGCTACCGACCACACGGACCAGACGCGCGCGCTGGTCCCGTTCTAGACCGGCACAGAGACCGTGTCTTCAGCATCGATCGTCGCCACGTCGGTGCGGCGAATGAGCCCGAGCACGACGATGCCCGCGGCGAGCATCAGGAAGGCGCCGGCGGTGAAGGCGAGCTTGTAGCCGTCGACCTGCGCCGATGTCTTCTCGGCGATCGAAGCGACGTGACCGAAGCCGTTGACGACGTGATTCGTCCTGCTCGTGGCGAGCGACGACAGCGCGGCGAGGCCCAGTGCACCTCCAACTTGCTGTGTCGTGTTCAGCAAACCGGACGCGAGGCCGGCATCTCCTGCAGCAATGTTCGTCGTCGCGATCAGTGTCAGGGGCACGAAGACGAGGCCCATGCCGATCGACATGAGGAGCAACCCGGGCAACAAGTCCGCCAGGTAGGTGCCGTGTGTCGGGACCCGCCCGAGGAGAAAGAACCCGCCCGCCGCCAGAGCCACGCCGAACAGGGGGACGTGCCGTGCGCTCATCCATCTGATGCCCCCCTGCGAGAGCCCGGCCCCGATCACGATCCCCGCGGTCACGGGCAGGAACGCGAGCCCGGCCTTCAATGGGCTGTACCCGAGCACCTCCTGCACGTACAGCGAGGCGAAGTAGAACAACGCGAACAGGCCTGCGGCGACCAGGAGCATCGCTCCGTTCGAGGCAGTCAGGGAGCGGATTCGAAAAATGTCCAGCCGGATCAGCGGCGCTCTCGACCGGTACTCGATCACGACGAACGCTACGAGAAGCGCAACGGCGAGCGCGGCGAGCCCGAGCGTGCGTCCCGACGTCCAGCCGTATTGCTGCGCCTTCACGATGTCGTACACGAGCACGAGAAGACCGGCGGTCACAGTGACCGCGCCGGCGACGTCGACCGTCTCCGGCCGCTCTTCGGCGCGCGAGTTGGCCACGTAACGGAGGGCGAGCAGAACTGCGGCGATCCCGATCGGCAGGTTGACGAAGAAGATCCACCTCCAGGACAGCGTCTGCGTCAAGAAACCGCCGACCACGAGACCGACAGCACCGCCTCCCGCAGCAATCGCACTCCAGACCCCGAGAGCTCTCGTCCGGTCACGTCCCTCGGCAAAGGTCGTCGTCACGATCGACAGCGCCGCCGGCGAGACAAGGGCCGCACCGAGGCCCTGCAGGGCCCGGCCGCCGATCAACACGTTGGAGGTCGTCGCCACGCCGTTCAGCAGCGAGGCGCCGGTGAAGATGACGAGGCCGACGACGAAGAGCAACTGCCGCCCGAAGAGATCCGACGCGCGACCGCCCAGAAGGAGGAATCCTCCGAACACGAGTGTGTAGGCGTTCACGATCCACTGGAGGCTCGAAACGGAGAAATGCAGGCTGTGCTGGATGGTCGGCAGCGCCACGTTCACGATCGTCGCATCCAGCACGACCATGAACTGCGCGACGCAGACGATCACGAGGACGAGCCAGCGGTTTGTCTGGGTTCTGTCGGTCATCTGACGTTCAACGAAAGTCCCGCCTCTCGTATTCGCGGTGTGTAACCGCCGTGTAAAAGGTTCGCGAAACCCGTTGACTCTGCCGGGCGAGAGCGCAACGGTACCCGTGCCGTCATGCCGAGGTTCCTCCCAATCGGGAAGGAAGCCAAGGGCGCCGCAGGCTTTCTTCTCGCCGCCCTGCCAGCGTTGGGGGCCGTGCTGACCGCTCTGGCGATCAGCGGAGACCTCATCGGCAGAATGGCGCGAAACCATCCGCTCGCGAGCTTCGGGGCGTTCGGGTCGGCGGCACTCGCCGTCTTCCTGGGTGCGGTCGCGGCCTACGGCTTGCAAGAGGGGTCGCGCGAAGAGCGTGGCGCGCTCTTCCTCGGAATCCTCGTGCTCGGCGCAGCGCTCGTCTTCGGCGTCTACGCCGGAGTCGAGACCTGGGGCGATCGAGCGCAGCCGAGCATCACGGTGACGCCGAAGTCGGGATCGCTCGTCGCGGTCTCCGTCCACGGGATCGGGCTCCGCTCGAGCGACCACATCGTCGTGGAGGTCGAGCAGCTCCTCCGCGGATCCGACCGTCAAGGCCAACCGACCTGGCACCCGGGCCAGCCGCTCTACGGCGCGTCGCTCGGGCCGAACGGCTCGGGCGAGATCGAGCACACCGTGAACCTTTCGCTTCCGGCCGGAGACTTCGACGACCTCGGCGCACGAGCATGGGTCGGCGACGAGCCCCACCCTTGTTACACGCGCGGGAACACAACCGGCTGTGTCCGCGTGCACATTCCCCGGCCGCAGGAGCGTCCGCAGCTCTCCGTCGTGTGGGAGACGTTCGTCAGAGTGCCGCGGCTCCTGATCAGGCTCAAGGCTCGCAACTTGCCGCAGCGCCCCGCCCGCTGGATGACCCTGCGCGTATTCGGCATCGCGGCGGGACAGCCACGGCGGAACCTGGCCGAATGGTCGCTCGCGCCGAATGCCGGCGGCGAGTTCGATCGCAGCCTGGCCGTCGTGGTCGGTCGGGCGTACACCGACGTCTGCGTGGTCGCAAGCATCTCCACGCGCGAGCCGGAATGCCCTGCGCCCGTCGAAGACGGCACCGTGTGGTCGCAGCTCGCAGTGCCCGCTGCGCAGTAGCGGCGTCCCTCGTTCGAGTGATTTGCCGCATGTTTTGTTGCCTTTCGCTTTCTCCTTTCCCTGACAGCAGGCAGAGGAGGAAACGATGGTTCGCAGCAGCCATTCTCACTGGTTCATCGCATTCGCGTCGGCCGTCGGCGCGGGTGCGCTGCCCGCAGCCGGCGCTGCGGACACCGGCGGGGTGCCCGTCGATCCGCCGGCCTGCATCTCGGTACTGCCTACGCTGACGACGAGTTGTGCCCAGGCCGCGCCGCAGCAGCAGCAGACGGCCAACCTCGCGTCGGCCCAGAGCACTCGGTCAGAGGTGGGGCCGTCCAGTGTGTCGGCGATCCCAGATCTCGCGCGATCGCTCGTGGCCGAGGTGAATCGCACGCGGCGCACGTACGGGCTGCGACCGCTCGTCTACTCTGCCCCGCTCGCGAATGCGGCAACCGAGCATTCGAAGGCGCTGGCGACGGCGGGAATGTTCACGCACAGCTGGCCCACGACGGGACGGCTCTTCTCGAGCTGGATTCGCGGCTTCTACCCGGCCCGCGGCTACCGCGCGTGGAGTGCCGGCGAAAACCTGCTCTGGGCATCGCCGGGATTCACTCCTGCGAGTGCGGTCCAGCAGTGGCTCGACAGTCCCACTCACCGTCGTGTGCTCTTGACGAAATCCTGGCGCGAGCTCGGCATCGGCGTCGTGGCCGCAGCCAGGGCCCTGGGCGCGTACGGAGGCCGCGACGTGCAGATCGCGGCGGCCGAGTTCGGGCTGCGGAGGCACTGAGAGTTGCATCGCATCGCCTTTCGGTGTCGTGCAGCACGAGTTCGCCCACCAGGTCGACCACCTGCTGCTCGACGACGCCCAGCGCGATCTGTTGCTGCACGAGCTCGGGGGCCGCGATTGGTGCTACAGCGTGCCCGGACTGGCGCACGACGAGTACGGCTGCGAGCGGTTCGCGTCGACGCTCGCCTGGTCGTTCTGGCCCTCGCGGGAGAACTCCATGCGTCCGACTCATCGTGGAGACGAGTCGGCCGCGATGGCGCCGGCGAAGTTCGAGCGCTCGTCTCGAAACTGACGAGCCGCCCGGCCGGACGAAGCGCGAGGAACACTGATGCCAGGGTGGGTGACTTGGATGCTCGTCGGGCTCGGCATCTGGTTCGCCGTATCGGTCGTGTCCGCCTTCGTGGTCGGTCACTTGCTCAGTCGGCGGTCCGCGCCCCGTCGTGCCGTGATCCTCGTCGCCCCCGCAGCAATCCGTGGCCGGGTTCGAGCCCGGTCGCGGACGCTGACCAGATCGAGCTAGCGCACGAGCGTGCCGATCGGACGGATCACGCGCCAGACGCCGCCGAACTCGGTCACGTTCTGACAGAGGATCTGGCCTGCTCTGCGATCGCCGACGTAGTAATAGAGAGGTCGCCCAGCGTATGTCACCTGCAGCCCGCCGTCTGCGCGCTTGGTCGTTCCGAGGAGTCTCGCCTTCACACCGCTGCCGGCGTGAGGACGAGTCTTGACGAGATAGGGCGGCCACGCTCTCGCACAACCGCGAACACAGGCGCTCTTGTCGCGCGGATCGTGCGTGAACGCGTAGAGCACAAAGCCGCGGCCGTCAAACAGGATCCGCCCGAAGGCAGAAGGTCCTGCGGTGAGCGCTGACCGCGGAGCGCTTGACGACGCAGGAACCACGTATGGGACCGCCAAGGCGGCGAGAGCCAGCGCGATGAAGACAAGGAGCCGCACTCGCATAGCGCCCAGTCTCGTGAGAAACAACGGCGTTACAGCCGATCAGGCCTCGCTCGAAGCGGCCCAGAGGTTGAGGTCGGCGTCGATGGCGTACCGGTCGATTTCCGCGAGCTCCTCGTCGGAGAGGTCGAGCTTCTCGAGAGCCGCGACGTTCGCCTCCAGCTGCGCCACGCTCGAGGCGCCGATCAGCGTCGACGTCACCCTGGGATCCCGAAGCGTCCAGGCGAGAGCCAGCTGAGCCAGCGACTGATCGCGGCGCGCCGCGATCTCGTTGAGGGCTCGGATCTTCGTCAGGGACTGGTCGTTGAGCAGATTTGGCGAGAGAGATCCGTGGCGGCTCGCCCTGGACCCTTCGGGAATCCCGTTGAGGTACTTGTCCGTGAGCATCCCCTGCGCGAGCGGCGAGAAGACGATGCAGCCGATGCCGAGCTCTCCCAGCGCGTCCAGCAGCTCCGGCTCGATCCAGCGGTTGAGCATCGAATAGGACGGCTGGTTGATGACGAGAGGGGTCCCGAGCTCGCGCAGGATCGCATGCGCTTCCCGTGTCTTCGCGGCGGAGTAGGACGAGATGCCGACGTACAACGCCTTCCCCTGCCGCACGGCGGTGTCGAGAGCGCCCATGGTCTCCTCGAGCGGCGTCTCCGGGTCGAAGCGATGCGAGTAGAAAATGTCGACGTAATCGACCTCCATCCGCAGCAAGCTCTGATCGAGGCTCGCGAGGAGGTACTTCCGGGAGCCCCATTCGCCGTATGGCCCGGGCCACATGTCGTACCCCGCCTTGCTCGAGACGATCAGCTCGTCGCGATACGGGGCAAGGTCCTGCTCCATCAGCAGGCCGAAGGTCGTTTCCGCGGATCCGTAGGGCGGTCCGTAGTTGTTCGCGAGGTCGAAGTGGGTGATGCCGAGGTCGAAGGCGCGCCGGACGATCGCGCGGCTCGTGTCGAGCGGCCGGTCGTAGCCGAAGTTCTGCCACAGCCCGAGGGAAACAGCCGGCAGCTGCAATCCGCTGCGGCCTGAGCGGCGGTAGCGCATGTGGTCGTAGCGCTCGTCGTTAGGGACGTAGCTCATTCGGCGCTCCCTTTCTTGGTCAGTGCCTTGTCGAGCTCGCTCGCCGTGGCGCCGGTCATGATTGCGACAGCTTCGGGCATGGTGTGGGTCTTCGGCGTCACGACGGCGACGCGACGGCCGAGCCGCATGATGTGGATCCGGTCCGCGAGCTCGAAGACGTGCGGCATGTCGTGGCTGATCAGGATCACCGGGAGCCCGCGCTCGCGAACGCGCTTGATCAAATCGAGCACCTGTCCGGTCTCCTTGACCCCCAGGGCGGCCGTTGGCTCGTCCATGATCACGAGCCGACGCGCCCAGGTGGCAGCCCTTGCGACCGCGACCCCCTGGCGCTGGCCGCCGGAAAGGTTCTCGACCGGCTCGCCCATCGACTGGACGCCGATGCCGAGCTCCTTGAAATGACGCGCAGCTTCGCGACGCATGCCGCGCTTGTCCAGGAGACGTAGCAAGCTCCCGAGCGGGCCGCGGCGGCGAGTCTCTCGCCCGAGGAAGACGTTGGAGGCGATGTCGAGTGCGGGCGCAACTGCAAGATCCTGGTACACGGTTTCGATCCCGGCATGCTGCGCGTCACGAGGCGAACGGAAGTTGATTCGCTCGCCGGCGAGTGAAATCTCCCCTTCGTCCGGCTGCAGTGCGCCCGACAGTGCTTTGATCAGCGTCGACTTCCCAGCACCGTTGTCGCCGATGATGGCCAGGATCTCTCCCGGGTAGAGCTCGAAGTCGGCGCCGTTGAGCGCGACGACCTGGCCGTACTTCTTGACGAGCCCATGCGCTTCCAGAATCGGTTGCGGAGAGCTCATAGGCCACCCTGTGCCCGATGAGCGGTGGAAGGGGCGTGAGGGGAAGCCGGGAGGTTTCCCCGCTGCGGACGCGACCGTGACGGCAAAGCCGGCACGGCCTCTTCAGCGACGTCGCAAGCGACGTCGCCGTCCTCAGGGGTGGTGGCAGCAGTCGCATCGCCTACACCCCTGAGGCGACTTCTAAAGAAGGGGGCTCGTGGGGGAAACATGGTTTTCCCCACGGGAGCGAGCCGAAGGCGAGGGACGCTCATCCGCTCCGCCGGTGCAGAAACTGGTCCACCGAGACCGCGAGGATCACGAGGATGCCGGTCACGAGGTACTGGTAGATCACCGACACGCCGATCAGTGTCAAGCCGTTGCGGAACACGCCGACGATCAACGCGCCGATCAGCGTGCCAATGATTGTTCCACGTCCACCGAAGAGACTCGTGCCGCCGAGGACGACTGCCGTGATGCTGTCGAGGTTCTCGGTCGTCTGTCCCGCGTTCGGATCGCCGACCTGCGTGCGCCCGATTAGCAGCCACGCGGCGATGCCGTAGGTGAGGCCGGCCAGCGTATAGACGGAGAGGAGAACGCGATCGGTGTTGATGCCGGTGAGCCGGGCAGCTTCGCGATTGTCTCCCGTGGCGTAGACGTGCCGCCCCCAGGCGGTCTGGTTGAGCCCGTACCAGGCGAGCGCATAGAGGACGAGCATCAGCACGACGCCGTAGGTGAAGTCCGTCCCGCTGATATTGAACGTGCGGCCCCAGAACAGCTCGAGCTTGGGCAACCCGGTGAAGGTGAGGTCGTTCGAGATGATGTGGGTCAACGCGAAGGCGATGTTCAGCGTGCCGAGCGTGATGATGAACGGCGGCAGCCGAACGCCGGTCACGAGCCCACCGTGCAACACGCCGAAGCCCACGCAGATCAGGATCCCGAGAAGGAGCGCAGGCAAGGCCGGAACGCCGTTCGCAACCGCGAGCTTCGTCATGATCACCTGCCCGAGCGCCATGACAGTGCCCACCGAGAGATCGATGCCCGCCGTGAGGATGACGAGCGTCTGCCCGATCGCCAGGACGCCGACGATCATCACCTGCTGCAGCACCAGCGAGAAGTTCTCCGCCTGGAAGAACCGGTCGGTCTTCAGCGAGAAGAACGCCATCGTGACGACGAGCGCGATGAACGGCCCCACCGTCGGCGCAGTGATCACGCGACGGACGAGCTGCAATGTCCCCGTCGATCCCAAAAGCGGATCCTAAGGCCGCAACGACCGCGACCGGGGGCGAGGAGGAAGCCCCCGGTTGCGGTCGCTGGACGGACTACCTATCCCCAGCAGTTGGCGAGGCCGTATTTGACGCTTTTAGAGGGCACGCCCTTCAACGGCTTCTTGGCGATCAGGTTGAGCCCGGTGTCGGTGTAGCCGGACGCCTTTGCGCCGCCGTTCGCGAACTTCACGACTGCTGCTACACCCAGAGACGCCATCCGCAGCGGGTACTGCTGCGACGTGGCGTCGATGATTCCAGCACGGACGTTGCGCACGCCGGCGCAACCGCCGTCAACGGAGACGATGGTCACTCCGCTCGGCTTCTTGCCGGCGTTCTTCAGAGCGGTCCAGGCGCCTGCGGCGCTCGGCTCGTTGATCGTGTAGACGACGTCGATGTTCGGGTTCTTCTGCAGGCAGTTCTCCATTGCCGGCTGCGACTGGGTCTGCTGGCCGCCGCCGTTCGCCACACAGGCGATCTGCTTGTTGTTGTTCTTGATCCCGAACCCCTTGAGGAACCCGTTGTGACGCAACGCGCCTACCGACGATCCCGCGTGCTCGTCGAGCATCGCGATCGTCACCTTGCGGCCCTTCGTCGCCGCGCGTGCGTACTTGCCGATGCGCACGCCGGCGTTGAAGTTGTTCGTGGCGAACAGTGCGTCGACCGCAGTCGTCGGATCGGTCGGCGAGTCGAGCGCGATGACAAGCACCCCCTTTGCTCTCGCCTGCGCGATCGCCGCATTCTCGGCCTTCGCGTCGGCGACCGTGATCAGGATCCCCTTCACGCCGGCGGTCACCATGTTCTCGATCGCAGTGATCTGGCCGGCATTGTCGGAGCTGCTCTTGCCGGCGGCGTAGATCAGTTGCGCCCCCGCCTTGTTTGCCGCCGCGGTAGCTCCCGCGTGCATCTTGACGAAGAACGGGTTGGTTGCGTCTTTGGTGATCAGCCCGACCTTGACGGTCGCGCCTGTAGCCGTCGGCTTCGCGGCTGCCGCGGAGACGACGACGGCCATGACGACCAGGACGGCGAGTGCTGTGAGAAGACCGAACCTCCACGGTCGGCGTTCGCCTCCTTGCGGATGGCGCATGCGTTCCTCCCTTCCCTCATTGCCCAGATTGTGGTACCGATAACACGGTGGCGGTTGAAAAGTCAAGTGACCCGGGCAGGATTGGCATGAGTTCTGGCCAAAAATTGTGTTACCGATACCAAGAATGAGCCCAGGCAACACCACGATCAGAGACGTAGCCCGCCTCTCGGGGGTCTCTCCGATGACTGTTTCGCGGGTGATCAACGACAGCGAACGCGTCAGCCCCGAGACGCGGAAACGCGTCGAAGACGCGATTTCCGAGCTCGGGTACGTGCCGAGCCGCCTCGCCCGAGGGCTCAGCCGGCAGCGGACGGGCACGCTCGCGGTGATCGTCCCGGACGTCGCGAATCCGTTCTTCACCGCGGTCGTGAGGGCTGCTGAGGAGGTTGCGCGCCGAGCCGACTACCACGTGATCCTCTGCGACACGCGCGCAGACCTGAGCGCCGAGCGCGACGTCATCGAAGAGTTGATCGCGCACCGCGTCGAGGGGATGGTGATCGCGCCGGTGAGCGACCGCTCCGCGACGCATCTGCGGCGGCTCGCTGAGTTCGGCGTTCCGTTCGTCCTCATCGATCGCACGATCCCGGGTGTCGACTGCGACGTCGTCCTCGGCGACAGCTCCGGCGGCGCGCGCCAGCTCGTCGACCATCTCGTCTCGCTCGGACACCGAAGGATCGGGTTCATCGTGGAGTCTGACGACGTCTCGACCGCTCGCGACCGGCGTCGAGGGTATGAAGCCGCGCTGACCGCAGCGGGTATCGCCTTCGACCCGGCGTTGGTGGCGCAGGCCGCGCCGGACCCGAGCGGGGGCTCGGCCGGGATGACCGGACTCCTCGAGCTCGAAGATCGGCCGACAGCCGTCTTCACCGTCAACAACCTTGTTGCGCTCGGCGCCATCGAGGCCGTGCGCGCCGCCGGGCTCGAGGTTCCCGACGACGTCGCGCTCGTGTGCTTCGACGACATCGAGTACGCGTCGAGGCTCTATCCGTTTCTGACGGCGATGGAGCAGCCGGCGCAGACCTTCGGAACGCTGGGCACGCAGCTGCTCCTAGAGCGCATCGAGGGCCGCGGGCCGGAACGCAGACACGAGATCGTCCTGCCCGGTGAGTTCATCATCCGCAAGTCGTGCGGCGCGAAATGACTTACGGCGGCATCGAGACCGGGGGGTCGAAGTGGGAGTGCGCGGTCGGCAGCGCGCCCGATGATCTCCGCGCGATCGAGACGATCGCGACCACGACGCCTGAGGAGACGATCGGACACGCTGTCGCCTTCTTCGAACGCGAAGGCCCGGTCGAGGCGATCGGCATCGGTTCGTTCGGGCCGATCGACCAGAAGCTCTCGTCGCCGACGTGGGGATACATCACGACGACGCCCAAGCCGGGCTGGGCGCACGCCGACGTCGGACAGGAGATCCGGCGTCGCGTGTCCGTGCCTGTTGCCTTCGACACCGACGTCAATGCCGCCGCGCTCGCCGAACATCGCTGGGGTGCGTGCCAGGGGCTCGACACGTTCTGCTACATCACCGTCGGTACCGGCATCGGCGGAGGCGGGATGGCCGGTGGCAAGCTCCTGCACGGGTTGCTGCATCCGGAGTTCGGCCACATGCGGATCCCCCACGATCGCGACGCGGATCCATTTGACGGCGTCTGCCCGTACCACGGCGACTGCTGGGAGGGGCTCGCATCCGGACGCGCGATCGAAGCTCGGTGGGGTCAGCCGGCGGCGTCGCTCGACGGCGACCCGGCGGTCTGGGAACTCGAGGCGCGGTACCTCGCGCTCGGGCTCGTCTCCGTGATGTGCGTGCTCTCCCCCGAACGCATTGTCATCGGCGGTGGTGTCGCTCATCACGACGGGCTGCTCGCCCTCGTGCGGCGCGACGTGCTCGCCCTCATGAATGGGTATCTCGAGGCGAGCGCGGTCGGCGACGAGATCGAGGACTACATCACGCTGCCCGGTCTCGGCACGCGAGCCGGAGTCCTGGGCGCGATCGCGCTCGCCGAGTCGATCTCGCACGCTTGACGAAAGAATTGTCGAAGGTAGCGTGAGGACGGAGAGTTAGCGATGCCGACCACTGACCCGCTATCCGCTCAACTCGGCCGACCTCGAGATCGATGGCGGTGGGTGCCGCTCGTGGCGGGCATCGTCACTCTGGCGATCTTGCCGTTGACGATCGGTGCGTCCACCTTCGCGTTGCCGTTGCTCTCGTTGGCGCTCACTCTCTTCGCTGTGAGGCGAACGGCGTCGGCTCGTGACCTTGTCGTACGGCTCGGGCTTACGGCTAACGCGCTGGTCGGAGCCGTGCTCATCGCGAGCGTCACGATCATCGTCCACGATCAGTTGGTGAAGTAGGCCGACCTCGCTTGCCGATCTTTTCCCTAGTCGAACGCAGCCTTCAGGGCGTCGCGCGAAGCGCCGCCTTCCGCGTAGCGCGAAGTGCCCGCCTCGCGCAACTCGTTCGCGCCGGCCAGTAAGGCGCCGTAAGCGGCGCCCGCCAGCTGGCTCCCGGTGGAAACGCGCCGCACCCCGGCGAACGCCAGTTCGCGGAGACTCGGCCCCGTCGGCAACGCGAGGACGTTGAGCGGAATTCGCACGGCTTCCACGACCCTCGCGATCTGCTGGATGTCCGTCAGGCCGGGGGCGTAGACCACGTCGGCGCCGGCATCGCGGTAGGCGGTCAGGCGGGCGATCGTGTCGTCGAGATCCTCGACGCCGCGGATGTGGTTCTCGGCCCGTCCTGTCAGCACAAGTGGCTCGTCATGTTTGCGCGATGCTTCCGCGGCCTCCGCAACACGCTCGGCCGCGAGCCCGACATCGTCGATGCCGCTCGTATCCGGGTTGTAGTCCTCGATCGAGAAGCCCGCCGCTCCGGCCTCGCCCAGCAACTCGACCGTCCGGCTGACGCCACCGTGATCGTCCGGGTAACAGCGCTCGCTGTCGACGTTGAGCGGCATGTCCGTCGCGAGCGCGAGGGTTGAAACGTGCGCGACGAGCTCGTCGCGCGACACGCCCTGGTCGAGCTTGCCGAGCGACCAGGCAAAGCCCGCGCTCGTCGTAGCGAGCGCTTCGAAGCCGGCTGCCGCGAGCAACCGCGCGGAGCCGACGTCCCAGGGATTCGGCATGACGAACAACTGCTCGCGCTCATGAAGCGCCCGGAAACGGGCGCGGCGTTCGTCGGCCGAGTCGCTCATCGTCGAGAGTGAATCAGGAACCAGGGCTGCGGCTGCGAGGAACGCAGCCCTAGTCCTTGTACGGGTCCTGCACGTCGCGGCCGGCCATCGCGACGCCGAGCGGGCGCAGCGTGTGCTTCACGCGGATCGAGCCCGCGTGCGCGGCGAGGACCTCCGGCAGGCGCTTGTATACCTCCGGCGCCTCGTCGGCACCGCCCCCCACGAGCACGATGCCCTGCTCGCGCAGACGCGCCTGCACGGCCAGCCAGTCGACGACGCCCGGCTTGATCTGCTCATCGACCCAGGCCTTCTTCAGGCCCGCGTCCGGATGGTCAGGGCACACGCCGTCGCGGTCGAAGACACGGTCGCAATCGCGGTTCCGGCAGATCCAGCGCTTGCGTCGGCGCACACGGCCCGCCGCCTGAGTGCGGCTCATCACGCGACCGGCGCCGTGGACAGTCGAGAAGAGCGACTGCTCGGCGTCGCCGCCCGCGACGCCCTCGAGGATCACGGACTCGTCGCCCATCGACGCGCCGACGAAGCCCTCCTGACCGGGACGCGCCGGAGTGCAGCCCTTCCGGATCACCCAGTACGTGCGGCCGAAGTGCTCCTCGCGCCACGCGAAGTTGTGGTGGTTGTGCACCTCGTGCACCGGCTCCGCGCCGAGGATCTCGAGCACCTTGCCGACCACGACGTCGCGGCCCGCGTAGGCGTACTCGCCCGCGAGCTGCATGGCCGAGACGTAGGACTCACCGAGCTCGGAGCCGACCTCGAAGAGGACCGGCGGCGAGTCCATCTCTCCCTCACTCGCTCCGGCGCCGAAGGGCAGTCCCTGTGCGAGCGCGAGGAACCCCGACGCCGTCTTGTGTCCGAAGCCGCGCGAGCCGAAGTGGACGCCGACCCAGATGCGACCCGCCTCGTCCTCCATCAGGTTGACGTAGTGGTTGCCCGAGCCGACCGTGCCGAGCTGCGAGGCGGCCACCTTGTGCAGCTTGCGCTGTGGGGCGAAGTCCGCGTTTCGGATCTTGTCGAGCACCGGGTGATCGCTGCGCTCCTGCGCCGGAACGCCCATGCCGAACGAGATCCGGCGGGTGATCTCGCGCATGATGTGCTCGACGCCGCCGGCCGCTTCGAGGTCGGTGTGCGTCAGGTCGGTCAGCGCGGCCTTGTTGCCGCAGTTGTGCACGACGACCCCTTCCGCGAGGAAGGACTCGGCCGGGTCCCCAGTGATTACGTCCCAGGTCGTCTCGGTGCCGCTGCGGGTGACGTTCTGCACCGCTACCCATGCGCCCTCGTCGAAGGCGTGCGGCTCGAGAAGCGCGTTGATTCCTCTGCGGAGCGGCCGCGCGGAGTAGAGGGCGTGGTGCACGAAGCCGCGAGGGACGCTGTACCGGTCCGAGACCTGGGCGATGATCTGGCGGTGCGGCGCGCCGGCGGCGTGAAGCACCTCCACCTCGGTGCGTGCTCGCTCTCGCCGCTGCAGCAAGTGGCGCCGCTGCCAGGCAACACTCGAGGCGAGCGCCGCCGCCCGCCGCTTCTCGACGGCATGGCAGAAACCAATTTCCTCAAGGAACCGGAGCTGCTCGTCCTCACCCCCGACGACCTGGACAAGATGATGCTGCGCGCTCCGGGCAAGCGAGCACGTGAAGCCGAGTGATGTCAAAAGCTCGACGACCAGCCGTGCAGCGTTCGCGTCGGCCTGCTTGAGCGCCTGGTTGGCTAGACAGCCGCCCGCAAGCCGCGGCGTCGTCATCTCGGCGCTCGCGAACGCGGAGAGGAAATGCGCACGCACCCACTCCGGGGACTCCAGCAGCCAGGTGAATGCGTGCGGATTCCAGCGTTTGCGGCCCACAGGCGACCCAAGCTCGCGCAGCTGCGAATGCAGAGCGACAGAATGCACCCGCACGAGCACCTCCGGCCGCCGCCGATCGCCGCGGTCGCGTCGAGAAACGCGCGGCTTGTAGCCCAGGGCGGTGAAGTCTGCGCTAATCGATGCCGCATCCTCCTCGACAGTTGTGTACACGCAGACCGCCTTGCCGTCACGGCTGAGGTGTCCGTCGCCCGAGACGTAGGCAAGTATTCGGACGAGAGCCGGGCTGAGTTCGAACGGCTCGTGCGGCAGGCCGACGAACGGGTAGCAGAGGACAAGGTCGCCGTCATCCAGGCCGCCTGCCTCGCGCCATCCGCCGGGGGTGAGCACGCGGTGATCCGGGGTGAGGTGCAGAAGCCGTCCATTGGCGAGCATCAGCCTGGAAACCGGTTTCCTGCCGCGCGCGATCGCGCCACCATTCGGCTCGACAGCCCGGAAGCGGCCGCGAGCAAGGCACGCGATTGCGTCGTCGGCGGTGACGCGCTCGATTGGAATCGAGGTGCCGTCGACGGTCGTCACCCGGGCTCCGGCTGCGATGCACCCGATGTCATAGCCCACGCCGGAGGGCGAGACGTAACCCTCGTAAGCGATACCGCCGCCGATTGGCTGGCTGTAACCCGGGTGATGGTCGGCGCAGAGCACACCGAACTCGGCGTCGCCCGCCTCCATGCACCGCTCCAGCTGCTTCAGGCTTCGCTCGTCAACGGTGCCGAAGGTCTTGATCGTGCTCACTGCGTCACTCCTTTGCCATTGTCGCTGACGTCTAAGACACCGGACGGAATCGAACCACCGTTGCGCGCTTTGCAGGCGCGTGCCTCGCCGCTCGGCCACGGTGTCGCGGTATTACGAGAAGCCCCCGAGAGGATTCGAACCTCTGCGCCCGGGGTCGAAGCCCGGTGCTCTGAGTCCGCTGAGCTACGGAGGCAAGGTGCGGGCGGAGGGAGTCGAACCCCCACTGTCCGGTTTCTGAGACCGGTGCGTCTGCCTGGTTGCGCCACGCCCGCGCGTGTTGTTCGGTGCCGCGGGCGGCGGCTGGAACGCTCGCCACCGCCCGTTCGTTCATTCCGACTTCAGTCCCGCTGTTCTGCGAGCTCGCGCTCCCGCTGGTCGTACGGCTCGAACTCGGCCACGACGCCCTCGCGAAAGACGCGAAGGGCCGCCAGCAGAGTGTCGAGCTTGTGCAGCGAGTTGGCGCGGCCCGCCTCCGAATCGACGTCGAACTCGAGACTGACCCGATCGTTGCAGTCGGCGATCTCGAGGATCATTCGCGGCTCGAAGTTGTACGGGCACTCCCGGCAGTTCTCGTCCTGGCAGCCGCCGCAGTGCTGAAGACCACGCTGGCGCGTGTCCTCGACGTAGGCGACCACGTAGGCGCCGCCGTGGAAGCCGGGCAGGTTCAGGAACCAGCGCTCATTGACACGAGCGCGATACGGCAGTCCCATGTCGTGCTCCTTCCTAGGCCGACCAACGAGTCGGCCGTTGTGTCGTCAAGCGCTGGACCCGCCGCCGCCTGCGAGACGGCGCCCAGCCTTCGCGGACCGTCGGGATCCGCGAATCTCTGTGAGCAGGCCCGCCAGGGATCGAACCCGGACCAGCGAGGTTGGAGCTCGCCGTGCTACCGGGCGTCCGCAAGAAAAGGAAGGGCGGTCGGCCGGATTCGAACCGGAACCTCGAGGATCACGACCTCGGGTGCTGCCCCTACACCACGACCACCACGCTGCCCATATCGGCTTCGCGCGTCGGCTCACTACCTGCGACCCGAAACCGGTTTCGAACGCCGGGAAATCATCATGGCCCGCGAAGCGGGCCGGATTTTCCGGCGTAAGGGACGACCGGACTCGAACCGGCGCGTGCTCGCTTGACAAGCGAGTGCTCTCAGCCGCTGAGCTACGTCCCCAATGTCATAGCGCCGGTGGGATTCGAACCCACGATCTCGAGCTCATGAGGCTCGCGGGGACAGCCACTCCCCTACGGCGCGATCTGCCTGGCTGGAGTCGAACCAGCGATCTCCGGCGCCCAATGGCCGGCGGGGTGGCCGATCTCCCCTACAGGCAAACGTGAAACGAATCGACTGGGCCGAAATCGTGACGACTCGTCGAACCACGTCCCGGTGTCGGACACCGTGTCGTCGAGCCCGCCCCGATGTCACCGAATCCGCACCGGCTCCCCGGTCGAGCCAGTTCCGTGGTGGCCAACTGATCATGGCCGGGTGTCAGACATGGTGACGACAATGTGACGCGGTTTCCACAGGCCCGTCGTTCGGCTAGTACCCCCGGCGGGACTCGAACCCGCAGCTTCCGGGTTGAGATAGGTGACCCCGGCAGGAGTCGAACCTGCAAGTGGCCGATTAAGAGTCGGTTGCTCTGCCGATTGAGCTACGGAGCCACGAGACCTGAATGTGGTCGGCAGGAGTCGAACCTGCAACGCCCCGCGTTTCAGGCGGGCGCTCTACCTGCTTTGAGCTACGACCACGCGGATGGGCGAGGCTGGAGTCGAACCAGCGACCTCTTGTTTGTGAGACAAGCGCTCGGCCTTTCTGAGCTACTCGCCCGCGCATTTGATGGGCAGAACCAGACATTGCGCAAACCAGCCGACGGTTGCTCCACCGGCGCTGACCGTGCCGTATCCGTCGGCTCTCGGCTCCGGTCGGGCAGACGCTTCTCGCCCGCACCTGAGACCTCAGCGGGCCGGATCGGCTCTCAGGATCACGTGCCGCCCGTCGGCGAGGCTCGCCCTGATCGCGACCTGGCCGCACGCATTGACCGAGACCGGGTTCGCTGCGAAGTCCTCGACCGCGGTGTCGAGGAGCGGGTCTCCGAGAGCGAGAATCCGGTCCGCATCGGGGTCTGGACCGTCGAAGAGGCCGAGGCTCCCACCCCGCGGAGTCGCGATCATCACGACCGCGCCGGCATTGGTGATCAGAGCGCCGCGATAGGCCTCGAATGCCCCGTCTGTTTCGGTGATGCACGTGATTCGCCCGTTGTCCTCGGTGAAGACTCCAGACCCTTCGCCTCGCAGCGTCGCCGCGAACGCCACGATCCCACGCTCGTTCGCAGATGGGAAACGGCCGAGGGATTCGAATCGTTCCCCGGTTTCCGCGACGGTCCGGATCGATCCGCCGCGACCGGCGTAGATCCCCTGGACGCCATCCTTGCGATCGGCCCGGAACACGACCGTACCGTCGTCAATGATCACGGGCAGGCCATGGAACCGGCTCCAAGGGCCACTGGTATCGGCGACCGCCGTGCCGGCCGTACTGTCACTGGTGAAGATGCCGGTGACTCGGTCGGCCGAATCCCCGCGGAAGGCAACGGTGCCTGCCTCGTTCATCGTGGGGCCCAGCGGGCCGATGGAGGCGAAAGCGTCGTGAGCCTCCGCCAATATCTGCAAGCGCCCCTCCCGGTAGAGGAACGCGCCCTGACCCCCGCGCGTGAGCTCGCCGTAGAAGCTCGCGTCCCGCGCGTTGTTCAGGTCGGGATGGCTGGTGACGCCCGCGTGGAGGGATCGGCTGACCAGTTCCTCGACCTCTCCGCCATCACCGGCGAAGACCGCGGACCCGCCGCCCCGAAGCGCAGCCTGGAACGCCACAAGACCCGCGTCGTTGACGGAAGCGACGTAAGGCGCGAACCCGCTGAACCGCTTGCCCGTCATCGCCACCACGGTGAGGGAAAACATCAGAGACGACGTTAAGCCCTATTGGCTACACAAGCGCGGGGGCCCGGGTTTGCGCAATGTCAGTTATGGGCGGAGCTGGAATCGAACCAGCCTCCTCCTCCATATCAGAGAGACGCTCGGCCAACTGAGCTACCCGCCCGTGTGAAGCTTCGGGACAAGGACTCGAACCTCGATCTCCACGTTCAGAGCGTGACGTCCTGCCATTAGACGATCCCGAAAAGTCTCTTGTTCGTCTGGTATGTATCGCCCAGCCGGAGCCGAGCGATGTTTTTCAAGCCTCTCACCTACCCTTCGACCCTGGATCGACGATCTTGTGCAACAGAACGTCGTCCTACGTGGAGGAGTTTTGGAGCCCGATCCGTGCTCGCCGGTTGGAAATGTGCATGCTAAAGCTGGCGCTTATTCGGCCGTTGGATTTCCAGCGCTCGGCTGCAGAGAATCTTTCTCTCTCAGGCGGGGCCTCGATTCGATTCAGAGCTGTTTCAAGCTGAGCATCACCTTCTGGTCGACATTGTCTGGTCGCCTTCCAACAAAAAAGGCGACCCGCTTGGGTCGCCCTCGTCTGGCTTGCTTCTGCGGCTAGAGGTCTAGCGCGGGGAGCTCCCAGCAAGGGCTACGACGAAGCCGGGTCGGCGAATCGCATCGCTGCGATGCAGGCACGGCAAAGCCGGCACGGCGACGGCCGTTTCGGCAAGACATTCTTGGCTGTTGGCTTTGATCTTCATGATCGTGTGGCTAGTGCCGGATCGGAGGATAGAGCAAAGATCGGACATTGGCAAGAGTTCCAAACGAAGATCTAACGAACAGTAATCCCGTTCCGATGAAAAACGTAGAAGGAAATGCTCGGTGTCATTCGGCGCTTCTCGGAGCGCCGGTCGTCGTTGCGAAGGGAAGATGGCCAAATGATCGACGTAGCAGTGCTCGGGCGGGTGGGCATCGACCTGTACCCGAACCAGGTCCGCACTCCGCTGCGCGAGGTGCGCACCTACACGCGGTACGTCGGTGGCTTCGCCGGCAACGCCGCGACGGGGCTAGCGCGACTCGGACTGACGCCGGCGATCGTGTCGCGGGTCGGGCCCGATCCACACGGCGAGTTCGTGCGCGACTTCCTCTCGGCGGAGGGAGTCGACGTTCGCTTCCTCGCCGTCGACGAACGCCTGATGACGCCGCCGACGTTCTGCGAGGTCTGGCCTCCCGACAACTTCCCGATCACCTTCTACCGCTACCCGACCGCGCCGGACTGGCAGCTCGCCCCGGAAGACTTCGACGCGGACGAGGTTGCCGCCACGCCCTACCTGCTCGCGACCGGCACCGGCCTCGCGCAGTCACCGAGCCGCGAGACGACGCTCGCTGCGCTGACCGCGCACCAGGGCACGACGATCTTCGACCTCGACTGGCGCCCAACGCTGTGGGAGCGAGCCGACGAATACGGCGAGCTCGCTCGAGCGGCTGCCGGCCATGCGGACATCGTGATCGGTAACGAAGAGGAAGTCGACGCTGCCGCGGGAAAGCCCAGCGTGTTGCTCGAGCTAGGGGTGCGCACGCTGGTGCTCAAGCGGGGCGAACGCGGCGCTCTCCTCTTCCACGAAGGCCACGCAGTCGATGTGCCGGGCCATCCGGTCGAGGTGGTCAACGGGCTCGGCGCGGGTGACGCGTTCGTCGCGACCTTCGTGCAGAGCTTGCACGCCGACCTTGCGGTCGAGGAGGCGGTCCGCCGCGGTTCGGTAGCAGGCGCGATCGTTGCATCGCAGCTGGCATGCTCGGAAGCGATGCCGACACTCCAAGAGCTCGAGGCGGAGCTCGCATGACAGAGCTCCTGTTGCGCCACGGCGAGTGGGACACTGTCGATCCCGCATCGGCAGCGTGGCGGTACCTCTCGTTCCGCGTCGAGCGCCTGCACGACGGCGAGCAGATCTTGCGACAGACAGGGGACGAAGAGATCGCACTCGTGCTGTTGAGCGGCAGGTGCGCGATCGAGAGCGGCGGCGAACGGTGGGAGCTCGGCGGGCGCGCAAGCGTCTTCGACGGCATGCCCTGGGCCCTGTATCTCCCGCGCGACACGGAGTACACGCTGTCCGCCCTCGGCGACGTCGAGGTGGCAGTGTCCGGAGCGCTCGCCGATGAGCGGCTCGAACCGCGGCTGGTAACGCCGAACGATGTCGAGATCGAGGTGCGCGGCTCGGGCAACGCGACGCGGCAGATCAACCACATCGTCAAACCCGAGTTTCCCGCGCAACGCCTGCTCGTCGTGGAGGTGTTCACACCGGCCGGCAACTGGTCGAGCTATCCGCCGCACAAGCACGACGAGGATCAGCCGCCCGGCGAGGTGGTGCTCGAGGAGGTCTACTACTACCGGACGCAAAGCGAGCCACCCGGTGCGTTTGCGGTGCAGCGTCTCTACAGCCCACAGCACGGAACGGACCTCACGGAGACCGTGCGCGACGGCGACATCATGCTCGTGCCGCACGGCTACCACACGACCTGTGCCGCGCACGGCTACGACCTGTACTACCTCAACGGCCTTGCGGGAGACCGCCGGTCGATGGCTGCGGCCGACGATCCGTCGCTCGCCTGGATCCGTCCCGCGTGGGAGAAGCTCGAGCCCGACCCGCGCGTGCCGCTCGTCACACTAGAAGGACGGCGACACTGAGCGGCATCCGCGTCGCGAACGCGCCTTGCAGCTACGGCGCATTCGAGATAACCGTCGGGGTCCTGCCCGACGTTCCTGGGCCCGAGCGAGTGCTCTCGGCGATATCCGACGCGGGCTACGAAGGAACCGAGCTCGGCCCCCCTGGGTACCTGGGCGTCCGCGACAATCTGCGCGGGCGACTCGAGGAATACGGCCTCGCGCTCGTCGGCGGCTATATCCCCATCCGCTTCAGCGAGCCCGAGCACTGGGACGAAGACCTCGCCGCCATGAGCGGAACGCTGGATCTGTTCGCCGCAGCCGAAGGGACCGAGGCCAAGGCTGTCCTTGCGGACGCGGGCTCCCCGGAGCGAGCGCAGTTCCCTGGGCGAGCCGCTTCAGATCAGTCGCTCGGCCTCGATTCTTCAGGCTGGCGGCGGCTGTCCGAGGGCGTCGCACGTGCCGCCGACCTCGCTCGCAACCATGACTTCGAGCCGACGTTCCACCACCACACTGCCACGTTCGTCGAGGCGCCGTGGGAGATCGAGCGCGTGCTCGAGTTGACGGACGTGGGTCTCTTGCTCGATACGGGTCATCTCGCCCTCGGTGGCGGCGATCCGACCGAGGCGCTTCGCGACTGGGCTGAGCGAATCAACCACGTGCACGTCAAGGACGTGCGGAACGACGTGCTCGCAAGCGTGATCGCCGACGGCGCCGACATGCCGGAGGCCTGGCGCCGTGGTGTGTTCTGCGAGCTGGGAACGGGTGACGTCGACCTCGAGAGCTTCTTTGCCGAGCTGGCGCGGTCGCGCTACTCGGGGTGGCTGGTGGTCGAGCAGGACATGGTCCCGCAATCGCCGCAGGACGCCGCCGAGGCGGAGGCTTCGCAGGTGCGGAACCGCGCCTGGCTAAACGAACACGCGGGTCTTTAGGAGAGCTCGCGCGTCCAGGCCAGGTCGAGCGCCCGCAACGGGAGAACAACGCTCCGGTGAGGCCCGACGAGCAGGATCTTCTGCTCCTGCGCAAGGGCTTGCCAGCGCTCGTCGGTCGACCACGCGACCGAAACGAGTATGCCGAAGCGCCGAACACGCGGGAGGTCTCGCCGGCGGGCGTCGTACACGCGCACGCCGCCGGCCGTTCCCAGCACGACGTAGCTTCCCCGTGGGCTCCCGCGCAATTCGGTCACGCGCGAGGGCACACGCGCCTTGAGCGCGACGATGCGCCGGCCGGAGAACACGGCGAGCACGGTCCGCGAGCCATTTGACGCGAGCACCGCAAAACGGGCGGGACTGAGCCAGGCGACTCGGATCGCGTGCCAGCCGCCCACCCCCCGCAGCGCCGGTAGACCCTCGAGCGCGCCGGCGAGCTGGCTGCGGCTCCGCAGCACCTGCGCCCGGCCCGTCCGCGGGAACTGGACGATCGCCCCGCGGCGAATGTAGGTCATCGAGCCGTCCGGTCTCCAGGCCGGTGCGCAGCCGCCGATCATCGGCAATGACGGTCCCGCGGCTGCGCTCACGATGACGCGCCGATGCTCGTCACAACGGGCCGCAAGCGGTGTGTTGCGAGGCCAGAGCGACCAACCCGGTGGCGCGGACGCCGGCGAAACGAGAGCGCGGCAGCCTCCGTCACGCGGCGCCGGCGTGGCCGCCAGCGACGGCAGCCGCAGTGCGTGCAACCGGCAAGCCGAATCGACGAAATAAAGCACACCGCTTGCCTTGTCTGTCCGCAACCGCCCGGCGATCGCATCGCGATCGCTGCGGAGCGCGTCACTCACCGGCAGCACCTCGTGCGCCTTCGCATGCGATTGTTGTTTGAAGACCGACTTCCCGACCGTATCGACGACGGCAGCTCCAACCACACCGATCGCGAGTAACGCGAGCGTAATCGTCCCAACACGCGGTCGCCGTCTCACGGCCAAGGCCACTCCGTCCCGACCGCAAGGGGCTGACCGCCCACGGCGCTCGCGCGCGCGGCGATACCGGTTGTGACCGCCCGCCGGTCGTCGTCGAGCGTCGGTCCGGCCGGACCTGCGCCGGCGCAAGCCGCGACGAACGCCGTGAGCTCGGCGACGTAAGCGTCCGCGAAGCGGGCGCGATAGTCAGGCGGGAAGCGCACGGCGTCGGAGCGGTCGATCAGGGCCGCCGGTCCGTCGCCGGGTCCCCGAACGAAGACGGAGCCCTCGCTCCCCACGACTTCACAACGGATGTCGTGACCGAACGACGACGTCCGCGACACGTGCGTAACGGCGATGCCGCCGCGCGCGAAGCGGATCGTCACGACGCCGTTGTCGAGGTCGCCGAGGTCCGAGAGCTCGGGATAGACGAGCGCCTGCCGTGCAACCGACACCTCGACGGGCTCGTCGTCGAAGAGCCAGCACGCCGCGTCGTAGTCGTGCGCCGCCATGTCCAACAGAAACCCGCCCGTGTCCCGCGGATCCTCGCCAGCGGGCCACTCGGTATCGCGGCTCGTGAGCAGGATGACGAGCGGCGTCCCGCCGTCGCCCGCCCGAACCCGGCGGTGCGCCTCCACGAAACCGGCGTCGTAGCGCCGCATGTAGCCGACCTGAACCACCTGTCCGGGGCGAGCCGCGCTCTCGAGGCGAAGAGTGTCGTGCTCCGCCAGCGACGTGGAGCCCGGCTTCTCCAGAAACAGGTGCTTGCCCGACCTCAGGACAGCCACGGCGAGGCGACCGTGGTCCATCGAGCGGGCGGCCAGGACAACCGCGTCGACATCGTCCCGGGCGAAGAGCTCCGAGTAGGTGCCATGAGCGACTCCGAGCCGCCTCCCCACCTCCTCGGCGCGGCCCTCACGGGCCGCGGCCACGGCCACCAGTTCGGCTCCGGAAAGCCGCTGGGCGTTCTCGGCATGGAGCGTGCCCATCCCGCCGAGACCGGCGACGCCGAGCCGAAGAGGACGCGTCGCCCTTGACACTGCAAGAGCGAGTATGGCAGCGTCGCAATCGCTTGCGCAATCGATTTTCCAGCCTCGCGGCCAGCGAGCCGCAGGAGAGCCCTGCGCCTGGCGTCGTCCCCCGGCGCAAGGCGACGCTCGCCGATGTCGCCGAGCAGGCCGGCGTCTCGACCTCGACCGCCTCGCGGGCCCTGAACGGTCACAGTGGTCTCGCACCGGCCACGCGCGCGGCCGTGCAGGACGCGGCCGCCAGGCTCAATTTCCAGCCGTCCGCACTCGCTCGGTCACTCCGAACACAGCAGACCTTCACCGTCGGGTTCGTCGTGCCGGACGTGTCGAGTCCTTTCTACGCCGCGGCCCTGAAGGGAGCGCAGGGACGGCTCGAGCAGGCCGGCTACCGCGTGATGCTGATGGACGCAAGCCTGGATGTCGACCGGGAGCTTGCGGCACTGGAGACCTTGCTCTCGCACCAGGTCGACGGCCTGCTCGTCGCGAGCACGGGGATGCCGCGCTCGCTCTTCGACAGCGCGGTCGACGCCGCGACGACGCCGACGATCTTCTTCGACGGAGTGGTCGCAGGCACCGGCGAAGGCGCGGTCACGCTCGACAACGAGGGAGGGATCGCGCTGCTCGTCGATCACCTCGTCGAGCACGGTCACGAATGCATCGCCTTGCTCGCGGGATCGCAGCGCGAGAGCGCCGGCGCGGCCCGCCTGCACGCCTTCTACACCGCGATGGCCGCGCACGGCCTTTCCCCGGCAGATCGGTACGTCAAGGTTTGCGACTGGGAGATTGCCGACGGCCGGCGCGCGGGACTGGAGCTGCTCGCTGACCCCGAGCGCACAACCGCCGTGGTCGCGTCCAGCGCGGAGCTCGCACTCGGCTTCCTGTCGGCCGCGGTGACGAGGGGCACTCGCGTGCCCGACGACGTCGCGCTCGTCGCGTTCGACGACCCGTATTTCGGGGATCTTCTCGAGCCTCCCCTCACGGCGGTGGCGTACGACGCCCGCCAGATCGGCGCCACGGCTGCCGAAATGCTCGTGGAGGCGATGCGATCCGAGACCGTGGCGGTCGAGGTGCGCGTCCCGGTCACGCTAGTCCGGCGCCGTTCGTGCGGCTGCCGGCCGGAGGTCTCCCGATGAACGGGAGAAGCGATTCGACGGCGATCACCTTCCGCGGCGTGACCAAGCGTTACGGCGGACAGGACGCGCTCCAGCCGACGGACCTCGAGATCGAGGAAGGCGAATTCTTCTGTCTCCTCGGGCCGTCGGGGTGTGGGAAGACGACGACGCTCAACCTAGTGGGCGGCTTCATCGCGCCGACGTCCGGCGAGATCCTGATCAGGGGCGAGAACGTGAACCGCCTTCCTCCGTACAAGCGCGCGGTGAACACGGTCTTTCAGAACTACGCGCTGTTCCCACACATGACCGTCCGTGACAACGTCGGCTTCGGTCTGAAGATGGCCGGCACCGCAAAGCGCGATGCGGGCGGAAGGATCGAGGAGGCCCTCGGGCTCGTCGGGCTCGACACGTTCGCCGATCGCCTGCCGGCGCAGCTTTCAGGCGGACAGCAGCAGCGTGTCGCGGTTGCCCGCGCGCTCGTCAACCAGCCCGCGGTCCTGCTGCTCGACGAGCCGCTCGGCGCCCTCGATCTGAAACTCCGCAAGCGCCTTCAGATCGAGCTGGCAGAGATCCATCGCGACGTCGGCACGACGTTCGTGTACGTCACGCACGACCAGGAGGAGGCGATGTCGATGGCCACTCGCATCGCAGTCATGAACGAGGGGCGCATCGAGCAGGTCGGCGCGCCGCACGAGATCTACCACCGGCCCAAGAGCGCCTTCGTCGCCGACTTCATCGGCGAGTCCAACTTCATCGAGGTCGACGTCGGAGCGGGTGGCAAGGCCGCCCTCGCCAACGGCGCAGAGGTCCCCGCCCCGGAGCCGCGCGCCAGCGGACGAGCAACAATGATGGTGCGGCCCGAGTCCATCCAGGTCCAGCGTGTCGCGGACTCGAACGGAACCGGCCTGCGAGGACGAATCGCCCAATCGTCGTTTCTCGGCAGTCACACCCGCGTGGCAGTGAAATGTGACGGCGTCAGCGCGCCGGTCACTGCCACACTCTTCGGCAACGAGGGTGCTGCCGCGAGCGACCTGCTTCCGGAGACCGAGGTCGTGCTGATCTGGGATCCGGCAGACGTAGTGCTACTGGAGGGGTCGAACCCACGAGAGGAGGATGTACGTGACGTCAATTGACGAGCGCTTGTTCGACGAGCGCATGAGCCGAGGCCGCATGCTGCGGCTCGGGGCAGTCGGCGCCGTCGGAGTCATCGCGGCAGGATGCGGGGGCTCTTCGAAAGGGTCGAGCGGGGCGGCATCTGCAACCGGCAAGAGCGACAAGGCGGTCACGCTGAACTGGCTGACCTGGTCGGATCACTACGCGAACGACCAACTGGCGGCCGTGAAGCAGCAGACGAACGAGCAGGGCCGGCCGCAGCTGTTCAGCGACAACGCCGATGCCTACCTGAAGATCAAGCAGACCGGGAGCCAGTTCGACATCGTGTCCGGCGACGCGCTCTGGGTTCCGAAGTACAACAAGGACGGGTTGACGGAGTCGTTCGACCTCTCGTCACTCCCGGTCTCGTCGCAGCTGTACTCGATCGCGCGGACCTTTCCGTTCTGGACGGACGGCTCGAACTACATGGGCTATCCATTCTCGTGGTCGACGGTGCAGATCTACTACAACCCGAAGTTCGTCAAGACGATCCCGGACTCGTGGCACGCGGTCCTCGATCCGAAGTACAAGGGCAAGGTGTCCCTCGAGAACATCCCGACGGACATGATGGCGATCGCCGGCAAGGCGACCGGCGCCAAGCAGCCGTACAGCATGACCACTGCGGAGATAGCGGCTGCGAAGGCCTATCTGAAGGAGTTCAAGCCGAACGTCCTCAAGCTCGCATCGCAGAACAACGAGGTCGTGCGCGCTCTTGCGGACGGCTCCGCGTGGATCGGGATCACGAACCTCGGCACGGACGATCGTGTGAAGGACGCGGGCGGCCCGCTCGTGAAGCCCGCCTATCCGAGCGAGGGCACCGTCGGCTTCATCGACTCCGAACAGATGGTGGTGGCGTCGAAGAACAAGGATGCCTTCCCCCGCTTCATCAACGCAATGCAGCAGGCCCCGTACATCGCGCAGAACTTCATCACGAACGGGCGTCCGCTGTTCAACGAGAAGGCGTACAAAATGCTCGTGAACCAGGGCCACGGCGACCGCGCCCGGCGGCTGCTCTACAACCAGCCTGACAAGGCGCTGAAGATGACGCTGAAGGGCCCGTCCGGCAACGAGCAGGCGTACACGGACGCGTTCAACGAGGTGTTCGGCGCTTAGTGCCCCTCCCAGCAATACATGCCGGATGACCCTCCCCGGCTCGAGCCCGGGTGTTCCAGCGACCCAGCCGGCAGACGTAGCACTGCCGCTGGGTCGCCCCGGGCGGCGGACCTGGTCATCGTGGCTCGGCGAGTACGCGGGGTTCGCGCCGGCGCTCGTCCTCTTCGGCGTGTTCTTCCTGGTCCCACTGGGGCTGATCGTCTGTTACAGCTTCTGGCAGACGGTCGACTACAACGTCGTCCACAGCTGGACGGTCGACAACTACCGCTACTTCTTCAGCGTCCCCACCTACGTTTCGACGTTCTGGGCGACGGTGTGGGTGTCGTTCGCGGCGACGGTGCTGACGCTCGTCATCGCGTTTCCCTTCGCGTACTGGCTCGCGCGCTACGTCCCGAAGCAGTACCAGAAGGTGTTGCTCGTCCTCGTGATCCTGCCGTTTTGGACGAGCTATCTCCTGCGCGTGTACTCGTGGCTCACGATTCTCGGGCCAGAGGGAGCAATCAACCGGTTCCTCCACTGGACCGGCGCGACGTCGAAGCCCGTCTCGTTTTTTCTCTACGACCGTCCGGCGGTCATCCTCGTGCTCGTGTACCTGTACTTCCCGTTCGCAGCGCTGACGCTGTACGCGTCGCTCGAGCGCTTCGACTGGAACCAGTTCCGCGCTGCGATGGACCTCGGCGCGACGCCGGGGACCGCGATGTGGCGGATCCTCCTGCCGCAGATTCGCCCGGGCATTACCACCGCGGTGATCTTCGTCTTTATCCCGATCCTCGGCGAGTACCTGACGCCGCAGCTCGTCGGCGGCGCGAAGGGCGTGATGATCGGGAACCTCATCGTCAACTTCTTTCAGGGCGCCCAGTACACGCGGGGCGCGGCGGCCGCCTTGCTGATCGCCGGTCTGATCGTGGTGCTGCTCGCCGTCTTTCGGCGCTCGCTCGAAGTCGAGGATCCCTATGGCACGTGATCTCGACATCGTCTCGCGGCGCGGCCTGCTCACGCGCAGCGCCCTCAGTGTCTGGGCAGTCCTCGTCTATGTCTTCCTCTTCGCCCCGATCGTCCTCCTCGTGGTCTTCAGCTTCAACGCCAATCGGTACGGCACCTTCCCGATCACCGGCTGGACGACCAAGTGGTATGGACAAGTCTTCAACGACTACCAGATTCGCGATGCGCTGACGACGACGCTCCGCATCGCGCTCGAGGTCACCGCAGTCAGCACGATCGTCGGCACCGCGGCGGCGTTTCCCCTCGTCCGCTCGCGCCTGCCTTTCCGCAGCGGCATCCGGATCGCCATGGTCCTGCCGATCATGATTCCCGGCCTCCTCATCGGTGTGAGCCTGCTCGTCCTCTTCACGAGCGTGTTTCACCAGACGCTCTCGCCGACGACGGCAGTAATCGGCCAGAGCGTGTACACGACGCCGTTCGTCCTCCTCCTCGTGGCGGCACGCCTGCAAGGCTTCGACGCCAGCCTCGAGCGCGCTGCGAGCGACCTCGGCGCAAATACCTTCAACCGGCTCCGGTACGTCGTGCTCCCTTTGCTCGCCCCGGCCATTCTCGCCGGAGCGCTGTTCGCGTTCACGCTCTCGCTCGACGAGTTCATCATCACGCTGTTCCTGATCGGCAGCCACAACACGCTGCCGATCTACATCTACACGCAGGTGAAGTTCGGGATCACCCCCGAGGTGAACGCGCTCGCCGCGTTGCTGCTAGCCGCCTCGCTCTGCCTGATGGCGTTGGCGTTCGTGCTGCCCGGGATCGTCCGGCGTGCGCTGCGCCTGGTGCCGCGGCGCGGGACGGCGACGACCTAGCCTTCTACGGAGACCCAGCCGCCGTCGGTCGCGCTCCGCAGCGTCGCCTCGAGCACCTGCATGCCGCGGTGCCCGTCGGCGAAGGTCGGAAACGAGCCGTGCGGCTCGCCCGCCATCGCCCGGTACGCGTCGGTCAGGATCACGCGGAAGGCGTCGCCGTAGCCTTCGGCATGCCCGGCCGGATAACGCGCGAACTCCGCGGCGCGGCCCGCATTCGCGCCGGGGTCCTTGACGACGAGCTGCGTCGGTAGCTCCGCGTGCCGGTGGAGCAGCTCGTTCGGCGATTCCTGATCCCAGGTGAAGCCGCCGCGGCTGCCCTCGAGCTCGAACAGAAGCTGGTTCTTGCGTGCCGGTCCGAGCGCGCTGAATTCCGCGCTGCCGGCCGCGCCGTTGTCGAAACGAAGGAGCAGGGACGCGTGATCCTCGAGCGCCCGGCCCGGCACGAAGGTTCGAAAGTCCGCGAGCACGTCGGAGATTCGCGTGCCGGTCACGTGCTCGGCGAGATCGAACCAGTGCGCGCCGAGGTCGGCGGTCACGTACGTCGGGCCCGAGCTCTCGGGCAGCAGCCGCCAGCCCGAGGAGACGAGGAGGGCGTCGTCGCAGACATAGCGGCCGTGCACGACGCGCAGCTCGCCGAGCCCGCCGTCGGCCACCGTCCACCGCATGTGCTCGACGAGCGGATAGCCGCGCACGTGGTACGCCACCGCGCCGATGCGATCGGTGCCTTTCAGCGCCTCCACCATGCGCCCGCTCTCCTCGGTGCTCGTCGCGAGCGGCTTCTCGCACACGACGTGGGCGCCGTGTTCGAGTGCGAGCAGCGCCTGGTCGGCGTGCAGCGCATTCGGCGTGCAGACGTGCACGACGTCGACTCGCTCACCTCCCAACAGCCCTTCGAGCGAGTCGTACGCGGTCGCAGTCCCCACCTCGTCCGCGAGCATCTGGGCTCCCGTCCGTGTCCGACTGCAAACGGCCACGACAGTTCCGCCCAGGTCGCGCACGGCGGCTGCGTGCACCCGCGCGACGAACCCGGAGCCGACGATCGCGGTGCGGAGCGACGTCATCGGACTTAGTGGCTCTGAGCCACTAAGTCGTCGGAGCCCGCTTTCAGAAACATCCGTGTCAAGACGTCCATGTCCAGCCGGGCCTGGTCCGGAGGCGTCCGGCACTCCGTCCCGTTCACGACGCAGTCGTGGAAGTGGGCCAGCTCGCGCGCGAAGCTCTCCTCGTAGGACTCGAACGACTGGGCGACGCGGGCGCCGTCCTTGGCGCGGGAGACCTCGTACACGGTCGGAGACTGCTTGAGCCACGGCGACGGGAAGGTGAGGGAGTGCACCTCCTCGGCGAAGTAGAACGAGACCGACTCGCGGTACTCGTAGACATCGAGCAGCTGGATCCAGGCGCTGTCCCAGCGCGATCCGTTCACCAGCCGCACTGCTCCCGTCACGGCCTGCCCTTCGTTCCACCAGTCGCCGTCGATCACCTCGGCCGGCAGCGGCTCGCCGAGCCGCTCGAGCAGGCCGTGCACGAGGTTCACGTCGTGGACGAGGCTGCCGAGAAACGCTCCTTCGAACGCTGTGATCACGGCGGGGCTGTCGGCGCCGACGGCCTCGCGCACTTGTGCGCGCATCTGCTCGCGCCCGGCCTCGAGCACGTCGGCTGGGATGTCCGAGCCGCGCGCGATCTCCCCCGGCCCGAAGTACGGCCCGAACTCGGGGTCGTGCACGACGACGCGGATGTAGCGGAGCGACTCGGCGGCCTCCGGCATCCCTTCGAGCATCCGCTCCCACGCGCGGTCGAACCGCTTCATGTAACCGACTTGCACGACCTTGCCCGTCGTTCGTCGCGCCTCGATGACACGGTCGGCGTCGGCGAGCGTGATGCACATCGGCTTCTCGACGAAGACGTGGAGGCCGCGGCCGAGCGCGGCGAGTGTCGCCTCCGCGTGGGTCTGCGCCGGGGAGCAGATCACGACGGCGTCGAGCTTCGTCCCGTCAAGCAGCTGCTCATGGTCGGGGTAAGTCACCTCGAGGTTGTAGAGGTGCTGCAGCGCCTCGCGAACCGTGGCGCTGGGATCCGCCACCGCAACGAGCTCGAAGCGGTCCCGCATGTGCGCGAGATAGTGGAGGTGCATGGCCTGCGCGACGAGACCGCCGCCGACGACGCCGATGCGCAGCCTCATAGGCCGGCCTGTGGCCTAGCTCGTGAGGGAAACATGGTTTCCCTCACGGGAGCGAGCCGAAGGCGAGCGACCTCACGCGAGAACCTGCTTGGCCACCTTTTCGAAGGCGAACGCGATCTCGTCGAGATCCTGCTCCTCGGATAGCGGGGAGACGTCGATATGGATCGAGCGCTCCAGCAGTTCGAGCGTGCGCGGGCAGTCGGGAGCGGGCCGTCCGTCGGCCTCGATCGCCGCCAGCACCGGCGCCCAGAACGGATACACATGGAGGTCGGGCGTGTCGGGGTCGTAGATGCGCATCGCGAGCACGCCCTCCGCGTTGAGGGCGTCTACGGCGTCGCGTGCGCGCGTGGCGTCCGCGGCAAACGCGACGAGTGCGATCCCGGCATCGCCGTCATCGTCGTTCGCGCGCCGGAGCGTCAAGCCCGGCAGTTCGTTGATCTGGCTGCTGAGCCGCGCGAGATTGGCGCGCATCCTTTCCAGCAATCCGTCGAGCCGGCTCAGCTGAACTCGTGCCACCGCGCCGGTCAACTCGGATGCGCGGAAGTTGTAGCCCGCAAACTTCGGCAGCCCGACACCGCGCCGGACCGAGTTGGCACAGTCGTGCACGTCGAGTGCGAGCTCCAAGAGGTCGTCGCGGTCGGTGATCATCACGCCGCCCTCGCCCGTGGTGATGATCTTGTTGAACTGGAGACTGAAGGCGCCCGCGTCGCCGAACGTGCCCAGGCGGCGGCCGCGATAGGTGGCACCGGCGGCCTGGCACACGTCCTCGATCAGCACAAGCTCGTGCTTCTTCGCGATCGCCACGAGCTCGTCCATCGCGGCGGGCGCGCCGCGCATGTGCACAGGGAGAATCGCCCGCGTCCGCGGCGTGATCTTTCGCTCCACGTCGGCCGGGTCGAGCGTCAGCGACTCGTCCACCTCGGCGAGGACGGGAAGCGCGCGCGACGCGAGCACCGCGTTCGGCGTCGCGTTCCACGTGTACGCCGGGACGATCACCTCGTCGCCCTCGCCCACGCCCGCGCCGATCAGCGCGCAGATGAGCGCCGAGGAACCAGCGTTGAGGCACAGGGCGTGCTTCGCGCCCATCTGCGTCGCGAACTCACGCTCGAACGAGGCGACCTCGTCCGGGCCGTCGCCGACGCCGTAGTAGCGGAAGAGATTCTTGCTCTCGATCACGCGGGCCAGCGCGTCGAGCTCCTCCCGGCCGACCTCCATCCCGCCGGGGAACATCGGCGCCTCCGGGCGGGTCCGGGCCGGGGTGCCTCCATCCCGGGCGAGAGTCAGGTCACTTTGGGCGCGAGTCGGCGTCGTCATACCGGCCGCCCATTCTGGACATGAAATCGTTTGCGATCAAGGTGAGAAGCCGCTCGAGCGGACTTAGTGGCTCAGAGCCACTAAGTCGACTTCTCAAGTGGGTGGGGCGACGATGCGAGAAGGATCAAGTCGACTCACGGGCCTGCTCGTAGGCTCGACGCGCCTCCCGGACGCTCTCGACTTCCGAAACCTCCGCCACCGGGACGTCCCACCAGCTCTCGTAGTCCGGCACGCCCTCGTAGCGATCGACCTCGATCGCGAGCACGACCGTCGCGTCCTCCCTCTTCGCGGTCTCCAGACCGGCGCGCAGATCGTCGACCGTGCGGCAGCGGATCACCTTGGCCCCGAGCGACTCCGCATTCGCCGCGAGATCGACCGGGAGCAGCGGCGCCGTCGGGTTGTCGCTGTCCACGCCGAGCGAACCGTTCTGCCGGTAGCGGTACTGCGTGCCGAAGCCGTCTGTGCCGAGCGAGCGAGACAGGCTCCCGATCGAGCTGAACCCGTGGTTGTCGACGAGCACGATCGTCAGCTTCAGGCCCTCCTGAATCGACGTGACGATCTCGCTCGAGAGCATGAGGTAGGAGCCGTCGCCGACCATGACGTACACCTCGCGGTCGGGAGCGGCCATCTTCACGCCGAGCCCGCCGGCGATCTCGTAGCCCATGCACGAGTAGCCGTACTCGACGTGGTAGCCCTTCGGGTCGCGCGTGCGCCAGAGCTTGTGCAGGTCGCCCGGCATCGATCCGGCGGCGCAAACGACGACGTCGGCGGGCCCTGCCGCGTCGTTGACGGCGCCGATCACCTCGGTCTGGGCCGGCAGAGGCCCGTGACCGAGCCTGTACAACCGCGTGACCTCCTCGTCCCATTCCGTGTTCAGCTGCGCAGCCAGCTCGCGGTACGCGGGATCGACCTGGTGTCCCTCGAGTGCAACGGCCAGCCGCTCGAGCGCGACCCGCGCGTCGGCGACGAGCGCGATTCCGTCCAGCTTTGCCGCGTCGAAGTCGGCGACGTTCACGTTGACGAAGCGCACGTCCGGATTCCCGAAGGCGGTCTTGGACGCCGTCGTGAAGTCGGACCAGCGCGTGCCGACGCCGATCACCACGTCTGCGTCCGCAGCGATCCGGTTTGCCGCGAAGGTGCCTGTCGCGCCGATGGCCCCGAGCACGGCCGGATGGTCGTACGGCAGTGAGCCCTTCCCCGCCTGGGTCTCCGCGACCGGAATCCCCGTCTGCTCGGCGAACGCACGCAGGGCGTCGGTCGCCTCGGAGTAGATGACGCCGCCGCCGGCGACGATCAACGGACGCTTCGCGCTGCGAATCAGCGCCGCCGCCTCCGCGAGGAGCGTCGAGTCGGGCTCGGGCCGCGGCACATGCCAGACCCGGTGCGCCAGGAACTCGTCCGGGTAGTCGAACGCCTCTGCCTGCACGTCCTGCGGGAACGCCAGCGTCGCGGCTCCGGTCTCGGCCTGGTTAACGAGCACCCGCATCGCCGCCGGAGCCGCCGCAAGCAGTTGCTCCGGCCGCTCGATGCGATCGAAGTAGCGCGACACCGGCTGCAGCGCGTCGTTCACGGAGACGTCTCCTCGCGACGGGACCTCGAGCTGTTGCAACACGGGATCGGGCCGCCGCGACGCGAACACGTCCCCGGGTAGGAGCAGCACTGGGAGCCGGTTGACGGTGGCGAGGGCCGCGCCGGTGACGAGGTTCGTCGCGCCCGGCCCGATGGAGGTGGTACATGCAAGCGTCGCGAGCCGGTTCTTCATCCGCGCGAAGGCGACCGAGGTGTGCACCATCGCCTGCTCGTTGCGGGCCTGGTAGTAGGTCAGCAGATCCGGGTGCTGGTAGAGCGCCTGCCCGATCCCCGCCACGTTGCCGTGCCCGAAGATCCCGAAGCACCCCTCGAAGAACCGCTGCTCCACGCCGTCCCGCTCGACGTGTTGTGCGGCGAGAAAACGAACGAGTGCCTGGGCGGCCGTGATTCGAGGCATGGGACCACTCTCTCAAAAAAGGTACGGTCGCCCCAGCGTTCGAAAGGAGCCCCATGGCCGTCACTGTCCGTACTCTCGAGAACTTCATCGGCGGCGAATGGGTCCCCTCGACCGGCGAGAGCGCCCGCGCCGTCGTCTCCCCCGTCACCGGCGAGACGCTCGCCGAGGCGCCGGACGCGGGCGCGGACGACATCGCCCGCGCCGTGGCAGCCGCCCGCGCAGCCCAGCCGAAGTGGGCGGCGCTCTCAGCCTGGGGACGGGCGAAGATCTGCCACGCCATCGCCGACCTGATCGACGAGCGGCGCGAGGACTTTGCACGCGAGCTGTCGCTCGAGCAGGGCAAGCCGTACGCCGCCGAAGCGCTTGGGGATATCGACGAGACCGCGGAGAACTTCCGCATCGCCGCCGAGGACGTGAAGCGGATGGAGACGGCGATCATCCCGTCTCAGGATCCGAACAAACGGATCCTCACTTTTCGCAAGCCGAACGGCGTCTACGCGGGCATCACCCCCTGGAACTTCCCGACGCTCATCCCTGTCGAGCTGATCGCGCCAGGGATCGCGGTCGGCAACACGATCGTGATGAAACCCTCGGAGTGGACGCCGATAGCAATGGCGAACTTCATGCAGATCATGGCGGATGCCGGCCTGCCGGACGGCGTCGTAAACGTGGTCTACGGCGGCGGGGACGTCGGCGAAGGCCTCGTCACGCATCCGGACGTCGACTGCGTCGGCTTCGTCGGCTCCCATCCGACCGCAGAGAAGATCGTGCGCGCCGCCGGCCTCAAGCGCTGCCTGATCGAGGCGAGCGGCAACGGGCCCGTCGTCGTCTGTGAGGACGCCGATCTAGAGCGCGCCGCACAGGGTGCCGTCTTCGGTGGCTTCTTCTGCGCAGGACAGGTGTGCTGTGCGACGGAGCGGGTCCTCGTGCACGAGGGCGTGCACGACGCCTTCCTCGACGAGGTGCTGAAGGCGGCGGCGGACTGGCGGCTTGGCGATCCGTTCGAAGACTCGACCATGGTCGGCCCGATGAACAACGAGCCGACAGCGTCGAAGATGGATCGGCACCTGGAGGACGCC
>WNFX01000652.1_pt1 | contig 34606 bp, 28 predicted proteins | sample 5400111 | NCBI WGS metagenome assembly WNFX01 (sample SAMN13153363, study PRJNA577476) | soil metagenome | isolation source: 40 cm soil or saprolite under grassland replicate 1 | place: USA:California | collected 2016-06-15 | reverse complement strand
CCTCAATATCCGCTTTATCATGTTCTGATATGACTGTACCGATCCACAAGAAGAACTGCTTCTTGGTTATATTGTCAAGTTTCAGGGCATCTATCCGCAAAGTCTCGTGACAGCGGCGAGCGCAGTGGATGTGATACCACCCCGCTTGCTTACCTGGGCTGCCGAACCCCACCGGGTGGTATCTGATCAGAAGCCCAGCAGACTCAGTAGCAGCCAGGGCCATCTCGACCTCAGTTTGCGGGTGAGGCGGCCTGTTCTCGTCCACTAAGAAGCGTCCCCTCAGTTTACTCTGCGCATGCACCTGGCAACGCATAGTCACATCCTCAGGTGGACAAGTTCTTACTACTCGCATAGTAAGCCTCTAATGTCCGTTTGGGGCAGACGACAACCTAGCAACGGATGAGGCTGCCCCCGAACAACAAGACTAAGCCCTTGGTCTACCGGCGGACTTGAAAGCGCCAAGTCCTGTGGGACTGACCTCACCGGACGGGAATCTCGTAGACGAGCGAGTACCGCTCAACCGGAAGGATGATGTCGGCCGTCTCGACCGGGCATTTCTCGGTGTAGTAGATGCGGGCGATGGTCAGCACGGTCGCGCCGGGGCGGATCTTGAGCCGGGTTGCCTCGGTGGCCAGGGCCGAGCGAGCGGTCACGGTTTCTTCGGCGCGGATGATGTGCTGACCGATGGCGGCCATGCGGTCGATGACGCCCTGCCCGGCGTGCGGGCCTTCCTCGGGCAGCATGATCGGCGTGCCTTCTGTCAGCTCGGCCGGCTCCCAGCTCAGCGAGAGCATGACCGGCTCGCCGTCGGACAGGAACGTGTACCGGGTCCGCATGGCGGGATCGCCGGGCTGAGCATTCAGGCGTGCCGCGATGGCCGGCGTCATCGGCAGGCGCTCGGTGGAGCTTTCCCAGCCGGCCGCGTGGCCGGCCGCGATGGTCTGGGCGCGGAAGGGCGAGCCGCCGCTGCGCTCGGTATACCACGATCGGGTGAGCCGCTGCCGCTCCGGGCGAAGGCGGACGTAGGAGCCGGACCCTGACCGAGCCTCCACGAACCCTTCCGCGATCAGGAGCCGCACCGCTTCGACGGACACCCGGTCAGAGACCTCGTACCGGCGGGCAAGCTCATGCCGGCTGGGCAGTTTCGCGCCGGGCGGCAGCGACCCGTCGATGATCGCGCGGCGAAGATCGTCCGCGATGCGCTGGTACGTGGGGGAAGGCACGCGAACAAGCTTGACGAAGGTGAGTACTCAGGTGCAAGCTGAGTACTCAGCTTTGCCGTTCAGGTCTGATCGCTCGCGTAAGGAGAAACAGGGTTGGAGACCTCCGTCACCTTCCCCGGCCTGTCGGCCATCGTCCCATCCGCACGCCGGTTCGTGCGCGGACTTCTGGCAGGAACTCCCCGCGCCGGCGACATGGAACTGATCGCCTCCGAACTGATCACCAACAGCATCCTGCACACCCCGGCCGGCGAAGGCGGCGAGTTCACCGTCTGCGTCCGCACTGAAACCGGGTGGGCACGCATCGAGGTATCCGACACTGGAACCGGCCAGTGGCACCCCCGGCCTGACAGCAGGCCCGAAGATGAGTACGGGCGCGGGCTCACCATCGTCTCGGCGCTGGCTGACAAGCTCGGGCACGATGCCTCTGCTGACGGCCAGACGTTATGGGCGGAAGTATTCTGGACGTGAGGACACGGCATGGCTCGGCCCGTCAGGGCTGGGCACCGCAGGCATGCGGATGCCGGGCGGTCAGATCAAAGATCGCCCGGCTTCCCGAGTTTCGCCAACCGTTTCGCCAAGCTCTCCTAGGTCCGCGGCACGGTCGTCGGCGCCGAAGGGGAATATGGCCATTAGGTAAATGGGCAGCCCCTGGACCGGGTTGCACAATGCCCACACTTTTCGTGCTTGATTCGGCGTCTACCTGCCGGCCGGGATGGCTGCATGCCAGCGTCCGCGCTTGAGGTGAATGCCGCCGTCAGGGCTGACGGTGACCTTGGCCCCATAGGCGGACAGCGACCCGTCCCGCAGCCAGGTGCGGCGCAGGTTGTCCAGGATGTCCCACAGCCGACGTGGGCCGGACTGGTGAACCACGGGCGGCTCATCGCCGGTGCCGGTGGCGCGTGCCCACGACCCGTCCGGGTGCAGCATCCAGGCCGTCCGCTGCCCATCGCCCGATTTCTCGTAGTGATGCAGCACGTCGCCGTGGACCGTGACCCCCAGCGTGGAGTACAACTCCCACGCCTCGGCCACGTTGACCACGGGATAGCGGCCGGTGCTGACCTGCTCGCCGTCAGCGTCACGGATAGCGGCGAACCGTTCCCGTAGACCGGGCGGATAGTCAGGCCCGGTGCGGGTGCGCATGAACCCGGCCCGGTCCCACTCTGTGACCCCGGCCGCGCCGCCGTCCGGTGTCTTGTCAGCCGTGACGATCAGGCTCGTGCCGGCAATCGTGGTGACCAGTCGGCCCCCCGGCCGCAACGCGGCCAGCCAGCTTGCCGGCACCGGCCGGACGGCCACCGTGGAAACGATCCTGTCATAGCTGCCGGGCAGTGAGCCGGTCGCATCACAGGTGATCACGTCCGGGTGCAGGCCGATGCTGTGCAGCCGCTCGGTAGCGGCCTTGGTCAGATACTCGTCCACATCGACGCTCGTGACGTGCTGATCTCCCAGCCGTCTGGCCAGGACTGCGCCGCCGTAGCCCGATCCGGTGCCCACGTCCAGCACATCCATGGCATCGGTGATCAAAGCGTGCCTGAGCATCTGCACAACCAGGCCGGGCAACGTCGCCGACGAGGTGGGCAGCCCGGCCGGGCGGTCGCCAGTCCCGGCGTGGTCGGCATGCAGCGGCCCGACCTGCGTAACCAGGGATCGGTTGCCGTAGGCTGCATCCAGCCAAGCACCGGGATCGGCGGGGCCGTCGCGCAACTCCCACCTATCGGCGCCGGGGCCGTCACCGGATGCCGACCAGGCCCACCAGCGCGGCACGAACACGTGCCGGGGCACGGTCGCGACCGCAGGCCGCCACCGTGACAGCGGATGGGTGACTTCGCTGGCGAGCCGGTCAGCGTGAGATTCCCAGTTCACTCAGAGCTTCCTGGATGGGTTGCAGTCGTTGCTGTCGGCAGGCGTGCAGGTCACGCAGGCGTCCAACGGCGGGACCGAGGCGACAATCTGCTGCCACTGGTCCCCGCCCAGGATGTCACCCAGCGCGGTGTCCTTCACGTTGCCGACGATCAGGAACCGGCCCATTACGCAGGGGGTGAGCTGGCCGTCCATGCCGACCGCAGCCCGGCCGCGCCCGCAACGCCCGCACAGTTCCGAGATGACCGGCTCCTTGCCACCCGCTGCCCGGCCGACGCCACGTGCACGGTCGGCGCGCATGCTCGTCACGCCCAGGGCACGAAGCTCGGCCTTTGCCTCCTCGATGCCCTGGCCTTCGACGACTTCCACGATGCCGGCCCGCAGCGGGATGTGGCGCCGCAGTGCCTCCCGGATGTTGGCCTTGGTCCGCGCGTGGCTGGCGCGGCTGCCGGTCACCTCGGCGTGCTTGCCGGGATCGGCCGAGTACCAGGAAAAGCCCAGCGACACGCGCGGCAGGCTGAACAGCTCCCACAACTCTGGGGTGACGTGCACGAGGTTGGTGTACACGTCCACTTTCAGGCCCGCCGCCTGCGCGTACCGCACCAGCCAGGGCAGGTCAGGGTCCAGGGTCGGCTCGCCCATGAACTGGACCGTCTCCACTCTCAGCGCTGCCGCCTGATCGATGACCCGTTCCCAGTCCTGGGCGGTCATTGTTCCACGGCCGGCGTGCGGGCCGCTTTCGGAATAGCAGTGAGCGCAGTTGAGTTGGCAGAATTGGGTAATCTCTAATTCCAGGAATGACGGGATATCGGCGCGAGTCGTCCGGGCTGCCGCCGATTCTGTTGCTGTGATAGTTGACATTGTCGAGTTCTCCATGCTCCTAGCGTGGTTATCGCTGCCTGATTACGGCCCGCACGGTGGCGCGCGCATCGCACGGCATGGCGGAATTGAGGATCACCCGGGCGACAGTGCCGTAGCATTCAAAGCTCCATGTCCTTGCCTGGCTCATACTCGGATGATTGTGGTACGCGGCCGGTGGAGTGAGGCGCGGCCTGGGACATGGCTCGCGTGATCGTCCCCACGGCGCCCGCGACTTTCGCCGGGTCATCGAACCACCCGCAGAGCGCTTGTTCGATCGCCTCGACCAGCCGTACCTCGTCCAGCGCCGGGCAGTCCGCGCCGGGCGGGCAGGGGCACTGGTCGATGTTGCGGCGCAGCGTGCGGGCGACGCGGCGGATGCGGCGGCCTTTCCAGCCGGTGATATCCGCGCCTTTGCCGTGCTGCGCCGGGCAGCGGCGCGGCGGAACCGTGGCGGTCACCGGAATGCCTCGCTGCACAGTGCCCATACCGCTTTCCCGCCGCCGGCCGTGTAATACCAGGACCAGTGCTCGCTGACCTGCCCGACCAGGTACAGGCCCCGTCCGCTCTCGGCCAGCGGATCGGGATCGGCCGCCGGGCAGGGAGGCAGCGGGCTGGCGTCCCAGACCAGGATCAGGACTTTCTCCTTGTCCGACAGCAGCCATATCCGCACCGGGGTGAACAGGCCGGGCACCCGTGAGGCCCGCACCGCGTTCGACACCAGCTCACCCACGATCAGCTCGCACGCGAATTGCAGGTCACTGCGGCCCCACTCCCAGATGACCGCAGCCGCATGCTGCCGGGCACAGCGGGCGGACTCCTTCAGCGGACCCAGCTCCAGAAAGGACTGTAACGGCCATTCGCCTGTCATGACTGCTTCCCGGTCATTAATAGGCGGTGCCAGGAATACCGCTAGGCAGTTATCGCCAGCGGCGGGCACGCTGAGCTCAGCGACCGCCGTCGCGCGCGTCATCCCGGCTCGGCCCCTCGTCGTGATTGCCTGTCAATCAGTACTGGTATTGACCACTGGCGCGGAAGGAATTCCCGCCAGCGGGCATCCGGGTGAACCATCCAGCCGGTCTGCCGGAGTAAACCCGTGTCAGGACTGCCGCCCGCCTGCCGGGCCGCCAGCAGATCCACAACAAATCCAGCTGAATCCGCCACTACAATTCCTGACCGCCGCCATCCAGAGCAGTATGCGACATAACCGGAATAACCGTCCGCCTTAACGACCAGCGACGTAAATTCCGCACCGAGCGCCCGCGCCAGCCGCGCTGCCGTGTCGCAACGGCACGCGGCACCCGCGCCGCGCTCAAGGCGCATGACCGTGCCTTGTGCCACGCCAGCCCCGCGCGCAAGCGTTCCCTGCGTCCAGTTCCTCGCGAGCCGTAGCTGCCGCAGCCGTGCACCATCGAGCCGCGCCGAATCCGGCCAGCGAACACGGTTCCGCGCCGATGACTGACCCATCCTTACCACCTCCCGCCACTGCCGCCCATCACGGCTCACCTCGTCGTCACCACTCCTGCGACCGCCATCCCGGCCCTGATCACATCAAGGCCCCGATCCGTCCGCCGATCTATCGCCCGCTGCGTCGGTTACGCTGGACAGACCAAGGAACCAAGGAGCCGCTTGCCGGGTGCCGCATCTGACGGGGCCGGTTGCCGCCACTTATTAGACGCCAGAGATGAGATGCTTGGGACGGACAAGACACCGACATAATTACGACGCGTCAAATTGTCGTTAACGAGTTGAGAGGAACGACATTGAGCCGACCAGAGCGGCAGCTAGAGCCGCATCGATCGGCGCTCGATCGGTTCGGCTTTGAGTTGCGCCGCCTGCGGAAGGCGCGCGGCTTGTCACAAGGCAGGCTCGGCCTATTAGTCCACGTCAGCGGTGACTTGATTCAGCGAATCGAAGTTGGCGCACGACGACCTTCACGGGATCTGGCTGAGCATTGCGACGCGGCGCTACGCGCCAATGGAATGCTGATAGCCTCTTGGAACGCGCTTCAGGCTGAGCGGCTAGGTTCTTCTCATCTCGTTGTTACCGACAACGCCGACACCGTTAGCGACAAACCGCCCCACGTTGCCGACAAACGTGCAGAGTCAGCCTCAGAACTGCCGGAACCGGCGAGAATGATCCGGCCGGCTGTGGGTGTGTCAGACGGGATGTTGCTGGCGCTTAGCGTGCCTTTCGAGGAAGGGCGACATTCGGATGGATTCAGTGCGGCAGACAGAGATATCGTTCCTTGCCGCACGGAGGACGGAAGGATTATTTGGGTGTCGGTGCCGCGTAGGGATTTCATTTTGGGCGGAACCGGTTTCGCGGCCTCAATTGTCTCGGGATCGGCGCTTGGCCATGGCAAGTCGACCGCTAAGCTAATGGCGAAGATACGATCGGGCGAAGGAAGCCCGTTCGATCGCTTTGAGTCCATGCGCAAAGTGCTGATGGAGTGTGATAACCTCTTCGGCCCGAAGCAGGTGATCCAGCTCGCGCATGATCAGCTCGTGATGCTTGACGGGCTGCGAAAGAACACGCGCGGCCGGGACAACAGTCGGCTGCTCGATATCGAGGTTCAATTCGCGGATCTGCTCTCCTGGCTATATCAGGATTCAGGTAATCATCACAACGCGCAATACTGGCTCAGCCGGGCGCTCGATCTGACGCATACAGCCGGTGACGCTGGTACGGTGGCTTTCGTCCTCGCTCGCAAGAGTCAGCTAGCTGGGCAATTTGACGACGGCGCTGAGGCAGTAGAAGTAGCCGAGGCAGCCAGACGGGAAGTCTCTGCCAAAACCCGTTCAGCAGTCGTCGCAGCAACATACTCTGCGCACGGCTACGCTTTGTGCCGAGAGAAGACGTCTAGTCTTCGCGCCTATGATCAGGCCCACCAACTGCTGCGCGATGCCGAGCTTGAGGAAGTGACATGGTATGGCCAATTCCTGAGCCCGGCCTATATTGAGATACAACGAGCACACAGCCTGACGATATTCGAGGAATACGATCAGGCGGCTAAATCCTTCCAGACAGCCATCGACACTCTGCCCAACAGTTATTATCGTGACCGAGGAGTATACCTAGCGCGCAAGGCGCTGGCTCACGCCGCAGCCATGACAGCCGCGCAAGGCGATAAGGAAGAACATGCCGTTATGGCCGGCAGATCCGGACTTGAAGCGCTTGCTATAGGTGTCGAAACTCATTCGGGACGCATTCAATCTGAACTGGCTCAACTGGAAAGGCGCTTGGAAGGCCGACACGGACTTCCTGCCGTGAACGAGTTCAAGGATGCATTGAATAGCGTCCGGTCCATAACCGCAGGTCGCGAAAGCACCTCTCACGCCGACAGGGAATGAACACGTGAATTTCGCGCCAGGAACTGATCGCACATGGATGAGCGTTGCCGTCGAACTTGCGCATAAATGCACACCCAAAGCAAGTGCTTACTCAGTCGGCGCGGTAATAATCGACGAGAACGGGCACGAGATCGCTCGCGGATACTCCCGTGAGTCAGACATGAGCGTTCATGCCGAAGAGGCAGCGCTTGCGAAAATCCCGCAGGATGACCCGCGCCTTGCAGGCGCGACGATCTACAGCACTCTTGAGCCATGCTCACAACGCAAGTCCCGACCACGTACCTGCACTCAGCTCATTCTTGATGCCGGCATTCGGAGAGTTGTCATGGCGTGGAGAGAGCCCGCTCTGTTCGTCGCTGACTGCCAGGGATATGAGCTGCTGACACAAGCAGGCGTGGAAGTGGTAGAGCTACCCGAGTTCGCGGGAGCGGCACGAGCGGCCAACTCGCACCTCGCGATCGATCTTTGACGACGCCACGGGTTGCCCCCGTGCGGGTCGCCGAGACGACAGCTAGACTCTCGGCTAGTGTGCTTAGGGGAAGCGCCCGCCTAGCAGGTAATCGTAAATTCGTGCTGCCTTAGGCCGCTCGTGCCGCTCCGCAGCCGGTTCACTCACACTCATCACCAAGACTTCCTCGAGTCCGCTTGCTGTCACTGGCTTGCCCAGGGTGCTACCGAGCGCGCACGAGTCGCTACCGTCATGATCAGCGCCTTCTCACACCGTGTGACGCCTTAACTACCGTCACGATTACCGCCGTCTCCTCAGCCCTGCGCTCGGGGCAGTCGGTCACCGCGCCACGGGCTTACCCTGTAGGCGCGAGCCAGGGAGCAAGCAATGCCGGGCGAACCGACCCTCTTGCGGACCTTGATCACTGCCAGGCACTGGAAGCGGTACGAGACGTTCGCTGTGCAGTTCGAGCGCGCGGCCGGGCAGCTAGCCGGTCTTCGATGCCCCAGTGGCCGCGGATGATAGCGGCGAGCTGAGCGTGTGGCTGGTCTGGGTGATGGTGAGCGAGGTGACCGCGTAGCAGGTCTCACGCGACCATCTCCCCTTCACCCAGCCCAGGTGTGGGTCAGGCCTGTCGGCAACAAGCTGATCGGGACGGACGTCACCACCGCCGCTAACCAGCGATAGCCTGCGACAGTTGGCTCGTGGCCATCGAGGGTCTGGAGGCAGGGAATGGCGGTCATGTTGATTGCCAAGTTCGACGGCGACGCGGAACAATTGCGGCAGGCGTACGACAGGGCGCACGCGTTGATCATGAGCAGCGGGGGCGCCACTGGCGCCGGGGAACTGCGCCACCACTGCGCGATTGGCGAAAGAGCCCTGTACATCATCGGTGCCTGGGAGTCCGAGGAACATGTCCGTACGCGTTGGGCCAGCGAGGATTTTGAACAGCTGCTGACCTCGGTTGGCTTTCCATCACCAAAGACTGCCCAAATCACCGTCCTTGAGTTGCACGCCGCGGAACCACCGCTGTGAAGGGACAGCCAGCCGGTTGACTGCCGCAGAGACCTCGCATCAGTGACGAGCTCCTCGAGCGACCCGGTAAGAAGCCCGGCCCGAGGTAGCCGAAAGATGTTGATCCACAGGTCTTGATGACTCTGGCCCGCCGCCGGGTCGGTGCTCCGGCTCAGCGCTGGTTTCACGGCCGCCGCGCCTATGTATGCAAGCGCCGCCCCCAGGGAAAGGGGCTGGAGACCGTCCGGCTGCTACAGCGCCTCGGATTCGCAGAGCTTGGCCTGCACAGGATCTGGGGCGCGCGTAGCTGCCGCGCCGAGCCCGCTCCGCCAGCGGGCCAGCCAAGGTTACTATGGCTCGCAAATGCCCCGAGTTCTTAGCATCCTTGCCCTTGCCGCCGTGCTCGCCGCCGCCTGCGCCGGGCCGGGCCAGGCCGGCCGCCGCGCCGCCGTTCCGGCCAGTTACTACCTCGCGCTCGGCGACTCGCTGGCGCAGGGCGTGCAGCCGGACGCCGAAGGCGTCAGCGTGCGCACCGGCGATGGCTACGCCGACCAGCTGTACGCGCTGCTCCGCCGCCACCATCCCGGGCTGAGGCTGGTGAAGCTTGGCTGCCCTGACGAGACGACCGGCACGATGATCCGCGGCGGGCTGTGTTCCTATCCGGCCGGGTCGCAGCTGGCCACCGCGCTGCGGTTGCTGCGTTCGCACCGGTCGCGGATATCGCTGATCACCGTGGATATCGGCGCCAACGACCCGGATTCCTGCATCGCAGGCACCGAGCTGGCCGGTGCGGCAAGCTGCGTCAGCAACAGCATCAGGCGAACGGCGGCGAACCTCGGCCACATCCTGGACCGGATTCGCGCCGCTGCCCCGCGGGTCAAGATTATCGGCATGAGCTACTACCTGCCTGCTCTCGCGCAATGGCGCACCGGCCTCATCGGCCACGGCATCGCACGGCTGAGCGAGCTGGCCGCTGCCGCCTACAACGCCATGCTGACCGGCATTTACCAGGCGTCCGGCGTCCGCATCGCCGATGTGTCCGGTGCGTTCAGGACCGCGGATTTCGACGGCAGGGTGAGCCTGGCCGGGCTCGGCAGCCTGCCGCCCAACGTGGCAGCGATCTGCCGGTGGACGTGGGAGTGCGCCGGGCCGCCGCGCGGGCCCAACCAGCATGCCAACCAGGCCGGATACGGGATCATCGCGCGGACCTTCCTCGCCGCGGATCGCTCGTGACCACCGTGCAGCGTAGCCGTTGACCGTCGGCACAGGCCCTTGCGGTACCTGACCGCCGCCCGCGGCCGGGAGGAGAAAAGCGATGCCTGGCGTTCCCACGACCTCTGGCGATACCAATGCCGACGACCTGGGCGTCGTGCTCATGCACGAGCACGTGTTCATCAGGACCGAGCCGCTGCACTGGGGCTGGCCGGGGTTCGGCGGCTGGGACGAGCGGGCCGAGGTGGCGGCTGCGCGGGAGCGGCTCACCGCGCTCCGCTCGGCCGGGGTCGGCGCGATACTCGACATGACGGTGCCTGGCCTCGGCCGCGACCCGGCGCTTGTCGCCAACGCGGCGGCGGGCACCGGAGTGAAGATCATGTTCGCGACCGGGTACTACACCTATGACAGCCTGCCGTTCCCTTTCCAGTTCCGCGGGCCTGGCCGGGTGCTTGACGGCGACGACCGGCTGCTTGAGTCGCTGTTCGAGCGCGATCTGACCACCGGGATCGGTACTACCGGGTTCCGCGCGGCCGTGCTCAAGATCGTAACCGACCATCAGGGCATGACCGGCGACGTGCGGCGGCTGGCGAACGCGGTCGCCGGCGTCCACCTGCGCACCGGGGCGCCCATCTGCACCCATGCGCACGCGCCCACCAGGCGCGGGCTCGACCAGCAGCGGGTGCTCGCCGAGCGCGGCGTGGACCTCGGCCGGGTGATGATCGGGCATTCCAACGAGACCACCGACCTGCGCTACCTGGAAGAAATCATCGGCAACGGCTCCTATCTCGGCTGGGACCGCTGCGGCCTTGGCGTGACCGTGCCGCTCGACGCCCAGCTGAACACGCTGGCCGCGCTGTGCTCCCGCGGCTACGCGGACCGGATCATGCTGTCGCACGACAAGGCATCGTTCATGGACTGGTTCACCGCGCAGGAGCTTGCGGCCGGCGTACCCGACTGGCAGTTCAGCTACATTCACAGCAAGCTGCTTCCCGGCCTGGCCGAGCGGGGCGTCTCCGACGGCCAGATCGCGCAGATGCTGGTCGGTAACCCGCGCCAGTTCCTCGGCGGGCGGGCAGGCCAGACAGAACCGGCCGGCGGGGCCGGGCCGGACGGCGGTGCAGAAGGCGGGCGACAGTGATCACGGTACCTTCCAGGGGCGCGAACCCGTTTGACGACTCTGGCGTGGCCGCGGACGAGAACGGCATCCGCCGGTACCCGGATCTGCACGAGTCGCTGATCGAGATGCTGGACGACAGCGTGCGCGCCGACCCGGGCGCCGAGGCGCTCGCCGAGGTCGGCGGCGGCCGGGTCAGCTACGCACAGCTGCGGGATCGGGCCGCGCGGGTGGCAGGCGGCCTGCGGGACATCGGTGTCGCGCCGGGTGACCGGGTCGCGATCAGGCTGCCGAACGGGATCGACTGGATGCTGGCCTTCTTCGGCGGGCTGATGGCAGGCGCGATCGTGGTGCCGGTCAACACCAGATTCACCGACTCCGAGGCCGGCTACGTGATCGGCGACTCGGGCAGCGGCTACGTGTTCGAGCCCGGCACCGCGCTGCCGGACGGCAAGCCGCGGGTGCACTCGGGTGCCACCCGGTCGGACGTGGCCGCGATCTTCTATACCAGCGGCACCACCGGCCTCCCCAAGGGCGCGATGCACACCCACGAGAACGTGCTGGCGAACGTGGAGACGGTCTACCGGGTGACCGACATCCCTCGGGACGCGGGCAGTGAGATGCGCACGCTCGTCGTCGTGCCGCTCTTCCACGTCACCGGCTGTCACAGCCAGACCCTGCCTGCCCTGCGGATCGGCGGCGCGGCGGTCATCGACGCCGGATTCGACGGGCGCCGGATGATCGAGACGCTGGAACGCGAGCGGATCACCGCCTGCACTGCGGTCCCGGCTATCTATTACTACATTCTCAACCATCCCGATTTCAGTCCGGCGAAGGTCGCCGGGGTCCGCTGGGCCTCCTACGGCGGCGCACCGATCGCGCCCGCCCTGGTGCACCAGATCGGCGAGCGGTTCGCCGGCGCGAGGCTGGCGAACGGTTTCGGGCTGACCGAGTGCACCTCCATCGCCACCCTGCTTCCGCACGAATGGGCGGCCGACCACGCCGACTCGGTCGGGTTCGCCGCGCCGCACACCGAGGTGGCGATCGACAGGCAGGACTTCGGGCAGAGCGGGGACCTGGGCGAAATCCTGATCCGCGGCCAGAGCGTCTGCGCCGGATACTGGAACAAGCCCGATGCCACCGCGGGTACATTCGCCGGCCACTGGCTGCACACTGGCGACGCCGGGCGGGTGGATGCCAGCGGGCTGGTGTATGTGCTCGACCGGATCAAGGACATGATCAACAGGGGCGGCGAGAACGTCTATTGCGTCGAGGTTGAGAACGCGCTGATCGGTGCGCCAGGCGTGGGCGAGGTCGCGGTCGTCGGAGTAGCCGACCCGATGATGGGCGAGAAGGTCGGCGCGGTGATCGTCCCGCTGCCCGGCGCGAGCGTCGATCCGCTCGCCGTGGTGCGGCACGCGCGGGAGAACCTCGCGGACTTCAAGGTGCCGCAGTTCATCGCGATCAGGCCGGAGCCGCTGCCGCGCAACCCCAACGGCAAGGTGCTCAAGGCGCCGCTGCGGCAGACGGCGTTCGGCCCGCCGCTGTTCGGCTAGCACGCTGTTGTACGTCCCGCAGTGGCGCCCGGACTCACCGCAGGACGTCCCGAGCGATCCGAGCGAGTTCTTGGCGCTGGTGGGAGTCGGCCGCAAGCCCAGAACAGCCGCACGCGCCCTGGCGGGCGTGGTTCGCGGGATCCGGGCTTATGGCAGGTAGCCAGGCGGCTTCGGCGCGGGGCCCCACGGCGGGGAGCCTGATACCTTCGGCCGCCGGATGGTATGCGGCTCGGGCGTTGCGACATGCCTGGCCACGTACTTTGCCCTGCCCGCTTTGGTCCGTTCGCCGACTGCCTGAGTGACGTCCTGCCCAGGCTGACTCCCGTATCCGGGCGCGCCGCCGAAGCGAGCCGGAGTCCCGACGCCACCGAAGGCAGGGTTGCCAGCCGGTCCGCCGAGATAGCCGGGACCGGGCGGATTGCCTGCGCCGCCTACCCGTCCGCCACGACCACCGCGAGTTGCTGACCTGCCGAACCTGCCGGGCCGCCCTGGGCGGCTGAATCCGCCGTTGCCGCCCGGACCGCCGGTCCTGCCGCCGGTCGTTCCGCCGTTGCCCGCCGCACCGCCGTAACCGCCGGAGGGAGCAGGCGCACCACCGTAACCGCCGGCAGCAGGCGCACCACCGTAACCGCCGGAGGGAGCAGAGGCACCGCCGTAACCGCCGGCAGCGGGCGCACCGCCGTAACCGCCGGAGGGAGCAGAGGCACCGCCGTAACCGGCCGCAGCAGGCGGGCCGCCGTAACCGCTGGCAGCAGGCGCACCGCCGTGGCCGGCCGCGGGCTGGCCACCGTGGCCGCCGTCGGCAGCGGTTCCGCCGTTGCTCGCGCCCCTGAGCCTGCCGGTAGCCGACGCGCCTCCGAACCCGCCGCCCGGCGAACCGTCGTTGCCAGGCTGACCGGCGCTGCCAGGCGAACCGGAGAACCCGCCATTGGCCGGCGAACCGGCGAACCCCCCGCCAGGACCCGGCCGGCCGAACGCGCCGCTGGTCGCAGAATCGCCGAACCCGCCCTGGGCGGCCGCTCCGCCCACGCCGGGCTGCCCGCCGTATCCGCCGTATCCGCCGTTGCCCCCCTGGCCGCCGAATCCGGCATCGGCCGCCGGCGCGGCGAAACCGGTCTGACCGCCCTGGCCACCGACGCCCTGCCCGCCAGCCGGGGTGAACTGGCTCCCGGCGGCACCTGGGCGCCCGAAGCTTCCGCTGCCTGCCGGGCCCGCCGGGCCCGCGAAGCTGTCAGCGGCCGCGGCCGCAGGCATGCCGCCGAATCCGCCAGCCTCAGCGAATCCGCCGGGACCAGGCGCCCCGCCCAGGCTGCGGCCCGCCGCATGCCCGCCGAAGCCGGGCATGTCCTGGGGCTGCCCGAGACCCGCGGCCGGGAACTGAGCGTAACCAGGGCCAGCCTCGCCCTCTTGCGGCCATCCGCCAGCCTGCGGCGGCAGCGGCCGGACAGGCGACAGCTGCACCGCGGCCGGCCTGGCCGGTCCCGGCTGCTTGTCCTGGGCAGACTGGGTGAACGGAGGCTGCCGGACCACCGCGTACAGCATCAGCGCGAGCAGCAGCACCTGAAACACCAGCAACAACCGGATGGCATCATTGACCAGCGCTTGGCTCACGGCCATCACCCGGCCCTCTCCGGCCTTGGCAGTCCTGTTGGTCTTGGATGAGGCGGCATCCAGCACTCGATCCTCGTGCGGCCCTGGAACCACGAACGCCGCACGGCCGACATCGCCCCTAACAGCTAGCGACAGCCTAATCAGGGCAAGCAGGCCATGTAGTGGTAAACGCCTGATCTGACCGTGACCTGAGCCCGGTCCTACGCTAGCAGAGTGACCCCGCTGACCGCTGTTAACGTGGGCCCGGTTTGCGGTGATTGATCGGAGTTAACTTAGGCCCGGACTACCATGATCCATTGCCCGCGGCCCGACGTCCAGCGGGCCCAGGTGCTGCCTTTTTAGTGCGGCCTGTCCCGCCGATCGGAATCGGCCCAGTGCTTGCGTACAGTAACCATTGTCTCTACGCTTTGAAGTCTCAGCTGTTGCCGGGGCGACGGCGCGGACGACTGGCCAGCCGGCCCGGGGTCTGGAGGTGAATGGCCCGTTCACACTATCCAGACGGATACCTACAGGTTACCGCGCGCGCGGCCTGCCGGCCTGGCACAGGTCGCTGTGCAGCCAATATGGAATTAACGCGACCCCGGCCGGTCCAAGATCGGTAGCAATGGGTATTGACCAGCATGGAAGTTCTTTTTACGCTAACTCCAAGTTGCCGCTTCCTGAACGGAAAGGTCTTACACCATGGAACAGACGATCGCCCGCACAGACACCGCGGTCGCCCCGGTCTTGCTGACCCCGTCGCTGGTCGAGAAGATGCTGGTCAGCCGCCAGGCAGTGCAGGTTATCAAGTTCCGTACCACCTGCACCGACTGCCTGCCTAACTACTAGTCCATCGAAGCGACGCCGCGGGAGTCCCGGTGACTCGCCCGGCGTCGCTTCGCTGTCGCACGCCGATCTGGCGGGAGCACGATGGGGCTTACCTCAGACGATCTGGTCCGGGCACTCGGCGCGAGCTGTGGTGAGGAGCCAGAGGCGCTCGCCTGGTCGGTCATGCTGGTGCGGCGGGCCCAGCCGTCTTTTGCGGCCACGCTGTACTCCGCCTGGCAAGCCGAGGGCATTAGCCTGAACCCGGGGTTGCGCCACGAGCTTGACTCGGCCAAGGCCAGGATCGACTTCTACCGCTCCATCGCCGCCGACCTGGCCGCCAAGGTGCCTGGCCTGACCCCGATCAAGGGCCTGGAAATCGCTGACCTGTACCCGGGCGGCCTGATCAGGGCCATGAATGACCTGGACTACGTGGCGTCAGGTGAGCCGGATCTGTGGCAGGCTGCCTCGGTCCTGACCGCCGACGGGTGGGAGATCGAGACCGCCACCTTCAGCCGGGTCGGCGGCGCGCTGCAGATGATGGTCAGCCTCCTGCGCCCGCACCCCGACCCCTGCCAGCTCCCCTACGGCGTAGAGATAGCCAGCTACTGCTCCTACGGCAATCTCGGCGGGGTGACGCCCCTGCTCAGCCTGCCGGAGCAGTGGCGGGCACCGGCGGTCAAGAACATGATCATGCTGCTCTACGAGCGGTTCGAGCAGCCTTTCCGTGCTCGTGATCTCGTCGACGCCGCGTTGCTGCTCGGCTCGGCCAGCGCAGCGGACATCGCGGCGCTCGGATCGGCGCTAACGCGGCTGCGGCTGGCGCCCGAGTACAACGAGCTTGCCAGCCTGGTCAGCCAGGCCGGCCTGGGTCCGCTGCCCGGGCTGCCGGCCGGCAGCCTGGCCCGCGGCGTTGCCCGCGTGAGCCGCGCCGCCCGCAGTGCCGGGCACCTGAAGCGCCCGCTGGCCGGCTCGGCCAGGCATCTGCAGCGGCGGCGGATCTTCCGCAGGCCGCGCGCGCCCGAGCGGTGGGCATGGACGGCGGTGCAACGGCTGCTGCCGCCCGCCGCCGCGGTGAGCGGCGGGGTGCTCGGCTTCGGGCTCCCGCTCGACCGGCCGCCACCCGACGTTGACGCGGCGATCCTGTGCCGCAGGGGCAGGCTGGCCTGGGTGGACACCCCGGCCGCCAGGTTCCTGCTCGCGGTCGGCGACGATGTGACGCAGTCGGCGGTGGATGAGCTTTCCGGCACCGAGGCCGCGGCACCGGTCGTGGCGCAGGCGGCGGAGAACGCCGGATGACCACCGTACCCCGGCCCCGCGAGCCGACGACGTTGGCGAACGGGATCCCGTATGCGGTCTTGCACCGTGAGGGCGCGGACGTCACGACCGTGTCGGTATGGCTGCTGGCTGGCTCAAGGCACGAGTCAGTCCCAGGCGTCGCCCACCTGCTTGAGCACGTGGTCATGCAGGCAATCCCGGCTGGCCGGAGCCTGCGGGTGGTCGATGAGATCGAATCCTGGGGCGGCGACGCCAACGCGATGACCACCCGTGACCACGTTGTCCTCTTCGCCCGGGTGCCCACGCAGGACGCCGGGGCGGCGCTGACCGTGCTGTCCGCAGCAGCGACGGCGGCGGAGTTCGACCCGGACGTGGTCGATAGCGAACGCAGGGTGGTGCACGAGGAACTGCGCATGGCCGCGGCCGATCCGACCGACATCGTGCACGACATGTTCTTCGGGGCCGCCTACGGTGACCACCCGATGGGCCGGCCGGTCGGCGGAACCGCGGAAGAGGCGTCCAGGGTGGCCGCTGACGACCTCGCGGCGTGGTCCGGCCGGTTTGCCAGGCCCGGCCTGCTCGGTGTCGTGGTCAGCGGCGGCGTGACGCCCGACGAGATCGCCAAGCTGCTCGATGACGGTGAGCTGGCGGCGCTCGGCGGGCCGGCGCTCGCCAGGCCGCCGGAGAACACCCCGGTGCTCAGGCCGGCCCGCAGGGACCTGCCGCTGCCCGGCGATACTGCCGCCGTGGTGGTCGGCGGGCCCGGCTTCGCGCTGGCCGACCCCAGGCTCGGCGCCGCCCAGATCGTGATCGAGCTGCTCGCCAACGCGAACGGCTCCGTGCTCAACGAGGAGATCCGCTCGCGCCGCGGCCTGTCCTATGACGTCTCTGGCGGTGCGAGCGGCTACCGGGACACCGGCGCCTGGCGGGTCGGGATCACGACCGCCCCGCAACATCGCGACGAGGTCGCCGACCTCGCAACGGACCTGATCCGCCGCTCGGTCGAACATGGCTGGACCGCCGCTGAGGTGGCGATCGCGCGCCGGAGAGTAGCCGGCCTGCTCAGGCTCGAGGCCGAGGCATCGCTTGAGGAGACCCTGCTGCACGGCGGTCACGCCTTCGTCGGCGCCGCGCCCGACTGGTCGCTGCATGCCTATCTGCAGCAGCTGGCGGCGCTGGACTGCGATGAGGTCAACCAGGCGGCCCGCATCATGGCTGACCAGCTCGTGGTGGCGACGGCTGGTGGCGACCGTTGAGCACCCCGGCGGCGGCCGGGAGTTATCACTGCGGAGGGAGGTACCTGTGAACCGTCAGCTGTATTCCGCTCGCAAGCCGCGCATCAAGAAGTGACCAGAGCCCGGACCCATCATCTGCTGTGTGAGGAGGTACCTGTGAACCGTCATCTGGCATCGGCCCGCAGGCCGCGCATCAAGAAGTGACGACAGCCATCCGTAGCGAGCGTGCATCGATGGGAGGGAGGTAACTCAGTGATCCGTTACAGGGCCGCCTTGCGCCGACCGCGCGTGAAGAAGTAGGACGTCGGCTCGGCGTACCGACCGCGGAGGGAGGTATCCATGCGGCACAGGAGGGCTGCCCGCAAGCCGCGGGTCAAGAAGTAGCGCGGCATCCCCGCTAGACCACTGGCGAGAAGGGAGGTATCCGGTGAACCGCCATTACGCCCTGAACCGCCGGCCGCGCGTGAGGAAGTGAGACGCTTGCCATGACCGCGACGGATGCGCCGCTGGAAACGCCGCGTTTCCGGCTGGCGCGTTCCGCCGCGTGCGAGGATGACGGCGCGCTCGGTGGTCTCACGAGCCGGCGTGAGCCAGCCGCTACGGCGGCGTCCGCTTCAGCAGCTGGAAAGGAGGCAACGTGGACCGCAAGTACCGACTCGCACGTCGTCCCATGGTAAAGAAGTAGTGGTCCGGGCTGCGGCCGGGGTTCCAGACGCGGCGAGCCGCCGTGTTTGGCCCCGGCCCTGGCATTCGTTTCCTTGTGCGAGAGGCTGACCTTGGACGACATCGACTGGGAACGAACCGTCTTCGCCCTGATCGCCCCCGACGCGTTAGCCCGCCATCTCGGCGGTACGGTCCTTGACCGCATCGAAGCGGCCGGCTACCGGCCGGTTGCCTGGCAATCGATCTGGCACCGCCCGGCGGATCTCGATTTCTTCCATGCGCAGCACATCGAGCATGCCTGGCAGACATACCTGTACCGGCTGGTCGATCAGCTGTTCGCGTTCGGCCCGACCATCGCGCTGCTGGTCGCCGATGAGCGGCAGGCCGGAGCCGAGAATAGCTACCACCGGCTGCGCAAGGCGAAGGGCGCTAGCGAGCCAGCCGAGGCAGGGCCGGGCACGATCCGCGGTGACCTGGGATCAACCAACGTGATGCTCGCGCTGATGCACAGCTCCGACACCGTCGCCGACGCCCAGCGGGAGAGCTCGGTCTTCTTCGGGCCCGGCGGTGTCACGCGCGGTGCCGATCCGCAGGAGCTCCGCAACCTGATCGCGATGCTAGAGATGACCGGCCAGGCTGAGCGTCGCGGCTACCGGGAGGTGCTGGCCGGGCTGCGTGCCAGGATGCTCGCGGCGGCGTGGGATGAGCTGCCCCGTCCGGTGCGGAAGACTGCCGAGGCGATGCTCGAGGCCGGGGTGGATGGTCTCGCCGGGAGCGGCAGCGGTGACCGCCTTGCCGACATGCTGCGAGAGGCGCATCCGCTGACCGCGGCGCTCCGCGCCGAGTTCACGCCGAGCTCGCCAGGGCCAGAGCCCGAACGGGTCCAGAACCTGCTCCGCACCTATGGCACCGGCCTCGATCCGTGGGAGGCCCTGGTGCTCGCCACCTCCCGCAGGTTCCCGCCACGCGGTGCCGCCGCCTGACGGGCGGGACGGTCAGCTAGATCAGCCGATCGCGGTGATCGCCGCGGAAGCGCGGATGGCCGCGTCCAGATCCGGGTCGGCCGACCGCACCCAGCCGGTGAGCGGCGTACCAAGGCATCCTCTGGCCATCTTGGCCCGCGACAAGCCCTGGCCATATCCGAGCATGGCGGCGCCGGCGGCGGAGGCAACCGGCACGGCTCCGTAGAACATGGTGCCGAAGTAGGCGTACCTGGATCGCGGGTCGTTGTAGTCGTACCCGACGCCCAGGCAGTACCAGAGGTCACCATAGCTGGCGAAGAGCGCGAAGCCGACGATGTCATCGCCGGCCTGCGCCGCGATCACCTGCGGCTGGCCGAGGCAGACGTCGGAGATCAGCAGCTCGAGCCTGCGGCGCTCGGATCGCTCATCGGCGCTGCCACGGTACTTGCGCACGAGCTGGCAGCGCAGGCCGGCCAGCCTCGCGAGCACTGGCTCACCGGCTACCGCGCCTGGGTCAAGCAGCCGCAGCTCGACCCCGGCCTGGTCCAGCCTGTCCAGCTCCCTGATCGCGTCCTGGCGCCGCTTGCGCGGCAGCGCCCGCAGGTACCCGGCCATGCCATCGGGCGGCACCGGCAGGTCGCAAGTGAGTGACAGCGGCATGGCCGTGAAGCCACGGCCGGCCAGGGCGGCCGCCAGGCCGGTGTCCTCGGGGCGCAGGTAGAGGAACGCCACCGCCCGCAGGTTCTGCTGCTGCGCCCAGTGCACGGCAGCGGCCACGAGCGCGCCGAGCAACTCGCCGTCGCGGCGCCCGGGGCCGACCGGCAGGCACTCGTAGCCTGGCAGCATGACCAGCAGGTTCGGAGTCCACCTGGCCGACCCTGGAGCGGCCTGCGCCAGGTTCGCCCGGCCGGCCCGTGCCTGGTCGGTCAGCGGCAGCCCTGGCGCTGTGCTGATCAGCACGTGGTGCAGGTCGAAGAACTCGCTGGGCTGCGGCGATTCCTGTACGGTCGCGAACGCGGCCAGCCTGGCGATGCCGCTCTGCCTGACCACGATGGTGAGCACCAGCTCCCCCAGCCGGCCCGACATCGCCCTTAACCACCCCGCGCTCGCGAACAGCGGGCCTGAGCTTGCCAGCTCGCCCCATTCTGGCGCGATTCCCTGGCAGACCTGGGCGCGCACGCTCACCGGGCGCCTGGCCAGTTCCGGCTCACACGGCCACGACGTGCGCGTCAAGCTGGCGGCCGGTCAGCCCGTGCCGCCGCTTGAACACCTCGTTGCTGCGGCCGCCCTCGAGCACCGGGAGACCGAGCCGGATCGCGAGCGCGACCGACTCGGAAAACAGCAGGGTGTACGGGCTCGCGTTGCCCGTCACGTCATAGTCAACGCCGCACGCCCAGGTGTGGAACCGTCGCTCGTCGGTGAAGCAGACGCCAACGGCGACCAGCCGGCCTGCCTGGCGGATCTGGATGATCTGGACGGCCTGCCCGAGCCCGCTGACAAAGCCGGCGAAGGTCTGCGGCGGGTAGAAGTCGCTGTTGCCGAACCGCGTCGCGGTGCGGGCGCACAGCTCAGCGACCTCGGCGAGATCCGCCTCAGGGCCGGTCACGACGTCGGCGGTCAGCCCTGAGTCCGCCGCCCGCCGCGCGTTGCGCGCCAGGTTGGCCCGCCCTCGCCGTCCGAGCCGCGCGAGGAAGCCGTCCAGGTCGGTCAGGCCTTGCAGACCGGCGGAGAACCGCTCGATCAAGTGGGCGCCAGGCAGGCCGGCGGCGGTGAGCGCGGACGACGTCGGCGAACCATGCTCGACGTTGACGAAACCCAGCCACCCAGCCCGCCAGGAACTGGCCAGGTCGCGCATGGCGGCGATGATCGCGGCCGCCACGTCGGCCCGGTCGGCGGCACCGACGATGCGCGTGTCGTAGCAGTGCCAGACGTGGCTCAGCAGCGCCGGCGTCCGCTCGATGCCGGGATGGATCAGGCGCAGGCCGCCCAGCGGATCAGGACTGTGGTGCAGGGCTACCGGGACAACAGCGAGCGGCGGCTCGCCCGGCCTCGTCCTGACCATCAGGTAGCACTGCTGCTCAAGATCGGCGAGCGGGTAGTCGTGGTAGGCCGCCAGGTAGGCGGACCGGTAGAAGATCGGCGCCGCCGCGGCCTTGACGACCTCGTCCCAGCCTGCCTGCGCCGCCGACTGCGGGTCCAGATGGAACTGCACCGCCAGTTTGCTCCGCGATCGGGCCGTCAGCGGTGTCCGCACACCGAAACCGTACTCCACACCTGGCGCGCACAACGATTAGCATGAATGGATCGTTACGCCATTTCTGGGGCCGACTCAAAGAGGTGAGCGCTGGTGACCTCGGTATTCTTCCGCACCAAGCTGGGCACGACCGAAGAGCTCGCGGCGACTGCTGGCCAGCCGCTCGTGGACGTGCTCCGCAGGCACGGCATCCCGGTCAACGCCGTGCTGAGCTGGCGGAACGGGAAGGTGGTCTCTGAGGACACCACCGTCGTGGAGCCGGACGACGTGATCGAGGTCAGGCAGGTCCGCCACTATGACCTTGACGTGCTGCGCAAGCCAAAGCGGCAGGTCTACGGGGTACCCGACCCGGTCTACTCCAAGACCATCCTCTTCGACACCAAGGGCGCGCTTGAGCGGCGCACCGAGCAGCTGGATGCGCAGGGATTCGTCAGGTACGTCGAGGAGGCCTTCGTGCAGAGCCTGCTCTCGCACGAGGTGATGCGGGCAGGCGACAAGGTCGTCGTCGGCCTGTCCGGCGGCCGGGACAGCGTGGCCTACCTGACGCTGCTGGAGCGGACCAGGGACCGGCTGCCGTCCTTCGACATGACCGCGGTGACCATCACCGGCCTGCCGGACTGGGAGGAGCCCGCCACCTTCGAGGCCGCGCGGGCGTCGGGTGAGCGGCTCGGCGTGCAGCAGGTGATCGTCACCGCCGCCGACGTCGAGCGGGTATTCAAGCTCAGGGGCCAGTTCGTCGACGCGATGAACGAGATCGTGGCCGGCGAGGGCAACCACCTGACGATGGTGATCGGGCACCAGGTGCTCCGCCGGATGCTCGAGGAGGAGGCGAAGTCCCGCGGCGCCGGGGTGATCGCATTCGGCTTCAACGCCGACGATCTGGTGGCGACGATGGTGACCTGGTTCACCAGCGGCTTCCGGATGGGCGGCATCCCGGTCAGGGAGATCGGCGACATGCGCTACGTCTTCCCGCTGTACCGGATCACGAAGAAGGAGCTGACGCTGTACCTGGAGCTTGTCGCTCCCGAGCTGAACCGGCAGGGTACCCCTGGCCGGTTCACCACCGGCCCCGATGAGCGCTCCATGTCCTACGGCATCACCGATCATCTGTTCGATCTGTGGCCGGGGATCGACTACTACCTGTTCTCCTCGTTCGAGACCATGCAGCGGTACATGTTCCCGCTGCTCGAGGCGACCTGCCGGGGCTGTGGCGGGCTGTACCTGCTCCAAGAGGGCGTCACCAACGCGCCCGATCTGTGCGACGTCTGCGACTTCTTCGCCCGGCGTGAGCTGAGCACGGTCAATTGACCTCCGCGCCGTGGTACGAGCAGTACTTCACCGCCGATTACTGGGCGTACGCGGACGCGGAGTACACGGCGGAGCGGACCGAGGCCGAGGTTGCCTACCTGGCTGACGTGCTGGCCACGTACGCGCCCGGCAAGCGGGTGCTCGACCTCGGCTGCGGCACTGGCCGGCATGCGATCGGCCTGGCGCGGCGTGGCTTCGACGTGACCGGCGTGGATGTCTCCGGGTACGCGCTTGAGCGGGCGGGCCAGGCGGCCGAGCAGGCCGGCGTCCGGCTGGATCTCCGCCGCGCGGACCTGCTCGGCTCAGCCGACTGGGGCGTGCCGCCTGCCGACGCCGCGGTGTGCGTGCAGGCCTTCGGCTGGGGCTCGGACGCGGACCAGCTACGGCTGCTGCGGGCCGTCAGGAGGCTGCTGCCGCCTGACGGCCTGCTCGTGCTCGACCACTCAAGCATCCTGGCGATCGCGCGGGCCTATCAGCCGCTGATGCACGCCGAGATCGGCGGCGCGTCGTTCGACTTCGCCCGCCGGTACGACCCGCTCAGCGGCCGCAGCGGCGGCGAGGTACGGATCCGCAGGGCGGACGGCTCGGCGGCGGTGCTGCCCGACGACGTGCGGCTGTACACCCCGGCCGAGGTCCGTGCCCTGCTGAACCGGGCCGGCTTCGCCGTGTGCCGCGCGGACGCCGACTTCTCCCCCGGCGCGCCGGTCACGCACACAAGCCGGTACGTGCAGTTCATCGCCTCGCCTGCGCCGGCCGCCGAGTCGGCGCTGGCCGGCCACCGCGCCGCGCCGCCTGCCGGGGCCACGGATCTGCGCTGGGCACCTGATGAGGCCGAGTTCGTGGCCGGGCCGATCACCGCCGCCTGGGCGCGAATTACCTCAGAAGCCACGCCGCTGGCTGACCGGGCCCGCAGGTACGACGTCGCCGATCCCTATGGCGGCGGCCGGGCCGCGCCGGTACTCGCCGCGCATCTGGGCTGGCCGGACGGGGCGGACCTGGACTCCGGCCGGGTCTGCGTGGGCGCCGGGGTGACCGGGCTGCTGCACAACCTGGCCGGGCTGGCCGACGGCGGCACCGTCCTGCTCGCGCCGCACGGCCATCCGCAGCTTGCCGAGGCGGCCGCTGCGGCGGGCATCGGCGTCGCGATCGCCGACCTGGCCGACCCGGGCGCCGCCGCTGCCGCCGTCGGGGCGCACCGGCCCGCGATCACCGTCATCGACCGGCCCGGCCTGACCGGGCTGGCCTGGGACACCGGCGCGGTGCGTGAGCTGGCCTTGCAGGCCGCGGCGGCCTGCAGCCTGCTGATCGTCGATGAGACCTGCGGCGGGTACCTGCCGCCAGGCACCAGCGCGGCGGTGCTGACCGACCAGGTACCCGGCCTGATCGTGCTGCGCAGCATGTCAAAGGGCTACTGCTGCGGTGGCTTGCGGATCGGCTTCGCGATCAGCTCGCCCGGCATCGCGGCAGCGGTCAGGGCGGCGCTCGCCCCGCTGGCCGGCAGCGCGCTGGCCCTGGACGTGTCGCTCGAGCTGCTGCGCCAGCCCGACCCGCTGGCCGGGCTCAGGGCCAGGATCAGCCAGAACAAGCCGGTCGTCGCCGCGCTGCTGACCGCGGCCCGCTGGCCGACCATGCCCACCGACCCGCACGTGCCCTGGTACGTGCTGGCCGCCGACCAGGCCACGAGGACGGCTCTGGCGGCGCGCGGGCTGGTCCCCAAGGACGCGCCGGTACGAGGTCTTGACGGCCGCTCGTCGGCGCTGCTGCGGCTGGCCGTCCCATTGTCCGCCGACCGGCTCAGCGCGGTCCAGGCGGCCCTGGGCGGCGAAAGCCGGGCGCCGCGCTGATGCGCCTCGCCGAACTCGTCGCCGCCGTGTATGCGGGCATCGACCCTGCCGCGGCGATGGCTGACGTGGCCGCGGTCTGCGAGCACGACAGGTACCAGGCGTCGGCGGGCATCGCCGCGGCTGCCGCGTACGTCGCCGAGCGCGCCGAGGCCGCCGGCCTGACGGACGTGTCGGTGCTCACGTTCCCCGCCGACGGCGCGCAACGCTGGTGGACCTACCGCGCGCCGCTGCCGTGGACGCCGGTGCGGGCCAGCCTCAGCTGCGCCGGGGTCACCCTGCTCAGGTATCCAGAGCAGCCGTACGCGCTCGCGGCGAATTCCGCGGCCACGGCCGGCCAGGGCCGGACCGCCAGGCCGGTCCGGTGGTCGGCGGTACGCGACGGCGCCGATCCGTCGGGCGCGATCGTCATCGCGGACTCCCCGGTGGCACTCACCGCGATCGCTGGCCCACTCGCGTCCGCAGGCGCGGTCGCCGTCGCGATGGACCCGCTCGGCGGGCGCGCCGAACGGCTGCCTGGGCAGGTCGGGCGGCTCGAGCTGCCGGCCGGCTGCGCGCTGTCGGCCTTCAGCCTCACCCCCGGACAGCTTGCCGCGCTCGGCGCCGCCGCCGACGCGGGCACCGGGGTGCTGGTTCGGGTGGAGCTTGATCCGGCCGAGCACGGGGTGCCCGTCGTCACCGGCAGGCTGCCAGGCAGCAGCGACACGGACCTGCTGCTGACGGCACACCTGTGCCATCCGCGTCCTGGCGCGAACGACAACGCGTCGGGGGTGGCGGCGCTGCTGGCCGCGGCCAGGGCGCTGGCCGGCGCTCACGGCACGGGCAATGGATCCGGTCAGCCAGGCGTCCGGTTCCTGTGGGGCCCTGAGTTCGTCGGGCTCGCCGCCTATCTGCACGACGTGGTGCGGCCCGGCCTGGTCGCGCCGCCGGAGCTCGCGGTCAACGTGGACATGGCCGGCCAGGATGTGCGCCGCTGCGGCGGGCCGCTGGTGATCGAGCGCGGGCCCGACGACCTGCCGTCGTTCCTCCCCGCGCTGGCTGAGCGGTGCGCCGCGCTGCTCCCGCCGGCGTCGCGCTCCTACAGCGGCGCGGTGCCATGCGATCCGTGGACCTGGCGCGCGACACCGTTCGCGGGCGCCTCCGACCACGCCTTACTGGCCGACGAGCCGACCCGGTGCCCGGCGATCGCGCTCGGGCACTGGCCTGACCTGACCAATCACTCCTCGGCCGACACGCTCGCCGTCGTCGATCCGGCCGAGCTGCGCCGGACCGCCGCGATCGCCTGCGCTGTGATCGCCGCCGTGCGCGGCCGGCCGGACGCCGGGCTGGCCGGCGACGTCGCGGACGCGACCGTGTCCTGGGCCGCCGAGCATGTGCTGGGCGTCCTGCCAGGCCGCCGCCCGCCACCCGGCCCGGCGCGCACCGGCACAGGCGTTCTGGTGCTTGATCCCGGCGACGGCGCGAGTGGCCGGCGCTGGCTCGATCACCGGGCCGCGGTCGCCGCCGCGGCGGTTCGTTCCTTGCGCCTGGCCGGAGTCAGCGACCTGCGAATGCGTGCGGCCGCTGACTGGGTCTCCTCGATCGCCGCGGCCGCCGCGGCGGGCCTCCCGCCCGGCGGTGACGACCGCGCGGCGGACGCGACCGGGCGCCTGGCCAGCGGCGGCGAGGCGGTCCCGGCCGGTGCGGGGCGGCGGGCGGGCGGTGCCTGGCCACAGCCGGCCATCCGAGGCCACGCCGGGGCGGACCGGTTCGTTACCCCTCATCGTGACCCTGGCGCGGGCCAGATCACGAGGCAGAGCGCGGCGCCGGCCAGCGGGCCCGTCCTCCTCCGGTGCTGGGACGGCCCGGCGAACCTGCGCGCCCTGGCCGAGGCGGCCGCGCCCGCTGATCGCGAGTGGCTGGACGAGCAGCTAGCGCGTGACCGGGGCGGGAATTACGCTCGCTCGATCGCCCTGCTGCGTAGCCTGAACGGCGAGCGTGACCGGCATGAGATGTCCTGGTGGGCGGCGCTGAGCAGCGAGCTGCCCATTCCTGTGCCGTTCGCGATGAGGTTCATCGACCTGCTGTGCCGGGCCGGCTGGGCGGCCGCCGCAGCACCTGGAGACTGCCGATGAGACAGCGCTTGCTGGCGGACCGCAACCTGCGGATACTGTTCGCCGGCCAGACCATGAACATCTTCGGCAACACCGCGATGATCATCGTGCTTGGCATCTGGATGAAGGACCTGACCGGTTCAAGCGGCGCCGCCGGCCTGGTCTTCCTGCTGCTTTCCATCTCCTCGTTCCTGGCGCCGGTCACCGGCATGCTGTGCGACAGGTTCCCTCGGCGGCGGGTGCTGCTGGTCAACGACGTGGTGACGGGCATCGTCGTGGCGGCGCTGGTGTTCGTGCACAACCGCGGCGATGTCTGGCTGATCTACCTGGTCGCCATCGAGTACGGCATCTCGGGCCAGATCTACCGCGCCGCCCGCGGCGGCCTGCTGCATTCGATGGTGCCCGGTGAGAAGCTCGGCGACGTCAACGGCCTGTTCAGCAGCCTGGCCCAGGGAGTGCGGATCATCGGGCCGGCGGCCGGCGCGGGCCTGTACGCTGCCTGGGGCGGCGGCGTGGTGGCACTGGCCGACACCGGCACGTTCCTCTTCTCCGCAGCCTCCTATCTGCTGCTGCGGAACGTGCCTGATCTGACCCGCGCAGCCAAGGATCGGACTGCGGCCGAGCGCCGGGGCCGCGAGTTCTGGCATGAGATGGTGGCCGGCACCCGGCATGTGGCGGGCAGCCGGGTGATCCGGCGCCTGGTGCTGGCAAGCGCGGTCGCGTTCAGCGGCGCCGGTATGATCAACGTCGCAATGTTCTCGCTGGTGAGCCAGGGCCTGCACCGGCCTACCGCGATCATCGGCCCGATGGCGAGCATCCAGGGCGCCGGGAGCGTGGTAGCCGGTCTGGTGCTCGGCAGGCTGCTGCGCAGATTCGGCGAGTACTCCATCGCCAGCATCGGCTTCCTGCTCAACGGCATCGGCCTGGCCGCTGCCAGCACGGCCACGATTCCCGGCGCGCTTGCCGGGTACCTGTGCATCGGCCTCGGCCTGCCGATGATCCTGGTCGCCGAGGTCACGCTGGTCCAGCGGCGCACCTCAGCGGAGTTGCAGGGCCGGGCGCTCGCGGCCTCTGAGGCGTTCATCGACTTCCCGTTCGCGCTCTCGATCGGGGCTGGTGCGGCGGTGATCGGGCTGACCGGGTTCCGGCCGATCTTCATCGGCGTGGCGTGCAGCTTCACGCTGGTCGGGTTTGCGCTGCTGCCGTACCGAGCGGCCACCAAGCCAGCACCGGCGGCGGCCGATGACGGTCAGCGGCAGGAGCCGGTTCCGGCCGGACCCGAGCGGGCCCGGCCTGGGCATGAGCCGGTTCCGGCCGGACCCGAGCAGCCCCGGCCTGGGCAGGAACAGGTACCTGCCGGGGCGGAGCGAGTGCCGGCCGGGGCGGACCGGGCACCGGCCGGGACTGAGCGGGTACCCGCGGGGCCTGAGCGGGTACCCGCGGGGCCTGAGCGGGCCCGGACGGCCAGCGTGGATGGCCCCAGGCAGGACGGCGGCGTCCGTGCCTGACCGGCCGGCCGGCGACCTGGCCGTGGCTGACCTGCTGGAGCAGAGTTCGCTGGGCGTTCCTGGCCTGTACCGGCGCCACGCCGAGCGGAATCTGTCGGCCATCGCGTCGGCGGTGATGACCGCCTTCGACCGCAGCGACGGCAGCGGCAGCGGCGGCAGCGGCAGCGGCGGCAGCGGCGGCAGCGGCAGCGGCAGCCCGCTCCGGCTCGGCCGTGACCGGCGGCTAGTGGTGATCGCCGTGGACGGACTCGGCTTCGAGCACGCTGCCAGGACGCTGCGCCCCGCCGCACTGACCGCGCTGACCAGTGAGTTCCCGACGACAACGGTCGCCTGCCTGCTCACCTCACTGACCGGCCAGCCGACCGATGCGCACGGCTTCATCGGCGTCCAGTACCTGCATGAGGACGGACTGCGCGCGGTCAACTGCCACGACGGGCAGCTGGCCGCGCCCACCGAGCGCGCTGCCGCCCGCCCGACAGTCACCCCGGCCTTTCCCACCATCTTTGACATCGCGTCCAGAGCCGCTGTGCACACGGTCGCCGTGCCGAACGAAATCGGGCTGCTCCGCCATGACCTGTGCGGCCGGATGCTGCATGGAGCGGAGGTCATCGTTCCCGCGGTGCCGCAGCCGGCCGACCTGCCTGCCCGTGCCGAGGCGTTCGGCGCCGCGCTGAGCACCGGGGCCGCCGCCCGCCCGGCCACTCTCACCTGGGCCTATTTCGACCTGGACAGCCACATCCACCGCGATGGCTTCGATCAGGAGGTTGACGATGCCGCGGCGGTACTCGGCCAGCTAGCGGCGCGGCTCAGCGAAGGCGGAGCCACCGTGCTGATCTACAGCGATCACGGGCTGACAGCCAACCACCCGAGCGCGGAGACGCTCAGAGTCTGGGACGAGGCATCGGGTGACCGGTGCTGCAGGCTGCCGGCGGGCGGGGCTGGCCGGGTGCGCTGGCTGTACCCGCGGTCCGGCCACGGTGGCCGGCTGGCCGGCCTGCTCTCCGATGGCATCCCTGACGCGGTCGTCACCGACCCGGACCAGATCGCGCGGTGGGGCCTGGTGCGCACTGGCTCGATCGGGCAGCGACGGCTTGGCGAGATCGTGCTGCTGGCCCGCGGCCCCGATTTCCCGGCCCCTGACACCACCACGGCCTTCGAGCACGGCTCGATGACGGCCGATGAAGTGCTGGTCCCGATGGCGATCTGGTACTCCGGCCGCTGAGCCCGCCGCGACGCCGGCCGGCTCCGGCAGCGGCAGCGGCCAAGGCGAGAACCTTCATGCATGCAGCGGCCGCGGCTACCGGATCAGCACCGCGTAGACGATGACGTTGCTCAGGTAGGAACCCGTGCCATAGTCGAACAGCCCGCCGCAGGTGATCAGCCGCAATTCGGCGTCCGGGAGCGCGCCGTATACCAGCCGTTGCGGGAACCGGTCCTTGGGATACGTGCGCACTGCGGTGATCTTGAACACCGCGACGGAGTGATCGGCGCGGAGGACGTACACCCGCTCGCCGCGCCGCAGCAGCCGCAGCCGGTAAAAGACGCCTGGCCCGTCACGGGAGTCGATGTGCCCGGCGATCACCGACGCTCCGATCGCTCCAGGGCGGGGGCTGCCCTTATACCAGCCGGCCACCGCAGTGCTGACCGGCACCTGCAAGGTATGCGCGCTGGTCAGGCCAAGTCGGATCAGGCGCGTGCTGACGCCGATCACCGGGATCACCAGCCTGGCTGGCCGGGCGACCCTGACCCGCGCAGCGTGCCGCAGCGAGCCGGCCGGCTGCCCGGCGGGCCCGCGCGGCACAGCTACCTGTGCCGCCGGGCCCGCCGGGTGCGGACCATCGGCCCGGCTGGCGATCACCCAGCCGCCCAGCCCGAGCGCGGCGGCGAGCACGCCGCCGGCCACCAGCATCACCCCGGCTGACCTGGCCAATCTTGGCCGGCTCCGCTGCCTGCGGTGCCGCGCGGCCGAACCGCTCACGTCCCGCCGCCACCGGCCGCGTTCGGCCCGCGCGGCCGGATCCCTCACGTCACCGAAGCTGACCGGCGGCGCCGGCGGCATGGGCACCACGGGGCCGCCTGGCCCAGGTCGCCCCGGCCAGGACCGCAAGCGCGCCGCCGCCGGTCAGCAGCAGCCACAGGACAGGCGACGGGCTCGGCGCCGGAGCGGTGCCGCCCAGGCCGGTGGCCGGCGCTCCCGCCGGGAAGACCCGGCTGCCGGCGGCGTCCACCAGGTCGTCGAGCTTGAGGTGGCCGGGGTCATCGAGCACCACGATCGTGTGGATGGTGCCTGGCGCCAGCCTGATCCTTGACGCGACGTGCTGCGTCGCGCCCGCGGCGCGCACCGTCCAGGCGCCTGCCGGAACCGAGTGGTAGCCGGTCACGCCAGCGAACGCCAGCTTGCTGACCAGGACCTTGTGGCCGGCCGTGACGGTGACCTGGTGCTGGTTCAGCGATGCCTGGATGATCCGCACCAGCGCCCTGCCGTGCGGTGTGGTCAGCCGGTCCCTGAGTATCTGCAGCCGCAGGCCCTTGTTCGGGCCCATGCCGGCGACCGTGTACGCGTCACCCGTCCGCACGTCGACGCTGGTGGATAGCACCGGCGCCGCCGACGCCGGAGCCCCGGCCGCACGCATGGCCACGGTGTAGACGCCGCTGGGCACCTTCTCATATCCAGAGACAGTGCCGTAAGCGACGTGATGAACAACGATCATGGCGTTGGGGTTGTGGAACGAGTAAAGGTAGACATCCACCGCGGGGGTATTCGGCGATAGGTGGGCCAGCCGGAGCCAGCCAGCACCAGCCGACGCCTGCGCGGGCCCGGATGCGGCGAAACCAAGCAGCCCGAGCGCTAGCAGAGCGGGAGCTAGCAGCCGACTGAGCCAAGCTATAGCGGACTTAGGCATATAGAACTCCAAATTCTCTAATTCTCTGGATTCCTGGTATTTCTATTCTGGTTTCATTCTTTTGGTCGGCCGTTGGCTTGGGTTAGCCGCTGGCCAGCAGGCCCACCGGGCTTGGCCTGGCGAACCTGACGATCACCGCCTGCTCACCGCCGTGCCGGACGATCTGGATGCTGGCTGCGCGGAACGGCGGGCGCTGGTCCCGCAGGAAGCCGAGCAGCCAGTTCAGGTAGCCGCGGTCAGACAGCCCGGCCACCCGGCCGGCCGCTGACAACTCGACAGATGTCAGCGGCACGCCAGGACTGGATCCCGGCGCCCGGTCGCCGAATCCGAGGATTCTGATCGGATGCCCGGCCGCGAGCACCGGCAGCATGAGCAGCAGGCGCGAGTCGATCCAGCCGGCGGCAAGCTGAGCGACGCCTCGGGCGGGCAGCGTGATCCGCCTGTTGCGGAGCAGCAGGCCGCCCGCCTCCTTCCTTGCGGCCAGGTCCGCTCTCAGCTGCCTGGCATAGCTGGCCGCGCCATAGGGCGCGACCACCCTGATGTCCACCCGAGTCGGTCCCGCTCCGAAACTGGCCATCACCGTTGGCGCGTAGACGCTGTTCAGACGGCTGCCGAGCTGGCCGCGTACCGCCGGTGTCGCGACCACCAGGTCCGCGCCAAGCGGATCGGGCGTGGCGGGGCCGATCACCAGCAGGTTGGCCGCGGGCAGCCCTTCGTTGTACAGCGATGAGCACATCACCGCGTCACACGCGACGATCGCGCCCCGGCTGACTTGCCTGGCGATCCACGTTGCGGCGCGGACCCGAGCCGCGCCCGCCGCGGACAGGCCCCTGGTGGCCCGGCCCGTCATGCCAGGCATCCTGGTACCGCTCGTCCCCGCCGACTGGCTTGCCGGATGCCGCAGGGACAGGGCAAGCGCGGTACCGCCAGCGACGACCAGGACGGCGGTCAGCGCGGCGAGCCAGCCAAGCCGCCGCGAGCCGGTGCCGCGACCGCGCCAGGGTCTGCGGCCCAGCCAGGTCCGCATCGCCGCCGCCAGCCTGGCGTTACGGCTCTTCCGCCTGGCCTCACGGCTCTTCCGCCTGACGTCACGGCTCTTCCGCCTGGCCTCATGGCTCTTCCGCCTGACGTCACGGCCCTTCGGCCTGGCGTCTCGGCCGCTCGGGCTCGTCGGCCGTGCGGCGGGATCCCACCACAGGGCGTCGGGGTCAGGCTGCCAGGCGCCAGAGGCGGACTGCCAGGCGCCGGAGGTGGGCTGCGCCGCAGGATCGGCGGCCGGTACCTCGGGCGGGCTGGCGGCAGGCTGTGCCTGAGACGGAGCGGCACCCTGTGCCTGAGACGGAGCGGCACCCTGTGCCTGAGACGGAGCGGCACCCTGTGCCTGAGACGGAGCGGCACCCTGTGCCTGAGACGGAGCGGCACCCTGTGCCTGAGACGGAGCGGCAGGCTGTGCCTGAGACGGAGCGGCAGGCTGTGCCTGAGACGGAGCGGCTAGCTGTGCCTGGGGCGGAGCGACAGCCTGTGCCTGGGGCGGAGCGGATTCCTGATCCGCCGCCGGCGGCCGGCTGGCCGCCTGTGGTCTCAGCACCGGCTTGAAGAGCGGCCTGAGCGACTCAGGCAGATAGCCGGGTGCCGGTGGCGGACGCTGGCCAGACCGTGCCGGAGGCTCGCCTGGCCTGCGGCGGCTAGCCCGCTTCGGCGGAACAGGGGTGATTTCGTCGGCGGGCGGTGGCACGAAGGAACCGGCGACGCTGCCTGGCTCGCGCTGCGTCCAGTTCTCCTCGCCCATGGCGCCGCTCTCCGATGATCTAACGGACCTCTCGGGGCAGACCGATAGCTCCCCGGATACAGAGGAACACAAACTGACACATATATTCAACCAGAATCGGGAACTACTATCGAAATAAGACAGTCATGAGTGACGAAACCGGGCTAGAACCCGGCAACGTCGCGATGCGGCGACCCAGATCGCCACGCGAAGCCGCCGGTTCGCGTTCCGACGGCATCGGAGCTCGGTCAGCTGAGGGCGGTCGGGTGAGCGGTGCCGTGCCCGCGGGCGATGAGGCGCAGGATGGGGCGGGCGGGTTCCGGCTCCGCGGGATCGTCACGGGCAGGCCGCACCGAAGATGAGGCGCCGGGCCGGGCCGCGCCTGCAGCAGGCGCCCCCACCCCCGGCCCGGCGCGTCTGGCTGACCCGCTCCTACGGCGGGCCAAGTACAGCTGGCTGGTGCGGCGCCGGTCGGTAACGATCTCAGACGGTATGCGGTGACGCCATCGCCGAGCAGCCGGCGGCGGGCCGGCGCAGGGCGGCAGGCAGGCACAGGGCGGCGTGCTGGCCGCCGCGCCCGCCCCGTCGGAGCAGGAGAACCGACCTGCGCTGGCGCGGCGTCTGTTGCCTGGGCGATGTTTTGCGGTGTCGCGGGATATGCGGCGCCCAAAGCACTCCGAGCGCTAGTGGCCATCCAGGTACGGGTCTGCTCAAGTCGGCCGGTTGAGATCTGCGATCGGCCATGCTTCCTGCCCTCTGGTCGGGGAGTTGTCATTCGAATGACCGCGAATGCCGCACGTGATGACGCCGAAGAAGGCAAAATTTCTACCAACTCGCCAGGTTGGTCTGAGCTGAGCGCGGGACGGTGCGTACGATGACGACGACTGAGCCGGTGAGCGCGGCAGCCCAGGCGAGCGACGCCGACTTGATCCGCGCCGTCCGGGCCGGAGACTCCGGCGCTTACGGCACCCTCTACGAGCGCCATTCCGCGGCGGCCCGCCGCCTGGCTACCCAGTTCGTCCGCGCCGCGGCCGACGCCGAAGATGTCGTCGCCGAGACGTTCACCCGGGTGCTGAGCGTGATCAGCAGGGGCGGCGGCCCGACGGAAGCATTCCGCCCTTACCTGCTCGGCGCGTTGCGGCGGGTCGCCTGTGACCAGCTTCGGCGCCAGAGCGCTCAGGTACCGACCGATGACCTTCCCGATCCCGGTGACCCGTTCATCGACCCGGCCCTGGCCAAACTGGAGAACTCGCTGATCAGGCGCGCTTTCATGTCGCTTCCTGAGCGGTGGACCGCGGTGCTCTGGCACACCGAGATCGAGCAGTCCAAGCCGGCCGAAGTAGCCTTACTGCTCGGGCTCACCCCGAACGGCGTAGCGGCGCTGAGCTACCGGGCACGCGAAGCACTGCGCCAGGCATATCTGCAGATGCACTTGTCGGCGGTGACCAGCGAGGAATGCCGACCGGTGGTCGGTCGGCTCGGCGCCCACGTCCGCGGCGCGCTCTCCCGCCGTGACGGCCGCCGGGTGGACAGTCATCTGCGCCGCTGCGGTGACTGCCGCGCCGCGCACGACGAGCTGGTCAGCATCAACGGCGCGCTCCGCGGACTGCTGGCGCCGATTGTGCTCGGCGGCGCGGCCGCTGGCTATCTGGCAGAGGCAGGCGGACATGCCAGCGCGGGCGCGGGCCAGGCAGCAGCCGCCAGCGCCGCCGGCCACACCACCGCCGCCGGCCACAC
>WNFX01002820.1_pt1 | contig 34619 bp, 29 predicted proteins | sample 5400111 | NCBI WGS metagenome assembly WNFX01 (sample SAMN13153363, study PRJNA577476) | soil metagenome | isolation source: 40 cm soil or saprolite under grassland replicate 1 | place: USA:California | collected 2016-06-15 | reverse complement strand
TGTTTACGTGTCTACTTGTTTACCTGTATACTTACACCATGTTTATCACTCTCGAAGGCCCTGAAGGCTCTGGCAAAACCTCCCATGTTCCCTATCTCGTAGAATATCTGCGCGAGAAAGGATACACTGTATTTCCCACGCGCGAACCAGGTGGGACATCTATTGGTGAGCAGATTCGCGAAGTGATCCATGATTTGAAGAATGTGGAAATGCATCCACGCACAGAGACGTTGCTTTATCAAGCCGCACGTGCCCAGATTGTTGAACAAGTCATCAAGCCACGCTTGAAAGCAGGAGAAGTTGTCATTTCAGATCGTTATTATGACTCGACAATTGCTTATCAAGGTTATGGACATCAGCAGGACTTGGAACAAGTCCGCACTCTAGTGAAATATGCAACCGGTGGATTGGTTCCCGATTTGACTGTTTTACTAGATGTGGATATAGAAGAAGGATTAGGAAGGAAGAAGAAAGATAACGAGTGGAATCGGCTGGATGCCTATACCGTCGAATTCCATCACCGCGTCCGCGCCGGGTATTTGGAAATGGTTAACCAAGAGCCTAATCGTTGGGTGATAGTGGACGCGGGGCAGAAGTGGGATGCGGTGCAAGAAGAATTGAGGATGGTAAGCTTAGGACGATTGAAAACAAAGTAAAATTTTCCAACCTAGCCGAAAGAACTATATCACGCAGTCGATTTTTGACTTGACATGCCTACTTTCAAGGGGTAAACCTTCAGACATACCCTGCGTCAAAATAATAGAATAATTCGCAAATAATATTTAGAGGTAGAAAATGAAGAATGCTCTGATTACCGGCGCTTCGCGTGGACTGGGTCTCGCGCTTGCTCGTCAGCTTGCTCAAAAAGGATGGGGACTGATTATCGACGCGCGCGGCAAAAAAGCCCTTGAGCAAGTTCGTGATGAATTATTGGCAAAAACGAAGGTCATTGTAATTCCCGGCGATATAACAACTGAGTCACATCGCAAAAAGTTACTCAAAGCGGCTCAAGAACTCGGCGGTTTGGATGTGCTGGTGAATAATGCTAGTTTACTGGGTCCGAGTCCGCAGCCTCCATTGCTCGCTTATCCTCTTGATGTATTGGAAGAGGTCTACCGCGCTAATGTGGTTGCACCATTAGCTATCATCCAGATGCTTCATTCTACACTGAAGCTGGACGCCTGTATTATCAACGTGACCAGCGACGCGGGCGTGGAAGCCTATGGTGGCTGGGGTGGATACGGCTCCAGCAAAGCCGCTTTGGAACACCTCTCGCGTATTTTCGCGGAAGAAAATCCCTCCATCCGAGTCTACTGGGTTGATCCGGGCGATATGCGCACACAGATGCAGCAGGAGGCTTTCCCGGATGAAGATATTAGCGATCGGCCTCTACCTGAAGAATCTGTGCCCGGTTTGCTCGCTCTGATCGAAGGAAATCAACCATCCGGTCGCTATCGGGCGCGCGAATTGGTTGAATCAACAGGATGACTTTTATGAACACTGCACCTTTATCTGCGATTGAATTTTCTTTACCGTCTGAACTTGAAGCGAGCGCGCCACCTGAAGCGCGTGGCCTCAGGCGTGATCAGGTCCGCTTGATGGTTTCAAACTATTCAACGGATCAGGTCAAACATACCCGTTTCTATCACTTGGATAAATATCTAAATGAAGGTGATGTTTTAGTCATCAATACCAGCCGCACAAGGAACTCAGCACTCGTAGCATCCAGAGCCAATGGTACCGTGGTCGAGTTACATTTATCTACACATTTTGATGACAACCTCTGGACCGTAGAAGTCCGTTCGATCGATGAGCTTGGTAAGACCAAACATCTTGAAGATGTTCGCGAAGGCGAAATCCTGAGTTTGCCTGGTATGGCTTCTGCTGTATTGCAAGGACCCTATGTAAGTGACTGTATTGATCATTCGCCACCCTCTGAAACGTTGTGGCTTGCGAAAATTAATTTCTCAAACTGTTTACGCGACTGAAAATGGTAGTGCAGAAATGCCTTCGGCCGGGCGCCCATTTACCTCTAGATTATTAAAGCGCTTGGAATCAAAAGGAATTCAAATTGCTCCTTTGATTCTCCATACTGGTGTTTCCAACATTGAAACTCACGAACCACCTTATAAAGAGTTCTATCGAGTAATGTCTGAAACCGCACGCATCGTGAATGAAGCTCACGCTTCAGGTCATCGTATTGTCGCTGTTGGAACCACAGCTATACGCGCGCTCGAGACAGTTACAAATGGAGATGGAAAGACTCACACGGGCGAAGGTTGGACTTGTCTGGTGATCACGCCTCAGCGGGGACTTCGAGCTGTCAACGCATTGATAACAGGAATGCATGAACCAGAAGCATGAAGCGTTAGCGGGTTTATCACATATCAAGATTGCTTACGATGAAGCATTGAGAAAAGGCTACCTCTGGCATGAATTTGGGGATTTGCATTTGATCATGCCATAATACTGTCATTGCGAGCAGAGCGAAGCAATCTCCCGCTAAACGAGCAAATCCCATTGATAAGTGGCTACCACTTATTTGGAGATTGCTTCGTCGCCGTTTACCGCTCCTCGCAATGACAACGTAAGAGGTTTTGCATTACAATCAACTCATGACCGCTGACTCTGAAAAAGACCTTCAATATCTCAAAGCGATCGGACGCGTCTGTGCGGAGACTTTGCGCAAGATGATGGGACAAGTCCGCGTGGGGATGACAACGCTCGAGCTTGATGAGATTGGTCATGCCTTTCTCGAAGCCGAAGGGGCGCGGTCTGCTCCTCAAGTCACATATAATTTCCCGGGTGCGACTTGCATCAGCGTATCCCCAGTCATTGCGCATGGGATTCCGAATAAACATGTTTTAAGTGAAGGTGAACTGATTCACATCGATGTCTCAGCGGAACTTGATGGCTATTATGCTGATACCGGTGCGTCGCTCATCGTCTCAAAGCGTGAACGCAATTTGGAGAAGTTGCTTGATGCAACCAAAGCCACCCTCGCAAAGGCACTCCGCGCGGCGAAGGCGGGAAATCCGCTAAACGGAATCGGGCGGACGGTCCAGAATGAAGCGGGGAAACGCGGCTACAATGTGATCTATGATTTGACGGGTCATGGCATCGGGCGCAAGTTGCATGAGAATCCAAAGGAAATCCTGAACTACTACAATCCAGATGACCATCGTATTCTCAACGATGGACTCGTTCTCGCCATCGAGCCGTTTCTGACCACAGGAATTGGACGCGTCGTTCAAGAAAAAGACGGGTGGTCACTTCGCACAATGGACAAAACAATTGCCGCACAGTTCGAGCATACGATTGTCGTGACAAAAAACGAGCCCATCATTCTAACGCTCTACCGCCAGTCTAATTGGTAAATAAACATTATACAGATGCTGATGGAACTTTGATTATTAAGCTTAGAAAGTGCTGCGGCACGCCGTAAATGCAACTTCATCTTTTCTCTACCCCCGGCGAAAACGACATCCGCTATATCATTGAAGCCAGCCGACCTTATCTCGAAGATAAGGACGATCCAATCGTGGCATATCTGCCGCTTGCCTCGCTCTATGCGGAGCAATGGATGGAGTTAAACGAAAAATCTTTCAAGGGTTTGGCGCGGCTGGAAATGGTCAACACTGAATTGATTACCCAAAAAGAAATCGAAGACATCTTGCGCCGCGCCTCGCTGGTTTATATCCCCGGTGGAAATACGTTTCTTCTTAATCATCGCCTGCACATCAGCGGAGTAATGCCTTATCTGCGCAAGAAGATTCAATCTGGATTACCATTCGTTGGATTCAGTGCAGGGATCATTTTATGTGGACCAAATATTCTTACAGCCAACGACATGAACACAGTTGAGACACCTCATTTCGACGGCTTGAATCTAATCCCATTTAACTTTTTTGCTCATTACGCTGACGATGAGTACGGGCAATCTGTGCACGATGGCTGGCTGGGAGATTATCATTTCTTCCATGATAACCCTGTGATCATGTTGGGCGACAGCGCTTATGCAAAAGTGGATGGAAAGAAAACGACTCTCGTGCGCGGTGACGCATGGATCCTGCGTAAGGGAGAGGAAAAAGAAAGACTGGAACTGGGAAAAGTAATTACCGTCTAATGGTATATAACGTCCCGAAGGCTTGTCCTGCGACCGAAGGGAGTGTCGAAGGGTTTGAGCGAATCAACAGTGTTTCTCTATGAAACCTTCGGGACGCTCTGCGTAAAGGAGATGACTTATGACTGATGAACAATGGGTGCCAGGCAGCAAAGCCGAATTGATGTCTGCGATCAAGCGAGAGTGGAATTCCCTCATGGATGTCGTTGCGAAACTCGAAGCAGCGCACAAGATCGCTACACCTGACGAAGGCGGCTGGTCACCGAAGGATAACCTTGCCCACCTCGCGGAATGGATGAACACCTTGATGGGTTATCACATGGATCACCGCCCACCATATGAGGTAATGGGTGTTTCTGAAGAAGTGACCAAAGGTTGGGATATGGAAGTCATTAATCCTGTGCTGTTTGAACGAAATAAAGACCGTTCAATCGAAGATGTGATGGATGGGTTGAAGCAGACATATGAGAGATTGATTGCAAAATTAGATACTATGTCTTTTGAGGATTTGTTGAAACAGCGTCACGCGAATGATCCGGAAAAACGCCCTCTCTTGTTATGGGTACTTGGAGATACCACTGAACATTTTGCCGAACACCGCGCGACGATAGAGAAAATGTTATGAAACATATAGGGAATGGCGGCCGCCATTCCCTACATGTTATTCCTCGTCTCCACTATCAGCATCAGTTCCGCCCAGATCGGGAATTGCCTTTTCTATATCCTCTGGGCTTTGACCTGATTCGAGTCGGTCAACAACTTCGTCGAACTCGGGCGGCACTTCCTCTCCCATTTCTTTCCCCATCTTGCGCATCATCTGTCCCATGGCTTTGGGATCATCTTCGAGTCCTTCGAAGCCAGAGAAATCATTCGCCATGCTATCCATGCGGCTCTCCTCCGATTTCGCAATGCGGACTTTCGTTATGCGGCGGCGCACATCCTTGCTGCCACAGTTTGCGCAGGTGACGGTCTTTTTACCGTATTCGCTGTAGGTGAGGAACACGTCGAAGCGCTGATTGCAGTTATTGCAGATGAAGTCGTAGGTGGGCATGACTCTATTTTAACGGAATCAGGCTCAGATGTGGAGAGAGGCGAAAAGTCGTCCAAGTGATACAATAACCTTGTCATAACCTTCTCGTTGGGAAAGGAGAAACAATGGCAAAAAGCTATCTTGAAGAATTGCTCGGGGAGAATGAACGGATTCTGTTGGTGACGCGTCAACACTGGTCCATTCTTTTCAGTAACATTTTTCTGGAAATCTTGCTGATCGTGCTGCTGGCGGTAGGTGTCACTGCTCTGCACTTGTTCTTTCCTCTCGTTCCTTTGGTTTCGTTTGGTTATATCCTAGTGCTGGTGCCTGTGATTGGCATGTTGCGTGATTTCACAATCTGGAATAACCGTGAATACGTTATCACAAATTTCCGCGTGATCCAAATTTCCGGTGTGTTCGATAAAGATGTGGTGGACTCGTCCCTGGAAAAAGTCAACGATGTCAAGATGAGCCAATCTTTTTGGGGCAGGCTCTTCGGTTACGGTGATATTGAAATCCTGACAGCCAGTGAAATCGGAGTCAATCTTTTCAAACGTATTGCTGAACCAGTGAAGTTCAAAACGGCGATGTTAAATGCTAAAGAGGAACTCGGCTTTGCAGAAATCGGAGGAGTACCCCGCCCTGCAGAGGACATTCCATCACTGATTGCCAAATTGGATGACTTGCGCAAGAAAGGGATTCTCTCCGAAGAGGAATTTCAAAAGAAGAAGGCAGAACTGCTGGAAAAGATGTAATCCAGTGGAATCCAACGTCTCCAGACGTTGTGCCGAAGTCGGGATGCTCAGCGTTCGGACTTCACTCAACCATCTTGATAAGCAGCGCGTCATTGGATGCGCTGTTTTTGTTATTAAAGAATAGGTTATACTTTCCACCGCATATGACAGACCACATTCGTAATTTTTGTATTATCGCCCATATTGATCATGGTAAATCAACGCTCGCTGATCGCCTGTTGCAACTCACAGGGACAATCTCTGATCGCGATATGACTGCGCAAATGCTCGACACGATGGATCTTGAACGCGAAAAAGGCGTGACCATTAAGGCGTCCGCAGTCCGTATGTATTACACTGCGCAAGACAATCAAAAATACGAGATCAACCTGATCGATACGCCCGGTCACGTGGATTTTAGTTATGAGGTCAGCCGCGCGCTCAAGGCCTGTGAAGGTGCGGTGCTCGTTGTGGATGCTACGCAAGGTATCGAGGCGCAAACGTTGGCGAATCTCTATCAGGCGCTCGATGCCAACCTTACGATTATCCCGGTGATCAACAAGATTGACCTGCCCTCGGCCCGCCCGAATGAAGTCGCTGAAGATGTAGGGAGTCTGCTTGGCGTCGATCCTACGGATGTCATTCAAGTCTCTGCGAAAGAGGGCACCCATGTGGATCAAATCCTCGAAGCAATCGTCAGGCGCGTCCCGCCGCCAAAAGATGCAGATAACGTTCCTCTGCGCGCGCTGATCTTCGATTCACATTACGACCCATACAAAGGCGTCATTGCGTACGTGCGCGTCATCGAAGGCTCTCTCAAGTCTACTGACCTTCTACGTATGTTTGCGACCAAAGTGGACATGCGTCCTGTAGAAATAGGAATCTTCGCACCAGGGATGAAGCCAGTTCAAGCTTTGGGATCGGGGGAAGTTGGCTATATCGCAACCGGATTTAAGACCGTGCATGAATGTCGCGTCGGAGATACGATCACGAGCGCGGCGAATCCCGCTGCGGAGCCTCTGCCTGGTTACCGTCACCCAAAGCCGATGGTCTTCGCTGGAATTTATCCCGTTGAAGCGGATGATTACAGCGACTTGCGTGAAGCATTGGATAAACTGCAACTTAACGACGCGTCGCTGACATTCCAGCCTGAAACATCCCAGGCACTGGGATTTGGTTTCCGTGCGGGCTTTCTGGGTCTGTTTCATATGGAGATCATTCAAGAGCGCATCGAACGTGAATATGACCTGGATGTGCTCTTCACCGCGCCGTCGGTGGAATATGAAGTAGTGACCTATGACGAGGAAATCATTCTCATTGATTCGCCCGCTGAACTTCCCGATGAAAGCACTATTGCCGAAATCCGTGAACCGTGGATGACCATCGAGATCATCACACCAACCGATTATTACGGTCCTATTATGGATCTGGTCACGAAACGCCGCGGCATCTTCAAACAACAGGAATATCCTGCACCTCATCGCGTCCAACTTGACTACGAAATTCCCCTCTCTGAAATCATTGTGGATTTCTTCGATGATTTGAAGTCACGTACCAAAGGTTATGCTTCACTGGATTATCAATTCCTTGAATATCGCCCCGATGAATTGCAGAAATTAGAGATCCTCGTCAATGGCGAACCGGTGGATGCGCTCGCGACCATCGTTCATCAGAAGGACGCGTTCCACAAAGGTCAGCGCCTCATCACCAAGCTAAAAGAACTGATCCCGCGCCAATTATTTGACGTTGCCATCCAAGCCGCGGCTGGCGGACGTGTGATCTCGCGCGCCAACGTCAAAGCCACGCGCAAGGATGTGCTGGCAAAATGTTATGGCGGCGACATCACGCGTAAAAAGAAATTACTCGAGAAACAAAAGAAGGGAAAGAAACGTTTGAAGATGGTTGGGAATGTAGAAATCCCGCAAGACGCGTTTATGGCTGTTTTGCAATTGGACGAGGAATGATTCTTAAACACAAAGGGCACAAAGGACACAAAGAAAATCTAAGGAAAGATTACTCGATCATCAGCCTATCAACCTTAGTGCTCTTCGTGTCCTTCGTGGTAAATAAATTATGAAAGATATAAAACACTGGTTGCCTGGTGCCTTGATCAGCATATTACTGATTGCTGCCATTTTATATTTCGTTGACCTGCGCGCGATGCTGAATGCCATTCGCAACGCGAATTACACTTTGCTGGCAATTGCGCTTGCGGTGGGTTTCCTCTGGATGGCAGTGCGCGCGATTGTTTGGCGAACACTTTTGCGCAATCGTGCTTCTTATCAGGATGTTTTTTTTACAATTGGTGAAGGTTATCTATTAAATAATTTTCTTCCATTCAGGCTAGGGGAAATCGGGCGCGCCTTTTTGCTCAGTCGCAAATCAGACATGCAGTTCATGGAAATTTTGCCTACTATTGTTATCGAACGCGCAATGGACCTGGGCTTTTCGGCAGTGATTCTATTAGCAGCATTACCATTTGTTGTGGGCGCGCAAGGTGCCGGAAAGATCGGCATCATTGTTGGTGTCATTGTATTGATTGGTTTCATAATACTTTATTTGTTGGCTCGTTACAATCAGTGGGCTTTGACTCTCTTTCATAAATTGAGCGCGCGTTGGCCCAATCTGCAACGTGTCGGTGGAAACTTCTTGGGATCTTTTTTTATGGGCTTAGGTGTATTAAAAGATGGTTGGCTGTTCATCCGCTTCCTCTTTTGGATGACTTTAAACTGGGGCATTGCGATTGTTTCCTATTACTTGATCATTCGAGCGTTTTTCCCACAAGCACAGATCGTTTGGGGGATGTTCGGATTAGGAGGAGCAGCTTTCGGCGGTGCGATCCCTTCTTTACCGGGAGCTGTTGGTACCTTTGAAGGAGCGTTCGGCGGAGCTATCACAATATTGACAGGCGATCAATCTACTGCACTAGCGGTCGCATTGACGGGTCGCTTCTACAACTATCTCAATAGCGGGGTGATTGGCGGCATCGGTCTTTTCCGAGAAGGTCAAACCTTATCAGGGGTTTATGAGCAATTAAAGAATTTTAGATCCAAGGTCGGCGAAGAGAATGGCAAATAAATCATGATCCCTCTTTATGACACCGTTCGTACACGCAAGTTTCCGCTGGTCAACCTCATATTGATCATTGGCAATGTTATTGCATTCGTATATGAATTGCAGTTGAGTCCATCTGCGTTAGAGCGTTTCATCTTTACCTGGGGAATGGTGCCTGCGCGTTTATTAAGTGACCCAACCACTGCCTGGATTACGATCTTTACGGCCATGTTTCTGCACGGGGGCTGGTTCCATTTGTTGAGTAACATGTGGTTCCTCTATATCTTCGGCGATAATGTGGAAGCGCGCATGGGTGGAGTGCGGTATCTCAGCTTTTATTTGTTGAGCGGCGTGGCAGCAGTTCTTTTGCAAGCTTATATTCTGCCCACTAGTCAAGTTCCCATGATCGGAGCCAGTGGTGCCATCGCAGGTGTGCTGGGCGCGTATCTGATATCCTTCCCTCGTTCGCGGATCGCAAGCCTAGTGCCCATCCTGTTCATTTTTACTATTATAGAAGTCCCTGCAGTGATCTTCCTTGTCTTCTGGTTTGTTTCACAACTCTATTCGGGATTGTTCGCGATGCAGGGAGCCAATGCCAGTGGGATTGCCTGGTGGGCGCATATTGGTGGTTTTCTATTCGGTGTCATTATGGTCGTTTTCTTTGCAAGAAGACCAGCCTATCGCAATTGGTATCAGGAGTAGGTGTGGCGCGTCGTTATTTCATCAGCGGGGGTGCAGGATTTATCGGTTCAAACTACGTTTACAGGCTGATTCGGCGCGGCGAAAATGTGACTGTCTACGATAACTTGTCCCGCGCCGGCGCACCACGAAATATTGCCTGGTTGGAGGAAACTTTTGGGAAAGGTGCGTTCAAGCTGATTGCCGGAGACGTGCGAAATGCCGACCTGTTAAGAGAATCTGCTCAATATGCAGATGTCATTGTCCACCTGGCAGGACAGGTCGCTGTCACGACCTCGGTAACAAACCCAAGAGAGGATTTCGAAGCCAACGCGCTGGGAACGTTCAATGCACTGGAAGCCGCGCGCTTATCAGATAAGAATCCGATTTTTATTTATTCATCCACCAATAAAGTGTACGGTAGCATGGACGATGTTGAAATTATCGAGGAAGCAACGCGCTGGTGTTACAAAGATTTGATTAAGGGCTGTCCCGAAACCCCGATCAATATGTGCGCGATTATGCACGCATTTATGGGCTGCGTTCTGTTGTCTTCCGTCAGAGTTGTATCTATGGCCCTAGACAATTTGGCGTCGAAGACCAAGGCTGGCTGGCATGGATGATGATCGCGGCAGTGACGGGAAAGCAAATCACAATCTATGGCGATGGGAAACAAGTGCGCGATGTATTGCATGTAAATGATTTGCTTAATGGCTACGATGCTGCTATCGAAAAGATAGACCGTGCCAAAGGCGAGGTTTATAACATGGGCGGTGGACCGCGTAACGTTCTGGCAGTGTGGGCGGAATTTGGTCCTATTCTTGAAAGATTACTCGGAAAGAAAATCGAGGTCGCACAGGCGGATTGGCGCCCGGGTGACCAACGCGTCTTTTATGCAGATTTTAGCAAAGCCAAACGCGAGTTGGATTGGGAGCCCAAGATCGATCTTGAAGAGGGAATGGAAATGTTGTTCGAGTGGGTAAATGCCAATAAGGATATGTTTTAAGCAGTCCTTCGAAAATAATTAGGCCTCTTGCATAAGTAATGTGCAAAATTCTCAATCCACTAATTTACGCTAATCTTCACGAATTGGTTCTTAAATTCGCGGTGATTAGCGAAAATTCGTGGAGAAATGAATCGCCAAGAGAAAAGTTCATGACTTTCGCAGGAGGTCTACCACGTTCTTTACGTAGCACCCTCCGCGCGCCGCCGTCCCTCAGGGATGCTCACCTGCACTGCACCAAACGCACGATTTGCTATGAATTGCTAAGCAATTCAAAAATCAGGTGCAAGTGTTGCAAAGGACGGCGACTGGAGCAGTCTAGAGTTTCTTCCAACTTATTCACGTCGTTTATAAAATAAGGAGAAGACCAGCGTGCCCAACAGACCGGTGAACAAATCCATGATTGTGTCTTGTAGACCGCGTACCATGTGCGTGCCAATTAAGAAATCCAAAATGTTTTCGTAGAATTCCCAAAGGATTGTGGTTGTCCCTGCACAGGTAAATGCCAAAAGAATTTGAATTGGAAGTGGAATCTCCCCAACGAGTTTTTGCGAATGCCGGATCGCGGAGCGATAGAAATATGTAATTACAACTCCACCCAAGAAATGAGTCGGAATATCTAGCGGGGGAAATCGTTTAAATAGATGAAAGGTAAGTCCCAGCAGATAAAAACCAAAGATACTTAGCGGTGCCCAGGCAGCCTCACGAAAGGTATCAACTATCCAAGCGACAAGTGGTTGTCGATTTGCCATAAATAACCTCAGTAGGATGATTGTACCAATGATAAAGCCAAGCGCCTCTGCGTTATAATTTTCACCGCTCTTGTTTAGGGTCGAGACCCTGAAAGAGAAAGCCAGTATGAAAATTCTTACGGTTCTCACATATTATCGCCCACATACTTCCGGCCTCACGATCTATGCGGAGCGACTTGCACGCGCCTTTGCCAGGCGCGGACATCAAGTTACAGTGATGACCACGCAATATGATCCGTCGCTACTGCTCGAAGAAACTCTGGATGGTGTGAAGGTCATCCGTGTGCCGGTAGCCGCGCGCATCAGCAAAGGTGTCATAGCACCTACATTTGGTCTCGTTGCCACAAAACTTGTCGCGCAACATGACGTCCTCCAAATGCATTTGCCGCAATTCGACGCGCCCGGCGTAGCTTTTCGTGGGCGTCTTTTCGGAAAACCAGCTGTACTGACCTATCACTGTGACCTGCTGTTGCCGCCTGGGTTTTTCAATCGCTTCGTCAACGCGGTCGTAGATTTTCAAAACAATATGGCAGGCATGCTGTCGAATCACATTGTGACCTACACACAGGATTACGCTGACAACTCTGCTTACCTTTCGCGCTACGCTTCAAAACTGACCCCGATCCTGCCTCCGGTGGAATTGCCTAATCCACTCCCGGGCGCGGTTGAGGCATTTGCCGAAGAACATCACATCCATGAGCGGAAGCCGGTCATTGGGATGGCTGCCCGCTTCGCTGCAGAGAAAGGCGTGGAAGTTTTGTTGGATGCTCTTCCAACGATCCTAAAGAAATATCCGAAAGCACAGGTTTTATTCGCAGGTGCGTATCAAAATGTGATGGGCGAACAAGTTTATTCCGATCGACTGATGCCGCGTATTCGCGAATATGAAGTCGCGGGTCATTGGACTTTCTTAGGCAACCTTGATCCTATTGAAATGGCGGCATACTATCCCAACCTGAATGTGTTGACCGTTCCCTCATTGAATTCGACTGAAGCCTTTGGACTGGTGCAGATCGAGGCGATGATGAATGGCGTGCCATGTGTCCCGTCTGGGTTGCCGGGAGTGCGACAACCTGTCTTGATGCATGGCATGGGGCGAGTCGCACAAATTGGCGACCCGGATGATTTGGCGGCATGCATCCTTGAGGTATTGAATGACCCGCAGAAATATCGCGGGGATATTGAATCCATTAAGAAAGCATATAATCCTGATTCCATTGCAGCAGAGTATGAAAATTTGTTCCAGCGCTTAATGAGGAAAGGAAAATAATCATGGAACCACTGGGGATCAGTATGGTATTGATTGGATTGCCAATTATTTCATTGATTGATCTCGCAAAGAAAAAGTTAAATGGAACGCCGCTTGCCATCTGGGTTCTTGTCATTTGCGGTGTTCCATTCATCGGATCGCTTGCTTATTGGATCGTCAAACCCACTACTGAGATCAGAATTTGAAAAAAGATTTCCTCTTTCTTCAACTACGCGATCTTCCTTACTTTCGCGCATTTTTGCGCGCGGTAGAAAGCTCTTATTATCAGGATTTGCCGTTGCCCCCGCCAGTCTATGATGTGGGATGTGGCGATGGACATTTTGCCTCACTGACCTTCGATCAAAAAATTGACGTGGGCCTCGACCCCTGGCATGGCCCGATCCATGAAGCGAAGAAGTTTGGCGCGTATAAGTCGTTGGTAGAGGCTGATGGCGCGCGGTCTCCATTCCCGTCAGAGTATTTCGCCAGTGGGTTCAGCAACTCGGCGCTTGAACATATTCCGCATATTGACGCGGTACTGGCGGAAACCGTACGCGTCCTAAAGAAAGGCGCGCCGTTTTACTTTTGTGTGCCAAACACAAGATATTTGAGCGAACTTTCGATCTCGCGCGCCTTGGGCAAAAGTTATACGGAGTGGTTCCGAAAAATCTCGCGTGTCCATCATGCGGATCAACCCGAGGTTTGGAAAGAACGACTTGAAAAAGCCGGCTTTGAATTAGTCCATTGGTGGCATTATTTTTCACCCTCAGCGATGCGCGTGTTAGAATGGGGACACTATTTCGGTGTTCCATCGGTGTTCACACGTCTTCTCACTGGCAGGTGGATTATTGCACCCACAACCTGGAATTTGTGGCTAACGAAAAAATACGTGAGCAGATTTGCCTCACCGGAACCAATTGAAAACGGGACATTTACTTTTTATATCGCAAGAAAGAAGTAGAACCATAAACAAGTAGACAGCGTGACAACTTGGTTGCAGTCTGTGTACTTGTTTGCTTATATACCGGTATACTTAACCGATGCCTTTCGACGAAAAATATTTCTCTACCCACACGTATGCAAATGTTTCATTTGCGAAATACAGCCAGTATTGGTGGTCGAATCGATTTTATGCTACACTCGCGCGTCGTTATGGAAAACGCGGCACGCGTCTTTTGGAGATCGGTTCAGGGCTGGGACATCTCGTTGCACAGCTCGAAGACTCATTTGAAACTCATGGAATGGATTTAAATTATTGGGCAGTGAAAGAGTCAAAAGCTGTGATACAAAAATCGGCTTTGCAAATTGCCAGTGCGCAGGAGCTTCCCTATAAAGATGGCATGTTCAATGTGGTCATTATCAAGCATATCGTCGAACATTTGCCTAATCCACAAAAGGCAATTCAGGAGATTGGTCGCGTGACTGAAAAGGGCGGTACGCTTATCCTTGCTACGCCGAATCTGGACTCACTCCTCAAGCCATGGAAAGGCGATTCTTGGATCGGATATCAAGACCCGACTCATATTGCGTTGAAACGACCCATCGAATGGTTTTCTTTCATTGAAAGCGCAGGCTTTAGTTTAATCAAGATATTTGCTGATGGTTTCTGGGATGTGCCTTATATTCGTTTTGTGCCCAAGCAAATCCAGAAACTGCTCTTCGGTTCGCTCGGCGGTTTTCAGGCAATCACAGGCTTTGTCTTTCTTCCCATGCGCTGGGGCGAAAGTATTTTGGTGATTGCGAGGAAAAAGTAAGGGAAAGAAAGCAAAAACCAGTCAGGATAAGAGAAGAGAGATGAGTGACGAGAGTCCAAATCAGGGCCAATATCCGCTAGGCGAACCTAGTGTTCTCGATTACGTCAAGTCCCTATTTCATTTTGGGGATGGCAAACACATTGAGATTCCATTCGAAGAGGAAATTCTGGTTGAAGAGAAGCCATCCTCAATTGTTGAGACTCCAATCTCTCAGCCCATTGGCGATGTTCAACTAGAACCATTATTTGTTGAACCGCCATCTACGGATCTTCAGCCGATTACTGAAGATATTCAGGGTAAGCCTTTCACTCCTTTCCCCTGGCGTTCCTTGCTCGCATTCGCGCTGGCATTGATTGGCCAGAAGACTTTCGAGCCACTACATACGAGCACAGAACTGGGGTTTGCGTTTTACATTGCCGCGTTATCAGCATTAGGCTGGGCGCTTTACCATGGGGAATGGAAACTTTCCTCTCTTGTACAAACGTCTGAAGGCAAAGACCCACAGACCTATCGTGGGCTTCCATTACTTCTTGGCGTTACTTTAGGATTTTGGGCTTTCCTCTTCTTAAAAGATAACCTCTTTACAAAGTTCAATGTCATACTTTGGATTCTTGCAATTGTTTTTTTGATATCGTCATTTTGGCTGAATAAGAATGGCCTGCGCTCCGCATTTAGGAATTTAACCTCCTTCTTCCAACGTGATATATGGGCAGTTAGCATTTCACGTTGGACGATTTTACTTATCGCTGCCACTGCGCTTTTGTTCTTTTTCCGTTTTTATCAAACAGCCAACGTACCGCCAGAGCCTTTCAGTGACCACGCCGAAAAAATCCTTGATGTCTATGACGTCTCGCAGGGGCAAACACATATCTTCTTTCCCCGCAATACGGGCCGCGAAGGTTTTCAGATGTATTGGACTCTACTCATCGCCAAACTCTTTGGCACGGGCCTTTCCTTCCTTAGCCTTAAACTTGGCACGGCGATCCTTGGCTTTTTGACGTTGCCGTTTATGTACTTGCTTGGGAAAGAGATCGGCGGCGCGCGCGTGGGACTCTTTGCTTTCATTCTCACAGGAATCGGATATTGGCCCAACGTCATTAGCCGAGTTGGACTACGCTTCCCACTGTATCCTCTCTTCGTCGCGCCAACGCTTCTTTACCTCATCCGCGGCTTCAGGACGCGTAATCGAAACGACTTTCTTCTCTCAGGCCTTTTCTTGGGAATCGGTTTGCATGGTTACAGCCCCATGCGAATTGTGCCGCTCGTTGTCATTGCGGCATTTGTATTATATTGGCTGCATTCTCAATCGAAAGGCGCTCACAAAGATCTTCCAGTCTGGCTGGTGATGCTTGCTCTTGTAGCGACGTTTGTGTTCCTGCCCCTCCTGCGTTATTGGCTCGACAACCCAGATGTATTTAGCTTTAGAGCTTTTACGCGCCTTAGCGGTGTAGAACAACCTTTGCCAGGTCCCGCCTATCAAATCTTCTTTTCGAATTTGTGGAATGCACTTAGGATGTTCAATTATGATGATGGGGAAATCTGGGTCAATTCAGTGACCCATCGTCCTGCATTGGATATTGTTACTGCCGCGCTGTTCCTCATTGGTATTGTACTCATTTTGATTCGTTACATTCGCAATCGCCATTGGCTTGACCTTTTCTTGCTTGTATCTGTCCCCTTGTTGCTAATGCCTTCCATCCTTTCGTTGGCATTTCCGGGTGAGAACCCTGCACTGAACCGCGCTGGAGGCGCATATGTGCCAGCATTCGTAATCGGGGCGATGGCGCTCGATGGTCTCCTCACCAGCTTCGGGCGTGGAAGGATTCGAAATATCCTGATGTGGAGTTTGGCTGGCATCCTGTTGTATTTTTCCGCGTCTCAGAATTACGATCTTGTCTTCAATCAATATTACACATCATTCCGTCTAGGATCATGGAATAGCTCTGACATGGGCAAGGTGATCAAGGAATTTGAGCAAACCTATGGCCGCACGGATACTATATGGATCGTGCCGTTCCCATACTGGGTAGATACGCGTTTACCCGCGGTATGGGCAGGAATCCCCAACCGTGATATGGCGATGTGGCGCGAGAATTTGCCAGGTACCGTAGAATTCACGGGACCAAAGCTGTTTATTGTGAAAGCAGATGTGGATAACCCGGATGGGAACGATCAGGAATCGTTGAACGTCCTTGATTCGCTGTATCCAAATGGGCAGTTGCGTATGTTTGACTCGGATGTGCCGGGTCATGATTTTTGGATTTTTACTGTGCCAAATAACTAACATAAGACCTTAAAGGTTTTCCACTGAATCGAGATCTCATGTTTCAACGCCCAACTATTTCTAAATTTGGATGTTGGTTATGAGAGAAACCTTTAGGGTCTAGAATAAAAATGAATCGCGAAAAATATCCCTGGCTTTATGATCTTCTTTTTCTGCTGGTATTTTTGTTGGCGGGTTATTTACGTTTAACCGGTGTAAATTGGGGCGCGGATGGTGGACAGCACCCGGATGAAAATTTTTTCTCCGGTGTGATCCAAAATTTGCACGCCCAAAAATGTGCCGACATAGCTATCCCTGTGGAGGTTTGCCCTGCAGGACAGAAGCAATGGATCAGCATTGGGGATTATTTCAACTCGGGAATATCACCACTCAATCCGTATAATCGCGGTTTCTCCTTTTATGTATATGGCGACCTACCGTTGACGATCATGCGTGTCACCGCGGATGCAATGAATCAAACGAATTTGAGAGTGCTTGGCCGCCAGTTCTCCGCGCTTGCAGACTTGTTTGCGATCTTGTTCTTGTATCTCACCGCCTCGCGTTTGTATGGTCGCCGTGTGGGCCTTCTAGCAGCGCTGTTCTCAGCGTTGACTGTGATGCAGATCCAGCAATCACATTTCTTTACCGTAGACCTATTTGTTAACACATTCGCTATGCTGGCGCTCTGGTTCGCGGTTGCAATTTTGGAACATAAAGAGCGGAGACTAGAGACTACAGAGGTATCACCTGAAAATGCTGATCATCTTCAAGCCACAGCTTCTGATGAACAACTTGCCACTTCCAGACCTCTATCCACAAATACCCACCTATCAACCTCCAATCTCTATTTACTAATTACTAATCCTCTCTCTCTCCTCAGCATCGGATTCGGGTTTGCGCTCGGCATGGCGATGGCATCCAAGATCAACATCGCGCCGTTGGCAATTGTCCTTCCTGCTGCATTTGTACTTCGTTACTTGATACAAAAGAAAGAGAGTGGCCAGTCGATTATTGAGAACTGGTCACTGGACGCTAACTATTGGACGCTGGTCATTGTCTGTCTCATTGCGGGTGGACTCGCTACGATCATTTCTTTTCGTATCTTCCAGCCTTATGCCTTCAATGGGATTGGACTCAATCCGCAATGGGTTGCAAACATCAAGGAGCAACGCGTCCAAGCCAGAGGCGATGCTGACCTCCCATGGAATCTTCAATGGGCGCGGCGGTCGCATCTCTATTCGTTTATCAACTTAACCCTCTGGGGACTCGGCCTTCCGCTTGGCATTCTCGCCTGGGCAGGTTTCCTGTATATGGGCTGGCGCATTCTCAAAGGCGAATGGCGTCACGCGCTTCTCTGGGGATGGACGGCATTGTATTTCCTTTGGCAATCGCTTCAATTCAATCCCACAATGCGCTATCAATTACCGATTTACCCCTTGCTTGTGATGATGGCGGCCTGGTTTGTTTTTGAGTTGGCAAGTTTCAACGTTCGAGCGTTTAAACGTTTCAACTTTGCAACGCTTGCTGCAGGTATTCTCGGAATAACAGTCCTCGTTCTCACCGGGATCTGGGCATTTGCCTTCGACACAATTTACCTGCGCGATGAACCGCGCGTCGCTGCTTCACGCTGGATCTTCCAGAATGTTGCCGGTCCCATTGATGTTCAAATCCAGACAGAAGATTCAATCTACAATCAACCTTTACCTTTCCCACAGGGTGGATTTATTCAAGCAGGGCAGCCCTATGACACTTCTTTTGTCGCGCAGGGCGACGGGATTCTGGATAACATCACACTGGGGCACGCGCTCAATAAACTCGCGTCCTCTTCAACCCTCAAGCTAACTCTGTCCAACACGCCGAGCCCAACTCCTAAGCAGACTCTTGCGACCGCCTCGCTGACCTCTGATTTTGCTTCTGATAATGACTCCCGCGGGGATTCGTATACTCTCAAATTTAACAAGCCTATCATGATTACGAGCGGCTCACAATACTTCCTTCATTTTGAGATTGACTCTGGCATGCTCGAAATTACTGGGGCAACGGTCGCCAACGAAACAGACTACGATTATCCGCTTCCCTTACGCATCGATGGCTATGACGCGTTTGGCGGCATTTATCGCGGTGACCTAAATTTGCAAGTTTACTGGGATGATAACGTTGACAAGCTCAACCGTTTTCTGACCACCCTCAACGATACAGATTACATCCTCATCCCCACCAATCATCAATATGGACAGATCACACGCGTGCCAGAGCGCTATCCACTGACTACTTTGTATTATCGAGAATTGATCGGTTGTCCCGAGAACAAAGACATCATTTGGTGTTACCGTGTTGCCGAACCAGGCCAGTTCCAGGGTCGGCTTGGATACGATCTCGTTGCAGTGTTTGAGTCGTATCCGAAGCTCGGTCCAATTGTTATCAACGATCAAGCCGCAGAAGAGGCTTTCACTTTTTACGATCATCCCAAGGTGCTAATCTTCAAGAAAAACAAGGACTTCAATATTACGCAGGTGGAGTCAATTCTCAGCGCGGTAGATTTAACGAAGGCTATCCATCTTATGCCGCGCCAGTTCAGCGGTTATTCCAATTTGCTTTTACCGGCTGACAAGCTTGCAGAGCAACGTGCGGGCGGGACATGGTCTGAGTTGTTTAATTATGACTGGGTCCAGAATCGCTATCCTGCGTTGGGATTGGTGATCTGGTATCTCTTCATCTTTATCCTTGGGCTGGCTGTCTATCCATTGACTCGATTGGCAATGCCCGGACTTGCCGATAAAGGTTATCCTCTCAGTCGCGCGCTGGGATTGGTCTTGTTTGCTTACATCCCCTGGGTTGCTGGTTCAGCGGGTATTCCATACACACGCTTCACCATCGCAATTGTTTTTGGCTTGCTGCTTATTATAGGAGCATTATTCGCGTACTATCAACGCGCTGAATTACGTGAAGAATGGCAAAACAATCGTAAATATTTTCTGATGGTTGAAGGTCTCTTCCTTGCCTTCTTCCTCATTGATCTGATCATTCGCATCGGCAATCCGGACCTTTGGCATCCTGCTAAGGGCGGCGAGCGCCCAATGGATTTCTCCTACTTTAATGCGGTTATCAAAAGCACAGTCTTCCCACCGTATGATCCCTGGTTCGCAGGCGGATATATCAACTATTACTATTATGGCTTTGTCTTGGTCGCTACGCCAGTAAAGTTGCTTGGCATTGTCCCAACAATTGCATATAACTTTATTTTGCCGACCTTATTCGCTGTTACTGGTGTCTGCGCGTTTTCAGTGGGATGGAATCTGCTTGCAAGAAATGAAATAGAAGACAAGGCAAATGAAGTTCTGCCTTTTATAGGTGGACTGGCTGCCTCCTTCCTCACCATCTTGCTTGGCAACCTCGGCACGATCCAGCTGATCTATCAAAAATTACAGGAACTTGGTGCGGAAGGTGTATTCAGTTGGGATACTACCATCTCAATCTTTCAGCGCTGGACATGGGCAATTCAGGGATTCATCATGACTTTTAAGGGCGCTTCGCTCCCCATAGGACCCGGAGATTGGTATTGGAACCCAAGCCGCGTCATCCCTCCGGGCGGAGGCAATGAGATTACTGAGTTCCCGCTATTCACATTCCTTTATAGCGACTTGCACGCGCACATGATTGCAATGCCATTGGCTTTGCTTGCAGTAAGTTGGGCACTGGCTGTTGTGGCAGGTCGCGCCAAATGGCGGAATCAATGGTCGGCCGTGCTAGGAATTGTAGTGGGTGGTCTTATTATCGGTGCGTTCTATCCTGCTAATCTATCGGATACCTATACCTATTTGCTCATCGGCATCATCGCAATTGGATACGCAGTCTTTTGCTACACAGAGGCATCGTCATTCGTTCGGCGAATCGGGTTATCCATTGGCGCAGTGATCGCTCTGTTCCTTCTTTCGCATTATTTGTATGAACCTTACCGCGCTTGGTATAACCAGGCATATAGTGCGCTCGATCCGTGGACTGGACCGTTCACGCCGATCTGGTCTTATCTCACGCATTGGCTCGTATTCTTGTTCATCATTGCTGCGTGGATGGTCTGGGAAACGCATGAATGGATGGCAACGACACCTGTCTCGTCGTTGCGGAAACTAAAACCCTATCAACTATTGATTGAAGGCGCGCTGGTGGTGCTTGTGCTAGCAATGCTTCTCCTCGCTTATGAAAAAATTAGCATAGGCTGGATTGCATTGCCCATGGCGGCATGGGCGGCTATATTATTGTTGCGTCCAAATTTACCGGATACAAAGCGCTTCGTATTGTTTCTGATTGGTACAGCCTTGCTGATTACAATCGTTGTGGAAGTTGTCGTTGTACGCGGTGATATTGGGCGGCAGAACACAATTTTCAAGTTTTATATGCAAGCCTGGTTATTGTTGGCAGTAAGTGCTGGCGCGGCGTTCGCATGGACTCTGCCCGCGTTCTTCAAGTGGCTGCCGGGCTGGCGTGTCTTCTGGCAAACCGCGCTGATTTTCTTGATCTCCGGCGCAGCGTTATTTACTGTCAGTGGCGCAGCGGGAAAAATACGAGACCGCTGGATCATCGAAGCTCCCCATACTCTTGATGCGATGACTTACATGAATTATGCAAATTATGATGACTTTGGTCAACGCTTGGATTTGAGCGAAGATTATCGCGCCATTCGCTGGATGCAGGATCATGTGCAAGGTTCGCCGGTCATTGTCGAAGCAAATTGCTCAGAATATCGCTGGTGCACACGCTTTACAATTTACACCGGCTTGCCCGGCGTCGTCGGTTGGAATTGGCATCAACGCCAACAACGTGTCCTCACAGCCAATTGGGTGGAGGATCGAGTTGCCGCGGTTGGCAATTTTTATAACAGTGTTGATATTGAATACGCTCATGACTTTCTCAAAACATACGATGTGCGTTACATTGTTGTTGGTCAGCTCGAGCGCGCGGCATATATTCCTGAAGGAATTGCCAAATTCGAGCAATTTGATGGAAAATACTGGCGCGCAGTTTATCGCGATGGGAATACAATTATCTATGAGGTAATACAGTAAAGAATTGTCTCAACTGCTCTGGAAGTTGAGACAATCTTCAGGAGGATTTGTGATTTACCATATTACATTGTGGACAGCATGGGTTAAAGCTCAGGAACGTGGTGAATATCGAGCAGAGAGTCTTGAGAATGAAGGCTTCATCCATTGCTCAACCAATTCGCAGATTTTGCCAGTTGTTGACAAAATTTTTAAAGGACAAAGAAGCCTATTGCTGCTTGTAATTGACCCTGCGCTTCTTACCTCAGAATTGAAATGGGAACCACCTTCCGGCGGAGTCCTGCCCGGTGTCCCCGAAGACGATTTGTTCCCTCATATTTACGGTCCAATTAATTTGGATGCAGTGGTAAAAGCAATTGATCTTGAATCAACCCCGGATGGAAGTTATGATCTTCCAATAGACTTATAACGAACTGCACATGACGGCCTTCATTTCCTGGTACATTCTTCTTACTCTTCTCGGCTGGTTGACCTTTCCACTGGCTTATTATCTATTTCCTGCGCTGGCTGATCGCGGCTACACATTTTCACGCGCGTTTGGTCTATTGATCTGGGCCTATATATTCTGGCTGTTTGCATCGTTTGGCCTCGCGCAAAATGATATTGGTGGGTTATTGTTGGGACTTGTGATTTTGGGAGGATTAAGCGCCTGGGCATTCATAAACTGCAAAACTGAAATTGTTAATTGGTTCAGTGAGAATCAGCGACTTATCCTCTCAACCGAAATTCTTTTCCTCCTCGCATTTGGATTCATGGCATTTGTCCGCGCGTCAAACCCGGATATTGTTGGCACCGAAAAACCAATGGAGTTGATGTTTATCAACGGCATTATGAACTCACCGACCTTTCCACCGCGTGACTTGTGGCTTTCGGGTTACTCCATCTCTTATTATTATTTCGGCTATGTGATGACGTCCATGCTCGCGCTATTTACAGGCGTCCCTGCGACGATAGCATTCAACTTGATGATTGCTTTGATCTTCAGCTTGAGTGCGATTGGTGCATATGGGATTTTATATAACTTGTTAGCAGCGCGTCAAACTACTGTTGCAAATCGTCAGTCATCAAAAGCTAACCCACTTTCTTCTTTCTTTTCTCCTCTTTTCGCGCCTCTTTTCCTCCTCTTTGTCTCCAACGCTGAAGGCTTCCTCGACGTTTTACATAACAAAGGTCTTTTCTGGAAGTTTAACGCCGATGGTTCGGCTACTTCTCAATTCTGGACTTGGCTTGGCATAAAAGAGTTAAGCGATGCGCCGGCACAACCTCTTCAATGGATACCAGAACGTTTCTGGTGGTGGTGGCGTGCCTCGCGCGTCGTGCAAGATTATGACTTATCTGGCACATGGCGCGAAGTCATTGATGAGTTTCCATTCTTCTCATACTTACTGAGCGATCTGCATCCTCATGTACTGGCAATGCCGTTCAATTTGCTGGCTATCGCTGTAGCATTGAATCTGTTCTTTGGTGGTTGGCGCGGAAAAACGGATCTGTTCTTTGGCCAATTGCAGATCAACAAAGTTGGCTTCTTCACGATTGCTCTTGTTCTAGGTGGATTGGCTTTCCTCAATACCTGGGATATCTTAATCGCTGGGGCATTGATCGTTTTCAGCTATGCACTGGCTCGGGTTCACGAATCAGGCTGGGGCTGGGAAAGGATCGAGGATGTCCTGTTGCTAGGAGTCCCCGCCACCCTCACCGCCTTCGTGATGTATCTTCCATTTTATATTGGTTTTGATTCGCAAGCCGGCGGCATCCTGCCAAACTTCATGTATCCTACACGCGGCGCACAATTGTGGGTGATGTGGGGGACACTGTTTATTCCACTCTTTACTTATCTATTCTATTTATGGCGCAGCAAAACGCCTGCGGAATGGCGTAAAGGCGTATTGACAGTATTTGGCATTTTGATCACACTGTTCGTGGCAATGTTTGTGATCGGTCTTCTCGCATTGAAGTTAAAACCTGATCTTATAAATGGGATATTGTCATTACAACAACGTAGTATCGGCGCGTTTATTGCAGACAGCATGAACCTTAGAATCAAATATATTGGCGGCTTGCTTACCTTATTGATATTGTTGATTCCTGCACTCGCGTTTCTATTCAAATCTGAAAACAACTCCTCCTCCTTTGTTTTATTGATGATTGCTCTCGGCGCATTACTCATCATCGGACCGGACTTTTTATACCTGCGTGATAACTTTGGCTATCGTATCAATACTGTTTTTAAATTTTATTATCAGGCATGGATTGTATTGAGCATTGCCTCTGCCTACGGAATCGTTATCTTGCTTCGTAGTTTGCGTAAGCTCTGGGACATAGCATTCATGCTTGGCCTGGTCATCGTCTTAGGGATTGCGCTAACGTATCCCGCGCTGAGTCTCTTCAATAAGACCAACAACTTCAAGCCATCATTTGGATATACCCTCGATGACTTCAAACGTATACAACGCGATAACCCTGATGAAGCCGCGGCGATCACATGGCTGCGGTCTGCCCCGGATGGTGTTGTCGCCGAAGCTGTCGGCGATGCCTATTCCAACTACGCACGTATTTCTATTTATACAGGCTTGCCCACAGTATTGGGCTGGGGGAATCATGAAGGGCAATGGCGCGACCAAGCTTTGCAAGGCGCGCGGCAAGAAGATATTGAAACGTTATATACAAGCAATGATTGGATTACTATACAGGATATTATCAATCGTTATCATATTCGTTATATTTTCGTCGGTAATCTCGAGCGCACTACCTACCGTATCAACGAAGAAAAATTTAACCGTTTCCTGAAACCTGTCTTTCAACAGGGCAATGTGACGATTTATGAAGTGCCGCAGGAATCCATAAATCCATATTAATGATTAATTCATTCGTGAGGATTAGTGGAGATCAGTAGATAAAATCTTTGGTCTTCTGTTGCTGTATCAATATCAATCGAGGGTAAAATACCTTTATGAATTCCTCCTCAATCAAAAACGAAGGCTGGCTATATTGGCTAGCCTTTCTTATAGCTCTAGGTTTCCGACTCATTCTGCTGGGTGCATCGCCTCTCACCGATTCTGAATCGACACTGGCTTTACAAGCTCTGCATATTGCACAGGGCCAAGCCCCTTTGCTGGGCCCACAGCCCGGCTATATTCTCCTAACCAGCATCTTATTTGCTGTTATTGAAAGTACAAACTTCATGGCACGCTTGGTCCCTGCAATTGGGGGAAGTGTGCTTGTTTTTGCGCCTTACTTTTTTCGAGAAAAGATCAAACCTTTTCCTGCATTGATCTTGGCTTTTCTTTTTGCCATTGACCCTGGGCTGGTTGCTCTTTCCCGTCAGGCGAATGGAACGATTTTAGCCGTCACATTTCTGCTTTTTGCTTGGGCGATGTGGCTGAACCGACGCGCCATCCCCGCTGGGATTTTTGCCGGGCTCGCGTTTCTCTCGGGACCTTCGCTCTGGGCTGGTTTGCTTCCCATTGGACTTACCTGGCTCTTTCTTCAAGGCATGGAAGCAAGACAAACAACAAGTGATAAATCAAAAATCGCAGACCAATCTCTAATCTCCAATCTCGAATTATCTAATTCTCCACTTGCTCGCATCGAATACCGCCCGGCTCTCCTCGCTCTTATTGTTACTCTTCTCCTCGGGAGTACGCTCTTCTTCCTCTCTCCAAATGGATTGAGCGCCTGGCTTTCGGCATTGCCGGCCTACCTCAAGGGGTGGACCTCGCCGTCTCCCATGACTCCAGGACGTATGGTGTTCGCTTTCTTTGCCTATGAACCACTAGGAGTTTTTCTTGCAACCCTTTCCCTCATTCGCGGCTATCGAACCAAGAGCCGGCGCATTGGTCGCTTAAGCTTGTGGTTGGGAGTCGCATTGCTGCTTGCAATTTTTTACCGACAAACCAGCGAACTTGTTTGGGTCATCATTCCACTCTTAACTCTCGCTGCGCTTGAACTCTCGCGGGCATTCAATATCTTCGCTGAAGAACGCGTGGAAGTTGGGGTAGTTGTTATAGCGTTGACGATTCTCCTGGTTTACATTTGGTTTGATATTTCCAAGATTGCGCTTGATCCGCAAAGTCAACTGGCAGCTACAACTTTGCCGCTCTTTGGCAGAAACATTCAAATCTCGGCTGCACCTTATGTTGTCTTGTTTGGTGCACTTCTTATCATCATCCTCTGTGTTTCGTTCGTAGCATTTGGCTGGTCCGCGCGCACTGCCCGGCTTGGTACAACCTGGGCATTTGTCTTCTTTCTCGGCGTATACACTCTTGGTGGAGCTTGGGGTGCAAGCGGCTTGCGTTCAAAAAATGGTTTGGAGTTCTGGATTCCGGATCAGGCACCTGTTCAAGCAGACCTGCTCCTTGCAAGCGTGGATGATATTTCCGAATTTAGCCTCGGTCATACGCAGTCTCAACCTGTTACCGTTATGGGAATCGATTCTCCGGCCCTGGAGTGGGTTCTGCGAGATCATGAAGTTGAAGTTGTTCCTGCGCTCGACCCTCAAGTCGCGCCACCTATCGTGATCACCCCCGTAATGAATGACCTGGGTCTACCTGCTGCTTATCGCGGTCAAGATTTCACTTGGAGACAAAAACCACTCTGGGAGAATATCCAGAGTTCCGATTGGATTCGTTGGCTAGTGTTCCGCCAACTACCCAGGGATAACGAAACCATCATTCTCTGGGCACGCAATGATTTGTTCCCTGATGCGCGTGAACCTATTCAACAACCGTAACATGCCTTTTTCTGACAACCCTCCTTCCATCATCGCAATTGATGGGCCGGCCGCCTCGGGCAAATCCACGATTGGGTTGAGACTTGCTAATGCGCTTGGTTATCTCTTCTTCGATACCGGTGTGATGTATCGTGCCATTACATGGCTTGCATTGCAGCGTGGCATTGATGTGAACAACGAAGCCGCAGTCACTGCACTGGCTGAGGCAGCACAAATTGATATCACGCCCGCTTCAAAGTCTGATGGGCGCGCTTATGATGTCCTCGTGAATGGTCAGAATGTCACTTTGGAAATCCGTCGGCGTAAAGTGGACGCGAATGTTTCGGTTGTCTCGGCATATCGCGGCGTACGTCAAATATTGAGTCAACAGCAGAGACGCATCGGACAGCGTGGCAAAATTGTGATGGTTGGTCGTGATATTGGCACCGTTGTTTTGCCTGATGCAGACTTGAAAATTTATCTTGATGCAACGGCTGAAGAGCGGGCCAGAAGACGTTATGATGAGATTATGGCGCGCGGTGGTAAAGCAAAGTACGATGAAATTCTTGAAAGGGTGATCGAGCGCGATCACATCGATTCGACCCGCGATGTGGCACCATTGAGAATCGCTAAGGATGCCATTGTGCTTGACTCCGATAAGCTCACAGCTGATGAAGTCTTTGAACAGGTACTGGCTTTAGTCAAATGAACAGCGCGAACGCTTATCATGTCCCTCTTCACTTCAAGATCATTCGACCTATCACCAAGGCTGTTTTCCGCGGAATCTTTGGCATGCTCGCGCGTGTAAAAATTATTGGAAAACAGAATATCCCTTATGGGAAACCCTATGTGGTTGCCATGAATCATGTCTCGATTTTTGATCCACCATTCGTGGGAGCGTTTTGGCCCGAACAGTTAGAGATTATTGGTGCGATTGATGTGTTCAGTAAACCTGGGCAGGGGCAGTTGTTGAAACTCTATGGGGTGATCCCTGTCCATCGCGGTGATTATGATCGTACTCTCCTCACAAAAATAATTTCAACGACAGAGGACTTCTGGCAGCGCGCCAAACGCGGTAAAAAACCTCCGCTCGAAATGCGCATTGGTAAACCTATTACGCTGCCTCCGATCACAGCCAAAGGGACGGAGAAACATACAGCGCGGCAAAAAAACGCTGACTTGGTGATGTCTTATCTGGCTGGCTTACTGCCAGAAGAATATCGGGGTGTATATGCTGGATCAGCAATTATCCCCTCCTCCTAAGCCTATCACTGAGCTCTGGAGACCAGATTTGGTCGCTTTGCCGCGACTTACTTTTGCGCGGCGCGTCTTTCGTGCCTTTCTGCGCGAATTAACAAAATTACTTGTCTTTGCAACCATGCGCACTACAATCAGTGGGTTGGAGAATTTCCCAAACCATGGACCCGCTATAATTGTTTTCAATCATCTGGGTGACCCGGATGCTGTTCTCCTCTTGGCGACTTTACCGTTTACCACTATTGAAGGAATAGGGAAGGTCGAGTTGTATGACCATTGGCTTGTTGGGCCATTGTTTCGCGCCTATGGCATTATCTGGGTACACCGAGGTCAACCGGACCGCAAAGCAATACGCGCAGCATTAGATGGATTGGCTGAAGGACGTATGGTGACGATTGCGCCTGAGGGTAGACAATCAGTCATTGGTGGGTTGGAAGAGGGCAATGAAGGCGCCGCGTTTCTCGCGCTAAAATCTGGCGCACCGATCATCCCAATTGGAATTACCGGGACAGAGCATAAACATATCTATGGTTATTTGAAAAGATGGAGACGCGCGCCGGTAACCTTATCAGTGGGGAAACCCTTTTTCCTTCAGGAACACCTGCAAGGGGATCGTCATAAAACGATGCGAGACGGGACGCAGCAAATCATGCAGTCGCTGGCGAGTCTGCTTCCTGAGGCCTATCGAGGACAGTATAGATCCAATATATAGCCGTCATTGCGAGCCACGAAGTGGCGAAGCAATCTCTGCGCTGATGGAGATTGCTTCGTCGCACAAAACGCTCCTCGCAACACGTGCGCCGCACTGCGTTTGTTGCAGTGCAGGTGTGACAGATTAACGCTATAATGACTTTCAGAGTGCCGCACATATGACTAAACTAAAGATTACTTTTCCCATTACAATTCCCGGCAAAAATTGGGCAAGTCCATAGCAATCTATGAGATAAGCGGTAATTATGCAATTCCTGCTAAAACTGCTGGATAATCTTGCATACTTAAATCCCATTCCGTTAGCAGGGTGGCTGGTATGGCTTGGACTGGCAGGCTTGCTCGGGGTCGCTCTTTATCATTGGCGGAAATATCACATCGAATGGAATGCGCGTGCCACATGGATTTTAGCCGCGCTCATTGTTGGGACAATACTCACCACATTATTTTTCGGCATCGAGTTTTCCACAGGGGCTACATTGCCGGTGCCCGGCTTACCGGAAGAGCCAGCCGGTTCCACTATGATGATCTTCTCTGCTATCCCGTGGACCCTAGCGGGGGGTTTGTTGGGACCCTTTGCCGCGGCCGGCTTGGGCATGTTAAGCGGGTTGATACGCGGTGTGTGGGATACCCATAGTCTCTTCACTATGCTTGATTTTGGATTAATGGGGGTAATGTTCTCTGTTGCCAGCCGACAGCGTTATCGCACGTTCATCTATCGTCTATTAAGACAGCCCTTGTTCAGCGCGTTAAGTCTCACGCTGGCACATGCAGTGCTCTTTGTGTTGAGCGCGCTCTTTAGCGCTTCTATTTCTACTTCTGTGACTGGACGACTCGATTATGCCTTGAGCAATCTTGGCGTCGTGAGTCTCACCTTCGCTGGTGAGATGCTGATCGCTGGAGCCGTCGCGCAGATCGTTGCAATTGTTTTTCCAAATCGCTGGGGCAGTCTGGGGATATTGCAACCCTCGCCTGCCGAAAGCAGTATAGAGACACGTTTTATCTTTGGCACGGGCACTATCATTTCAATATTACTTCTCACATTGCTCGCTGGTGATTGGATTGTGGCAGGTGCAGCGGCGCGGAATTTACTACAGGAACGACTGAAAAGTTCAGCAGAATTTCAATCAGTTGGTCGTCTTTGATATGCAGACCAAAAGTATGCTCGCGAGCTATCCGGCTGAACCTGCATTTCAAATTACGCAACCGGAAGAAGATGGCCTATCTCTGGCACAGCAGGGCGTACCCAATCAGATGTATACCGTTCCACCTGTTGTAGAAGGTGAAGCGGCGGGTGTCTCCTTTCTTGCCGCTATTCCGGGAACGGATCGGGTTTTGATTGGACGTACGTACCTTAGTTCAAACCCCTATACACGTTCGCTCATCAATAATCTCAACAGTCTTGCAGGGGTCAATGGTGCGGGCGAGTTAATCGCGGATGGTGTGATCGTTTATCACTCACAAGCCGCGCAAAACTGGACGCCATATGAAGGTCAGCGTAGCGATCAGCCTGCTTTCTTTGATGACACCGCCTCACTTGGGACCCGAGAGTTAGTCTATTATCAACCGGTGCTTGGTTATCCATGGGCGGTTGTATTGACCATTCCCGCTCAGGAAGCACAGCAGCTTGCGATCAACATCGCGCTACCTATCTCATTAATGATTGTACTATTGGGCCTCGTAGCGTTGATTTCTTTACGGGTGAATCTGCGTACTGTCACCGGATCATTGCAGAGCCTTGCGACCGAAGCGAAATATCTTTCAACGGGCCAGCTAGATCGTCCATTGAATGCCCAGGGAGAGGATGAAGTCAGTGAATTGCGCCGTGCCTTCGAGCAAATGCGTGTCAGTTTGCAGGCGCGCCTTCAGGATCTCAATCGCTTGTTGGTTGCCAGCCAGGGTGTTGCATCGAGTCTCACACTCGGTGATGCATTACGCCCAGTGCTTGAAGCCGTCGTAGCAAATGGAGCAAGTTCAGCGCGCATTATTTTGTTGCGTGAGATGCTGCCAACGCCTGTGGAAACACCGGTCCGTTTTGCGGACGGAATTGAGCAGGATGTTTATATGCATCTGGATCAACAAGTCCTCGCGCTCGCGGAACAACAGGAACGATTGGTCATGGCCACTCTTTCCCGGACGCGTGGCTTGGTTCTGGATCCCAATCTGCCTTACCCTGAGTCCTTGATCGCGTTAGCTCTGCGGCATGAAAATCGTTATTATGGCGTTTTGTGGGCAGCTTACAATAAACAACGCGTCTTTACAGACGCAGACTTGCGCTTTATCACTACGCTTGCAAGCCAAGCTTCTCTAGCAGTTGCAAACATCCGCTTGTTCCTCACAGTGGAATTGAGTCGCCGTCAGCTTGAAGCGATTCTTAATTCCACGCCAGACCCGGTCCTCGTCACCGACGCGTCGAACCGTCTTATTTTGGCGAACCCAGCTGCGGGTTACGTTTTCGGCGTAACGATCCGGCGTGGGGAAAGACCGGATTTCGAGAAAACGATCCAAGTCAATGGATTGAGAGATCTCCTACAGGCGTCATTAACCGAACGTCGTTCCGCCGAAATCAGCATGCCTGATGGAAAGACATATCTCGCTATGGCGTCTCCAATGACTGCCGAGGGCAAGACAGTGGGACGTGTTTGTATTTTGCGCGATGTGACGCAGCTCAAAGAGATCGATACGCTAAAGTCCGATTTTGTTTCAACAGTTAGTCATGACCTGCGCTCGCCGCTCACGTTAATGCGCGGCTATGCCACCATGCTTGAGATGGCTGGTGAGTTGAATGAACAGCAAAAGAGTTATACCAAGATGATTGTACAGGGCGTGGATAATATGGCGAAGCTCGTCAACAACTTGCTGGATCTCGGTCGTATTGACTTTGGCGTAGGCTTACAAGTGGAAAATATCCCTGTGCTTGATATTCTCGAGCGCGTCACAAGCTCCTTGCAATTGCAGGCAAAGCAAAAACAAATCTCTCTAGGTGTAGAGATTCCCAAAGATCTCCCCAACGTTATTGAAGCGGATCAGGCATTGTTGCAGCAGGCGGTTTATAATCTTGTGGAAAATGCGCTCAAATATACGCCCCAAGGTGGAGAGGTAACCATTCATCTTCAGACGGATCCATCTGCATTGATCTTTGCCGTGCAGGATAGTGGCATCGGTATTCCGAAAACTGATCTGCCACGCTTATTTGAGAAGTTCTATCGTGGTACGAATCGTGAGGCATTGGTACAACGTGGCACTGGGTTGGGGTTGGCTATTGTTAGATCTATTGCCGAACGTCACGGCGGAAAAGTATGGGTAGAGAGCGAATTAGGCGAGGGCAGTGTCTTCTATTTGAAGATCCCATTAGTGCAGTCAAAAGAATCTCAGCGCGTTCAGTAAAAGATAAGATGAAATAAAAAGTCTTCCAACATGGAAGACTTTTTCAAATCAATTGACTAGCACCTCTTCTGGCCGACCCAAAATTTTCGCTAATTGTCCTCGGGCTGCGTCATCAACGAGTGCCAAGATTTCATCTCCCTCCTCCAGCGTGGTGACACCGCGTGGGATGACGATTTCGCCATGCCGGATAATACCAGAAATGATACAGTTGGGTGGGAGTTGCAAGTCTTTCACCGCAATTCCTATAGCCTGAGCGCCAGGGAAAATCTTTTCTTCAACCAAGGAAAATTTGCCACGACGCAATTTCAACATGATTATCATATCGCCGAGAGACATTTCTTCCTCAATCAATTTTGCTATGATGTCTGCTTGGTTGAGGGCAACATCTACGCCAAATTCAGGCGTAAATAGCCATGCGTTGCGAGGATTATTCACACGTCCGATGACGCGTCGGACTCCGTACTGTTGTCGGGCGAGAGAAGCCGCGACCAAATTATCCGCGTCATCTCCGCTGACGGCAGCCACTACGTTGGCGCGTTTAATATCCACCGTCTCGAGTATCTGAGGGTCTGTCCCATCCCCTTCGTAGATGATTTCAGTAGGAAGTTCATGATGCATACTCGCGAGTACCTCGTGCCTATGTTCAACGACACAGACTTCATGTCCTTGTGCAACTAACAGCGAGGCGAGGTGCGAGCCTGTGCGGCCTCCGCCAATAACAATTACATACATGGCATTTAATCCTTTCTGTGTCCATTTCCATTGTCATGAACGCGCTCCCGCAGGATCTTTACGCCTTCGGGCATGCTGCTCACCTGCAAAATATCTTGTGGTTCCAAGACCATTTCCGCGCGGGGCAAGATCCCCTTTCCATTGCGGGCGAGGGCGACCGGAATGGCATATTCCATCGGGACAAGCTCTGAAACCTTGCGTCCATTCCATTCCAATGGAACGGTCAATTCATAGACTTGCACTTCACCATTCCCAGCCGATGAAACGCTTTGCATTCCAGGATGAACCAGTAATTGCTCAATCCGATGTGCACCCCATGAAGAGGAGGATACGGTTTGCAGATTCAGTTTTTCGTAAATGGGAGCGCGCCGTGGGTTGTAGATGCGCGCCACAACACGATTCACACGATAGATTTCCCGAGCGACGCGCGCGACGATTGCGTTGACATTATCTGACGATGTTACTGCCGCGAGGGCATTCGCCTCTTCGATCCCTGCGCGTTCCAGCGCTCTGCGATCCATTGCATGACCTTGAATGGTTCGACCTGAAAAGTGTAGACCGAGCCTGTCAAAGGAAGTTAAGTTTCGGTCAATAACACTGACTCGATGCTTTTGGTGAAGAGCAATCGCAAGCTCCACGCCTACCCGTCCACAACCAACAATAATGATATTCATGAATTTCTCCTATTAACTTCGGTGGTCGAGTAGGAGTGGGCGTTCTTCCCAATCTGTACACTGGCACCGCACGCCAGTGCAGGTGTCGAGACCACCAGTTTCAAATAAATTTTTATTTCCATGCAGACTAGTAGTCTCGATACACCCTTCGACGAACACGAAGGGTCACTCGACCACCGAGTACTTTTATTCCTCTTCAACTTCCAGTGAATAAGGTATATCCGTGATCACAATCCCTGTTTCAAATGGAATCGATAAGCGTAATAAGGCACCCAACTGTGTGCGCATCAGATTCGACCACCAGCGCGGCCGAGTAGATTGAGGCACAACAATGGTAATGATCTCGTTCTCTTGTTTAAGTGCCATAATTTTCTGGAGGTAATCGAGTAAGGGTTCCAATACCATGTTGTGAGGTGACTCAAGGGTGACCAGCCGTATCCCCTCGCCCCAGACTGGCCATTCTTGTTGAAGAGACTCGGTCTCCTTTTTATCCATGGTAACGTGGAGAGCCGTCACATCATCCGAAAGAGAATGTGCATAGCGCAGGGCGGTCAATGTACCTTGATGTACGCCATTGATTGGCACGAGGATACGATGCCGTACGATCCGAGGAGGCAAGTGAAAGTGATCGTGAATTGCCATATTCATGTTGTTTTCCTTTTTCATCGCAAGTGCCGAAGACTGCGAGTTTCGAGTAAATGTGTTCATTGTGGCTGGGTAGCTTAAATATGATTGGAATTGAAAGTGTCGGTCGTTTCTTACCCCCACGGCTACCATAGCAAGATTGCGTGTTTGCTGACCTACACCGAATAACTCAAGAAAGCCCGCGATTCCGATCATCAAGTGATAGCGATATTCCTGCATTTTGAAAGACTGCCACTCAACAATAGAGGCCATGGCACCCTGAACTCGTGCTTTATCACGGACGATTCTATGGACTTGTCGTGGATCACGAAAACCACTCGACGAAAGCAGAACCAGGTGAGCAGCAACAAAGAGTGTACTGAAAGTAATCAAACGCACCCAGCCACCTTCCTCCCACTTCCCAACAATCTGGCCAATAAACACGATGCCAGCCGTTATGGAAGCAAAGCCTGCGGCTCTGGCGCCCCAAGTGCGCGCCCGGCCAGTGAAGTGTTGGAGAATGTGCTTGCGAACAGCTAAGCCCATTATCGAGATAGGCAGGAACACACCAACACCATAAAAGGGAACCGCTACACTAGTCCGCCCGCGCACGAGCAGCATGATGATAATGGACAGACCAAAAGTGATAGTTACAGAGCGTGTAAACGTCCCGCGCGGGTCGCGATAGATAATAACTTCCGGGATCTCGCCCATTGCAACATCACGCCATTCGGTGGCTTGCGCGTCCTGAAATGCCGTCATGGAGGCAGCTGCAAGCATGGCAACTGCCAAGATTTGATAGGCCCAAAACAAGATTACGCCACCCGGA